>Ga0302319_10006496_pt1 | contig 23188 bp, 20 predicted proteins | sample Bog_T0_2_FD_203319 | JGI IMG/M metagenome (GOLD analysis project Ga0302319, IMG submission 203319) | Peat permafrost microbial communities from Stordalen Mire near Abisko, Sweden - Bog_T0_2 | ecosystem: Environmental > Terrestrial > Soil > Wetlands > Peat | place: Sweden: Abisko, Stordalen Mire...
TGTCAGTCGGGGTGATGGTTAAGTTCTGAGTCCCGACCCGATCGTTGACAGCGCACGGGCCGCACGTCCTGCGGGGGCCAGGGCTTTCGGCAACAACGCCCGGTGTCGTGCGGCCAGGTAGTGCGCTGTTTCCGGAGAGCGCACGGGTCGCGCGCTGTTTCCGGAGAGATGATGCCGAGGCAGCCTACACCGCTGCCTCGGTTCTGTTTCGTACCCTGGAGGTCGCTGTGAGCCGCGTTCTGGGCATCGTCGCTATTTACGCGGTAATGGTGATTGCGTGTGGCGGTGTGGGAGTCTTCATGCTGATCGCTCCGGCCCGCTTCGGCAATCTGATTTACGAAAGCTTTCTGCTTTTCCCGCAGGTGCGTCCGGGGGACTGGGGCAAAAAGCTGTTTCTGCGCGTTGTGGGCGCGGGATTACTTGCTTTCGCGGTCCGATTCGTGCTGCGGATATTTCAGTTGAGGTTGCCATGATCAAGAGCCGGATCATCGTAGCGGGTTCACCGGATCCGCGGCTGATGCAACTGAAGACCGTCCTTGAGTCGGACGGTCACCGGGTTGCGGCCACGGGTAATCCCAGCCAGACCATCCACGAAACCGCGGGGGGGCGGCATGACGTTCTCATTCTCGACTCCTGCATCAAAGGCGTGTGCGAGTACGATCTCTGCCGAACCATCCGGCCGAAATCCGATCTTGGGATCATTCTCCTGATTCGCGACAACGACGGGCAATCGAAGATCGACGCGCTGGAGGCGGGCGCGGACGACTACCTTGCCACGCCGTTCGTACCGGCCGAACTTCTGGCGCGCGTACGGGCGCTGCTCCGCCGTGTCGCTCCGGCGGGGGCGAGAAAGCCGAAGCTGGTCCTGTCGGACCGAATGGTCGATTTGCAGTCTCATCAGGTGGTCGGCCCGGCCAGCCGTGTCGCTCACCTCACGCCGAAGGAGTTTAACGTTCTGCGGTATTTGATGTCGCACGCCAATCGGCCGGTGAGCCACCAGATGCTCGCCAGAGCGGTTTGGCGCCGCGACTATTACGGAGACTTCGAATACATTCGCGTCGTCATCGCGCAACTGCGGCGGAAACTGGAACCAAACCCGGAAAGCCCGCAGTATATCGTTACGGACCGCTCTTCCGGCTACAGACTTCAGATTCCTTCGCAGGATGCCGTCGGGGAGACGGACGTTATTCCGGGCCCGTCCCCGTATGCTCTTCATGCAGTACGAAGCGACATCCCGGCCATGGTTCCGTGAGAATCCAACTGGGACTGCTTCCGAACAAAGCGAAAGCCCGAGAGCGCGCCGGTATCCGTCCCGAGCCAGCCTTTAATACTCGACAGCTTCCCACTCGGGCGAAAGTGAATACTCTTCCTCCCTTGCGGCGGAGACGTACGGTGGCGGGGGACAAACCTCGGCTGCCAGAAACGCCAGCACCGCGATCACGCCGAATGCCCACGACATCGGGAAACCAGTGTGCTCGAATCGCCACAAAACCTCTGTGTTGCCAGCCAGAACAGCTGCAAAACAAGCCAGCGACATCACAATGCCGATCCAATAGAAAGCGTCATAAAAAGCAGCGATCCAACCGCGTTTGAAACCAGACACCGTAATACCTCCCCGACGGCCATTAGTTCCCGTCGCTTCCCAGTTTACATGAAATTTTTATGGATCGTGAAAATTTTGTAAACGCGCCCGTGTTCAGACTGGGGCTAAAGTCGGTGATGGCTTGAATGTGTATGAAAAGAAAGAATGTCGATGCCAGTCGTCCGCCACCTGCCAGTCAACTGGTCAGTCCCGCGCCCGGGCGCTCGTCACGAAGCGCGAAGCGATATCCCAGCCACGGTTCAGTAAGCAGCAGGCGGGGGCTCGAAGGGTCGGGCTCGATCTTCTTTCGCAGTTGATTGACGAACACCCTGAGATACTCCACTTCATTTCCGTAGTCCGGGCCCCACACCGCCTGGAGAATTCGCTCGTGCGGCAGCGCCTCATTCGGATGGGTGACGAAGAAGTGCAGCAGGGCGGTTTCTTTAGGACTGAGACGCGTGGTGCGTCCCCCGAGCGTTACATGGCGCTCCCGAAAACTGATCTCGACGCCTTCCGTGCGATACACGCGGGACTCGCCATGGACAGGCGCGGGCGTGCGGCGCAGCGTCGCGCGGATTCGCGCCAACAGTTCATTGACGTCAAACGGCTTGGTGACGTAGCCATCGGCGCCCGAATCGAGGGCCCTGATCTTATCCTCGGCCCTGCCCCTGACGGTCAGCATGACGATCCCCATATCGGATTTCGCACGCACGGCGCGGCACGTATCGATTCCGTTCAGCCCGGGCATATTAACGTCGAGCAGCATCAGATCGAACTTCTCGTCCCGGAGCTTATCCAGCGCGGCTTCGCCCGTGGCTGCGTCCGAAACCAGAAAGCCGAGAGCGGACAGAGTGGATTTGAGCGCGCGCCGCAGCTGAGGCTCGTCGTCCACCACCAGGATTCGGCTATGGTTCACGCGGCAGGCTCCCCGAGTGCGGGAAGAGACAGAATGAAGGCCGTCCCGTAGCCCGGTTCACCCTCGGCCCAGGCTTTGCCGTCATGATCCGTTGCGATGGTTCTCACAATCGAGAGTCCCAGACCCGTGCCAGTGGCGAATTGCTGCGCTCCCGGCGCCCGGTAGAAGCGATCGAAAATCCGCTGCTGGTCGCAGGGCAGGACCTCCAGGCCTCTGCTGCGTATTCGCAGAACCACCGCGTTTTCGGCGGAATTGAGAGTGACGTCGATCGGAGTACCCGGCGTCGAATACTTGAGCGCGTTGTCCGTCAGCTGAGCGATGGCGGTCATAATCAGTTCGCGGTCGGCGAGGACGGGAGCTTCGGTCGACGAGACGGAGAATTGAAAGCGGTCCTGATCCGTCCGCTGGTCGAGTTCCTGGACGACGCTTCGGGCCAGATGCGAAAGCAGAAGCGGCTCGCGCTGGGGCTCGAATTCGTCGGACTCCAGGGCGGGCGTCTCCAGCAGTCTGCACGCGAGATCGTTCAGTTTGCGGGCTTCCTGGTCGACCAGTGTGACCAGTTCAGTCTGCAGGGCCGACAATTCGCCCGCGGCCGGAAGACCCGCGACCGCGGTGCGGATGACGGTCATGGGAGTTTTGAACTTGTGGGCCAGCGAGTCGAGAACCGCGGTTCGCAGTTGTTCGGCCTCGCGCGCGGCGTCGGCGCGATAGCGGTGCTCGATACTGCGCGCCCTTTCGAGAGCGATGGCGACCAGCGAGGCGAGAGCGGAGGCCGTGAGGGCGGTCATCTTTCCGGCGCCGCAGAGGGCGAGCGACCCAACGGGTTGAGCGCCGAGACGAAGCGCGCAATACCAATTGCCGGATTCATATGTATTTGAGTCGCTCAGATACGCATCCCTGGTCAGCCGGATGACGTTACCCGCCCCGGCGGCCGCTCCGGAAGCCGCGCACGAACCGTCCGCGCCACCCGGCTCGGGTTGCTGTTGCCGATTCCTCCGGCGACGCGCGTCGCGGTCCGTGGACTCAAGTCGACCGGATCGATACGTCTTGTCGGAAATGGCATCGAATACTACGACAAAACGCAACTCGAACATATCGCGAGTGAGTTCCGCGACCTGGTTACCCACGTCGCCCGGACTTTCGAACAGAAGAATCCGCCGCGCCGTCTGGTAGAGGCGGGAGGCATCCCGGCGCTCCGCGGCGATCTCGCGTTCGCGAAGGCGCACACGGTCCGAGAGACCGCTGATCACCAGAGCGGTGAATTCAAACGCGCCAAGCTCCACCCAGTCGGAGGGCCGGTTCACGGTGAAGCTGAAGATCGGCTCGTTGAAGAAATAATCCAGGCAAGCGACGGCGGCTACCGAAATCAGAGTCGCCTGCCAAAAGCCCCCGTAATAGGCGGTGAGTACGATGGTCACCAGGTAGACGCATGCCACAGAACCGGAGTTCTGCCCCAGGCGAAACGATATCCACGCGAAGATCGCAATTCCGGCTGCGGCCAGCAGGCAAGGCAAGAGAGACATCGGCTCCGGCCGTCGAAACCGGAAAGTAAGTCCCGGTCCCCTGGTCGTAGTTGCGCGGGCAGCGGGGAGCTGGATGGTTGCGGCCATTGGCGATTCCTGATTCAGGTCCCGGAATGAGTACCTACTATCCTATTCAGCCGCACGTGAAGAAGTCATGAGGAAGTCATGAAGAGTGTAAGGGCCGCTTGTTCAGGTAACCAGCCTTGCGGGAGGAAAAGATACGATTCAATAACGCGGATTTTATGCCTTTCTTGGAGATCCACTCCTAGACTCGTGTTTGGTTGTCCCCCGCCGGCGCTCTGTGAGCGCACATGGGCTTTGTGGGCACGCGCTTTATGGGCAACAGACGGAATGATGCCGTAACGGGTTGGGAGTTCCTTATGAGAAGCAATGTTCGCAAAGCCGCCGTGCTGACTCTGGCCGTTTCGCTCGTCATTCTGACGGGATGCAGCCGGGGAAGCGCGGCGGACCCGGCGGCAGGCGCTCCGCCGGCGCCCAACGTGACGAACGACGTCGACGTTACTCTCTTTAAGCTCGACCACCCGGAGCAGTTCCCGCTTGCGGCCGCAACAGCCCGCCCCGCGGTTGCCGAGTTGACCGTTACCGGTGCGGTGACTCCCGATGTTGCGCGGAACGTCCCTGTCATTTCGCTGGCTTCGGGCCGGGTTGTTTCCATTAATGCCCGTCTGGGCGACACGGTGACGCAGGGCCAGCCGATGTTCACGGTTCGAAGCGACGATATCTCAGGCGGCTTTTCCGATTACCGGAAAGCCGTCGAGGACGAACTTCTGGCGAACAAGCAACTGGTGCGCACAAGGGATCTGTATGCCCACGGAGCGATGGCGCTAACCGACGTCGAAAACGCCGAAGATACGGAGAACAAGGCCAAGATAGACGTGGAGACGTTTGCGGAACACCTCCGGCTGCTGGGCAACGACCCGGACAAGCCGGTCTTCAACGTGCAGGCTTTTGCTCCGATTTCGGGTATCGTTACCGACCAGGAGATCACGAACAACGCCTATGTGCAGAGTTACGGGGTAAATCCGTTCACGATCTCAGACCTCTCCTATGTCTGGATTATTTGCGACGTTTACGAGAACGATCTCGCCACGGTCAAAATGGGCGACTCGGCCGATATCCGTCTGAACGCCTATCCGAATGACGTCTTCCGGGGAACCATCAGCAACATCGGCGCCATCATGGACCCCAACATTCGCACCGCCAAGATTCGCATTGAAGTGAAGAACCCCGGAAATATGCGCCTGGGCATGTTCGTCAAGGCCACGTTTAAGGGGCAGACGAACCAGATGCACACGATCGTGCCGGCGTCCGCGGTCATGCATATGCACGATCGCGACTTTGTCTTCGTTCCGACGCCCGACCAGAAGTTCCGGCGGGTGGAAATCATCAGTGGCGACGTCCTGCAGGACAACACCAGCATGCAGGAGATTAAGTCGGGGCTCAAGCCGGGAGACCAGGTAGTGACAAATGCGCTGGTGCTGGACCACGTGATCGCTCAGTGAGAACCCGCAGGCACACCGTTGACAGGACAGGAATCGTGAAATGATTCGCGCTCTGGTAGATTTCGCGCTCAGTAACAAGTTCGTCGTGATAGCCATGGCCTTGCTGCTGATCGGCTTTGGTGCTATCTCGTTTCACGAACTGCCGGTGGAGGCCTATCCCGATATCGGCGACAACTATGTGACCGTTATTACCCAATGGGCGGGCCGTTCCGCCGAAGAGGTTGAGCAGCAAGTCACCATTCCGGTTGAAATTCAAATGGCGGGAATGCCGCATATGACTTTCCTGCGATCCGAATCGATTTTCGGTTTATCGTTCGTGATCATGATTTTCGACGATAGTTCCGTGAATGACTGGAATCGCCAGAAGGTGCTCGAAAGGCTTACACAGGTCGATCTTCCTCCGGGTCAGGGCCTCTCGCCGCAGATAGGGACCGACTGGAGCACCACGGGGCAGATTTATTGGTACACACTGCGAAGTACCAATCCGAAGTACGATCTGATGGAACTACGCTCCCTGGAAGACTGGGTTCTGCTCAAGCAGTTCAAGTCAGTGCCAAACGTAGTAGACGTTTCCGACTTCGGCGGGACGGAGCGCGAGTATCAGGTGCGCGTAGATCCGAATAAGCTCGTCTCCTACGGATTGAGCATCGGTCAGGTGGAGCAACAGCTTACCAACAACAATATCAACGCCGGGGGCAGCTTCATCGAAGAGGGCATCCAGCAGATGAACGTCCGCGCACTGGGTCTTTTCAGCAACGTTCATGATATCGAGCAGACCGTCCTGAAGTCCCAGAACGGAACGGCCATTCGTGTCAAGGACATTGCGGATGTGGTTCAGGGACCGAAAATCCGCCTCGGCCATATGGCTCGGGCGAACCACATGGAAAACGGGCGAATTATCGATGAACCGGACGTTATCCAGGGTATGGCGCTGATGCGGAAGGGCGCCGAAGAGGAAGCGACTCTCGCGGCGATTCACCAGAAGGTATACGATCTCAACCACGGCATCCTGCCTCCCGGCGTCGAGGTAGTGCCCATGCTGGATCGCAGCGATCTGCTGCATCTCACAACTCACACGGTGATGCACAACCTTGCCGAAGGCATGATCCTGGTCAGCGTGATTCTCTTCCTGTTCCTGCTGAACGCCCGTGCCGCCATCATCGTCGCCCTGACAATACCGTTCGCGTTGCTCTTCGCTTCCATATTCCTGAATCTGAGCGAAATTCCCGCCAATCTCCTGTCGTTGGGGGCGCTCGACTTCGGCATGGTGGTGGATGGCGCTGTCGTCATGGTGGAAAACATCATGCGACACCTCAGTCACGACCGCCGCCAAACCGCGAACGGACACCTGAAGACGACTTCGGAAATCATCCGTGAGGCGTGCCATGAGGTCCAGCGGCCCGTGTTTTACGCCATCGCTATCATTATCACGGCTTACATGCCAATCTTCACGCTGCAACGGGTGGAAGGCCGATTGTTTCGGCCGATGGCATGGACGGTTGCGTTCGCGCTGCTGGGAGCGATGACGTTTTCTATTCTAATCGCACCCGTATTAGCCGGAGCCTTCTTCCCGAATGGCGTCCGGGAACGGCGCAACTATGTCATGGAGTTTCTGTTGGCGCGATACCGGGTTTCGGTGCGCTGGGCGGTTAATCACCGTTGGGTGATGCTCATTATTGCTCTCATCTCTCTTTCGGGGACTATCTATCTGGGCTTTGGCGGCGTCATCGGCGCCGAATTCCTGCCCCACCTGGACGAAGGCGCGATCTGGGCGCGCGGCACCCTCGCGAACAGCACCAGTCTTTCGGAGGGCGAGAAATTCACAACCAATGAACGGTTTGTCTTCGCTTCCTTCCCGGAGGTGAGTAAAGTCGTCTCGGAAGTGGGTCGGCCCGATGACGGAACCGACACTGGCGGATTTGGCAACACGGAGTATTTCGTCGACCTGAAACCTCACGATCAATGGCGCCCGATATTTCATAAGAACAAAGATGAGCTGATTGCGGCCATGAATCTGGCGGTCCAGAGGTATCCGGGGGCGATCTGGAATTTCTCGCAACCGATTGAGGACAACGTCGGAGAAACAATGACCGGGACCAAGGGCGGACTCGCGCTGAAGATCTTCGGCGACGACCTGAAGCTTCTCGAGCAGAAAGGGGAGGAAGCCACCACTGTCATGGCAGCCATCCCCGGAATGCAAAACGTCAAGCTCCTCCGCGATTTCGGTCAGCCGAATCTCGACTTAACAATCGACCGTACGCAGGCGGCCCGTTTTGGAATCAACGTGACCGATATACAGGACGCGGTCCAGACGGCTATCGGTGGCAACGCAGTCAGTCAGGTGTTGATCGGCGAGGCGCGGTACGACGTGGTTGTGCGTTATCAGCAGGATTACCGCAATACCGCGAAAGCCATCGAAAACATCCGCCTTCTTGCGCCGACCGGCGAACGCGTTTCGCTCGCCCAACTGACCAATGTCGAAGTGAAGGATGGCGCGTACGATATTTACCGCGAACAGAACTCCCGCTTCGTGGCGGTAACTTTCAACGTACGTGGCCGGGATCTGGGAACAACGGTAAAGGACGCGATCACCCAGATTGGTCAGAAGGTGAAACTGCCGCCCGGGTATACGCTCGGATGGTCCGGCGAGTACGAGAGTGAGCAGCGCGCTGAGGCCCGACTCGCGATTGTCGTTCCTCTGACGGTCCTCATTATTTTCATAATTCTTTATGTCATGTTCCGCTCATACAAATGGGCGCTGCTCATTCTGTTGAATGTTGGTCTGGCACGTATCGGAGGATTGCTGGCACTACTGCTTACGGGGACTTATCTGAGCGTCTCCTCCGGCGTCGGCATGCTCGCGCTCTTTGGCGTGTCGGTGCAAACCGGAGTCATCATGGTGGAGTACATTAACCAGCTCAGAGCGAGAGGACGCTCGATCGCCGATTCCGCTGTCGAAGGCGCGGCACTGCGGCTTCGGCCCATCATGATGACCATGCTGGTGGCGACTTTGGGACTATTGCCCGCGGCGTTATCGCACGATATCGGGTCCGATTCGCAGCGGCCCTTCGCGATTGTAATTGTGGGTGGCCTGATTTCGGACCTGTTCCTGAGTATTTTTCTCCTTCCCACGTTTTACGCCTGGATCGCGAGAGAGGGCGACACGTTGCCGGAGAAGGAGGCGTCCTTTGAATAAAGCAACTTCACGGGAGGTTCGAATTGCAGGGGCGATCTGCCTGTTGTCCGCCATGGCGGCGTTTCCGCAGGCCGCTCCGGCCCCGGTCAGGATCACACTCGATCAGGCCATCGACCTGGCGCTGCAGAAGAACCACAACATCCTGGCGGCCCGGACAACCATCCAGCAGAGCCTCGACCAGGAAGTCACGGCGAACATGCGCCCCAACCCAACGATCTTTACCGACTGGGAATATCTGCCGCTCTTTCACGCACCCGACGGCGGCTACCTCCAGTACCTCCACGACTCGACCGAAGGCGACCTGGGCGCGAGCTACCTGTTTGAACGCGGGCAGAAACGGCAGATCCGGTATCAAAACGCAAAAGACAACACCGCAGTGACGCGATCGGGGGTTACCGACAGTGAACGCGGCGTTTCCGGGGCCATCGGTCAGCTCTTCGTCAGCGCCCAACTGGCGCAATCCACGCTGGATCTCGCGCAACAAGACCTGAAGAGCTGGCAGAGTACGGTCGATATCGGCGAATACCAGTACAAAGCCGGGGGGATCAGCGAGAACGACTACCTCCAGATCAAAATCCAGCTCGTCCAGTTTCAGCAGGACGTGGAGAGTGCCTTACTCGCCAAAGCCCAGGCGCTTTCCGACCTGCGGCAACAGCTGGGTTACGAATCGGTACCCGCCGATTACGACATCACCGGCCCGTTCGAATACAAGCCTCTGGCTCTTTCGTTGCCGGACCTGCAGGCGAAAGCCGCGGCGAACAGGCCGGACCTGCGCGGGGCCGTGCAGGGAGTTACCGCCGCGAAGAGCGGATATCAACTGGCAAAGGCGTACGGCAAACAGGATGTCACCGTGTCGGCGAACTACTCGCATGTCAACGCGATGAGCGCCGTCACTTTCGCGGTGAGCATTCCGCTCCCGATCTTTAACCGCAATCAGGGCGAAATTGCGCGGACCGGATCCGTCATCACGCAGGCTCGGGAGCAGCAGAAGTTCGTCAGCGGCCAGGTGTATACCGACGTTCGGGACGCGTGGGAGGCTGTTGAGAGCAATGAACGGCAGGTGAAGATTTACGAAGGCGGTACTCTCGACGCGGCGAAGAGAAGTCTCGAGATTTCCGACTATGCCTATCATCGCGGCGCGATACCGCTGCTCGACTTACTGAATGCCGAACGGAATTATCGTGCGACGGAACTTGCGTGGCGTCAGGCTGTCGCGGCTTACCTGGCGGGGCTGGAACAGCTTCGTCAGGCTGTCGGAACACGGAGCCTGCCTTGATCCCTAGCCCCGCACAATACGGAGAACGTGAGAACTCATGACGAAAGCGGAGGTTTGCGCCCGGATCGCGGAAATCGGCATCCTCCCCGCAGCTCGTGTCACTGCGGCCAGCGACGCGCGTTTCGCGGCGGAGATCGTATATCAATCCGGCATCACAGTCATTGAAATTACCATGACGGTGCCGGGGGCAATCGATGTGATTTCCCACCTGGCAACGAAGCTCCCGGACATGGTGGTGGGGGCCGGGACGGTGCTCGATACGGACACCGCGCAACGCTGCCTGGACGCCGGCGCAAAGTTCCTCACCAGCACGGGACTAGTCATGGATGTGGTGGAATTCGCGGTTAAGAAGGGGGTCGCGGTGCTGCCGGGCGCCCTGACTCCCACTGAAGTGATTGCCGCGTGGAAGGCTGGCGGCGACTTCGTCAAGATCTTTCCGTGTGCGCCGGTAGGCGGTCCGAGCTACATTCGGGCGCTCAAAGTTCCGCTGCCGCAGGTCAAACTGATCGCCACTGGCGGCGTCAATCAGCAGACCGCTTCGAGTTTCATTCTGTCGGGAGCGTCCGTGATCGGAATCGGCGGGGAACTGATGCCTCCGGATGCGCTTCGGAACAGGAATGAAGGCTGGGTAACCGAACTCTCGCGACGCTATCTGGGGCTGGTCAGGGAGGCGCGCGCCCAACTGGCGGCGGGGCGGCCTTAGTGAGTCATCACATATGAGACATAAGCTGACGACTGTTATTTTCGCGATGGCGGCGATGTGCCCCGCGACGCGGTTATTTGCGGGAGCGGACGTCACCGGAAAGCCCGCGGAGGTCACCGCAACCGACCACATGGACTTCGCCTCCGGTGGAACCCTCCACATCAAAGGCTCGTACGGCGTCCTGAATATCGAAGGTTGGGATAAACCGGAAGTTGAGGTAACGGTTACCAGGTCCCGGCCGCTGCGTTTCGGCGAGTCGCCCGCGCCCGGCGATGACAAGCGCCGACTGGAGAGCATCGGTATCAGGACCGAGCGCACCTCCCCGACGGAAGTGACAGTGACTACCACGCTGGCGTCCCGCCACGGCGACTGGGCTCCGCCATTGCCGGCGAATACCACGAACGATGTGGACGCGGACTATGAGATTCACGTTCCCCGTGATACGCGGCTGGTGATTGAGCATGGGTCGGGTCTGGTGCAGGTGCGCTGGATCGCGGGAGACATCCAGGCAAGTGCGCGGCGTGGCGATATCCTGCTGTGGCTGCCACCGGGACCGTACGCAATCGATGCCACGACGAAGTTCGGCATTATTTCCTCGGAGTTAGACGGCGAGGCCCATACCCGGTTTCTGGTTGGAGAGCATTTCATTCGTTCCGCTCCGGCCCCGTCGCATCAGCTTAAGCTGCACACGGGATTTGGGGGCATCACCATTCGGCAGATTCCGCCCGAGGAGTGAGACGCCGGCGAGCGGATTCCAGGTTCCCGAATGAAGGCGAGGAGGCTTTGCTTGAAACCGATATTACATACCGTTGCGATCGTATGCGTGGGTCTTGCCGCGCCTCTTCATGTGGCTCACGCCCAGGACATTTCCGCCTATCTGGGATTCGGAGGGGCCTACGACGCTTCCAGCAACCGTTATATCGACACCTTCGGCGACGGAATGCTGCGCAGGACTCCGCCGACGCAAGGGCCCATGGCGCAGCTGGGAATGAGCGTGTTCTTCGGCAAGCAGTGGGGGCTCGGAGCGGAGATTTCCCGGCGACTGATTCAGGGAGATTATACCGGGCTCAACTACAGCCTTTCGTATTCCAGTATCGATGCCATTTTCAGACCCGCGGCGGTAACATCGAAAAAATTCGACCCGGAATACCGCTTCGGCATTGGCGCCGCGCGCATGCACTTCTCGTATGACGATCCGTCTTCCTGCGGCCAGGTTCCGGGGTGCCCCGTGGCAACGCACTTCCAGGCGCGCATCGCGTTCGCGGGGCGTCTCTATGTCTCCCATCACGTGTTTTTTCGGCCGGCGCTGGACGTTCATTATGTGAACGGTTTTTCTCAGTTCAAATACGATTGGGTGCCGGAGTATTCGATCGGCGTCGGGTACAGTCTGGGCAGATGACGCGAAATCTGCCGTTCGTTACCAGTTGTGCGACGAAGCCGCGCAGTTAGCCGGGCGGCCAGTCCACATAGTTCAGGAGGTTGTCGGGATGGATATATCGCAGTTGGGCAATCCCAGGCTTCAGGACGCCATCCGACGGAATCTTGTCAGTTTTCCCGCACAGGCTCCGACTTACCGGAAGCAGGCGAGAACGGACATTCAGTGGCGGATTGCGGTGTTGTACTTCGTGCGGGGCTGGACCTTCGGCGCGATTGCCGAACGCTACGGCCTTAGCCGCGCACGCGCAGGGCAGATCGCGAGGGCCTGGCGGGCGGCCTCGATAAAGGCCGGATATATTCAGGGGGTTCCGGAACTACAGTGGGATATGGGGGCGCAACCGGTGCGAACGGTGTCTGCGCGCGACAATGTGGCTTTCGCAGGAGCACAGCCAATTGCGGAAGCACGGCCAATCAACGATCGCACAGACATGAACGCCTCCGCGTCCCGCACGCAGGTCGGGTTTTCGGGACCCACGTTCGGATCTCAGCCGCCGTCCCCACTGGCCGATAATGCAGTCAGTCCGGGGTAAGAACGTTCGGACACGGCAGCTGGCGGCTTTTGCGGCGGCTCTGACACGAAAAAAGCGGGGCAGCTAAAAGCCGCCCCGCTTCCTTCATACCGCGATTGACGATCGGCAGCCGGTCAGAACTTGACCATCACGCCGCCGCTGATCGTAAACTGACCTTCCCGAAGGTCGGGGAACCAGACGCTCGATTTCCCGCCGCCGCAGGCCGCTTCCGCCTGCGCCAGTCCTGCCGCACCCTGGCCGTTCACTCCCGCATCGGCGCCCGAGGCGCAGACCCAGTCGCCCGGGTTCAGGGTGTTTCCGCCCGGAGGCGTAATCCCACCGCGTCCCGAGAAGTACGGAATGTTGGAGTGGCGATAGCCTTCCTCAATCCACCATGTGATGTTCTGTTTCGGCATCCACTGGAAATTGAGGTTGGCATCGTACATAAAGGCCTTGTCGCCCGGATTTTCGGTGAAGTACGGGGTGCCGCTCGCGGCCGTGGCGCCGTTGATGGGCGGCAGCAGCGTCAGGTAACGGCCGGGATTGCTCATGACGCCGGCGCCAATGGTGAAGGCGAACAGGTCTTTATCGAACCAGTAGCGATCGTAGGCCATAGTGCCGACGAACTTCTGTGCGGGACCGCCCTTGAGCGTGGTCGGATTATACGGGGAGCTGCTCAGGCAGCTGACTCCGGCTCCGTATTCGCAACCGATGTCGCCGGTGAAGCTGAAGGCCGCTTTGCTCAGGCCCCTGGCGCCGGCCTTCTCGTAGTACTTGTAGAGGACGCTGTCGTCGATGTGGAAGCGGGAACGGCCCGCGATACCCAGATCGTCGGTACCGTTGCCGTAAGTGTTGGCCACGACCTTAATGTTTCCGGTCGGAAGCCAAAGAATCTGACCTCCCAGTCCCTTATGTCCGTTGTACTTGGCATAAGACTGCCAGCCGTTGATGATCCAGGGCTCGATCTTCAGCTTGTTGGTGACGAAGTACTGAATACGGAGTCCGTTGAAGAACCACGGCGTATTCGACGACACATACGACGGCTGGTAGGCCCAGTTATCGAAGTTATAGTAACTGAACAGGCCGATGTAAGAGACGAAGATACCGATATCGATATTGAATCCGTGTCCCTTGCGTCCGTCCCAGTGATAACCGCCCCACGCTTCCGAGAAATACTTGTAGGCATCCTTGAGATCCCATTGGCCGACAGCGTCGCTGGCGTCGTTGCGTGGCGTAGTGGTGGCGAACAGTCCGGTCATGGTCAGAAGCCGGCCACGGACATTGTCCCAGTGGAAGTCCCCGCCGACGCTCACCTGTTCCAGCTGGAATTCACCGGAACGGAACTGTTCGGTCGAGCCGCCCATACTGTGGTCGATCGGCTGATTGGTGTCGAGCATGTAATAGCTGTCGAAACGGATTTCCGGAGTGAAGAACTTCGTATCGAGCACCGGGTTGTTACGCGTCTGGCCGTTCATCCACGAGAAGTCCGCGTAGGCGAACGGCGTGACATTGTCGACTCCGGGCGGAGGAGGATCGGGAGCGCTCAACGGCTCCGGGAGCACGAGAGGCGGCTTGGCCGCGGCGGTAGATGCGGCAGGAGCCGGGGCGGGCGCGGGCGCGGCGGCCTGAGGATCCGGCGCGGGCCGGTCGAACGCCGCAGCTATGGGGGCGGAACCGAGCGAAGCGACATTCACCGGCTCGTTCAGTCTTGCGGCGGCAGCGGCCCTGGAGGCCTTTTCCGCGCGGGCCTCAGCCTGTGCGCGAAGCTGGTTGTCGACGTTAACCGGCGACGTGGACTTTCCCTGCATCCAGCGGTTCCAGAACTTATCGCTTTCCGGGGTGGAAGCCGGGGCTTTCGCCGGTTTATTGGAAGCGGCAATCTCCGGGCTGGCAGCGCCGACAGCCGGCTGGCTGGCGGCCGGAAGGTTCGCACCGCTGGCGAGCGACGATGTCGGCACGTTGGCCGGCACGGCTACGGCAAGGGGCTTTGCCGCCGGATACGCCGACGATATCGTCGCCGGAGGAGGAACCGCGATGCTGGCAACCCCGCCCAGATCGTATCGTGTGGGGCGTCCGTTTGTCACGAGCACGGCCGGCGTAACCGCAGCCGCGGAGCCGATTGCGTCGCTGGTAACCCGGTAATTGCCCGCTGGCAGATCGTTAAAGGCGTAAATGCCGTCGCTGCCGGTGATCGTGGAACGAATGCCGACACCGTCCACTCTCGCCGCGGTTACCATGGCGAATCCGACCGGCTGTCCGGCGGGGGTCCTGACGACGCCGGCGATCGTTCCAAAGCCCGTCAGGTCGGCTTTGGGAACAACCGGCACGTCAGCCTGCTTCTGGTAATTGAGTTCGGATGGCGCCGCCATAATGCCCGTTCCCGACATAGACTGCGCGCCGACGGGTGAAACCATCAACGTGCATAGCAGGGACACGACGAAGACACGTAATGCGTAGTTGTCAGTTTTCATAACCTCTTTTCCTTTTTTCTTGTCTAGAAAGACTTACCGCAGATTGGTAATGCGGCCCGAACCGGGAAGTGCACGACCTGGTGACTTGATTCCCGTTGCTTTTTCCCTGGCAGTCAGCGCGACAAAGAGCTTATGCCCCGTCCTGGTTTTCCGGATGGCCTGGAAGACTAGTTGAGATACTCAACTGGCAGTATCAGACCATAGGAATGAAAAAGGTATGAAAGTCATAAGAGAAAAGACTGACTGGGCCAATCAAAAAAATTTGTAGGGCCCAGCAGGAGAATTAGTTGGTCTTATTTTGTAAAGGGTCCCGAAAACGGTAGCCGACCCATGGCTGAGTGAGAATATATTCGGGACGCGCGGGGTCTGCCTCCAGCTTCTGCCGGAGCGACTGGATGTAAGTGCGCAGATATTCGCGGTTATGATGCGGGCCGTCGCCCCAGGCGGTTCGCGCCAGTTTTGTGTGGGTCAGAGCGGTGCCCGTGTTTGCCATGAGGACGGTGAGAAGATCGTATTCTCTGGGAGAAAGGCGTATCTCTTCGCCGCCGCGCCGCAGACTGCGTTGCTTCAGGTCGAGTTCCATGTCACCCGCCCTCAGAAACAGACGAGGTTTGCTTTTTACGGGAGCGGGACGGCGAAGTACCGCGCCCATGCGGGCTACAATTTCCCGGAAACGAAACGGAGCTGTCACGCAGTCGTCGGCGCCGGCCTCAATCATGCGCCATTCGTCTTCTTCGGGATTCTTCCCGTGACCGTTGGCGCCGACGACGATAATGCCCAGAGCCGGCGACTGAGCACGGAGTCTGCGGCAGGCGTCCGCTCCGCCTTTATCGGGAACGTTCAGGTCCAGCAGCACGAGGTCGAATCCCCCCTTTCGGGTCATCTCGAGCGCCGACTGGGCACTGGATGTTTCCTCAAGGTGGAATCCCGTAGCGGTCAGTGTAGTTCTGATGAGCTGCCGCATTGCCGGCTCACCAGCGGCGATGAGGATAGCGAATGATTCCGGAGACATGAGTCAGAGAAACCGCGATACATAGAGACTAAGGACGAAATTTCCGACATGGCTGCCGAAATAACCGGCCAGTAAACGGACGGGCCAAACGCGGGCCGGCCCCTACGGACTGAACGCCACTCAGGCCGGCGGCATCGCCGCGAAGTCGCGGGCAGCCACCGAGGGTACCGGCGGGAAGGAGACGGCCATCGGGACTGCCTCGGGCCTTGCCGCCACCTGCATTGTTGCCACAGCCCAGGCGGGCACGAATGCCGGAGCGAGAGCCGTTTCCGGCGGAATCGCCTGAAGGTATCCCCGCGCCATGGCAAGACCGGCCCACTGCTGGATCGATTGCTGAATCCGCCGGGAAGTTACTCCGTACCGTTCGGCTAGTCGGCGGGAAGACCAGCCTCGAACAAAATAGAGTTCCACCAGACGCCATTGAATCTCCGGCCGGAACTGGGCGGGAAATGTCGGAACCGGGACGGGAAAGTGCACCCGGTTGGACTTGATGGCCTGTCTCAGTTCGTCGATTCGCGGCGCGTCGCTCAGACCCTCCGCGATGTTGTGCCCAAACATTGTGTTCCCTCGCAAGCGGAGTAACGGCGAGTCCGTGGGCGCTACTCTCTCTAAAGGGTCAGTGTGGTGCCTGCGAGATAAAAAAGGCATGAAAACCGTGGGTCGTTAAGCTCTGCCGGATTTCAGCCGACGCCTACGGGCGACTCCTGCAGGGCGGGCCTGCGCGCCTTCGGTGGGCCGGAGTGAACGGCTGCAGGGCCGGAGGGATCGCGGAACCGGTAACCCAGCCAGGGTTCTGTCACGATATATTCCGGGCGGGCGGGGTCCTTTTCGATCTTCTTGCGGATGAGCCGGATGTAAGTGCGAAGATACTCCAGTTCCTGGCCGTATTCGAGACCCCATACGGCGCGCAGAAGCTTTGTGTGATGAATGGGAACGTTGGGGTTCTGCATCAGGTACTGGAGCAGGCTGAACTCGATCGGCGACAGGTGAACTTCATCGCCTTCCTTTCGCAGCACGCGATGCTTGAGATCGAGTTCCAGATCGCCGACCACGATGGGGGGCGTCTCCTCGACGTCGTGAATGCGGGCACGCCGGGTTAGCGCAGCCAACCGCGCCAGCATTTCCCCCACGCGAAACGGCTTCCTGATGTAATCGTCCGCTCCGGCTTCCAGAGCCTGGACGGTATCTTCCTCGGTGTCGCGAACCGTGATCATCACGATGCCCGCCTTCGAGTCCGTGGAGCGGATCCGGCGGCACACCTCGATGCCGCTGATGCCGGGCATGTTGATATCGAGCAGCACAAGATCCGGCTGGGTATCGTGGAACGAAACGAGGGCTTCTTCCCCGCTGCGCGCCTCGTCCACCGCGTAGTTGCGCGCGGTCAGGGCCACGGATAATCCCCGGCGCATGGCCGATTCATCGTCCACGACCAGGACTCTAACTGGCTTTCCGTTCATATAGCGGCTCCTTCCGACTGTGCAATCGGCATTCTGATGCGAAACGTGGTGGTCCCGTTGGCTTCCCGGTTCCGGCAGAGATCGAGATCTCCACCGTGCGCCCGGACGATCTTGCGGGCCAGATATAATCCCAAGCCGGCGCCGGAGGCGGAATGCTCCGTTTCCACGCCCCGGTAGAATCGTTCGAAAACCCGCTCCCGCTCGTCTTCCCGTATGAATCCGCCATCGTTGGTCACGAATATATCCGCGAATTCGTCGTTGGAAACCATCTCCACCGTGACTGAACTGCCGGGAGTCGAATACTTGCAGGCGTTATCGACCAGTTGAACGACTGCCAGATTCATCAGTTCGGGATCGATCAGGACTTCGGACGGCTCACCGCGGGACTTCATGGATATGCGGCGATCGTGCGAGTGTCCGCGATACTGGCGTATCAGGTGCTCAACCAGCTTGTCGAGGCTGGTGATCTCCATGTTGGGTCGCACTTCATCGCGATCGATGCGCGCCATGCGCAGGAGACGGGTGGTGAGGCGGTTCATCCGCCACACCTCGGATTCGATGACATCGGCCATTTCGAGCTGCTCGGCCCTCAGGCCGCCCGTTTCGCGGAGGCTGCCGGCGGCTGCCATGATGACAGCCTGTGGCGTTTTGAATTCGTGCGCGAACGCGTCGAGAATCGCCGAGCGCAGCATTTCCGCCTGGGCCGCGGCGGCCGCTTTGCTGGCGTTGCGGAAAGACAATGCGCGCTCAAACGCGGTGGCTGCGAGCGCGAAAAGAGGCTTTAACGCCCCTTCATCTTCGAACCGGCCTTCAAACCCGGCCGCGCCGGATGGTTTCCCTTCGATGGAGAGGCAGTGCACGTGTACCCAGCCATCGGAACTCCGGTAATCCCGGCCTTGCAGCGCTGCCTCGCGGGTCGCACGCACGAGGTCGTGCCCCGGGGTTCCGTCGACGTGCATCGTCGATGTGGTGGCGTCGAAAAGACAGGCCGCGTTCAGACCGAAGCCTTCGCGAAATATGTTCAGTGCGCGCGGACCGACTGCGATCTCCGGATCCAGCGAAAGCAGATGTGAGGCGGTTACATAAAGACGCGCGACCTCGCGGCGCTTGTTTTCCGCAAACTCCGCGTGGGCGCGCTCCGACGAAGCCAGCCGCGCGATTACAAAGCTGGTGACAAGGTAAGCGATCAGGGCCAGAGCGTCCTTCGGGTCGTTAATCCGCAGGTTCAGAACCGGCGGGACAAAGAAGAAGTCGAGACAGACGGCGGCAATCACCGATACGATGGCGGCGGCGGCGTATCCGGCCGACAAAGACAGAAAGACAAGTATCAGGAGATATAGAAAGCTGGGGATCAGGTAGCTAAGATGTCCGACAAAGCAGACGATCGTCACCAAGCCGACCCCGGCGGAACCGAGGGCCACCTGAGTCGCGAGGTTTTTGGCCGTAACCGGCGGTGCCGGCGAAACTCCCGGAGCACGCGAACTAGTCAATAGCCTAATCATGGGGAGTACCCGTTTGCACGGCTCGCTTCTTACCTGACCACCCTTATCCTGAACAACTCTTCATCAGTTTTCAAAAAAAGCCGTGAGAAAGGCATGAAAAAGGCGTGAGTGACATATACGGATTGGCCTAATTTTTTTTATGGTCTCCATTTGATTTGTCTTGGCTTGTGCTCCGCGGAAGACGCACCACTCGTGACGGCAGCCGTGCATTCTTGCGGCTCTCCGGATGGTCGGGAGGCGGGAAAGGCCGCTGCAGGAGCCCGTAATTTGGTTGGCGCACGGTTTCTCAGTGACTGAGATACCCGGTTCGTGAAGATACGCGGAGCTGAGGTACGTCCACCGTCACCTTTACGGAACGCCATTTGCCAGGCTCTCCGAGTGAAGGCCGGTAGCCGATCAGGTACTGATCTCGCATGGCTCGGCCGATCTTCGATGCAATCGGGACGGGGTTCTCGTAGCTCGCGATCGTAAAGCTCAGACCGCCGCTCCGCTCCGCGAGATGGTCCAGAAACGTCAGGCCGTTCCGTTCCTCGGTGAGCTCGATAGCCTTCTTGTTCGCCACGGAAGGCGCCATGCCGATTGTGTAGATCTGGACGTCCGCCTCTTCGGCGTAGTGCAGCAGTTCCGTCTCCGAATACCGGCTGTGGTTGTCCATGCCGTCGGAGACGATGAGCAACGCGCGGTGAGCGTTGTGAGCTCCATGCAGCCGCTCCAGCGCCAGGTGGATGGTATCGACGAGCGCGGTCGCGCCGCCCGAATGCGAGTTGCTCAGTTGGGACTCCAGGTTCCCGAAATCCTGCGTGAAACCGGAAAGCGTTTCCGGCCGCGTCGAAACGGTCAGAAGGAAGGCCTCGTCCTCGGGGTTGGCGGTGTCGAGAAAAGCCCGCATCGCGCCGGCGGCAATGCCGGCCTTACTCTGCATACTGCCGCTCAGGTCGACCACCACACCGACCGAACAGGGCACATCCTCGCTGCCAAAAGATACGATTGGCTTGGGCACCTTGTCCTCGAGGACGGTGAAGGAAGCCTGCTTCAGCCCGTGCACGACTACGCCGGAGCGGTCCGTGACGATCACAGGCAACAGAACCAGATCGACGTCGACCCGCAGGTCGGGAGAACGAAAAGCTTCCGCCGTCGTGCGGGACGCGCGGATATCCAGCTGAGGGACCTGGGCGCTCAAACCGCAGGTGAGTAACAACATGAGAGCGGGATGGAACGAGTGTGTACGCATAGCCTTGTTAATTTGCCCGTTGCAGTGCAGGCTTCGGGAAACCTATGCGATCACTCTAAGTTCACTGGCATGAAAAACGCATGAAAGGCATATAGGGAAACCGTAGTCCAAGCCTCGTAGTTTTGATGGGGCAAATAACGGATTCCTATGGCTTCATTGATTACTTTTTCATGAGGACGACTCCACACTTGTCAGGTAAGGAGCGGCTGGAGCAGTCGAATCTTTGATCGGCTGGGGATACGTCTCGCGTTTTGGCACGCCACTCCCGCCGCCACAGGACGGCAGAGGGCTTCCACGATGGAAGACGTCCCCCGCCGGATCAATCCCGGAGAGGTTCTTATGAATCGGAGTCTATTAGCCGTCGCACTATCTCTTCCCGCCGTTTTCGGACTGACGCAGCTGAGTTTGGCTCAGATGCCGAATAGCCAGCCGGGCGATGCTGGCGTTCAGATTGCCACCGTGGATTCGGTGCACGCCGGTGCGCCGGTCGTCGCCGCGGCCGATGTTGCGGCGAATGCCGGCGCGCTTCCGGGCGAACTGCCGCTCGCGCTCGAACCCCAGAGTGCTTCGGGACAGGTGCCTGTGCTCGCGGCGCTGCCCGCCAGCAGCGCCATGGTCCCGGCTCCGAATGCGGTTGCGCCGGTTGCCTCGGCATCTCAGTCCGTTGTCGCGCCGCCCGGATTCTGGAAGGCCCTGTTCAAGGCGTACTATGACGACTGGCATCCAGGTCCCGGCACCCCGGACCCGCCGAAGTATCGCGGCGACCCGATGCCGACCACCAATCCCCCTTTCCCTTTCACGATGTGGCCGATGGGCGGAACCGTCCTGATCGGTTATCCGAACGCAACTTCTTACCCGATCACCCAGGCGCTGCAAAACGGCAGGCACGGCGACTGGTGGAAGAAGAAAAACATTCAGATCTACGGCTGGGCGGATCTGGGCATGAATCTCAGCACCTCGAGCGGGCGCCCGTACGGAAATCTGCCGGCGGCCTACTCCGAAGTTCCGAACACCTTCCAGCTCGATCAGGCGGCGTTATACATCGAACGAACGCCCGACACCATTCAGACGGATCATTTCGACTGGGGCTTCCGGTTCACCAACCTGTATGGTCTCGATTACCGCTATACAACAGCGCAGGGCTACTTCAGCGGGCAGCTTCTGAACAGCCCGCAGAAAGACGGATCGATGGGGCAGAGACTGGGCTACGATCCCGTCATGATGTACGTGGATCTGTATTTCCCGCACATCGGCCAGGGCACGGACGTCAGAATGGGCCGCTATGTGTCGCTGCCCGATATTGAGGCACAGCTCGCGCCGAATAATTACACTTACACTCATTCTCTGACCTACGTCTACGATTGCTACACACAGACCGGCATCAACGCCACGACGAAATGGACGAACCACTGGACGACGCAGGTCGGCTTTTCAGCCGGGTGCGAATCGGCGCCGTGGGCCCCTTCCGCCAAGCCAACGGCGAATGTCTGCGTTGCCTACAGCTGGCACGAAAACGGGGATAACATTTACGTCTGCGCCAACTCCATTAACGACAGCAAGTACAACTACAACAACCTGGCGGCGTACTATCTGACGTGGTATCACAAGTTCGGCCATTCGAAGTGGCATACGGACTGGGAAACCTGGTATCAATACATGAAAGACACGCCGAATGTAAACAATCCGGCCGCGGCATCCCTGCTCGTCAACAATTCCGACGGGGCGTTCTGCAATACCGCAACGCAGCTGACCTGCTATGCGCCCGAGTGGGCGACACTGAACTACGTCGCGCGGCAGATCGGCAAGGATTCCGTCACGCTTCGCAACGAATTCCTCGACGATATCAAGGGCCAGAGGACCGGCTTCCAGACCAAATATTCGGAGCACGATATTGGCTGGAACCACTGGATCGGTACGACAATCGTGTTCCGCCCCGAAGTCCGGTACGACCATTCCTACCAGGCCCCGGCCTACGATAACGGCACGAAGAAGAGCCAGCTCATGTTTGCGGCGGATATGATATGGTTCTACTAAGCGGCTCATTGGATCGCCCAGGTATCTGACTTATCGGGACCGCGGAAAGGACACGACCATGTTGCGGGACCTCCCTTTTAGCGGAAAACTACTCTTACTGCTCACCGTGCCGGCGATCCTGCTGCTGGCCGCCGATCCCGCGTGGAAAACCAAATCGATCCGGGACTGGACCGAGGAGGACGCAAGGCAGGTCCTGTCGGATTCTCCATGGGCACTGAACATCCGGTCGGCCGTCATGCCACTCGAGAGCGAGTCGGCGCGCCGGGAGGGCGGCAACATGGGGCAACCCCAGGGAGTCGGCTATAAGGGCGTGGACAACACGACCGATCTGCAAAAGCTGTCGAAGGTGATGTCGGGTAACTTCTCCGGCCCCGCGCCGATCGGACCGGTCACATTGCGCGTGAGATGGGAATCGGCTTTGCCCGTGCGGGCGGCGGAGTTGAAGGCTCACGAAGTCGAACCGCCGACGCTCGAAGGCGACGGTTATCAGATCGCCGTTTACGGTATCCCCGGAACATACTTCAAGGGCGATCCCAAGACGCTGGGCGAGCCCCTCAAGAGATCGGCCGCGCTGAAGCGCGATGGAAAGCCGGATGCAAAGCCGTCCAGCGTCGAGGTCTTTCAAACCTCGCGCGGCATCGTAGTGGCGTACCTGTTTCCGTACTCTGCGGAGCTCAGCGAGAGAGACACCCTCGTGGAGTTCAACGCGCTGATCGGCCGGATTGCCGTCATCCATTCTTTCGACCTGCGGGAGATGCGGATCGACGGCAAACTGGCGCTGTAGCGACCCCGTCGACGGCGTTACCCTAGGCGAAG
>Ga0302319_10006497_pt1 | contig 23182 bp, 15 predicted proteins | sample Bog_T0_2_FD_203319 | JGI IMG/M metagenome (GOLD analysis project Ga0302319, IMG submission 203319) | Peat permafrost microbial communities from Stordalen Mire near Abisko, Sweden - Bog_T0_2 | ecosystem: Environmental > Terrestrial > Soil > Wetlands > Peat | place: Sweden: Abisko, Stordalen Mire...
GCTCAAGCATGAACGCGAAGCGCGTGAGCTGGCACAGGATCGCGGCGACAAGCTGCGCTTGGGCAAGCTCGAGGCGCCGCCCCGGATGACGCTCGAAAATCTTTTCGAGGCCATCGCCGACGAAAAACACAAGGTTCTCAAACTGATCCTCAAGGGCGATGTGCAGGGCTCGGTCGAGGCGATCGTCTCCTCGCTCAAGAAGATCGAAAGCAAGAAAATCGACCTCGATATCGTCTCGGCCTCGGTCGGACCGATTTCGGAGTCGGACATTCTGCTGGCGAAGGCTTCCAATGCCGTCGTCATCGGCTTCAACACGCGCACCGACAACGCCGCGGCCAATGCCGCCAAGCGCGAGGGCGTGCAGATCAAGCTTTACTCGATTATCTACGAACTCCTCGACCAGGTGAAGGAAGCCATGGTCGGCTTGCTCGATCCGGAACTGCGTGAATCGATGCTCGGCACGGCGTTGGTCAAGCAGGTCTTCAACCTTTCGAAGTACCCGGTGGCGGGCTGCAGCGTTCAGAACGGACGCATCGTCCGCAATGCCCGCGCCCGCGTGATGCGCAAGCGCCAGCCGATCTACGACGGCGCGGTCGTGACCCTCAAACGGTTTCAGGACGACGCGGCCGAAGTGCGCCAGGGACTCGAGTGCGGTATCCGGCTCGGCGATTTCAACGACTATCTGGTCGACGACATCATCGAGTGTTACCAACTGGAAAAGTTCCAGCAGACCCTCTAGGCGTGAGACTTATACGCTCAGATAGTTCGATGAGACACAACCCCGTGTCATCGGGCTGGGGCGTTTGATGAGCCGGGGTCTCCCGGCAGGTGTCAAACACCTAAAAATAGTGCACGTTGTCAGAGACTTATGCTTGGCAGCGATAGTCGCATGCACTACTTTAGTAGCCACAGTTAAGAGCTCGGGACGTACCTAAGGAAAGTTGTGGCCGCCAACGAAGATTTCATCCTCGAATTGCTGATCAAGCACGGCCTGATTCAGCCCTCCGACATGGAGGACGCCCGCCGTGCTTCAGCGAACAACGGTCATGGCCCGGTGGATGAACTGATCCAAAAAGGATTGGTCACGCCGATCGATATTCTAAAGGCCACCGCGACCGAGGCCGGTGTCGATGTCCAAGAGAAGATCGAGAACGTGCCGGACGACGCAGTTAAGGCTGTTCCAGGCCAGCTTGCGTTCCGGCTGTCGGTGATGCCTCTGGACTTGAAGGGGCGGCATTTGCGCGTGGCACTGGCCGATCCTTTCAATTTTGATGCCATCGATACGCTGAGCAAGGAACTGCGTTACGATATCGACCCGGTCGTTTCGCCGCAGGACCAAATCGAGCAGGCGCTCAAGCGCCATTACGGCAACACCGAGGAGCAGTTGAGCGGCTTGGTAGATGGAGCGGACGGCTCCGCGTTGCGAATCAAGGGAGAGGACGATGAGGACAACGCCGGCGGCAAGGTTGTCGACGACGCGCACATCATCCGCCTGGTCAATTCGATGATCCTCGACGCGCACCGGCTCAAGGCTTCGGATATTCATCTCGAGCCACTGGAAAAGCGGCTGCGCCTGCGTTACCGCATCGACGGCGTGCTGCAGGTCATGCCTGACCAGCAGAAGAAGCTGCAGGGTGCCATCATCAGCCGCCTCAAGATCATGGCCAACCTGAGCATCGCGGAAAAACGCCTGCCCCAGGACGGCCGCATCCAGATGCGGAGCGCCGACGGTAAGACGCAGATCGATCTCCGTGTCTCGAGCGTCCCGACGAACCATGGCGAATCGATCGTCATGCGTATTCTCGACAAGACCAGCCTGCAACTGGGTCTCACCGAGCTCGGTTATCTTTCCGATGACCAGGCGACGATGGAACAGATCATGGCCTTCGCCGACGGCATCTTCCTCGTCACCGGCCCGACCGGTTCCGGTAAGTCGACGACGCTTTACGCGTGCCTGAACATCATCAACAAGCCGGACCGCAAGATCATCACGGTGGAGGACCCGGTCGAGTACCAGCTCGCGGGCATCAACCAGGTGCCGGTCAATGCCGATGTGGGCATGACCTTCCCCGTCGCGCTGCGCGCCATGTTGCGCCAGGCGCCGAACATCATCATGGTCGGTGAAATTCGCGACTTGGAAACCGCGGCCATCGCCATCAACGCGTCGCTCACCGGCCATCTTGTTTTCAGTACGCTTCACACCAATGACGCGCCGAGCGCGATCACGCGTATCATCGATATCGGCGTGAAGAGATTTCTCGTCGCCTCGTCCGTGCGCGCGATCATGGCCCAGCGGCTCGTGCGGCGCATCTGCAAGGAATGCACCGGTCCCTACGAGCCGACCGCAAAGGAGCTGGAGTCGCTCAACATCACTCCCGACCAGATCGCGGAGGCCAATTTCCGCAAGGGATATGGTTGTGACCGCTGCCGCGGCACTGGGTACAAGGGCCGTATGGGCATCTTTGAGATTTTCGTGCTCGACGATGAAATTCGCCGCATGGTCAACGAGGGCCTTGGCGTCTCGGCCATCCGGCAGCGTGCGCGCGACCTCGGCATGCGCACTTTGCGCGAGGACGGCATCCGCAAAGTGCTCAACGGCATGACCACGCCGGAGGAAGTCATTTCCGCCACCATGGGAGACAAGGAGTAATCATGAATCCCGAAATGCTCCTGGCCTTTCTGCGCGACAACGGTGCGATCGATGAGACGCAGTACTTCGACCTGCTCGAGGAGCACGAGCGCGCGGGCAAGTCGATCGAGGAAGTGATCGACAACAGCGGCGTGATCAAGCTCGCGGACATGTACCAGCTCATCGCCACCACCCTGGGTACGGAAGTCGTCGATGTGACGAACATGGAATTCCCGCACACGCTGTTGAGCATCATTCCGCCGCAGACGGCGCGGTTGCAGGGCGTGCTGCCGCTCGACTACGACGGCACCGTGCTGCGCGTGACGGTGGTCAATCCGCTCGACCCGAACGTGATCGATAACCTGCGCTTCACGCTGCAGAAGGAAATTGCCGTTTACGTCGCCCCTGCCGCGCAGATCCAGCAGATCATCGAGAAGTTTTACGGCACCGACGTCTCCGACATGGAGGAGGTGCTCAAGACGCTGGCCGGTGATGCCGCGACGAACCTGGCCTCCGCGGGCAAGGAAGACCTCGATGCGGCCTCCTCGGCCCCGATCGTAAGCTACGTCAATACCGTGCTGGCGCAGGCGATCCAGGCGCGGGCAAGCGACATTCACTTCGAGCCGTTCGAATACGACTTCAAGATCCGCTACCGCGTGGACGGCGCGCTCTACGAAATGGCGCCGCCGCCGCGTTCGCTGGCCAGCGCGGTCACGTCGCGCATCAAGGTCATGTCGCAGATGAACATCGCCGAGCGGCGCGTGCCGCAGGATGGGCGCATCCAGACGACGATGTCGGGCCGGCAAGTCGACCTTCGTGTTTCCACGCTGCCCACGCAATTCGGCGAGAGTGTCGTGCTCCGCGTGCTCGATCGTTCCGTGGTGAAGCTGGATCTTGGCGCCATCGGCATGCCGAAGCGCATCTACGATTATATCTGCGAGGTGATCGAGAAGCCCAACGGCATCTTCATCGTCACCGGCCCGACCGGCTCGGGCAAGACGACCACGCTTTACGCCTGCCTTAACCGCATCAACACCACCGATTGCAAGATGCTCACGGCCGAGGAACCGGTCGAGTATGAGATCGAGGGCATCCAGCAGGTGCCGATCAACGAGGCGATCGGCCTGACCTTCGGCCGCGCCCTGCGCGCCTTCTTGCGCCAGGATCCCGACCGCATCATGGTGGGAGAAACGCGCGACCTTGAGACGGCGCAGATCGCCATTCAGGCGTCTCTCACCGGCCACCTGGTCTTCACTACGCTGCACACCAACGACGCGCCTGGCGCTGTCGCGCGTCTCATCGACATGGGCGTCGAGCCGTTCCTCATCGCGTCGAGCCTCGAGGCCGTGCTCGGCCAGCGTCTCGTGCGCAAGATCTGCACCTCCTGCCGCGCGCCCTACGAGCCAAGTGAAGCGGTCCTGCGGCAGATCGGGCTGACGGTTCACGACATTGGCGACAAGAACTTTTTCTACGGCGCCGGATGCGCCGACTGCAACAACACCGGGTACAAGGGCCGCAAAGGAATCTACGAGTTGCTCGACATCACCGAGCCGATCCGCGAATTGATCACGCAGCGCGCGCCCTCGCAGGTCATCCGGCAAAAGGCCATCGAGCAGGGCATGAGCACACTGAGGGCTGACGGTCTGCGCAGTATTTTTGATGGCGACACCACGATCGAGGAAGTCCTGAAATACACGTAGAACCGCAGCCCAACCCGACACGCAAACCTATGCCCAAATTCTCCTATACCGCCGTGGACTCCCGCGGCAAACAAGCCAACGGCACGGTCGAGGCCTCTGACCAGAACGACGCCATCACGCAAATCCGCCAGTTGGGTTTTTACCCGCAGCGGCTTGACGAGGCCCGCGAGGACACGAAGGTTGTCGCCGAGGACAAGCCGAAGGCCAAGAAGGGCGGAGGCAAGGTCAAGGCCAAGACGCTGACCCTCTTCACCCGCCAGCTCGCGACGCTGATCGAGGCGGGCCTTCCCCTGCTGCGAAGTCTCAACACGCTCGCGCGGCAGGAGCGTAACGCGGTCATGCGGGGCGTAATGACGCAACTCGGTGAGGCGGTGGAAAGCGGCGGTACGTTCTCCGAGGCGCTGGGGCAGCACCCGCGTATTTTCGACAAGCTTTATGTCAACATGGTGAAGGCGGGCGAACTCGGCGGCGTGCTCGAAATCGTCCTCACCCGCCTGTCGGAATTCCAGGAAAAGTCGCAGAAGATCAAGGGCAAGGTGGTCGCGGCCATGGTCTACCCGATCGTGGTGCTCGTTATCGCAGCGGCGATCCTGACCTTCCTGCTCATCTTCATCGTGCCGAAGTTCCAGCAGATCTTCCAGGACGCGCTGCCGGGCAAGCCGCTGCCGGCCATCACGCTCTTCGTCATCGGCTGCAGCCATTTGCTTGTCGACCAGTGGTACATCGTCGTCGGCACCATCGTGCTCTGCGTCGTGGGCTACAAGGCGCTCTCCAGCACGGCTGCGGGCATCGTGTTCCTCGACCGGCTCGCGCTGAAGATTCCGGTCTTCGGCGACCTGACCTCGAAGACGGCGATTTCCCGCTTTGCGCGCACGCTGGGCACGCTGATCAGCTCGGGTGTGCCCATCCTGCAGGCGCTCAACATCACGCGCGACACGGCGGGCAATACCGTCGTGGCGAATGCAATCAACAAGATTCACGACAGCGTCAAGGAAGGTGAATCGGTTGTGGGCCCGATGGAATCTTCCGGCGTGTTTCCGCCGATGGTGACCTCCATGGTGCAGGTCGGCGAGGAAACCGGCCAGTTGCCGGACATGCTTGTGAAGGTTGCGGACGTGTACGAGAACGAAGTCGATAACGTCGTCAGCGGCCTGACCAGCATTCTCGAGCCGATCATGATCGTGATGCTCGCGGTGATCGTCGGTACGATCGTCATCGCGCTGTTCATGCCGATGGTCGGCCTGATCACGGGCATGAGCGACCAAGCCAGCGGCGGACACTAAGCCGCGCGTTCGTTGGGCAGCCCGCGCACTCTGTGCGCGGGCATGATGCCTGGAAGGACGGGTTCCTGCCCATCAGGGGGAAGTTAAACGCCCAGGTGAAGCTGGCTCACGTCCGTGCTGGAGCGAACCAACTCGACGAGGCGATTGACGTCGACGTGATCGTTGACCAGCGCCTGAATCGCACCGATCTTGTCGCGGTCGCCCACCTCCGTCTTGACCTGCATGTGGCCGATGGCCGTGGTGGCGCTGGAAATATCAGATTGCGTGGAAATGAAGGGCACCGCGCGCTGGCGGATGATCTCCAGGAGAGGTTCCGGCGGTAAAATACCATCGGTGAGGACCACGCCGGCGAGGGGAGCTTTTCCGCCATTGCGCGTGTCATCGTTCAGGATCAACTCGATGATGTCGTCGCGGTCGCCGGGCGTGATGATCAGCGTCCCGGGCTGCAACAGCCTGCCGGCATTGCGCGAGGACATCGCACCAACGCCAACTTTGGCGATCCGCCGCCGCTTGTGCTGCGCCCCGGCGATGAATTCGCCCTTAAGCCGCAGGCAGGCCTGGTTGACCGTCGGTTTCCACAGCTCGGTGTGCATCGGGAGCATGCCGAGGAGCGGCAGGCCGAGCTTGGCCAGGCCGCGAGTGGCGTAGTCCCGTAGCATCTCCATCTTTTCCGGCTGGACCTTGTTGATGATCGCGCCGATGACCTCGACGCCGTGCTTTTCGAAGAGGGCGAGATTCATCGCGATCTCGTCGATGGGACGGCCGATGCCCGCGCGGCTGACGATGATGACCTTGCTCTTGAGCACTTTCGCGACCGCCGCGTTGGAGAGATCGAACACGCTGCCCACGCCGGCGTGGCCGGTGCCCTCGATGATGACGAAATCCTTTTCCCACGCGGCGATGTCGAAGGCATTGCGCACGCGGTCGTGAAGCTGGTGAGTGATGCCGCCGGTGAGGTAGCGGCGCGTGAAGTCGGGCTCGACCGCGATCGGGCTCATCGCCTTGAGCGGCGTGTGGGGATGATAGGTGTCGTTGATGAGCACCGTGTCCTCGTCGATCTTGAGGCCCTCGATCTCGACGAAGCGCTGGCCTACCGGCTTGATGTAGCCGATACGCGGAAAGTATCGCTGCAGCGCGGCGAAAAGGCCCACCGACGTCGTCGTCTTGCCGTCATCCATCCGCGTGGCCGCGACGAAAATGCGCGGCGTGATCGTATTGCGAAGCGTCAGTTCCGGCCGCTGCAGTTGAGGTTCGAGGAAGACGGAGTCGGCCATGGTCAGGCTTGTGCGCCAGCAGGCGCCGGGTCATAGCGGCCTGCGCCTTGATCGGGATAAAGCCGGCGGTACTCGACGGCCTGCAAGCTGACGATGGCCGCGACGCCGACAATTTCGTGGACACTCGCGCCGCGCGAAAGATCCGCCGCGGGTTTGTCGAGGCCGAGCAGGATCTGGCCGTAGGCCTCGCCGCCGGCGAGCCGGTGCGTGAGCTTGACCGCGATATTGCCGGAATTGAGGTCCGGGAAAACGAGTACATTGGCCTGGCCGGCGACCGGGCTGCCCGGCGCCTTGATGTCTGCGATGTCCTTGACCAGTGCCGTGTCCACCTGCAGTTCACCGTCGATCTCACCGAGCTGCTTCTTCTCGAAGAGCTGCTGCTTCGCCAGTGCCGTGGCGGCGACGATCTTTTCCGTGTCCTGCGTCTGGGCCGAGCCCTTGGTCGAGTAGGAAAGCATGGCCACGCGCGGGACGCCGCCGGTGAGCTGGCGGAAGAGTCGCGCCGACTCGGTCGCTATCATGGCGAGTTGGTCCACATTCGGATTCGGGATGACGCCGCAATCCGCGAAAGTGAAAACGCCGTTCTCGCCGTATTCCGTATTCGGGACCTGCAGCACCACGCAGGAGGAGATAGACTTGATGCCGGGCAGTGGCTTGATGAGCTGGAACAGCGGGCGCAGGATACTGCCGGAATTTGATGTCGCACCACCGACCAAGCCGTCGACCTGGCCGTTTTGCAGCATGAGCGCACCGAAGTAATTCGGATTGGTCACGATTTTCGCCGCCTCGGGCTCGGCAATGCCCTTGTAACGGCCCAATGCGCTGAGGCGCTTCACGAAAAGTGGCAAATCCTCCGCGTGTTCGGGATCGATGATCAGGATCTTGGTGAGCGAGACCTTGGCCTTCTGCGCGGCGGCTTCGATTTCCTCGCGCTTGCCGAGCAGGACGGCGACGCCGAGCCCGAGCTGGACGAATTCGGCCGCGGCGGCCAGGATACGGGGTTCGGTGCCCTCGGGAAAAACCACGCGCTTGGGATGGCTGCGCAGCTTTTGGAAGACGCTATCAATAAATTTCATGAGTGAGGAAAATGATGAAGAGACTGACTTCGGAGACAAGCCCGGATGGGTGTTACGTGACAGGCAAAATAAGGTTTATGCCAATTAAGAAGACGAGTTTAGGTGCTGCCCGCAGACGTGTCGAGCCATCTTCCCCACGCTTGCGAGGCGACGCGGTCAATACCGCTTCATCGCCGGATCGAGCTGCGCGGCCCATGCATCGATTCCGCCGGTGAGGTTTTTGACGTCCGTAAATCCCTTGGCCTTCAGGAAGTCCTGCACCCGACCGGAGCGGACCCCGTGATGGCAGTAAACGACAATATCCTCGGTGGTATCCAGTTCCTCGGCGTGCTGCTGGAACTGGCTCATCGGCATTAGTTCGGCGGAGGTCAACCGGGCGATGGCCCATTCGTCGGGCTCACGGACGTCGATGAGGCGAAACTTATCGCCGCGATCGAGCCGGGCCTTGAGTTCGGAGGGAGAAATCTTCATGTGCGTTGCCTCAGCATGTTCCTCTGGGGCAAAGGAATCAAGCGAGTCGTCCAAATGTAACATAGGCGGGACTTGGCTGAGCCTACCGTTTTGTCTAAAAGTCTTCCTGCGGGTACTCTCACCCGGCTTACCCAACTTCAAGTACTTTTCTTTATGCAACATAAGATCATGGTGGTCGATGACGAGGCGGATGTCATTGATATGCTGGTCATGAACCTGCGCTCCGCGGGTTTCCAGGTAATCACTGTGGAAGACGGCGCCACGGCGTTGGTCAAGGCCCGTAACGAATCGCCCTCGCTGATCATCCTCGACCTCATGCTGCCGAAGATGCCCGGCTTGGAAATTTGCAAGGTGCTCAAGGGCGATCCGGCCACGCGCCACATTCCGGTCATCATGCTCACGGCCAAGGCCGAGGAAGTCGACAAGATCGTCGGCCTCGAACTGGGCGCGGACGATTACGTGACCAAGCCCTTCAGCCCGCGCGAGTTGATCCTTCGCATCAACCGTTCGCTGCGCCGCGGCAAGGAAAAGGCCCCGGGCGTGGAGAAGATTTCCATCGGCGAGCTGGTGCTCGATCACACCCGCCACGAGGTGCACGTGAAGGCCCGGCCGGTTGACCTGACCGCGACGGAATTCCGCCTTCTGGCGCTGCTCATGGAACGCCGTGGCCGCGTGCAGGGCCGCGACAGCCTGCTTAACGATGTGTGGGGCTACGAGAGCGTGATCGACACGCGCACCGTGGACACCCATGTGCGCCGCCTGCGCGAGAAGCTCGGCCCGCTCGCCTCGTACATCGAGACGATTCGTGGTGTGGGCTACCGCATCAGCGAAGGCGAGCCGGTGCCCATGCCTGAATTGGCCGGCGCGCGCTGATAACGGCGCTGATCGCAGGGACAATTAAATCTCAATCGTTCCGGTCAGGTACGTAACCGCTTCGCCGCCGATCCATACACGGTCCCCAGCCAGTTCGCAGAAAAGCTCGGCGCCGCGATCTGAAAGCTGGCGTGCCTCAAACTCGGTCTTTTTGAGCCGCTCCGCCCAGTACGGTACGAGCGTGCAGTGGCTGGAACCGGTTGCGGGATCCTCGGGCACACCCGCGCCCGGGGCGAAGAAGCGCGAGACAAAATCGACTTCCCGCCCGGGCGCCGTGACGATGACCGCAAATGCGTCCCATGCCGCGATCCGGTCGAAATCGGGCCGTATCTCACGCACGTTATCCTCGTTCTCGAGCACCAAGAGATAATCGCGAGCCTTGCCGCAAAATATCGGGTCAATACCCAGCGCCTCCTTCGCGTCGGGCGGAACTGATGCCGGTGCGGCAGGTCGCGAGGGAAAATCCATCGAGATACGACAGCCGCGTTGGGTTACCATCAGCGGACCGCTTTTCGAATGAAAGGTGAGGCGCTCGGCCTTCTCGTTCAGATGTCGCCACAGGACATGGGCCGTGGCCAAAGTGGCGTGGCCGCACAAGTCGATCTCAACGCTGGGCGTAAACCAGCGCAAGCCATACTCGCCCGATCCCTGCCGTACAAAGAATGCCGTCTCGGCATGACGGTTTTCAGCGGCGATCAACTGCATCGTTTCATCCGGCAGCCACTCGGATAGCGGGCAGACGCCGGCCGCGTTTCCTTCGAAAGTGCGGCGCGTGAATGCGTCGACGTGAAAGTAGGGAATCTTCATCGTTGTCGCGCCGGGCAGGCGGGTAGCCAGCCCGGCGGCGAGCGGAGAAAGAAACGTGTGGGCCTATCGCTTGCCGTCGAGCAAGTCGTACAGCCGCTGGGCACGCGCCGGAACCTGCACGTTGCCCTCCAGGATATCGCGCACGTGGGTGTGTTCACCGTACTCGTCCTGGTTGACCTCGCTCTTCACTTGGATCGTGCTGCCGCCAAAGGTCGCGCCGCCGTAGAGGCCGCCCGACTCGCGGTAGACGAGCACGTCGCGCCGCTCGAGGTCACGCGTCGACTCGCTCTGGATCGCGGTGTCGTCACCAGCCGTGCCCGTCGCGGTGGCGTCCCACTTGAACTTGCCCTCGTTCATGAACTGGCTGATGGCGCGGTCGGTGTTGAGCACGATGATGTAGCTGATCGACGTGAACCCGAGCTGCAGGCCGAGGCTCGCACCGCTGATGTTAAACGCGGAAGGCGCACGCCACACCGCGGCGGTGGGGCCGTAATGGCGGATGACGACGATGCCTTCGCCGCCCTGTCCGCCGAGGCCGATGCCGCCCTTGATGATTGTACAAATGGCTACGCCCTTGGCGTTCTGGAGTACTTCGGCCGGGATAGGATTGTCGGAGCCCTGGCGCTTATCTACGATTTTGATTGCGTCGCGGATGCGCTCGTTCATGTCCGCCGCGCGCACGAAAGGCGTGGACGCAACCAACAGGACGAGGATGGTGGAGAGAAGCAGTTTCATGCGGAGTGATCGTGCGGACTATCGCCCAAAAGGCAAGTTTCGCCTTAGTGGCGCGAATTACGCCTGCGAAAGGAGGTCCGCACAATCCACGACCCGGAGGGAACCGTGCCGCGCTTACTTGAAGCTCTTCAACTTCGCGATGACGGGGTCGGGGCCGCTGCCCGGGCTGTAGCCGGTCTGGCGGCCGAGTTCCTTGCCATCGGGAGTGACGACGACAAGCGTCGGATAGCCGTCGACGTTGAACTGCTTCGCGAGCGCGCTATTCTGCTCCTTCACCGCGTCGGTCTGCGGCTTGTTGTTCGGGAAGTCCAGGAGCACTCCGACATAATTCTTGTCGGCAAAATCCTTGAAGCTCTGCTGGTCGAGAACTTCGTTGTCGAGCTTGATGCAATAGGGGCACCAATCGGAGCCCGTGAATTGAAGCAGGACGAGCTTGTTTTGCGCCTTGGCCTGGGCCAGTGCGGCTTTGTAGTCGGTACCCCAGTCGGCGTGGACGAGCGTGGGAATGAGGAGTGTGACCAGAACTGCAAAGAGAGTTTTCATGGTGGAATTAACGATCCGTCTAGGCCCGGCTTTGTCAAATGGCATCGGGGCAAGAAAAAACGCCCCTGATCGGTGTAGGCCGTCAGGGGCGTTGGGAAAATCACTTGGAGCAGGTTGGGCGGTCCTTATGCAAAACGAAAGGGGACGGCGCCCTAGCTCCCTAGGAAGGGAAGGGGATTAAACCGCGTCCCAATAACCGCGCCAACGGGGGCGGAACATTTCGCGGCCGAAAAAGAGGAGGACGAACATAAGGATGCCGGGGGCGGCGAGGTAGAGGGCCAGAACCGAGTTGGAGTCGGCCATGCCGAAGTTCTGCGAAAAGAGGCTATTGAAGACCTGGCTGATTTCGTTTTGCATGCCCTCCTATTCGCAAAGCCAATGCCAACCGGCAGGAATGACCAAGAGCTCGAGGGTAGTCTCAAGGGTTGGTAGTGGCTTTTAGGTGCTAGTTTGAGAGGTAAAGCGCCTCAAAGAAGATAAAAGGCGACATGAAGAACTCTCGGCCCTAACTAGGTAATTATACGAGTGTCGGATATAAAACGCAGATACTTTATGCCTATATAATGTTCCACATGGGGCAGAATATGCCTACTTAGGGCGCGATCTGGGCTGAGGCGAGGGCCCTCAGGCCTACTCTTCCCAGACGTCCCGCCACTTTTCCCCGCCCGCAGTGGCCACGGAACGGCGGCGGCAAGGCCGGTTTTCGCGCCCCGGCTCAATGTTCGGGTCGGAGTGAAGCACGGCGAATTTGTAGGCTATTGATTTGCCAGCACTTTCGTTGAATGCGATCTCGGTGAACCACGTGTTGGGATTGATGTATTCGAGTGGTACGCCTTTTGAGAGGTCCCAGTGGCCCAGTTCGGGGCAATCCCCGATGGCGACGACCGAGTCGCCCGGCTTGGTAAAGACGCCGTTGAGCTGCACGCGCGCGACCGTCTTCCCTTGCACTCGCGGCCCGACGAAACTGAAGATGCGCGCTTGCGCCTGGCCGATCTTGAAGTTCGCCAGCCTGCCGTCCTTCACGTTGATCTTCTCACCCGTGAGGATGCACTGGTGCTCGCCGTTGCTGAATTCGGTGTCGATCGACTCGATGACGCGCTCCGGCCCCTTGTTCAGGATGACGAGGCAACGTGAATTCTGGTACTTGCGCAGGAAGACGAAGAGGTCTTTGTCGACAATCTTCGGCCACTGGCCGCCCCATTGGATCGCCGGGTTCTTGCCGCGCTCAGCGGACAGGCGCCTCACCATGTGGAAGACCGGCGTGGTGTTGTCCCACTTCTCCATCATGGGGCGGTTGTAGGGATCGTCGCCGCCGTTGGTGTCGTTATGGAGATACTGCTCAGCGCCGTAGTAGAGGCACGGGATGCCGCGCATGGTCATGATCAGGCAGGTGGCGATCTCGAGCATCTCGTTGTTGGCGCCGAGGGACTGGAGCCGGCACATGTCGTGGTTCTCGTAGAAGGTGATCAACTCGCTGGCGTTGCGGTAGTTCCCGTCCTGGTCGAGGATGTCCTGCACGAGCTTGAAACCCTCGGGCGCGTTCTGCGCCGTGGCGCCGCGGATGGCCAGGCACATGGCGAAGTCGAACACGGTCATGCCTGAGCGGTTCGCGAAATCGACCGAGACCGGGTTGCCCGGATGATTGTGAATCCACTCGCCGAAAATGAAGATGTTCGGCTTGTGCGTATGCATCTCGCAGGTGAATTCCTGCCAGAACCAGTTCGGCATGTGCTTGACCGTGTCGACCCGCAGCGCGTCGACGCCCTTGTCCAGCCACATCTTGATCGAGTCCATGATGTAGCGGCGGTAATCGAGATTGTTCTCGTTGAAAGTGGCGAGGCCGCACAGCTCCGCGTTCTGGATTTGCCACTGGTCATTCCAGTCCTTCACGTCGCCGTAGTGGTGGTACCAGTGGTTTTTGTCGTTATCGAAATCGGCGACGAGCTTGCCGTCGTCGTAGATCTTGCCCTTGCCCTTGGTCGTCGCCGGCGAGCTGTGATTGCAGACGATATCGAGGATGAACTTCATGTTGCGCTTGTGCAGCTCGGCGATCAGCGTATCCAGCACCGTGTTCGTGGCGAACAGGCGGATTTCCTCCTGCCGGTTGACCCAGCGCGCATTGACCCGCTTGAAATCCTGCGTCCAATACCCGTGGATCGGCGCCGCGCCGCCGGCCACGCCCTCGACCTGCTCGAAAAGCGGCGTCAGCCAGAGTGCCGTCGCGCCGAGGTCGTGCAGGTAATCGATTTTGTCGACCACGCCCTGGAGGTCGCCGCCCCAGTACTTGCCCCAGTCCTGATGCGTGTGGTCGTCGAGCTCGGTCTCCTTGCCAAACCGGTTCTCCTTCTTGCCACTGTTGAAGCGGTCGACGACGGCGAAGTAAATCGTCTCGCCACGGCACTCGACGTCCGATAGGTGCAGGTGCGATGTCGTGTCGCTCTTCGTGCTCGTGAATGGATCGTCCGGGCTGTGGGGATTTTGGATAGGTGGGGGTGCTTGCTTACGGGGCATAAGTCTTAATTTTAAGTATCTAGTAGGGCATAAAAAAAGGAAAGGGCTTTGCCTATCCATCGCGCTGGCGGACGCTTGAAACATCCGCCAGCCTCCGTTTCCTTTAAAAGTCTAGCGGCGGCGGGAGGAACTCGCCTTCTCCTCCACTCCTCCGTCTTCCTCTTCCGCCTCGGCGTTGATCGTCTCAGCCGCCTCGGTCAGCTTTTCGTCCGTGTCCTTCTCTTCCTGGAGCGTCTCGGCCAGCAATTCCGAGGCTTCGCTCTCGCCGAGCAGGTCCGCGTACGTCTTCACCGAGCCGTAGCCGGCAATTTCGTAGTGCTCAACCCGCTGGGCGGCGGCGATCAGCATCGCGTCCTTGGCGGCGTCGGAGGCATCTTCCTCGATCGTCTCGGCGCCCTCCTTGATCAGGCCTTCCATGGCCTTGCACTTCTTGCCGGTGGTTTTTTCCTCGAGTTTCTTGAAGATCTCCTCCAAGCGGTTGACGTGGCCCTTGGTTTGCTCCAAGTGCTCCTCGAAGCCTTGCGCCAAGTCCGGCGAAGTCGCTGCCTTGGCCATCTTCGGCAACGCTTTGACGAGCTGCTGCTCGGCGTTGTAGAGGTCTTTTAACTGTTCAACGAATACGTCCCTGAGATTAGTGATTTTTGACATGTATAGTACTCCTTTTCCCGACCTCTTATGCACGGACAATGCCAAGGGCTCGCCATTGGCCGCGTACCTCTGGCGGAAACCGGCCCGGGTGATTTTTAGGGGTCCAGTCCGCCGCAAATTGCGCGGGACTTTTTGCGCTTTTTCGCAGGCCTGCGCGATGTTTCCAATGCTGAAGTTGTCTCGACCATTCGCCCTCTTTCCGAGTTGCTATTTGGGAGATCCGTGGGCATTTAATGCCCGCACGGTGCGCTCCTCGGAAGCAGCTCTCCACGCATGAACGACAAGCCGGTAACCCCATCCGCCGTCCGTTGGCTCGCTTTTGGCAGCTTGGGCGTGGTCTTTGGCGACATCGGTACCTCGCCGATTTACACCCTCAAGCAGGCGATCCAGGACAAGCCGGACGCCTTGCACATCGAGGCCGCGGCGAGTCTCATCGTCTGGTACCTGCTTTTCATCGTCACGCTAAAGTACGTCTACTTCCTGCTGAGACTCAGCAACCACGGTGAGGGTGGCGTCTTCGCCTTGCTCGCGCTGGCCAAGACCAACGCGCCAAAGCAAGGCTGGCTGATCTACGTGCTCATCATCGGTGCGGCCCTTCTTTACGGCGACGGCATGATCACGCCGGCTATCTCGGTGCTCTCGGCCGTGGAGGGTCTCGCTCCGCCGGGCGACGGCACGCAGTTGGCGTCCTCGGCCGAGGCCAATCCTTGGATTGCGGCAATCATCCTCGCGATTTTGTTCGCGGCGCAGCGCTTCGGCACCCGGCGAATTTCAAATGCCTTCGCACCGATGATGTTCATCTGGTTTGTAACCATCGCGTGTCTTGGACTACCGCAGATCATCAAGTCGCCGTCGATTCTCCTCACGCTCAATCCGTACATCGGGTTCAGCTTCCTCGGCGAACATCCCCGCGAGGCCGTGGCCATGCTCGCCAATGTCACGCTTGCCATCACGGGCGCGGAGGCGCTGTACGCCGATCTCAGCCATTTCTCCCGTCCGGCCATCGCCAGGGCATGGAACTTTATGGTCGCGCCTTGCCTGATGATCAACTACCTCGGCCAGGCTGCGCACGCCATCGACACGCCCGGCGACGTGGGCAACCTCTTCTTCTCGCTCGCGCCGAAGGGCGGCCAGTTCGCGCTCACGCTGCTCTCCATTGCGGCCACGGTCATCGCCTCGCAGGCGCTCATCACCGGCGCCTATTCGTTGACACGGCAGGCGAGCAACCTCGGTTATTTCCCGCGCACGCGCGTGATGCACACCAACGCGGAGCACGAGGGCCAGATTTATCTGCCCGGCATTAACCTGATCCTGGCCGTCGGCGCCATCCTCCTCGTCCTCTACTTCCAGAAGAGCAACAACCTCGCCAACGCCTACGGTCTTGCCGTCACCGGGACGATGATCACGACCACCATCGCCTACACAGCCATCACCTACGCGCAAAAGGGCCGCTTCCCGTGGATTGCGCTGCTGCTCATCGGTCTCGATCTCTCGCTCTTCCTGCCCAACACCTTCAAGTTCGCCACGGGCGGCTATATTCCCGTGTGCATCGGTTTCGCCTTCGCGCTCGTCATCATCTCGTGGTCGCGCACGCGGAGCGCCATTCGCACTTACCTGGCCGATCGCGTCATGCCGCTGGATGAGTTCTCTCAGGCCACACGCGACATCCCGCGCGTCCGCAACACCGCGGTGGTGCTGACGGCCACGCCGCGCGTCGCGCCGATCACGCTGCTGCACTGGATCAAGATCGGCCAAGTGCTGCACCAGCAGGTCATCGTGCTCACGCTGACCATCCTGCATGAGCCGCGCGTGAATCCGGCCGAACGCCTGCAAATCGTCGAGCACGATCTCAATCTCTTCTCCGTCGAGGCGCGGTTCGGCTTCATGGAGGAGGTCAACCTCACGGGAATCGAACCGGAGCTGCGCAAGATCGTCGGCGTGCCGCCCGACCGTAATCTCTACTACATGCTCGGCCGTGAAATCCTGATTTGCGAGCGGCGCTTCGACATCTTCGCGCGCATTTATCGCAAGCTGTCGGCCATGAGCCGCCCGCAAGCCGAGGCGCTGCGCATTCCGCTCGGCCAAGCCATCGAGCTGGGCGTGGCCATTCGCCTATAGCGCACGCTCAGGTCTTCGGCGGCGTCAGCTTGGCGAGAAGTGTCTTGGCCTTCGGATACTCGGCCTCGTCGAGTGAATAGCGGCAGTAGACATCGAGCGCTTTCACCGCCTCATCCTTGCGGCCCAGTTCCGCCAGGCTCTGTCCCAGCGGCCAATAGTAGGAATAATAGGTGGGAAAGGTTTGCACCATGTCCTGACAAGCCTCGGCGACCGCATCCCACTTCTGTTCCGTGGAGGCTTTGACGATGCGATAGGCCAGCGCCGCTCGTTTGCGCTGAACGTGGTCCTGCGCAAAGCTGCTGAACGCATCCGGAACATCCTTGGCCGTTTGAAGGCCCTCCACGTCGCTGGTCACCGATTGCAGGTTGCGATCAGTGGGCTTGAACCAGCAGGAGAGCACGTCACGATAGAGCTTCTTGCCGAGGTAATCGCGCGCGAGCGTCGCCTCATCCTGCATTCCCGCGGCTTCCAATGCAGGCAGCGTTTCCGAGATCATCGCGGGCGAGACGAGGTCGTCGGCGGAGAAGCCGTTGAGGGTCGCCTTGAGTCGCGACAGGTCATTCGCCTGCCGGTAGGCGCGGAGCTTGTAGCGTTCCGCATCATGAATGTTGCCCGAGGCGGTGAAGCCGCCCAGGTCAACATCGAGACTCAAGGGTTTGCCCAGCCGCAGGCCGGTCGATACATCGAAGAGGCGGATGTTCTCCATTGTCAGCGGGAATTTATTCGGGTCGCGATAAGGCTGGATGAGCGCGGTGAATTTGTCGCGCACAGTGGGGTTGTCGATGTCGAGCACGCTCGAGCCGTACGACACCTGATACGCCTTGGTGTCGTCATCGGCGGTGTTGTCTAAGCCGGTCTTGATCAGGCTGAGGCACAGCTCCCCGTTGGTCGCATCGTGTGGCAGGTCACCCATGAACTCATACCAAAAGTAAAGCGCGGGCGATGCCTGATGGGTTTTAATCAAGTAGAGGCGGTAGCGGGTGGCGTCGTCGTACGTCAGGTCTTCGAGGTCCGCGTAGTTGCGGCGATCATCAAAGCCGGTCGGTTTGGCGATGCCGTCCGGCGGGTAGGCAGCGAGGACAGTTTTGCGAAAGGCCTCGAGCGCCGGTTGCAGCTCCTTGGCGGCGTTGATTTGCTTGAGCAAAGTCAACTGCAGCTCGGGTCGGCTCGTCTTCACGTCCGTGCCGAAAGGGTAGTTCGAGCTGGCTTGATAGATGGCCTGCGCGGAAGGAATGTCGCCGAGATGGAGCAAGTAGGTAACGGTGTCCTCGACCAGGCCGAGGTCGAGCTCGCTCATCGGGCCCTTCGTGATCGGTGTGAGCGCCGCGGTGAGGGCGGACGACGACGTGCGATCCACGTTGAGAAAGGTTGCGAGTTTGTCGATGACTCGTTTTTCCGAGTCGGCCATCGTGGCGTAAATCGGCAGTTTCCGGAAAGCCTCGAACGAAGCGGGCTTCTGGAGATTGTAGGCGTCGATCAGGAAATAATAGAGGAAGCCGGCCTTGAGGCTGTCTGGGAACGAGGTGTTGTCCAGGACCGAATGGGCAAGTGCGTCCGCATCCGTTTGCGTGGGTGCCATGCTGAGCAGCGTGCGGAACGAGTTGAGCACGGCCTCCTGCTGTGTGTCCGCGCCGAGGGTGCTCGAAGAGGGTGCGAGCAGGCCGGCTTTCACCAGCTCTGCCGGTTCAAGCGAATCGTCGTTCTGCTTGAGGATTTCACCCAAGCGCGCCATGCGCGGATCGTCTGGCGACTTGGGCTCGGCGTAGTCCCACCATACCGGTTTGTGGTCCTTGAGCCACGACGCGACGCCATCAGCGAGCAGCTTCGTGGTCTCAGAAACTTTCTGGATATTATCGAGCCGCGTCTTGAGGTCCTGCACCGACGAGGAATCCCGGGCGATCTCCGGATCGGCGATCTCAGTCTCGAGCAAATGAATCGCGTCGGGGGTGCGTCCCTGTGCGACGTAAAGATCGGAAAGTATGCCGGTGGTCAGGCCGCGGTCCGAGCCCGTCGTGGTCTTGACGTCCTTCTCCAGTAAGCCGGCTAGCTTGTCGAGTTCCTGATGCTGTTGAATCGCGGCCAGCGCCCAGACACGGTGAATTCCCGCGCAAACTTTTCCGCCGTCCTCGAGCTTGCCGTCCCACGACTTCATCAAGTCCATCGCCTTGGCGGCCTGGTTGGAATCGAAGTAATTAATGAGCAGGTAAAGGTAACGCGCGCGCTGGTCTTTCGCTTCGGTCGGCGACATCGGCTCGAGTATCGAGACGGCGAGAAGGCGGAAGTCGTTCGCGCGATCGGGCATGACCTCCTCGGCGATACTGAAAGTTCCCACGAACTCGAGTGCGGCATTCTGGTAGAAGCGCGCGGCGTAGGCCATCTGGCGCATCAAGTCGAAGAATTGTAGGGTGTCCTTGCTATTCTTCGCTTCGCCGAGCGATTTGCCCAAGTCGACGAGACTCGGGATGACCGGGATCAATTTGTCCTTCACCGGCGACAGGCCCGTCGCCGTCTCGATCCGCTGCCATTGCGGCCACCACGCCTGCCAGTTCGACCAAAACGCGGGCGGCGTGTTCGAGTTCGTCGCCATGTCCGCGACGTTCGAGATCTGTTCCGCCGGCTTGAGCTTCTTCTTCTGCACCGCCGACGCGAGCAGGTTCACCAAGCGCAGCGCCTCGGCCTGGTTGCGGTCGTCAAAGTTGATGAACGCGGCGCGCATCACCGACTCCTGCGCGCGCGCTTGCGAGTCGACCGCCGACTCGCCGAATTTGTAGAAGGCCAGCGCGCCTGCGTAATCACCCTGCTCGGCGCAGTTGTTGCCTCCATAATAGGCGACCGGGCCGACAAAGCCGTCGTCCAAGTCGTTCTGCTTTTCCATCGCTGTGTAAACCACGCCGGCCTCAGGTCGGCGTCCCTTGGCCTCGAGCACCTCGCCGTTCAGGATCGTAATCTCCGCGTATTTGTCGGCGCTGTGCGGCAACTGGCCGGCGATCTCCGCCAGCTTGAAGAAGAACGCATCCTTGGCTGGGCCAGGCTTTTGCCGCAGGTCCCACTCGCTGTACTGCGCGCAGTTCCACAGATATTCAGGGAAATTGCTGTCGACCGGGTAAGCGGTGAGCATCCGCAAACTGCAGCCGAGCGCGGCGCCGGCTTCACTGTTGCTGTCGTGCTGCCCCATCGATTTCTTTGCGTCATCGATCGAGGCGAACGCAGGCTGGGCTTTCTCCAGCGCGGCAATCTCCGGCGCTTGGGCTAGGGCCTGCTTCAGCGCCTGCTGGATGGCGGCGTATTTGTCCGTGGCGTCTGCGCCATCGCGAACTTTTTTCAGCGCACGCGCAAAGGCGTCGCCGGTCGTGGCGGGATTGGAAAGGCCCTCCAGCAAGGTCACAAGGTCAAGTCCGTCCTTCCGGTGGCCCGACTCGACAAGGTCTTCCGCGGAGGTGCTGGTCTGCAGGAGAATGTCTTCGAGATTATCAGGCTTCGCCGCGATGAGTTTGGTCAGGTGATCCTTCAAGTGATCAGCTGCTCCGTTTTGAATCGCGGTGGAGGCGTAAAAGCCAAAGAGGTCCGGCTCCGCGTCGCCAGTCAGTGTCAGTCCCTTCTCCATATAATCAAGCGCGGCTTGCGGCGAGGTGGTGTCAGCCAGAATGTGCGCGGCTTGGTAGATGGACCAGGCGCGCCGGCCATCGGCGACATCGGTGTTGTCAGCGATCTTCTTGTAAAGCGTCAGCGCCTCCGCCTTCTTGTTTTGGCCCGCGAGTGCCAGCGCGACGATGTAGTCGGACCACGCGACGGTGTCGGCGTCGAGCGCCGCGCGATGGGCGCCCTCGAGCGGTTGCAGCCGCTGCAGCACGTCGTCCAACTTGTTGTTGTCCAAGTCGAGGATCGCGATCTTGATGCCAGCCTCCATGACCGACTTCGCATCGGCGGGAAACAGCGTGGAAATTCTTTCCAATGCGGCGCGGCGCGCAACGAGATTGCCGTCGTCGGGAAACTCCGAGTCGATCAGGTTCAACTGGCCTTCGCCCGTCGGCATGACCGGCAGGTTGGCCGCGAGATCGGCATCGGTTTGCGCCGGTTGCGCTGGCGCGCTGGAGCTGCTTGATTTTTCCAGCGACAGCGACTTCGAGCTCCACGAGTTGAGATTGGTCAGAGCATCGCCGAGCGTGCGGAAAGCATCAGCCGGGAAAAGGGCTTGCTTGACCTGCACCTGGCAGTCCGCGCTCAGCACGTCCTTGTCCGCCGTCCATCCCGCGTTGTAATCGAGCGTGGGCGATTGGTAGGTGAGGGGAAGCGGAAGGCTCGGCGCCTGCCAGCCGGGTGGCAAATGAATCTTGCAACTCAGCACCTGCCGGTCCGGCCACGTGAACGTCGAGTGCTGGCGCGATTTGTAGTCCGTTATGTCCGGTAGCAGCAGCGATGGCGCGGGAAATTTAAGCTGGGAGGTGTTCTCGCCCGAGTTCAGTACGCCGGTCAGGACCATGTACGCGCGAATCGTGTACGGCGCGGGCAGGGCGGCATTCGCATCGGCCGGGACCGACTTGGGCGTCTCCACGTCGACGACGCTGGCGTTCGGAAAAAACGCCTGGACGTCCTCCTGCAGGTCGGAGCGCACCTGATCCTTGGTCAGGTCCGCGAATTTGTCCCGGTAGTACGAGCTGTAATAACCGTCGGCAGCTAATTCCATCCAGCCTGCGAGTTCGCCGCTCGGGCGGAGCTGGAGATCGAACGAGTACGAGGTTTTCGCATCGTGAAAGGGCGGGACGTGCACCCACTCCGCCTTGTCGCCCTTGATGACCAACACGTCACGGTCCGTCTCCTCGCCGTTAAGCAGCCCCGGCACGCCGTAGCTGATCGTCGGGTCGCAAATCACGAAGCTGTCACCGGTCTGCGCGTAGAGAATGCAGTGATCAAATTGGCGGTAATCGGGATTCGCCTTGTTGATGACGCCCGCGTGCTCCGTGCAGAGAAGCGTCAGCCACGACGGCACTCCTTTATAGGCCAGCATGGCGCGCAGCAGATTTGCCTTGTCCTTGCAGTCGCCGTACTGACGTCCCCACACGCTCATGCAGTCGTGCGGTTGCAGGTCAGACTTGCCCAGCTCGAAAGCCGTGTAGCGCACGTCCTGCGCCGCGTGGCTGTAAAGAATGCGCACGATGTCCGCCGGGCTCTTTGCGTCCCTGGTCCACGCATCGATCTTCGTCTTGAGCTCCGGCCCGAGCTTGTCGGTTCCTTTGCACAGGCTGGAGTACCACGCCGCGAACGCGTCCCAGTCCTTCAGCGTTGAGAGCCAAACGACCGGGCCCACCTGCGTCGCCGGCGGGTCGGTGTTCATCTGCTGGTCAGCGGGCGTGTTAAGTTTCTCCCACGTCAACTGCTGTCGGCCGTCGCCGGCATCGGCTGCAGTGTGGTCCGGCACGCCCGCGCCAATATTCGTGATCGTCAGCCGGTCGGCGTACGACTTGGGCAGGTCGACGATCCAGCGCTGCCGAAACTCCGGCCACGACTCGTTCCACGTGTAGGTTTGCGAGAACTCATTCGGAATTCGCGGCTCGGAGTCCTCCAGCACGGTGATGTTGTCCGTTACGCTGCCGATCTTCACGTCGGAGTAGACCGTGACCATCTCGGCCTCGTCGTTGTAGACCGAGTCGTCCGCCTCATCCTGCGGCATCTTCATGAAGACGGCGTCGCTTTGCACCTTGAGGCGCCGCCCGTCCGGCTGGATGGTCTGCGCGGAAACCAACCGAACGCGCTGCATCTTCTTCTTGTAGCTGAAACTGTCCTGCGCCATCGACTTCACGCCCGCGTCGGTCAGCGCTTTGTTGACCGTGTGATAAACGATGATCCGCCGGCCATCAGGGCCGACCCAGGTGACCTCCTCGTCGAGCAGCACGATGCCGTCGCCCGACAAATCTTTCGCGTCCGCCTCGTGCTGGAGCACCGTGTCGAGCGGCGTGAGCAGCTTGGCCAGCTTTTCCTTGTAGATCGCCGGCGGTAGCGAGGTGAATGAAGCGCCATCCTCCGCCCGCACCAACGAGGCGGCCAGGACAAAGGACGCAATCAGCATCATCCCTCGAAAAAGGACGATGCGCGAGAAGGCCCAGGAACGGTCAACTCGCATGCGCAAAGCTTGCTCAGCAGTCTTCGGGATTCACAAGTCCAAAGTGGACAAAGGAGTGGTCGGGCTGCAGGGATTTGAACCCTGGACGTCTTTCAGCGAGGCACCCGTTTGCATGTTCCCTCCAATAGTCGCAGGGAGTTGCACTCTGTGGTCGACATTTTGCTACATCATGTTACACTGCAAAATGGCCTCTCTTTACCTCCGAAATAAGAAGTATTACCTCCGCTATTGGAACCCTGATAAGCAGCCCGTCCCGGGGTGGGATGCCAAGCCTACACCCTTCTACTATCCGCAGGACAAGCGCAAGGCCGAACAGCTAAAGGCGGCGACCACGGCGGCGGAGTTAGCCGTCAAAGGCGAGAAGCCCAAGACGAGCCACGCGTGGAATTCATGGGT
>Ga0302319_10006501_pt1 | contig 23175 bp, 21 predicted proteins | sample Bog_T0_2_FD_203319 | JGI IMG/M metagenome (GOLD analysis project Ga0302319, IMG submission 203319) | Peat permafrost microbial communities from Stordalen Mire near Abisko, Sweden - Bog_T0_2 | ecosystem: Environmental > Terrestrial > Soil > Wetlands > Peat | place: Sweden: Abisko, Stordalen Mire...
CGGCTTTCAACCCCTGGGCGAAGCCTTCGTATTCGCCGCCGTCGTTGGCAAGCGTCGCCAGACGATCCGAGCCGCGATCGAACGGATGCAGGAAGCGGGCGTGAACATCGAGGCCAAGGATCGCGGCACCGTCCTTGTCGCGGAAATCGGCGACGACGCGCGCGCCGCGGTTTTCCTGTCGCGTGGTCACGTTGACGGTCCAGCCGAGCTGATCCTGGGCGCGGGAAGCGGCCAGCCGGGCGTTGTAGAGCTGGCTCGCGTCATAGGAGTTTTCCACCTCTTCGCCATGCAGCGTGCTCAAGGCGACGTAGATCAGCGCGAAATTCGCCGCGAACATGATGCCGAAGCCGACGGCGAGCCAAAGCACGACCGCGCGGCCCGTCAGGCGCTTGCCGCTCTCCAGGCGACGCAAATAGGCGTGGTCGAACGCGGCCGCCTCAGGATTCATCTGCATCGCCTAAAACTCCCATTGTGTCAGGGGCCGAAGAAATGATCGGAAACCGTCGAGGTCTCCCCATTGGTCAGATCCGTGGCCTTCATCGTGATGGCCTCGCCCGATCCGGTCAACGAATCCCGCGGCGCGGTTACGTAAAGCTGGACTTCCTGTGTCGCGTCGGGGTCCACGGAAACCACGAGCCGCCCGTCGGCGCCGACGTCGGCCTCCTCGCTCTTGGCCACCGCGCCTTTGACGCCGCTGACTTCGAGCGCGTATTTGCGCGGTTCGCTCCACTTGTTGGCGAAGCGCAAAGTGTAACCGTTGCGCACGCCGTCCTTGACCGTCGTGTACATCGGCGCGCGCACGTGAAGCACGCTCAGGCCCATATGGGTGCGATGAGTGAGTTGATAGAGCATGATCCCGCCCACGACGGCCATCACGACGGCATAGAGAATGGTCCGCGAACGCACGAGACGATAGATGGGTTTCTCGCCGCGCGCGCGGCGCAGAATGTTGTCATCGTTGTCGTAGCCGATCAGCCGCGTCGGCCGATTGATCTTCGTCATGACCGCGTCGCAGGCGTCGATGCACAGGCCGCATTGAATGCAGCCGAGTTGCGCGCCCTTGCGGATATCGACGCCGGTCGGACAGACGTTGACGCACTGGTTGCAGTCCACGCAATCGCCCGCGGGTTCGCCGACGCTGCGCTTGTGGTTGGCTTCTTTCAACGACATGCGCGGCTCGCCGCGGTCGAGCCGATAGGTGACGTTCAGCGCCTCGGTATCGGTGAGCGCGGCCTGGATACGCGGCCACGGACACATGTAGAGGCAGACCTGCTCGCGCATGTGTCCGGCGAGATAGTAGGTCGTGAAGGTCAGGATGCCGATCCAGACATAGGCGGCGATCGAAGACTGAAAGGTGATGAGCTGACGCACGAGTGTCGGCGCGTCGGCAAAGTAGAGCACCCAGGCGCCGCCTGTCCACCAGGCGATCAGGAACCACAGCGTATGTTTGGTGACGCGCTTACGGATTTTGTCCGAAGTCCAGGGCGCGGCGTCCAGCTTCATTCGGTCGCGCCTGTCGCCCTCCACCCAGCGTTCGACCGTGTAGAACAGGTCCGTCCAAACCGTCTGCGGGCAGAAATAACCACACCAGACTCGGCCGAACAGGGCGTTCGACAGGAACAATGCCAGGGCGGCGAGGATCAGCAGGCCGGTAAAGTAGTAAACCTCTTGCGGCCAAAGTTCGATGAAGAAGAAATAGAACCGGGAATGCGCGAGATCGACGAGCACGGCCTGATGCGGTTCGTTAAGCCCGCGGTCCCAGCGAACGAAGGGCAGAAAATAGTAGAGCCCCAGGCAAATCAGCAGCAGCCGCCATTTCAGGCGACGAAACGTTCCTTTGATTTTTTGCGGAAAAATCTTCGCGGCGGCGGCATAGAGGGGACCGTCATCATAGACTTCGCGATGGTCGTCCGCTTTCAGGTCCAACTGGGTCATACCGGGTTCCGCTGCGATCTTGGCGGCTCCGCCCTCGTCACGAGCGCGGCGCTGCGGTTGGTGGGCCCCTCCCGGCTGTCCCGGCAAACGATAGAGCGGGCGCGCTTGCGCCCGCTCCATAGCATCCCGAAAGTGTTTCTCCGCCGGGATTCAAGCCATCACTGGCCCGCGCCCAGGCTGTGCACGTATATGGCCAACGTCTTGATCGTCACCGGATCGAGACGTCCGCCCCAGGCCGGCATCGTGCTGTTCCGCGCGTTGGTGATCGTGTAGATCAGGTCTTTAAGGTCAGACCCGTAAAGCTGCAAGCCGTCCGTTAGGTTTGCAGAACCAACTTGTAACATGCCCTTGCCGTCGTCGCCGTGGCAAGCGGCGCAATTGTCGGCAAACAGCTTCTTGCCGGCGGCGACGTCCACGCCCGCTTCGGGCTCGAGCTTGCTGAGGGTGCGCACGTAGCTCGCGACCTGATGGATCTCCTCCGGCTTCAATATGCCGTCCTTCCCGAAGGCGGGCATGGCGCTGCTGCGCGTGTCCGTATCCTGATAGGCGCGGATGCCGTGGGTGATCGTGGTCGAGATGTCGTCGAGCTTGCCGCCCCACAGCCAGTCGTCGTTGGTCAGGTTGCGGTAGCCCTTGCCGCCCTGCCCGCCCGAGCCGTGGCACGGCGCGCAGTTCTCGGCGAAGGCCGCCCTGCCATGGGCGATGGCGAGCCCGAGCAGCGGCTTGTTAGCTTCGATGTCCTGCAGGCTGGCGGTGACGAGACCCTTTTCGGTCTCGGCGCGCTGCGCCTTCATCGCCTCGACCGCCACCGCGACCTCGGTGCGGTTCGAGGTTCCGAACAAACCGGTCGTATACGAACTGGCGAGCGGCCAAGCCGGATAGACGATCCAGTACAGAACGGAGAACACGATCGTGGCGTAGAAGGTCCACAGCCACCAGCGCGGCAGCGGCGTATTGAGTTCCCGAATGCCGTCCCACTCGTGACCCGTGGTGGTCTGGCCCGTGGTCTTGTCGAATTGCGGAGTTTCTGTTGTGGCCACGGGCTCAGTCCTCCCTAAGCGGCATGCTGGCCGCCGCGTTGAATTTTTCGCCGTTCGAGGGCCAAAGCGCATAGACGAGCACCCCCATGAACATGGCGAAGCAATAAAGCGTTCCCGCTGACCGCGCGAAGGCGGACAACATTTCATAAGTTTCCGACATGAACCGCCCCCCTCAACGTAAGTTGGCTTTGTCGTCGTAGACTTTGAAGTCCACGAGCGTGCCCAGCATTTGCAGATAGGCGATCACAGCGTCGGCCTCGGTCACGGTCGGCGTATCCGCGTCAAACTTGCGGACTTGCGCCTTGGGATAGCGCTTGACCAAATCCTGCGCGTCCGGACCGTCCGGATTGACCTGGGCCTTCACGTCGGAAACCGCCTTGGCGATGTCCTCGTCGGTATAAGGAACGCCCACGTATCTATTGGCCTTCATGACATCGACCAACTCGCGCGTATCCAGTTCGGTGTTCGAAAGGAACGCATAGGTCGGCATGATCGATTGTGGAACGACCGACCGCGGATTGGTCAAATGCGCGAGGTGCCAGGAGTCGGTATATTTGAGCCCGACGCGAGCGAGATCCGGACCGTTGCGCTTCGACCCCCATTGGAACGGATGGTCGTACATGCTCTCGGCCGCGAGCGAATAGTGACCGTAACGCTCGACTTCGTCGCGGAGCGACCGGATCATCTGGCTGTGGCAAAGGTAGCACCCTTCGCGAAGATAGATGTTGCGACCGGCGATTTCGAGCGGAGTGTAGGGCCGCATGCCCTCCACCTTCTCGACCGTGCTCTGCAGGTAGAACAGAGGCACGATCTGCACGATGCCGCCGATCGCGACCATGATCAGGATGCCGAGCATGAGAAGAAACGGGTTCCTCTCGATGATGTGGTGCTTCGCGAAGAAGCCCGACATCTTTGGCGTTTGCGAGTTAACGCTCATGAGTCTGACTCCTTATTCCGCGGGCTGCATTGAAGGCTGACCCACCGGCACGGCTTCCTCGCCCGACCGGATCGTCATCCAGACGTTGTAGATCATCAGCAGATAGCCCGTGATGAACAACACGCCGCCGATACCCCGTATGACATAGAAGGGATGCATCGCCGCGACCGTCTCAATGAACGAATATTCGAGATAGCCTTGCGGAGTGTAGCTGCGCCACATCAGGCCCTGGAGGATGCCGGACACCCACATCGAAGTTATGTAAAGAACGATGCCGAGCGTCGAAACCCAGAAGTGCCAGTTGACGAGGCGAAGCGAATAGAGCTGCTTGTTCCACAGCCACGGGATCATGCAGTAAAGCGCGCCGAACGACACATAGGCGACCCAGCCGAGCGCGCCCGAGTGCACATGGCCGACGGTCCAGTCGGTATAGTGCGACAGCGAGTTCACCGTCTTGATGGCCATGACCGGACCTTCGAAGGTCGACATGCCGTAGAACGCGACGGAGACGACAAGCATGCGAAGCACGGGATCGGTGCGCAGCTTATCCCAGGCGCCCGAAAGCGTGAGCAGGCCGTTGATCATGCCGCCCCACGAGGGCATCCACAGCATCAGCGAGAAGGTCATTCCCAGCGTCTGCGCCCAATCCGGCAAGGCGGTGTAGTGCAGATGGTGCGGACCCGCCCAGATGTAGAGGAAGATCAGCGCCCAGAAGTGGATGATCGACAGCCGATACGAATAGATCGGACGCTCCGCGCGTTTCGGCACGAAGTAGTACATGATCGCCAGGAAGCCCGCGGTGAGGAAGAAGCCGACCGCGTTGTGGCCGTACCACCACTGGAACATCGCGTCCTGAACGCCGCTCCAGACGATGACCGACTTCGACGAGAACACCGAAATCGGAACCGTCGCGTTGTTGCCGAGATGCAGCATTGCGATGGTGATGATGAAGGCGAGATAGAACCAGTTGGCGACGAAGATGTGCGGCTCCTTGCGGCGCAGGATCGTGCCGAGGAAAACCAGCAGATATGTGACCCAGACGATCGTCAACCAGAGGTCCGAGTACCACTCCGGCTCGGCGTATTCCTTGGCCTCGGTGATGCCGAGCAGATAGCCCGTTCCGGCGATCAGGATGAAGAAATTATAGCCGAGGACCACGAACCACGGCGCCAGATCGCCCGCCAGCCGCGCGCGGCAGGTGCGCTGCACGACATAGAACGAAGTCGCGAGCAGAACGTTGCCGCCGAAGGCGAAGATCACCGCGGAGGTATGCAACGGACGCAGGCGTCCGAAGTTGAACCACGGCTCGAGGTTCAGCCAGGGAAAGGCCAGTTCGAAGGCGAGGTAGATGCCCACAGCCATTCCGGCCAGGCCCCAGAACAGCGCCATCAGCGACGAGAATTTGACGGGACCAAAGTTGTAGTTTGGCTTGCCGTCGATTTCCAGCGGCGTCGCGCCGGCGGGCCGGCCCTTGTAGCGCTGGAAAATGGCGAAGACGCCCAGCGCGCTGCAAAGCGCGCCAAGCCCCATGTGAAAAGCAAAGGCGGGCTCGATCGTCTTGACGGCGATGAACAGACTGCCTAGCGCTAGGGCCGCGAGGACAACGACGAGACCAACCTCGCCGACTCGCAATGATTTATTCTTGCTTACCGCCTGCATTCGGCACCCCCTGTGCATCTCGCGGAAAAGTGGTCGGACCCTGGACGATGAAGGCTTTTTCGTGTTGATCCACGTCAATCTCGACGTGCTCTCGCCTCATGCGTTCGTCTAAAGTCCGGCGGCCTTGGATCGAAACACCCTGCAATCGCTGATCTCAGCAAGATCAGGGAAAGCCGCCCGCGCCGTTCCCGCCTTAAACTCGAAGCGCGGCGCCTGAACGTTGACCTAAGTCAAGCCTGCGCGGCCACTCAAAGCTAGCGTGACGAACACATCGTGGCAGCGAAGGGGGAGTGGGCGAAGTGCTGTTCAATCGCGGGCTTCGCCAGGCAAAACGGCTCGCCTCGTTCAGGGAAATCGCGTGATGAGCGCTCCCGAGAACCCATCAGGCGGCGCGGTTGAGGAGGTCTTCCGTGACGTGTTCGTTCCTCAGGACGAATCGGAGCGCGCGCTCGGCGCCTTGGCCTACGCCAACGGCCTGTGCGTCCATTTCGGCGGCCATTTGAGCGGGCTGATGATCGGGCTCGTGCCCTATTATCCGATGTCGATCTCCGCCTCGGCGAATCCGGAGGGATGGATGACGGCGCAACGGCAGGCGGGCGAGGAGGCCAGCGCCACCGAGAGCCGCCTGCGAGCGATCTACGCCCGGCTGACGGCGCTCAACGACCTCAAGCGGGTCGACGCTTTCGAGCAGGAAGTCGCCCGGATTTGCGCGCGCCGCGCGCGCACCGCGGATCTGACGGTCATGGGCTGGCCGCCGGGAGACGCGGGCGACCTCGAACGCGCGATCTTCGAGGCCTGCCTTTTCGAATCGGGCCGGCCGATCCTGCTGACGCCGCCGCGAAAGGCGTTTCGCGCGCCGCCGCAGCGCGCGCTGGTCGCCTGGAACGGATCGCGCGAGGCCGCGCGGGCCATCCGGGAGGCGCTACCCCTGTTGCGGCGGACGCGACTGACGCGAATCGTGACGATCGACTCGGAAGAAGCCGACAGCGACGGCTTCGAGGATACGAGCGCGCAGCTCGAACGCCATCTCGCGCGCCACCATGTCGCCGTGGAGACGAAGCGGGCGCACAGCGGCGGCCGCGACTTCGCCGTCACGCTCGCCGAGGAGGCGGAGCAATTCGGCGCAGGGCTGGTGGTGCTCGGCGGATACGGCTACCCGCGTTCCGGCCAATGGGTCTATGGCAACGCCACGCGCGCCGTCCTCGCGCTGGCGCGCGCGCCGATGCTGTTCGCTTACTGAACGCGGCGCCCTCGGGCTTTCGCATTCCGGGGAAGGAGCGCATAAAAAGCGCCCCGTGAAGGGCGCGAGCTTGGGGAGGAAGTGGGTATGCGGGAAACGCTGCGTATCAGGCGCAGATTCGGCGGTCCCAGGCAGGCGCGTCACGGTCGGCCGCAGCCAAGCGTTCGAGCGCCTTGGGGTTGAGGATTTCGACCCGACGGGTCGTCGGCAAGGCGATGAAACCGCGCTCCTTCATGTGGGTGAAGGTTCGGCTCACGGTCTCGATCGTCAGACCCAGATAATCGGCGATGTCCTGGCGCTGCATCACCAATTCGACGGTCACCGGTTCGCGCCCCGGGACGGCGGCGCGATCGCGCAGCATCTTGAGGAACCAAGCCAGACGCTCCTCGGCGGAAGATCGGCCGACCATCGTCATGTGGTCGATCGAGAGCGCCAGGGCTCGCGTCGCGCCTTCGAACACGGCGGAATTGAACTGCGGGTCGCGGCTCATTCGGGTCCGGCAGGCGGTGCGGGAAAGCACGGCGATGGAGCCCGCGTTCACCGCTTCGATGGTGAGATCGTAAGCAGGGCCCGGCTCGAGGCCGCACATATCGCCGGGCATGTAGAAAGCGAAGATCTGCCGGCGCCCGTCGCGGGTAACCTTGACGGAGCGGAAGACGCCCTTGACGACCATGAAATAGCTTTCGGCCGGATCGCCTTCGCCCGCGACCTCCTCGCCTGCGCCATAGTGGGCGACCGAGGCGTCCGAATGGGCGAAGCGCGAATTGGCGACATCGGCAATGCCGAACGGCCCACAAACGGCCTTGAATGCGCTGTCGCTCGGGTTGATGGCCACGGTCATGATCGGCTCCTCGCTTGTTTCTTAAGCGTGAATTTACGTAATCCGGCCCTCGCCGCCATTCACCAGACGAGCTATATGACCGCATAGGCCGAAAGGCATATATCAATCGTCAGAATGTACGGCCGAAAGTCGGTAGGGCAATATGTCCCATTGACCTTAAGCCCTCCAGAAGTGAGCCTTGATGACCGCGCCAACCATGCCACCGGCATCGCGGCTGCCTTTCCATTGCCTGGGCATGGAACGGACGACCCGTTTTCTCTGTGACGCGCAGATGCTCAATGTGATGGCCGACGGACTTCCCGGCGTCATTGCGTATTTCGACGTCAACTTCGTCTGCCATTTCGTCAACGAAACGGTCGAGGCTTGGACGGGAGCGAGGCCGGCGAGCTACCTGAACAAGCGACTGAGCGAGATCACCCCGGATTTCGTCAGCGGCGCGAAGCCCGGGCTTGAGCGGGCGCTCGCGGGGGAATACGCTGAATTCGAAGCCCCAGCCTCTTTCGCCGGCGGCCTGATCAGCGTCGTCCGCGGCTTCGCCTATCCCGACCAGGACGCGGCGGGACGCATCCAGGGCGCGTTCCTGTTGCTCCTCGACATCACCCGCGAACGCGCTTTCGAGGCGCAACTGCAAACCGCTCGCGACGAAGCGATCGAGGCGAACCGCTCGAAGTCGCGTTTCCTGGCGGCCGCGAGCCACGATCTCCGCCAGCCCCTGCATGCCATGACCTTGTTCGTCAGCGCGCTTTCGAGACGTCTGGCCTCGACCGAAAATGGCGAACTGATCGCCAGCGTCGACCAGTCGCTGCGCTCCTTGCGCTCGATGATCGATGCGCTGCTCGACATGTCCAAGATCGAAGCCGGCCTGATCAAGGCCACGCCGGCGCCGCTCGCGCTCGATGAGTTCTTCGAGACGCTGAAGGCCGGTTTCGTCGCGACCGCGCGCGATCGCAAGCTGGATTTCCGTGTCGCCAGGACGGGCGGACACGTCATCGCCGACCGGACGCTGCTCGAACTGGCGTTGCGAAATCTGCTCGCCAACGCGCTGAAATTCACGCGCGCCGGCGGCGTCCTGCTGGGCGTGCGTCGCGGACGCGGCGAATGGGGCGTCAGCGTCGTCGACACAGGCGCCGGCATCGCCCCCGACCGCGCGAACCTGGTGTTCCAGGAATTTCATCGCGAAAAAATGGCGGCCAACGGCCCCAACGACGGCATCGGGCTAGGCCTCGCCATCGCCAAGCGCTTGACGGAGATGATGGGCGGGCGGCTCACGCTGCGTTCGCGACCGGGCAAGGGCAGCACGTTCACCATCTGGTTGCGACAGGCCTCGGCGCCGCGCCGCGTCAAACGCGCCCTCCCGATCGGCGATGGCTCGCTCGACGGCCTGCGCATCCTCATCCTCGACGACGATCCGCTTTGCGCGGCGGCGATGAAGCAGGAATTCCAGGACCAGGGCGCCGTCGTTTCCGCGACCTCGACGATATCAGCGGCCCGCGCGGCGATCGACGCGTCCGGCATGCCGGAAGCGATGATCATCGACTATGATCTCAGCAACGGCGACACCGGCTTGCAATTCGTCGACGCCGTGCGCGCCAGGGGCGCCACTCCCGGCATCGTCCTGGTCAGCGGCTCGACCAATAGCGATGCGATCGCCGCCTTGCGCGGCTCGGGTCTGCCGTGGCTGACGAAACCGGTAGATCCGCGCGCGCTGCGTTCGACGCTGCTGCACGCCATCGGCGCGTGAGGCCGCGCGCAATTCGCATGATGCTCGGGACGGCGCGGTTCGCTTACGCCCGAGCGCCGTTCAAGCCCAGCGCTCGGCCGCCGAATCGTCGGCCTCCTTGGCCGCCACCCAGCCTCGGCTCGTTCCATCGACCTGGATCGCGCGTTTCCAGAACGGCGCGCGGGTCTTGAGGTAGTCCATCAGCATTTCCGCGGCGGCGAAAGCGGCGGCCCGATGGGCGGAAGCAGCGGCGACCATCACGATCTGCTCCCCCGGCCGAATCGCGCCGAAGCGATGGATGGCGACCACGCCCGCCAGCGGCCAGCGCGCTTCCGCTTCCGCGGCGACGCGCTCCATTTCCGTTTCCGCCATGCCGGGATAATGCTCGAGTTCGAGAGCGGCGAGATGGCCGCCGTCGTCGCGGCAGAGGCCGACGAAGGTGACGACGGCGCCGACGTCCACCCGCCCTGCCGTCAAGGCGGCCGCTTCCGCGGCGGCGTCGAAATCCCCGCGCTGGACGCGCACAACGCGCAAGCTCAGCCTCCCGTCATCGGCGGAAAGAATGCGATTTCGCGCGCGCCGGCTAGCGGAGCGTCGTGCTTCACGTGAGCCCTGTCGATGGCGGCGCGAATCACCGAGACACGCTCGAACGCATGAGCGTAGTTCTCGCCGCGAACGGAAAGCCAGCCGATCAGGTCGGCGACGGTCGCGACGCTGGCGGGCGGATCGATGACCTCCTCCGCCTTGCCGACCCGCTCGCGCACCCAGGCAAAATACACCGCCTTCAAACCTCAACTCCCGAAATGTTCATAGCTCGCCTTCATGTAGTCCCAGCCCGTGTATAGCGTGAGGATCGCGGCGACCCAAAGCAACACGAGGCCGATCGCGACCGAATCCGGCAACACAGCCTCGCCGGCCTGACCGGCGATGAGAAATCCGAGCGCCACGAGCTGAGCGGTCGTCTTCCATTTGGCGACCGCCGTCACCGGCACCGACACGCGCAGCTCGGAAAGATATTCCCGCAGGCCCGAAACCAGGATCTCGCGGCACAGGATGATGATCGCCGCCCAAAGGTTGGCGCCATGAATGGTTCGGTCCGCGGCCAGCGTCAGCAATACGCTGGCGACCAGCAGTTTGTCGGCAATCGGATCGAGCATGCGCCCGAGCGAGGATTGCTGCGACCAGGCGCGGGCAAAATAGCCGTCGAAAAAATCGGTGATCGCCGCAGCCACGTAAACGGCCAGCGCCGACCAGCGAGCCCACGGCTCCTGTGGCCAAAAAAGAAAGCCAACGACGACCGGAACGGCCGCAACGCGCCCATAAGTGAGCAAATTCGGCAGATTCAGCGCACTTCGTGGCACGCGGGCTTGGGTCTCGGACATGCGGTCCCAAGTGAACCTTTCGAGCCCCGTTCGTCAATAGAGGCGCCGATCCGTTTTTGCGACGAAAAGCTGGGGATGAGGCTTGGTCGCGACGGCGCGGGGCTGTACTTTGGGCGTAAACTGGCGCTCGAAATCCCTGAGGAGCCCGCCCATGTCGAACGTCCATGTCGTCAATCACCCCTTGGTGCAGCACAAGCTGACGCTGATGCGCGACAAGACAGTTTCGACCAAGGGATTTCGCCAATTGCTCAATGAAATCGGCATGCTGCTCGCCTACGAGGTGACCCGCGACCTGCCGCTGGAATTGGTCGAGGTGGAGACGCCGCTCGCCAAGACGATGCAGCCGACGATTTCCGGCAAGAAACTGGTGTTCGCGCCGATTTTACGCGCCGGCGTAGGATTCCTGGACGGGATGCTGAACCTCGTGCCCAGCGCCCGCGTCGCCCATATCGGCCTCTATCGCGATCCCGAGACGCTCGAGGCGGTGGAATATTATTTCAAGGCGCCGGCCGACGTCGCCGACCGCCTCGTCATCGTCATGGACCCGATGCTGGCGACCGCGAACTCGGCCGTAGCGGCGATCGACCGGCTGAAGCGGCGCGGGGTCAAAGACATCCGGTTCGTCTGCCTGCTCGCGGCGCCCGAGGGCATCGCACGTCTGACCAAGTCGCATCCCGACGTCGAGGTCTGGACGGCGGCGATCGACGAGAAGCTCAACGACCACGGCTACATCGTCCCCGGCCTCGGCGACGCCGGAGACCGTATGTTCGGCACGAAATAGCGCGCGCATGCGTTCAGCGTGAGTTGAATGGGCGGCTGGCGGGCCAGCGGAAAGCCGGCCAGGATTTGAATCCACCGTGGCCCGTTTCCTCCAGACGCTTGGATTTAGCGCGGGGTTCGAAACCGGCGGACCCGCCGAGAGAAAACCTGCCTGTCGCCGCACGATCTTCGTCGTGGCGCGCCTGCCCAGTTCCCACGACCATGCTCTGTTCGGATCGCCGCGCCCGCGATGAGCGGGGCCTTGCGCGCGACTGGCCGTCAGCCGGCTGAACGCCTCGCGCAAGCTTGCGATGTGAAGGTCCCGATCGCCGAGGCGCGAGGGGCGCGCGGCCGGTCGGAGCCGCGCCGTGAGAGCGCCCAGAGAACGGACGCGATGATGCAGGAAACCAAGAACGAAGGGGCGATCGCCAAGCGTCTCCAGAGCAGTTGGTGGGAATTCGGACGACCTGCCGACACGGCGCCAAGGCCGCTGCTGATTTTCGAGCCTGGCGGCGCTATCGCCGGCAATGTCAATCGCCATCTGGTTCAGTGGCGGACGCGCGACGGCTTCGTCGAACTTCTCAGCGCCGCCGGCCAAGTGACCTCCCGCTTCGGCGAGATTGAACTCGACGAAAACCGCCGCCTGAAGCTGAAAGGCCTCAGCCTCCAAGAGACAGGCGAGCCGGCGGAGCGGGTCCTGATCGAAGCGAAAAGCATGGCGTACGATTTCGGTTCTCGCGGCGCCGCCCGACGCAATCTCGTGGTCATGCGGGCTGGCAACGCCTGCTTGTTTCCCGAGTGGACGCCAACGCCGACCCGCTCCTGGGATCTCGCCATCTCCTTTTACGGCGAAGGCCAGCCCGATTGGGGGCAGGAATATTTTCATATCGCGAAGGGGCCGAAATGGGAGCCGATATACCTCTGGCTTTCGGCCAACCCGCAGCTCCTGAATCAGTACGATTATATCTGGTTTCCCGACGACGATATCATGACGACCTGGAAAAACGTCGACGACCTGTTCCAGGTCTGCCGGGACTACGATCTGCAACTCGCCCAGCCCGCGCTGACGGACGATTCGTTCCGTAACTTCCCGGTGGCCTTTCAGGACCCGAACTGCCTGCTGCGCTTCACGGTTTGGGTCGAAGGCATGGTGCCGCTGTTCCGCGCCGACGCTTTGCGCCTGTGCATGCCGGTGATGCAGGAGCCCAGCCGATACGGCTGGGGCCACGATTGGATCTGGCCCATGCTGCTGGGCTATCCACCCAACAAGATTGCGGTCATCGACAGATGCGCCGTCAAACACACCCGCCCGCTCGGCGTGAACACCGACCATCAAGTGGCCAACGCCGAGATGTCGCACATCGTGCGGAAATTCGGCGCCCGTTTCATGGACCAGCGCGTGCGCGGCCGGATCTCGCTTTCTCCGGAACCGGGACATTTCGTACCATGAAGCTGTTCGAAAACGCCGACCTGATCGTCGTAGGAGCCGGCTTCTACGGAATGACCGTCGCCGAGCGCGCAGCGGCCGAAGGGTTCAACGTCGTGGTGGTCGACAAGCGCGCCCACATCGGCGGCAACGCTTATTCCTACAGCGACCCGGCGACCGGCATCGAGATCCACAAATACGGGCCGCATGTCTTCCACACCAACAGCGAAGCCATTTTCAAATATCTGTCCCGCTTCACGGAATGGGAGCCCTACGAACAGCGCACCTGGTCGGTCGTGAAAGGGCGCATATACCCGCTGCCGATCAATCTTGCGACAATTTGCCTCTTCAACGGCCGCGTCATGTCGCCGGACGAAGCGCGCGCCTGGGTCGACGAGAGCGCTCGCGAGATCCGCGAGCCGCGCAACCTCGAAGAGAAAGCGATCTCTTTGATCGGCCGCCCGCTCTATGAAGCGTTCGTCAAGGGCTATACCTGGAAGCAATGGCAGACGGACCCGCGCGAACTGCCCGCCGAGATCATCACGCGGCTTCCGGTTCGCTTCAATTTCGACAATCGTTATTTCAACGATACCTACCAATGCCTGCCGCGCGACGGCTATACGGCCATATTCGAGAAGATGGCCTCATCGCGACGGATCTCGGTGCATCTCGGAGTTGATTGGTTCGACCTGGAAGAACGCGCGGCGCCTCCAGCGCCCGTCGTCTACACGGGCCCGATCGATCGCTATTTCGACTATCGTCACGGCGTGCTTGGCTGGCGCACGATCGATCTCGAGCTCGAGACGCTGCAGGTCGCCGATCATCAGGGATGCCCCGTGATGAATTTCGCCGATCTGGAGGTTCCTTGGACGCGAGTCAGCGAATTCAAGCATTTCCATCCCCGTCGAGAGCCGACCAGACAGACCGTGATCGCGCGGGAATTCAGCCGGTCCGCGGGCGCGGCGGACGACCCCTACTACCCGATCAATCTCGCCGACGACAAGGCGCGCTTCGACGCCTATCGGGAACTCGCGCGGCGCGAGACGGACGTTCTGTTTGGCGGACGTCTCGGCACGTACCGCTATCTCGATATGCATCAAGCGATCGGCGCCGCGCTGAGCGTCTGGGAAAAGGACTTGCGGCCGCGACTGACGAGCGCAAAACCCTTCGACTTTCGCCAAGTGGGCTGAGCGGCGCGCGGCGGCATGACCGCTGCGCCCACCCTCGAAGATCGACTCCCTGGGTGTTGATCGAAGCTTGCCTTGGTATGCCGAGCCCATCCGGAGAGCCTTCCGATGACCGATCCCTCTCAGAGCGCCACCCGGGTATTTCCTCCCGAATATCCCCACAGCTATTTTCAGAACGCCCATTTTCGCGGCGCGCATGAACAGCGGCTGCCGTTCCTGCCGTTCGACCCAGCGCAAGCCACTCTCTTCTCACGATCTGAACTGATGAAGAATCGGCTGCTCGTCGATTTCGAGCGGATCCAGGTCGAGCGATCGGGCCTGTTGCTGGGCGAGTATGTCGCTCTCGAGGACGGCTTGTTGCTGATCGACCGCAAAGGCAACCCGATTTCGATCAATTTTCCAGAGGCGTTTCTGACCAGCCAGATGGTGTTCAACGCGACCAATACGAGGGATTTCTGGCTGCGGCGTCAATTCCTGCTGGACAACTGGGACTCCCTGCCGCTGATCCGCAACGGCGCGGTGTTCAGCCATATCTATCACAACAACTACTATCATTTCACCTTTGAGTTCATGCAGAATTTTCGGCTGCTCTCGTCATACCCGGTGGGCGACGTCGTAATTCCCCGGTCGATCCTGAAGCTGAATTTTCAGCTCGACATGATCGGCCGCGCCCTCGGAGATCGCAGAGTGGTGTTTCCCGATGGCCCGGTGCGGTTGGTCGACCCGGTGGTCACGCAATCCTATCAATCCTACGAGGGTCTGAGATGGATCCGCGGCCTGATGGACGTCAGGGCGCCCGCAGGATCGCGCCGCTACTTCATCAAGCGCTCGCCGCAAAAGACCCGCCCCGGCAACAACATCGCGGAAACGCCTGAATTCCAGGCATTTCTTGCGCGTTGGCATTTCGAGAGCGTCGATTTCGGCAACGGTGAACACAGCATAGAACAGCAGATCCAGATGCTGAGCGGAGCCGCCGTCATTCTGGCGCCGCACGGCGCGGGCTTGACCAATCTAGCCTATCTCAACCCGCCGCTGACGATCATCGAGACCTTCAGCCGTCACGTCCTGTCCGCGTCGTTCCTCCAGATCGCGATCGCGCTCGGCTTTCGTTACTACGGATTCATCAGCGAGGACGTAGACGAGGCGGGGTCGATCTTGCCCGACGTTCCGCAATTGCAGAAGATCATGGAAACGACGATCGCATAGGGCAAGCCCGGCCGGAAACATCGCGTCCGGCCGCGGCATGCCCCCGCTCAGATCTGCGCCAGCAGATGCGGCGCGCCAGAGAGATCGGCCTTGCCCGGCGATTCCTCGATGTTGAGTTGGCGAACGACGCCGTCTTCGACGAGCATCGAGTAGCGCTTGGAGCGGATGCCCAGACCGCCGGCGCCGAGATCGATTTCGAGTCCGAGCGCCTTGGCGAAATCCGCGCTGCCGTCGGCGAGAAAAGCGATCTTGCCTTCGGCACCGGTCGCCTTCTGCCAGGCGGTGAGCACGAAAGGATCGTTGACCGAAGTCATGGCGATCTCGTCGACGCCTTTCGCCTTGAAAGCGGCCTCGTCGGCGACGAAGCCGGGAAGATGGTTCTTGTGGCAAGTCGGCGTGAACGCGCCGGGGAGGCCGAACAGCACGATTTTGCGACCGGCGAAAAACTGCTCCGTCGTCACCAGCTTCGCGCCTTCCGCCGTCACCTGCCGCAGCGTCGCCGCCGGCAATTTGTCACCGATCTGGATCGTCATTTTTGCGTCTCCCTAGGGTCGAGCGCACAATAGCGCGCCGCGCATTTCCTGCAAGCGGCCTAGCGCGGCGCCACGGCGACCTCTTCGAGTTTTACATCGTAACCCCACAGACGACGAATGTGGGTGAGCGTCGCCTCACGCCCGCCATCGGCGAGCTTCACGCCCTGGCGCACGTTGTGGCGTAGCTTGAGTTCACGGTTGCCGAGAATGTCGACGTCGGCGACCTCGATATCCGGTTCGCCCGAGCCCACGTCATAGCTGTCGGCGAGCGCCGTGCGCACCTTGCGATAGCCTTCGACATTGTGGATCGAACCGACCCGGTACGCCTTCTCCTTTTCGTTGTCGACGAGTAGGAACAGTTTGAACTTGCGGATCAGATGGGGACTGAGGAATTGCCGCACGAACGATTCGTCGCGATAATTGGCCCAGATGTCACGCAACTTGCCGCGCCAATCCAGGCAACCGGCGAGGTCGGGGAACCATTCGCGATCCTCGTCGGTCGGTGCGACGCAGATGCGCTGAATGTCCTGCATCATCGCGAAACCAAGCGCGTAAGGGTTGAGCCCGGAGAAGCGCTGGTCGTCGAAATCGACCTGATAGACGACGTTGGAATGGCTGTGCAAAATCTCCAGCAGCGCGCCCTCGCTGATCCGGCCCTGATCGAACAGTTGATTGACTATATAATAATGGACGAAGGTCGCGCAGCCCTCGTTCATCAGCTTGGTCTGGCGCTGCGGGTAGAAATATTGCGCGGTATTGCGCACGATACGCAGCAACTCGCGCTGCCAATCGGCGAGGATCGGGCTGTGTTTCTCCAGGAAATACAGCAAGTTCTCTTCCGGCAACCGCAGTCGACGCTTGCGCTCCGCCGCTTCCGCTTCAGTCAGTGTCACCTCCTTGGTCCGCGTGCGCGCGGGCACGGTGCGCCACAGATCGTTGAAGGTCCGCGCCTCCTGCGCCAGCCTTTCGCGACGGCGGCTCTCATATTCGGCGAGATTGAGCTTTGCCGCGCGACGGTAGCGGAACACCCCCTGCCCCATCAGCGCATGGGCGGCGTCGAGGATCGATTCCACTTCCTCGTGCCCATGGCGCTCTTCGCAATCGGCGACATAGTGCTTGGCGAAATCGAGATAATCGAGAATGCCGCTCGGATCGGTCCAGTGCTGGAAAAGATAGTTGTTCTTGAAGAAGTGGTTGTGACCGAACGCCGCGTGCGCAAGCACGAGCGTCTGCATCGGCATCGTGTTCTCTTCCATGTAATAACTGATGCAGGGACTGGAATTGATGACGATCTCGTAGGCCAGCGCTTGATAGCCCTTGCGATACAGCATTTCGTCGCGGACGAAGCGCTTGCCATAGGACCAATGCGAATACATCAGCGGCATGCCGACCGAACTGTAGGCGTCGAGCATCTGCTCCGCCGAAATCACCTCGATCTGGTTGGGAAACACGTTGAGTCCGAGATCCTGAAGCGCAATCTTCTCGACCGCGTCGTAGGCGCGCTGCATCGTCGGAAAGTCCCATTCCGGTCCCTCGAACAGCAGACCCTCACTCGCCTCTTTGGCTTCGACTACGTCGGCCAGGTTCATGTCGTCGCTCCTTCTTTTCGTGATTTGGAGAACAACTGACGGAAAACCGGATAGACGTCGCCGCGATCACGCACATGACGCATGGCGAAATTCGCTTGTTGCTTCGCCATTTCCGCATAGCCGCGCCAAAGATCCTTGGCATAGGCGAAGTAGCTAGCGCCTTCCTCGCGCGTCGGCTCGCCGATCTCGATATAGGCGTAATACTGGGTAAGCGGCAGAATGGCGTCCTGTAGCAGTTGGACGCATTGCACCGTGTCGCCACCGGAATTGTCGCCGTCGGAAACCTGTGCGCAGTAGATATTCCAGTCGGCGGTCGGATATCGCTTGACCTGCACTTCGACCATTTTCTTCAGCGCCGAGGAAACCACCGTGCCACCGGTCTCCCGACCGCGGAAAAAGGTCTCTTCGTCGACTTCGCTGGCTTCATGAGTGTGCCGGATGAAGATGATTTCGACACGATCGTATTTGCGCTTCAGAAACAGATGCAGGAGAATGAAGAACCTCTTGGCGAGGTCCTTCTCGCGTTCGCCCATAGACGCCGAGACGTCCATAAGACAGAACATCGCCGCTTTGGCGCGCGGCACCGGCTTGGGTTCGAACCTGTTGTAGCGCACGTCGATCGGATCGATGAACGGAATGGTGCGCTGGATACGTTTGCGGCGCTCGATCTCCAGGAACAATTCGACTTCGCGGTTGAGCGTGTCGACGTCGAACGGGCCTTTGCGCAGCTCTTGCAGTTCCTCCTCGAGAGCGGCGATTTCGGATTGGCTCGGGCGTCGCAACGCCAACCGACGGCTCATTGAAGTGCGCATCGTGCGCAGCACGTTGAGATTGGGCGTCGACCCGTCATTGGAGTATCCGGCGCGCCGATGCTCGACGGAAACTTCGTCCTTCAACGTCGCCTTGACAAGATCGGGCAGTTCGAGATCGTCGAACAGAATGTCGAGAAACTCGGACTCGCTGAGCGCGAAGGTGAACGCGTCCTCACCAGCGCCGCTGTCGGAACCGTCCTTGCCGCCGCCGCCGCCGGAGCCGCCCTCGGGCCGGGGGATTTCGTCGCCGGAGACGAACTTTTTGTTGCCGGGGAATACCCGTTGCCGATCTCCACCGCTGTTCGACAAGTTGAAATGCGGCTCGCCAATTCCCTTACCGGGAATGGTCACCGAACCGCCCTTCGAGGCGTCGGCGATTCCGCGCTCGCGCACAGCCTTGTCGACCGCTTGCCTTATCTGCTCGCGGGTGCGGCGCAGGAACCGTTGCCGGTTCCCCAGGCTCTTGTCGCGCGGATTGAGACGACGGTCGATGAGTTGAGGCATGACCTTTTGTCTCCGCGTTGTTTCAACCGGCCTTGTTTACCCTCATGTACCACTCGACCAGACGGCGCACCTGACGCTCCGTATAGCCGCGCGACATCATGCGTTCGAGGAAGTCAGAATGGCTGCGCTCAGTCTTGGTGTCCTGCTTGGCGCCGAAGCTGATCACGGGCAGCAGATCTTCGACCTGACTGAACATCCGCTTCTCGATGACTTCGCGGATCTTCTCATACGAGGTCCAGGACGGATTCTTGCCCTGATTGGCCGCCCGCGACCGCAGAGAGAACTTGACGATCTCGTTGCGGAAGTCCTTGGGGTTGGCGATGCCTGCGGGCTTTTCGATCTTAGATAATTCACCGTCGAGCACTTGGCGATCGAAAACCTGACCGGTGTCGGGATCCTTGTAGTCCTGGTCCTCGATCCAGGCGTCGGCATAAGCGATGTAACGGTCAAACAGGTTCTGTCCATATTCGCCATAGGACTCGATGTAGGCCTTCTGGATCTCGCGGCCGATGAAGTCCGCGTAGCGTGGCGCCAGCATCGACTTGATGTAGTCGAGATAGCGCTCTTCGGTCTCCTTGGCGTATTGCTCGCGCTTGATCGTCTGTTCGAGCACGTACATCAGATGGACGGGATCGGCGGCGATCTCCTCGCTGTCGTAGTTGAACGTCTCCGACAACACCTTGAACGCAAAGCGGGTGGAGACGCCCGCCATGCCCTCCGAGGCGCCGGCGGCCTCGCGATATTCCTGAAGCGACTTCGCCTTCGGGTCGGTGTCCTTCAGGCTCTCGCCGTTGTATACGCGCAATTTCGAATAGATCGGCGAGTTCTGATGCTCCTTGAGTCGCGTCAGGATCGAGAATCGCGCCAGGATCTCAAGCACCTCCGGCGCGCAGGGCGAGGCGCCGAGATCGCTGCTCTCGAGCAGCTTGCCGTAGATTTTCGCCTCCTCGTCGACGCGCATGCAATAGGGCACCTTGACGACGCAAATGCGGTCCAGGAACGCCTCGTTGTTCTTGTTGTTCTTGAACTGCTCCCATTCGGATTCGTTGGAATGGGCGAGCACCACGCCCTGGTAGGGCATTGCGCCGATATTCTCCGTGCCGACGTAATTGCCTTCCTGCGTCGCGGTCAGCAACGGATGCAGCACCTTGATCGGCGCTTTGAACATTTCAACGAATTCGAGCATGCCCTGCGTCGTGCGGTTGAGGCCGCCCGAATAGGAATAGGCGTCGGGATCGTGTTGCGAGAAATGCTCAAGCTTCCGAATGTCAACCTTGCCGACCAGCGCCGATATGTCTTGATTGTTGTCGTCGCCCGGCTCGGTCTTGGCGACGCAAATCTGTCTGAGCTTCGAGGGATACATCTTGACGACGTTGAACTTGGAAATATCCCCGTCGTAATGATCGAGCCTCTTCGCCGCCCAGGGCGAGCAGATGCCGCTCAGGCGGCGCATCGGAATGTTATAGGTCTTCTCCAGGAACGGACCCATCAGGTCCGGGCGGAACAGACCGAGCGGCGACTCGTAGATCGGGCTGATTTCGTCACCGGCGGCAAGCACATAAACCGGCTGCGATTCAATCAAGTGCTTGAGCCTTTCGGCGAGCGAGGATTTACCGCCGCCAACCGGACCGAGCAAATAGAGGATTTGTTTGCGCTCTTCGAGGCCCTGCGCGGCGTGCTGGAAGAAGCTGACGACACGCTGGATCGTGTCCTCCATGCCGAAGAACCCGGTCATCGAGGGATAGAGTTTGATCGTGCGATTTTGGAAGATACGGCCGAGTCGCTGATCCTTGCTGGTGTCGACCAGTTTCGGCTCGCCGATCGCGGCGATCATCCGCTCGGCGGCGCTCGCATAGTATGCGGGATCGTCGCGACAGGCGTCCAAATAGTCCGTCAACGGCATCGTCTCTTTGCGTTCTCGCGCATAGGCCTGCGAAAACAGATTGAAGACGTCCGAGCCCGGCGCACGGGGACCCGATTCGGATTGCGAGGATACGGTTGATGCAAACCCGAACGCTGCTCTGCTGTTCATTGGCGATCTCCGATGGAACCTAGTCGGGCAATGCAAGAAGGATGCTAACCCAATCCTTAACGAGGGGTTAATGCTTAACGCCTCGCCACCAATTAACCATTTCGTCTTCCGATTGAGACATAAAAGTCACACACGCCTTGCGAGAGTGTAAAGACCGCCGTCACCTCCAGGCTAAGCCGTCATAACGCCTAATTTTTGTTCGTCCGTAACTTTGTTGCGTAGTCGCGGTCAATTTCCTAAAGTTTGCGGAATGACCAAACGAACTTCAACCCTCGAGGCCGGCCTGGAAAATGCTGTGGCGCGCGGTCTTCCCGGCGTCGTCGCAATCGCGGCCGATCGCGACGGCGTGATCTATGAGGGCGCGAAGGGCGTCCGCCGCGCGGGCGACGCCGCGCCGATGGCCATCAACAGCGTGCTCACACTTTTTTCCTGCACGAAGCCGATCACCGCGACCGCCGCGTTGCAATTGTTCGAAGCGGGGCGGCTCGATCTCGACGCGCCGGCGAAGCTCTATCTTCCTGAAATGCGCGCCCTCGCGGTTTGCGAGGGATTTAACGCCGACGGGACACCAAAGTTGCGACCGCCGAGACGCGACATAACGACGCGGATGTTGCTGACGCATTCTGCCGGCATGAGCTACGACTTCCTCAACGCCGATTATGCCCGCCTGCGCGCACGGCTCGGCGCCGCGGCCGGTCGCGGACGCAAGGCGGAACTGACGCTGCCGCTGATTTTCGACCCCGGCGACGCCTGGGAATACAGCCGCTCGATCGACTGGGTCGGCCTCGTCGTCGAGGCGATAGCCGGCGAACGGCTCGACGCGGTGTTCGCCGAGCGCATTTTCGGCCCGCTCGGCATGACGGACACCGGTTTCACGCTCACGCCCGCCATGGCCGAGCGACGCGCCTCGATGCACGCGTTCAACGCCGAGGGCGAATTGACGCCAACCGATTTCGGATCCGTCGACAACCCGGAAGTGCTGATGGGCGGCAGCGCGCTACTGGGCACGGCCCGGGACTATATGCGCTTTCTGAGGATGTGGCTGAACCAGGGGCAAGGCGAAAACGGCCGCGCGCTGAAGGCGGAGACGGTGGCCTATGCGTCCCGCAACCATCTGGGATCGTTGCCCATTCGTCCCCTGCCCGCCGTCGATCCGGCGCGCACGCGGTCTTTCGAATTCTTGCCGGGCGTGAAAAAATCCTGGGCGTTGAGCTTCCTGCGACTCGAGGAGGAGGCGCCGTCGGGCCGCGCCGCGGGGTCGCTGTCCTGGGCCGGGCTCGGCAATCTGTATTTCTGGATCGACCCGAAGAATGGCATCGCCGGTTTCTGGGCGGCGCAATATCTGCCGTTCCTGCATGAAACCGCGCTGGCGGGGTTCGAGGCGTTCGAGACCGAGATTTATCGCAGACGCTGAGGCTATTTCCCCGCCTCCAGCGTCAGCGCGGTCTCGACGGCGCGATCGGACCCGACAAGCGTCACACGAATCGCGATCGGCGCGGCCGCCTCGGTGAGGGCGTCGCGCAGCGCCAGCGCGAAGCATTCGCGCCCCCCCACCTGCCCCTCCGCTTTCGCCGTCAGGTCGAACCCGCCGGGCGCCTCGAAGAAGGCCTGGCGCGCCCCCGCGGGGTCGGCGGCGAAGCACAGCCGCCATGCCCGTGATTCGGTCGCCGTCGCCTCCATCCCGAGTTCGGCCGGCGCCATAAGGGTCGGCACCCCCGCGCGCGCTTGCGTCAATATGCGGGCGTAAGGTCCGGAGACGCCATTGGGCAGGTCGAGAATCAGCGTCGCGCGCGCCGGCAGGCATATTTTTTCGCACACTGCATAATTTATAGTCAGCCTCAGCGTCGAAGGCTGCGAAACCGCCCCGGGCGAGACGCGCACGGGAAAAACGACCGCCTCGCGATAGCCGATCGCCACCGAGCCATCGGGCTCGGCGATTCGCGTCGGGGCGGGAAACGCGGCTTCGGCCCGCGCGACATTGCGCGACCCGCTGAAGTCGAATGTCGGCGGCAAACCCGAATCACCGGGGTCGCGCCAATAGGTGATCGCCCCCGGCGCCAGTTCGATCTCGACGCCCGCTCCGCCTGCGCCATCGGCGATCAGACGCGCCCGCGACTTCGCCGACGCCGCCCAATCCGAGGCGAAAGGATCGGACGCCAGCGCAGGAGCGACGGCGAGCGCCAGAACAGCGACGAGAGGCCAGACGCGCGTCATCATGATGAAACAGTCCATATTCATTCGTACGGCCGTCGGCCTATCCCAGAAATATGTCACGCTCGGCGCCGGCAAACGAGGCGCAGCCTAAAAGCTTGGCTTTGACAGAAAAATCTGTAGCGCTAACCTGTCGTCATGAAACGCCCTGCCGGAACGTCG
>Ga0302319_10006502_pt1 | contig 23175 bp, 20 predicted proteins | sample Bog_T0_2_FD_203319 | JGI IMG/M metagenome (GOLD analysis project Ga0302319, IMG submission 203319) | Peat permafrost microbial communities from Stordalen Mire near Abisko, Sweden - Bog_T0_2 | ecosystem: Environmental > Terrestrial > Soil > Wetlands > Peat | place: Sweden: Abisko, Stordalen Mire...
CGCGGGCGGTGGCGAGCGGCCGTGTGGGGGCAGCAGTCAGTCTGGGGGAAGACCAGGCCCAGTTTTCCGGCAGCCATGAGCAGGTTCAGGCCTTGGTGGCCGAGGCCCTGCAATTCCCCGAGACCCGTCAGGAGAAGGTAAACGCATTGCGGCAAGTGGTTCAGGAGGGCAGCTACCAGCCCGGTTCGAGCCGGGTGGCGGATGCGTTGTTTACGCATTTGCTGGTCGAGCCGGCGGCGTGAGCGCCGGGGACCGAAGCGGGGCCGAATCAGACGCCGGATAAGCGGAATTACAGGAGGGCGGAGCCGTGGCGGTCGAGCGAGCCGATCTTTCCCCCGGCGCGATTTTGGAGCGCATGGCGCCGGCGATGGCGCCCCTCGCAGCCGGGGAGCAGTCTTCGCCGCAGCCGGGTGAGGGCAAGCCGCCCCGCCGACGGCCGGGCGCGCAGCCAGCTTCGGTTGAGCCGGCAGAAGCAGAGGCGGCAGAGCCGGCAGAGGAAGCGGAAGACAGCGGCGGGCCGCCACTTCGCATCGACAGCCTGGCTTGAGACAGTCTGGCCTGGACAGTCTGGCCTAAGAGGGTCCCGAGAAGGTGCGGAAAAATGACTTCCGCGAAAATGCTGCCCGGCCCATTGCCGGAACCAATCGCGGAGACCTCGATGCCGAATCAATCCACGGACGGGGAACTGGACGCGGAACCTGTCCCTTCCGGCAACGTCGGGGAGCGGGCCGAGGACCTGGGCCGCATTTGTCTGGCGCTGATGTCCAGACTGGAGGCGAGTCTGGCGGGCAGCCGGAGGGCTTTGCTGGCGCTAGATCTGGGCGGCATCGAACGCGGGACCCGGGAACAGATTGGATGGGTGCGGGAGTTCGAGACGCTGCTCGAGCGATACCGGCTCGCGCCGTTGTCTAGAGAAGCGCTGGCCGGGGAAGAATTCCGCCGGAGCGGGGAGCGAATTGTCGCTGTCCTCCGGTTGCAAGCGGCTCTATTGGCCCGGGGTCGGTCAAAACTGCGGGTGCTGGCGAATATGCTGGCCGGCCCAAGCGCCGACTACGGGGTCTTGCTGCGGAAGAACCGCATGCTTTGCCGCGATTTTGGCTCCCGGCGAAGTGGAGACGTGTGATTCATGTCAAGCCTGAATGCCAGCCTGGCCACTGCCCTGAGCGGACTCGTCGCGGAACAGGGCGCTCTGCAGGTGACCACCAACAATGTGGCGAACGCGAATACGCCGGGCTATACCCAGGAACGCCCCGTGCTGGTTTCAAGCGATCCGTACGAGGCCGATCCGCTGACCTTCGGGACGGGCGTGACCCTGCAGAGCGTCGAAAGCATTCGCGATCCGCTGCTCGAATCGCAAATCCAGCAGCAGACTCAGGCCCAGGGCCAGTTCAGTACGCTAGCCTCCGCCCTGGCGCAGACTCAAGTGAATTTCATTAGCAGTACGAGCGACATCGGGACTTCGATTTCCAATTTCTTTGACAGCGTCAACCAGCTCTCTACCAACCCGTCCAACCTGTCGCTGCGGCAGGGGGTGCTGACCGCGGCCGGCAATCTGGCCACCAGCTTCAGCACCACGGCGAATAATCTGACGCAACAGCAGGGTAGTCTGGATGCGAGCGTGGTGCAGACGGTGGCCCAGATCAACCAGCTCACGGCGCAAATAGCGCAGCTCAATGGCAAGGTCAGCACCCTCGAAAACGCAGGAGAAAGCGCGGGGGCCTTCGGGGACCAGCGCCAGCAGGCGATTGACCAGCTTTCCGCGCTGGTGGATGTTGCGGTAATCCCGAGCGGCAACACGCTCACGCTGACCACCACCAGCGGCTCCCCGCTGGTGATCGGGCAGCAGAGCTTTCAGCTGACCACGCAGCTTAATTCCGTGGGGCTTAACGACGTCTATTCCCAAGGAAAAGATATAACCAGCCAGATCACGTCGGGCCAGTTGGGGGGAACGATCCAGGCCCGCGACCAGCAGATCCCGGCGATCCAGGCCCAGCTCAACACGCTCGCCTCCGGCCTGGCCAACGCGGTAAATACGGTGCAAGCCGGGGGATTCGATCTCAACGGGGCAGCCGGGACTAGCCTTTTCTCCGGGACGGGCACGGCCGCGAGTCTGGCGGTGGCCATCACGAATCCTGCTTTGATCGCTGCCAGTTCCGACGGCACGGTGGGCAGCAACGGCAATGCGGAAGCGATGTATGCCCTCAACAATCAGGCGTTCGTCGGCGGGCAGACGCCTACGGACTACTATTCCGGCATCGTGTTCAACGTGGGCAATGCCACGGCGAACGCCTCGGCGGAGCAAAGCGCTTCGGCGCTGGCGCTGCAACAGTTGAACGATCAGCGTTCCTCGGTGTCGGGAGTGTCGCTCGACCAGGAGGCGGCCAACATGGTGCAGTACCAGGACGCTTACCAGGCCTCGGCGCAGGTCATCACCACGATCAATGACATGATGTACACGGTCATCAACATGGACACTCTGACGGTCTAGCCCAGTATGCGTGTCGATCCCAATCCGTATCCCGACCTGCTCGCCGATGTGGCTCTGACGCAGCAGCAGGTCAACACCGACGAGCAGGAAATCGCCTCCGGACTGAGCGTGAATAAGCCTTCCGACGATCCCGGAGCGGCGGCGCTGCTGGTCGAAAACGCCGGCCAGACCTCCGAGGCCGATCAATTTCAGCGCAGCGTTGGCAGCATTCAGGGCGAGATACAGAGTGCGAATTCGACCCTCGACTCGGTCACGACCGCGCTGCAGCAGGCGATTAGCCTGGGCACCGAGGGGGCCAACGGGACGGAGAACGCGGCGGACCGCGCCGCGATTGTGGTGCAGATCCAGGGTATCCAGAGCCAGCTGCTGAACCTGGCCAACCTGACCTATCAGGGCAACTACGTTTTCGCGGGCACCGCGACCCAGGCCGCGGCCTATGTACTCGATCCCAACTCGCCTTCCGGGGTAACCTATCAGGGGAATACGGGCGTGAACCGGGTTACCGTGGGCAGCCAGCTCTCCCTGCAGACCAATCTGCCGGGCTCGCAGCTGTTTTCCGGCAGTGGGGGCAACGTGTTCCAAAGCATTCAGGACCTGATCACCAGCCTGCAGGGCGGCAACACGGCCAGCATCGGCACGGCGGTCTCGGAGGTGGGCGATGCCTCCAGCTATCTTTCGGAAGAGAGCGTGTTTTACGGCAACGCGCTGAACCAGCTGACCTCGCAGCAAACCTACCTGGCCAGCGACACCACGGAACTAGCGCAACAGGAAACTACGATCGGTGGAGCGGACCTGCCGAATGTGATCAGCAACCTGACTACATCGCAGACCTCACTGCAGGCCACGCTCGAAGCCATCGCGCAGACGGAAAGCACCAATTTATTCCAGTACTTGAAATAGGAAGCATTTTTGAGATAACGAAGAAACGCGGGAGTGGCGGGGAAGGTCTCCCGGGGGAATCCGGGTCAGAGGGTCTGGCGCGAGGCGCGGGCCCACTGGGCGGCGGAGCGTACGCGGATTTGTTGGGCTTCCAAGCGAGCCCGTTCCGCCAGCAATTGGCGGTGCAGGGAGGGGAGAAGATCGCGCAGGCGCTCGACCTGGCAGCGGTAGTGTGCCAGCTCCGCGTCCAGTTTGGGATCGTGCCCCAGGGTGGGGATGGGATTGGCGCGAAATGCTGCACCGGCTTGCAAGAGTTCCGAAAGCAGGGCAGCCATCTGTTCGGGAACCGCGACCGTCGGCTGTCCTTGTTCGTCGATGAGACTATCCAGCCAAAAACCTAGGCGGCGATTAGTCTCATGCAAATGCTGGGAGCGGGAAAGGGCGAGTGCGGGCATCAGGCGTTCCAGTCGGCAGGGGAAGTTTCCCGGGATGGGGTGGAGGGGCCAGCTTGCGCGGGGCCGGCGGATGGGGGCAAGGGGGCGCTGGTGGCCCGTTCCACTTCCAGCCAGGCTTCGTGAACGGTGGCGAGCTGAGAAATTTCCTGTTCGAGCATCCGTACGGACTGCTTCACGTGGGCTTCGGCGAGGCCGGCCCGCACTCCGTTATAGAACCGCGCCAGGTTTCCCGCCACTTCCCCGCCGCGCTCCATGTCGAGCGAGCCTTGCAGGTGGCTGATCACGAGGAGGGCATGGTTGATGCCGCGGGTACGGGCTTCGATGTCGCCCTTTTCCTGGGCAATGACGGCGCGCCGCAGGTCTTCAATAGCTTGTTCGTAGAGGCAGATCACGAGCCGCACCGGGCTTGCGCCCCGGACGGCAGTCTCGCGGTAGGAAGAGCCAGCATCCATAAAAGTTTATAACCCCGAAGTAAGTGTAGGTTCGCTGGAGACCAGAGAGCCCGAACTGGAAGTGCCTGATCCCAGTGTGCCCAGGGTTTCGGTTACTTCCTGCAGAAGCAGCGGGTAGGCTTGCAGGGTGGCGTTGACGGTGTCGAATTGCGAGGTCAAGGCCGTGGTCTGGGCCGCTAACTGAGTTTCCAGGTTGGTGATGGAGTTCGTAAGGTCCGTGTTTTCTGCGGTGTTTTGCGCTATGTCCGCGTTCAAGGGGCCGGTCGTGGGATTGGTCAAGTTGGTGAGGTCGGTGGCGAAATTGTTGGCGAAGCCGGTCCCGGAAGAGTTCTGAAAAAAGTCCTGAACCTCTGAGGGATTGGTCGCCAGTATTTCCGAAAGCGACTGGCCGGTGGCGGAGGTACCCAGGCTCAGAGTGCCGTCGTCGGCGGTGTTGATGCCCAGCGTTTCCAGGTTGACGAGCCCGCCATTGCCAGTGATGGAATAGGCTGCGTCTGACAGGATGCTGGACTGCACCGAGCGCAGGGAAATATCCGATTCCAGAGGAGGCGTAGGAATCACGCCGGTCGGGTCCACCTTGTATTCTGCGTTAATGTCGCTGACCAGGCTGTTGTAAGCCGAGATGAAATTGCTGACGGCGGAGCTGACCTGGCTAGTGTCCTGGGCCACCGTGAGCTGCACTTGCTCATTGGGCGCGGCATTGAGCAGGCTCAGCGTGACTCCCTGGATGGCTCCGGTGACGGTATCCGTGGCACTGGTGAAGGGCTGGCCGTCAACGGTCAGGGAAGCGTTGGCGCCGCCTTCAGGGGCGGCAAAGCTAAGGGTGGTGTTGCTGTCGTTGACAATGGCCAAGGCTCCGCTGCTGCCCGTGTTCTGGCTCTGCAAGGCCAGTTGCGAACCGGTTGCGCCGGTCACTACGCTGGCGGCCACTCCCCAGTTGTTCGCGGTGCTCTGGGTGTTGATATAACTTGCGAGAGTGGTGAGAGTGTCGTTGCTGCCTTGGGTAATGGGAAGATCGTGGGTTGCGCCGGTAGTTCCACCTACCTGCAACTTAACGTCACCGGTGGTTTGCCCGCTGGCCAGAAAGGAGACATTTGCGCCGGCGGCGCTGGGGTTCGAATACAGCGTTCCCGTTGTGGCAAGACCGGTCACCACAATCTGGTGAGTACCGGCAATGGCGGCACCGTCAGCACTCGCGGTCACCACAGTACCGTCGGAGGTCGTAGCCAGCTGGGAACCGAAGGCTGCGTCCGGATCTGCCAAGGCCTGAACGGCGGCTTGCAGGTTGGCCAGATCGTTGTTGATCCCGTCAAGCGCACCGTTTTCCGATGCGAGCGTGGTTTGCTGCTTCGACCACACCGTCAAGGGGCCCGCCTCGGAGGCGATAATCTGCGATACCACGGAAGACACGTTAAGGCCTTGCCCGGATAATAGGGTGGCGGGATTCAAACTAACGCCCATGATCTTTTCCTTTCTCGATTCGAGATGCTTCGATTCGGGATGGTTCGCAGCAATTTGACTTCACGCTGGGGAGCGGTGGATGACCCTAAAGCATTTTGTGACGGAGCGATTTCCCTTCTCGAATCGCTTCCTGAAGCGGGAAGGGAAGGTGCAAGCGCGGTGCGGACTCCTTTCTCTCGTCCGGAGCATCGGTTAAAACCGGGAAAATACGCGTTTCGGATCAACGCTCATATGGAGCGCCGGAGAGGATAAAAGCCGGAAGGAGGCAGCTCCGCCGCCTCCTTCCGGGCTAAACCTACCCAGACAAACCTTCTACAGAGGAACTTACTGCAACAGTTTCAGTACGAGCTGCTGTTGCTGGTTCGACTGGGCGAGAGCGGAGATGCCGGTCTGTTCCAGGATGGACTCGCTCGTGAGGTTCGCCACTACCGTTGGAATGTCGGCCGAGGTGATGGTGCTCTCCGCCGATGTCAGGTTGATGATCTGACTATTAAGTACGTTGCCGGCAGCGGTCAGACGGTTCACGACTGCGCCCAGAGTGCCGCGCACACTGGCTATGTTCGCGATGGCGTCGCCGATCTGAATCAGGGCGGCTTGCGCATCTCCCTGGGTGTTGAGGTCGGTGGAGGCAAGGTTGACGCCATTGGTGCCGGTGCCGTTGGTGATGGAAGCGGTGTTCAGCGAGCCAATGGTTACCGCGATCTCGCTGGAGCCGACGGCAGTGGAGTCGCTCAGGAAGATGTTGGTGGTGGGCGAAGCGGTGGTTACCGGACTACTGAAAGTTCCGAGCGCGGTGTTGGCATTGGTGGGACCGACGGCGAGGTTGTTATTGTCGAGCGGATCGACCACAACCAACTGTCCGGCAGCCGAACCGACGGTTCCGATGTAAGCCTGCAGATTGGCCGGGTCGGTGAGGGGGTTGTCAATTGCGCTGATGAGGGCTCCAATCGTGGAGCCTCCGGTGGGCGCGGTATAGGTAAAGGTTTTGCCTCCGGCGGTGAAGCTGGTGACGCTACCGGCGGCCAAAGTGGTCGTGGCGGTCAAGGGAGTGCCGCTGGTTCCGGCATTGCTGACCAACTCGTTGGCATTGGGGGCGGAAGAGCCAATGGTGGTGTTGACGAAGGATGTTTGAGCGCCCGAGACCACGGCTCCAAGAATGGTGTCAGTGGTAGTGACGGCGATATCGCCCCGATCAAAGGGATCGGTGACTTGCAGGAGACCGTTGACCAATGCCGCCTTGGCTCCGACGACGGTGTCGGAATTGATGGCGTTGACCAGGGTCTGCACGGTGGAGGAAGAGCCTGTGGGATTGATAAACGGGGCGGCGAAAGTCTTATCGACGGTGTCAGCGAAGGTGCCCAACTCGGCACCTGTACCCTGGATCACTGCGACATTGCCGCTGTTGTTGGAGTCGGTAATAATCAGGTGTCCGGTGCCGGGCGTGGAACCTGACAAGATGGCTGCCCCCAGGCCGCTGCTAACGGCGCCCGCGCCGGTGCCAGTGGTGGAGACGACAATGTTGGTGCCGACGCCGGTGTTAATGGCGTTGATCAAGTTGCCCACGGTCGTAGCGGCGCTTGCGGTGTAGACGGCGGCGCCGGCCCCGCGCGTAATAGTAACGACATCTCCTGAAGCCAGCACCGTAGCAGTCGTGAGGGTGGCGAGACTGCTGGTCACCTGGTTAGTGTTGGGGTCGCCAGTTTCGACCGCGCTTATGTCGTTGTTGCCGTTGAGATCGGTCAACTGCAGGGATCCAGCCACAATGGTCGCCGAGTAGCCGGTATGACCCGCCGCGTCAGTGCCGGTGACCGTAATCGGTGTGCCGCTGATGGCCGTGCCTCCGTTGATCACGTTTTCCAAAGCTCCTACGGTGGTGGCGGCAGTGGCGGTGTAGATTGTGGTACCGCCGGCGCGGGTTACGGTGAGGACGGAGCCGGAAGCCAGAGCGCTAGACGCCGTCAGGTTCGTAGTAGCGCTGTTGATTTGGTTGGTGGGTACCTGGCCGGTGGTGGCCGCAGTAAAGCTGAAGGTAGCGCCGCCCGCCGAGACCGTGGTGGTGGTTCCCGCGGTCAGGCCTTCGTTCAGCTGCAAAGTGCCGCTGCCGGGGCTGTCAACGGCGTTGGTGTTGGGCGTGGCGCCGCCCTGGAATATGGCCTGGCCGTTGTACGTGGTACTGGTGCCGATGGAATTAATTTCCGTGAGGATCGACGCATATTCAGCTTGAATCGCGGTTCGTTGCGCGTTGGAGACGGTGCCCGTGCCCGATTCGGTAGCCAGCGTAATGGCCCGGTTGAGCAGAGTGGTGACCTGGGCGAGAGCGCCATCGGCCAGTTGCAGTTCCCCGATGCCATCGTTGGCATTGCTCACGGATTGGGTCAGTGCGGAAACGTTGGCCTGCAGACCATTGGCGATGGCCAGTCCGGCAGCATTGTCGGAGCCGGTGTTGATGGCCGACCCGGAAGACAATTCCTGCAGAGTGTTGTCCAGTGCGTTAGAAGTCAGGTTCAGTTGGTCTTCCGCCGCGAGGGACGGAATGTTGTACAAGATTCCGAGAGGCATTGTGTTTCTCCTTTGTGTGTTGGTCCCGCCATTTTGGAACCTCCTCCGCAATGGATCTCTGCGGAGTTCTTGTTCCACTGCGTGCTCGGAACCCGAATGTCTGTTGTCTTCCATCGGCAGTTGTCTTTTTGGCTTTAGTGGTCACCGCTCGTACGGCGCTTGTCAGATATAGCCCCTAAGTAACGGGCGTGTGATCCCCCTAGCGACAAGGCTCACTCCCAGTCCGCCGATGTGTCCTCTTAGGAGCCTATAGGTCCGTATAGGTGCCGACCGGGAGAGAGGACTGACGAAGACAAAGGAAACTATGATCCGGCTTACGCGTCTCAACAACCAGCCTTTGACGGTAAACTCCGACCTTATCAAGTTTGTGGAGCAGTCGCCCGACACGCTTATCACCCTGGTGACAGGCGAGAAGATTGTGGTCAGGGAAAGCGCCGAAGAAGTTCTGGCGCGGGTGATCGAGTTCCGGCGTTTGGTGTTACAGGGCTTGTCTTTTGCCTGGGACAGTTCCGCTGCGCACACGCTGCTGCCGGCGCGCCCGGAAGCCGGCAAACGGGAGCCGGAGAAGTGAGCGTAGACAAAGCCAGTTTCGGCGGAATGATTCTCGCGCTGGGAGGGATTCTGGCCGGGCTCCTGCTGGAAGGCGGGAACCTGGGGCAGATTCTGCAACCGACGGCAGCGATGATCGTCTTCGGAGGAACTCTGGGCGCGGTGATGCTGCAGTTTCCGCTAGCCATCATTCGGCTGGCCTTCCGGCAGGCCGGCTCGGTTTTTGTGAACCCGCAGCGGGACCAGCACGCGACCATTCGCCAGCTGGTGCAATACGCGCAAAAAGCCCGCCGCGAAGGCATCATTTCGCTGGATGCGGACCTGACCGACATCGAAGATCCATTTTTGCGCAAGTCCTTGATGCTGGCCGTGGACGGCACCGAGCCCCAGGAGTTGCGCAAGATGATGGAGTTGGAACTGGACAACCAGGCGGAGTACGAAGAACAGGTTCCGCAGGTATTTGAGTCTGCGGGCGGCTTCGCTCCGACGGTGGGCATAATCGGAGCCGTGCTGGGATTGATTCAAGTGATGCAGCATCTGGATAAGATCGACGAGGTGGGACGAGGCATTGCGGTCGCGTTCGTGGCCACCATTTACGGCGTAGGCTCGGCCAACCTTCTTTATCTCCCGATGGCGGGGAAAATGAAACAGCGCATTCGCGATCAACAGATCATACGGGAGATGACATTGGAGGGAGTCGCGTCGATTCTGGAGGGGATGAACCCGCGGGTGCTGGAAACGAAACTGCTGGGGTTCCTAGTGGACGAGAGCCAGGAACCGGAGCCGGTGGAGGAGACTCCCGAATGAATCGCCGCCACCGACGCCTGCGCAAACCAACCAACCATGAACGCTGGCTGGTTTCCTACGCCGATTTCATCACGCTACTGTTTGCGTTCTTTGTAGTTTTGTACGCTTCGTCGCAGGTCGACAAACGGAAGGTCGGCAAGCTGTCGCTGGCCATTCAGGTGGCCTTTCAGGAGTTGGGAGTTTTCCCGGCATCTACCACGAAGATTCCCCTTGATACGAGTGAGCCCATGCCGTTCAGCACGGTACAGGCGATCGAGAACGTGAGCCACAACACGGACGTGGGGCGTGTCGCACCTTCCACGGAAGAGTTTCTGGCGGCGGCATCCCCGGAGACAGATATAGCAACCTTGCAGAACGAATTGCAGCAGGCGCTGCATAAAGAAATGGCGCTGCACGAGGTGGCGATGCACCGCGAGCCGGATGGCTTAGTGATCAGCCTGCGGGAGTTCGGCTTCTTCGACAGCGGGTCGGCGGCCATCAAACCGGAATCGCTTCCGGCGCTCGACCGCATCGCTTCCATTTTATCGATCCGGACCTGCAGGCTGCGCATTGAAGGGCACACGGACAACGTGCCCATCCATACCGCGCAAATCAACTCGAACTGGGAACTCTCGACGGCCCGCGCCACCGCAGTGATCAAATTTTTGATTGTCGACCGGCGGTTCGCGCCTGATCGGCTTTCTGCCGCCGGTTACGCGGAGTTCCACCCCATCGCGAGCAACCTCACGGCCCAGGGCCGGGCCCAGAACCGGCGTGTCGACATTGTTGTCTTGAGCACGCCGGTCGAGAGATCGTCGCCCCTCCCGGAGTCCGATGCCGCGGCGAAACCTTCTCCAGCAGTGAGATGAGCTTTGTTCGCATGGAGCCATTCCTTCCACGCCGCATCGCAGCCGCAACGATTCCACTAAAGTACATCCTCTTCATGCCGATGAACTGATGGTTGAGTGTAGATGCAAGCCGAAAGGCATCCGCGTGAGCCCCGCACCTGCGTTGCAAATAGTCCCTCTTCAGCTGGGGGCGCCCGAACCCGATCTGGTGCGCATTCGCGACCTCATTTATAACGTGGCCGGAATTTTTCACCCGGACAACAAGCTTCGCCTGCTGCAAGACCGTTGCAGCCGCCGGATGAAGGAACTCAAGGTGCAAACACTGCGCGAGTATTTCGAGTGCCTGACCATCCGCCCGCTTCGGCAAACCGAGCTGAACGCTTTGTTGAATGAGATCACGATTGGGGAGACTTGCTTCTTCCGCAACCGGCCGCAACTGGAGGCGCTGCGCCGCATCGTGATTCCCAACATTCTCGCGGCGAAGAGCCAGTTGCCCCAGCGCCGCCTGCGCATCTGGAGTGCCGGGTGCTCTACGGGCGAGGAGCCCTACACCCTTCGCATGATGCAACTGGAGGATGCGGACAGAGAGCTCAGGAAGTGGTCGGTTGAAATACTCGCCACCGATCTCAACGAGCGGTCTCTGGCTCATGCCAAGGCCGCCCTGTACGGCGAACGCAGCACCCGCAATATCACATTTACCTGCCGGGAGAAATATTTTCTTCCCAGCGGCGACAAGCTCCGGGTCGTCCCGACCGTCCGGGCCAACATCAATTTCAGCCGGCTCAATCTGTCGGACGATCCCCGCATGTCGCTGATGAAGAACATCGACGTCATCTTTTGTTGCAATGTGCTCATCTACTTCGATCTGGCTTCCAAGCAGCGGGTCATCCGGCACTTTTACGACAACCTTCTGCCGCACGGATATCTGTTTCTGGGTCAGACGGAATCGCTTTTCGGCGTGAGCGACGAATTTCGCCTGGTGCACCTTCCCGGCGCTACGGCTTATGTGAAAGGCGAACGCACGCCAGCGGGAGGCGAATCGAAATGATAAGCGCACCCTTGGGCAAAGAACTCCTGCTGCAGCGGCTGGACGGATTGCGCCAGATTCCCACCATTCCGGCCGTTCTTACTCCGTTGCTGCGCTACCTCGAGCAACCGGTGGAGCAACTTGACGTGCAAAAAGTTACGGACTACATCGCTCAGGATAAATCGTTGGCCGCCCAGTGCCTGCACATGGCCAACTCCCCGCTGTTTGGCCGGGGGCAGAAAGTGGAATCGTTGCGCAGCGCTGTGCTCACTCTAGGATTCCATCACGTCAGCGATATCGCGATGTCGTGCGGCGTGCTTAATCTGCTTCCGACGGGCAAGACTGGGATGGATCCAGTCGTTTTCTGGGAGCACTCTTTGGGCTGCGCCCTGGTCTGCCGCCACCTGGCCCGCAGCCTTCGTTTGCCGGACCCCGGAAAGGCCTATCTGGCTGGGCTTCTTCACGATCTCGGAATTATCGTCAACCTCTGGGTTTTACCAAAGGAGTTCCTTACTGCGTTTGAACTGGCCAAAAACCAGAGCATTCCGCTGCACGAGGCGGAAGAAAGATGCCTGGGCTTTACGCACTGTGACAGCGGAGGCCTGCTGGCCGAAAAGTGGCAGCTTCCGGCCGGCCTGATCGAGGTCGTCACTTATCATCATGCGCCGGAGAAGGCCTCGCAGAATGCGCCGCTGGTGGCTCTGGTGCATATCGCCGACTTGCTCTGCCGCATGAGCGGCCTGAATTACGGCTATGTGGAGGAGCGGCAATGGAATCTGTTCGAGGACTCCGGGTTTGCCCTTCTGGCGCAAGACTCCACGATGCTGAGAGAGTTCGACTGGGCCCGCTTCACCTTCGAGGTGGATTCCTATCTGGATGAAGTTCACGGCCTGGTCCGAGCCATTTACCGCACATGAACGGCGAACTCAAGCCGAAGAGCGCGCAGGTCCGCGTACTCATTGTGGACGACAGCGCCTTCATGCGCACCGCGCTCTCCCGGATGATCGGGCTTGATCGAGGTCTGCGGGTAGTGGGTACGGCGACTAATGGGCTCGAAGCCCTGCAAGCGATCCCTACCCTCGATCCAGACGTGATTACGCTCGACGTGGAGATGCCCGGCATCAATGGACTGGAGACGCTGCGCCGCATCATGGTCCAATTTCCGCGCCCCGTGATTATGGTTAGCTCGGTGACTGAGAAAGATGCGGAGATCACTTTCAATGCACTGGCGGCCGGAGCCTTCGACTATGTGCCCAAGCAACTTTCCGCGACGTCGCTGGACATTCTCCACATCCGGGGCGATTTGATCGCCAAGATCAAAGCGGCGGCCGAATCGCGGCATGCGAGAGGTCCGATGGACTTGCCGCGAAAGCCACCCCGCGCCGAATTGCCTCGAAGGAAAACTTCGCCTGTAAGGGCCGCCATTGTTGCGGTAGGGGTTTCGACGGGCGGCCCGAAGGCTTTGGAGGAGATTCTTCCGCAGCTTCCGCGAGACCTTGGAGTACCAATTCTAGTGGTGCAGCACATGCCCGTGGGCTTCAGCGCTCCGTTTGCGGCAAGGCTCAACAAGCTTTGCGCGGTCGAGATCCGCGAAGCAGCGCAAGGCGAAGCGGTGAGGCCGGGAGTGGTCTACCTGGCTCCTGCGGGATCGCATATGACGGTGGATCGTCCCAACAACTCGCGGACTGTGATTTGCCTTTCCGAGAAACCAGACGACCAACTGCATATTCCTTCGAGCGATGTGATGATGCAATCGGTCGCGACCGCGTTTCATTCCCAGGCTATGGGAGTGATTATGACCGGGATGGGAGCGGACGGCGCGCAGGGAATGACCGCGATTTATCGCGAAGGCGGCTTCACGCTGGGCCAGGATGAAAGCAGTTGCGCGGTCTACGGCATGCCGCGGGTGTGCGCGGAAATGGGCATCCTCAGCCGCGTGGTGCCGCTCGCCAGAATCCCCAGCGAAATTCTGCAAGCTACGCATTACCGCAAATCCAGCGTGGGCTAAGCTTGCGCCTGCATATCGAACGGATTCCCAGCCAATACCTCCCGAACTTTGCTTAAAAGCCTATGTATGGAAAAAGGTTTGGCCAGGAATGTTCTGCCGTAGCGCGATTGCTCACACCCGGCCAGTGGTTCCTGGCGGCCACTCATCAGCAGCACCCGGGTGCGCGGGCGCAGGCTTTCAAATTCTGTCGCCAAGTCGCAGCCGCTCATGCCCGGCATGACTACGTCAGTTAGAAGAAGATCGACCGGCTGGGCGCACTTGCGTTGAGCCTCTAACGCTTCCGCCGCGCTGGTGGCAATGAGCAACCGATAGCCGGCAGACTCGAGGGCTTCGGCGGTTGCCTTGCGCACAAAGGCTTCGTCTTCCACCAGCAGGATGGTTTCTGGCTCGCTCCACGGGGCTGGCTGGGAAAATGCCGCAAGATTTTCGGGCTCGTGGCTATAGATTGCACTTTCGAGGGCTGCACTGAAATCCAATTGCGTCACCTCTGACTGTGATTCTGTTTAGCAGATCGAGTGCCATCGGTACCTCTTTCATTCGAGCGTGACGTAACTGAAGGTGGAATCATTACTTAACTTCGGAGTGTGATTTAAGCCGGTCTGCGCGTACTGCCAACTCAGTGTCGTTTCGGGAAAACGGAAGCGAGGATCTGTGCCGATGCGGGAGAATTCGAATTTCAGGCTCCGTCGCAAACATCGAATCGGCCTACTTCGGACCGGTCAGAATGGTTCCGTTCGGATCCAGCAGCAGCTTATGCGTTCCCAGCGGTGCGGAAAAGTGAAATGGCGTTTCGTCTCCATCGGCAAACACACGGCCCAGCAGCGCAGGAGTTTTGCCCGCGACCACAGCGTAGATTGGAACTGACGTGACCAGGTCTGGCATCGCATCTTTTTGCCGGATCAATCCGCTCACCATCATGGCGTTTGCCTTGGGAACAAACTTGACGCCCTGTAGCTCCAGCTTGGGCAGAGACGTCCCATTTACCCACCCGTCCAGAAACCAATCGAGCGAAGCTTTCCCTTCATAGCGCAACGACGGTGGCAGATCCTCCGCGAACACATCCAACAGTTCGGTGGTGCTGATCGATTTTCCCGCGTAGCGCTCTCGCATCTTGCGCAGGGACCGCACGAAAGGCTCTTCTGCGCCCTTGCGGCTTGCGTCTTTTTTCGCCGACTCCGCGGCTGCATCCTGCAACATCGAACGCAGCATATGGAACAGCCATGTTCCCCGTCCGTAGTTGATGGCTTGGTAGCCTTCGGGAAAATGCGACGAAAGCAGCCGGCTTCCCAGGGTCACGGGGCCCGCATCCTTGGACGAACTGCCGTCTTTATTTTTCTCGTCCAGGTCCTTGCGATATTTCTCCATGATCTCGCGGAAGCCCGCCGGATCCTTTTCCTGCAGCATCATCAGGGCGCAGTAGTTGGCCAAACCCTCCGACAACCACTGATCGCGGTAGGTGCTCCAGGTGATCAGGTCTCCCCACCACTGGTGCGCGGTTTCGTGTGCGGGAATGATTTGATCAAGCAATGCGCCTACCGCGTTCATGTGGATATCTTCCCGCTCCTCGCGATTCAGGAAAGCGTAGGAGGAAAGAAAGATCAGTCCGGGCCAGCCCTGGCTCTCTTTTCCCGGCAACTGGGTCAGCGCAAGTTGACTGTAAGGGAAGGGACCGAAGCGCTCGGCATAGTAGCGGATGGCGCGCGCGGTCGTTTCCGCCACTGCGGCCGCGTTGCGTGCAGGCGACGGTGCGAGAGTCATCTGCGGCCCCGAAATATGCGGCAGCGCTGTGGGATCGGCTGGCACGAGCGCCGTCGCGGCCTGGGGAAAGTCTCGTTCCACGCCGGATGTAGCGTAGGTTTCCACCATGACCTTTCCCGCCTGCGCGACCCCTCGAACATATTTCCCGAGGTTGAATCCGGCCACAGGGATCGGACGCTCCGAGACCCAGTGCGAAACTTGCTCGCCGCCCGCGTTTGCTTGGGCAGCTTGCGCGGGCTGGGCCGGTGCTTGCGGCTTGCCAGTTGCCAGCAGAGTCCAACCCGGCGGATAGTGAAACGTGAGATCGTAATCGGCCATCCCCAGTCCGCGATTGGGATACCACGTGCCCCGCGCACCCACGTAGAGCAGCCCTGGGCCCGCCTCCACAATTACATCTCCTCGGTAAACGAAGCGCAGCGTGATGGTTTGTCCGGTGCGTGCCGGCTCGGGCAGCAGCACCGCCAGCATGTCGTTGCCGCTGCGGGCCAGTTGCGTACCTTCGACGGCAGGGTTGTGGATGAATTCCACCGGTCTCCCATTCGCCTCGACGGTCTGAACCTGCAGGAAGCGCGATAATTCGAATGCCAGAAAACGCGGCCCGCCGCGCCTCACCTCCAGTTGCATCTTGACTTCGGCGTCGAGCTGCTTCGGTGGCCTTACATGCGCGTCGATCACGTAACTGCGCACGAAGATGGGATCATCGTCATGCGATTCCGCCTCCACCGCCAGCGTCTGAGGGATTTTTCTCTCGTCGCTCCGGCTGCGTGTCGAATCCTCGGCCGAGAAGGAAGTCCATACGTCGTAATATACGTCCCCATTTTGTGCCGCCTTCGACTGCCCGGCTTCGATCTGTTCCCCAGCGGTGGAATCGTAGAACAAATCGAAGACGCCGAGTTTGTTACCCTGCAGCCGGACGTGCAACATACGATCGCCGGGGTCTTCGCGCCTCGCCGGTTGCGGATTTTTAGATACGGTTCCGTCTGCGTCGGGCAGCATCTCGCTGAAACTTGCCAGCAACCGCATCGCATCCAGTTGCGCCAGGTTGCGGGCCGTCTGTTCCCAGCGGGCGGCGAACTCCTCGGGATCGTCCGGCGCTCTGAGGCCCGGCTGCATTTCAATGGCGGTGTCGTCGTTGAAGCGGAAGTAGGCGGTCGAGAAGCGTTCTTCGAGAATTGCCATCCCCGTGAACAAACTCATCGACTTCCGCTCCACCTCGTTCGGCGGAGCCAACAGCACTTCTCCTTCGCCCTCGAAAAATGCTCCCGTGATTCTTCCCGAGACATCTTTGGTGAAAGCGATGGTGCCATCTTCCAGAGTGATGTGGATGGCGGAGCGGTCGAGCGCCGCTCCCCGCACTTTGAATACCCGGCCAGGATCCAGCCCGACACTGTTGAGCTGCAAATAGAGAGATTCCGCCGGTCCCGGCTGGCGCGCCGGCATGCCAGACGCTAGTGAGGCCTGCGCCGGAGAAGTTTGCGCCTGCAAAGCTCGCGGACAGGGCAGAACTGCGAGGCATACCACTGTGCTTAGCCTGCGCAGGATTAGCGGTACTTTCGTCACGTGGTATGCGTCCTCGCAGTTGCTAGAATGCGCTTCAATGCGGCTTCGTGTCACTCCTCTGTTAGCTATGATGCTGATGTTCGCCTCGGAGGCGGCATGGGCGGACACCATCCACTTGAAGAACGGCCGGACCATCCTGGCGGACCACGTCCGCGAAAATGGCAACCGCTACGAGTACGAGGTTGGCGACGACAGTTACGCCATCCCCAAAAGCTCGGTAGAGCGTGTCGAAACTGGCGGGATGGCTGTGATGGCATCGCCGGTTTCCGGCAAGAGCGCCGCTCTTCCCGAGTTTATGCCCGCCGATAGTCTGGCGAATGAAGGCGATCTTCCCAAAACAATCGTTAAGGACGGCAAGGTCGACACTGACGCCCTCGCGAAACTGGAAGGCAACGGCAACGCCGAACTAAGCGCCACCGCCGATTTCATCGCCGGCAAGTATGAATTCGAGCACGGCAACGTCGACCAGGCCGGCCGTTATTTCGACAGCGCGTTGCGCTTCCAGCCGCAGAACGCAACCGTCCTCATCTATTATGCAGCGCTGCTGGTGCGCACCGGCAAGGCCGCGCAGGCGCTGACCTATGCCCAGCGTGCCGTGAGCGCTGCGCCGCAGTCGGCCGATGCTTATACCGTGCTCGGTTACGCGCAACAAGCTTGCGACCGCATGGCAGACGCAGTCGCTTCGTGGAAGCGTTCCCTCGACCTGCGCCCCGATCCTGCGGTGCAGCAATATCTGGATAAGGCGCAGCGCGAACAAAGTGCGGAAACGGATTTCAGCCAGCGCGAAAGCAGCCACTTCGTGCTGCACTACGAAGGCAAGCAGACCACGGAGACGTTTCGGGGACAAATCCTGGCCGCCCTCGAATCGGATTACGACGATTTGGCCCGCGACCTGGGCACGCCGCCCCGCGACAACATTCTGGTAACGCTTTACACCGAGCAGGCTTTCTTTGACGTGACCCGCGCGCCCTCCTGGTCAGGAGCGCTCAACGACGGCAAACTGCGCATCCCCGTCAGCGGCCTTAGTTCCATGACGCCGGAGCTGGCACGGGTCTTGAAGCATGAACTCGCGCACTCGTTCATCAATCAACTTTCCGCCGGGCGTTGCCCGCCTTGGCTGCACGAAGGCATTGCACAACTTCTGGAACCCAAGTCGCTGGGCGGCGATGGCCATCAACTGGCGCAACTGTTCAAATCGCAACGCAACATTCCGCTGAATGTGCTGGAAGGCAGCTTCATGCGATTCTCCGGAAGCGAAGCCTATTTGGCCTATGCCGAATCGCTGGCTGCGGTTTCCTACATCAACGACGCTTACGGCATGGGCGACATCCAGCGCATTCTGCAACGCCTCAGCGAAGGCAGTTCCACCGAAGCCGCCTTGCGCGCGACTATCCATTCCGACTACGGCCAACTCGAGGCCGAACTCGGCAAGTATCTCACCGGCAAATACGGCGAATAGCGGATTTGCCCACGGGCGGCGCTTGTGCTAGTTTCGGGTTTACCTCCTGAATGTGCGCCCTGTTCAAGTCTCGTGAGCCTGAGGTCGTGCCTGTCGCGGAGCCCGTCCCCGGCGAGTTTCCGAAAATCGAAGGCGCAGAGATTGCCGCCAACACTTACGGAACCAGGGTCGCCGGGGACTTTTACGACTCCCTGCGGGTCAGCCCCGAACGCATTTTATTCGGCCTGCTCGATGTGGCCGGGCGGCGCGACAACAATCAAACCATCCTCTCGGCCGCGCAGAAAATATTTCGTACTGTCGGAGCCCAACTGTTCTCGGCCTCCGACATCAATGAATCCGAGGCCATGGTGACGCTTTGCCTGCAACTGAACCGCGGCTTAATGGAGGCTGCCTCGGGCGTACACTCGTGTCCGGCGTTCATGGCTTGCTACCACGAGAAATTTGGCACCCTTTGTTACACCAACGCGGGTCACACGCCCGGGCTGCTCCGCGACCGTACCAGTATCACCGAACTTGCCTCGACGGGCCTGCCTCTTGGCCTTTTCTCTCACGCTACTTGCGAGGCTCCCACCGTTGCTCTCGAGAAGGGCGCGGTGCTTCTGCTGGTTTCGCGCGGAGTGGTGGAAGGCAAGTGCAAAAACGACAAAGCCGAAGACCTGGAATACGGCCTGGAACGAGTGAAGGAACGTCTGCAATCGAACCCCTCGGCCGATGCCCAGGGAATTTGCGGATCCGTGTTGAACAATGTTTCGGAGTTCACCTGCGAACCCCTCACGCCGGAGGATATGACGGCCCTGTGCTTCGTTCGCACCGCGTAGCGTAAAGCATTCAGGATCCTGGCGAGGCCGCCCGTGCATCGTACCGATGCAGGCCCTTGCCCGAGCAGAAGTAGTAAAATACGCAAAGCTTACGGTCCGCAAGCTGGCGCGGACGGCTCCCAAAAATCTATGAAAAAATTAGCCCTGATACTTACGGTCGTCGCATCTGTCCCCATGTTGGCCACGGCTCAGGCGGCCCCAGCCACTCCGGCTGCCGCTGCGGCTCCGCCCGATTCCGGCAGCGTGGTCGAGGAAATCATCACGCGCGTCAACGGACAGATCATTACGCGTTCGGAATTCCTCCGCAGCAAAGACCAGCTCAGAGATGACGTCAAACAGCAGGACCCGGCCAATGCCGACAAGCTCTATGCCGAACGGGAGAAAGACATTCTACGCGATCTGATCGACCAGCAACTCCTGCTGGAAAAGGGCAAGGACCTCGGCATCAGCGGTGACACCGACCTGGTCAAGCAGCTCGACAAGATGCGCAAAGACATGAAGCTCGACAGCATGGAAGAGCTGGAAAAGGCCGCCACCGCCCAGGGTATTTCTTACGAAGACTTCAAGCAGAACATGCGCAACCAGATCATCACGCAAAAGGTGATCGGCGAAGAAGTCGGCTCTCACCTCAGCATCGCCAAGGAGGAAGAGCAGAGGTTTTACGATGAGCACAAGAGCGACATGGAGCAACCCGAATCGATCAAACTGAGCGAGATCCTGGTGGCTCCGCAAAAACCGACGGCCACCGCCAAGCCCGCTCCCCCGGATGCCACTGCGGCACCCGGCGACAACCCCACGCCTCAAGATCCCGAGGCCGCCAAGCAGGCCGCCGACGCCGCGGCTCTATCCGCGGCTGAAGCCAAAGCCAACGATCTGCTCAAGCAGATTCGCGCCGGGGCCAGCTTTGAAGAAATTGCGAAAAAGTATTCCGACGGTCCTTCGGCAGCGCAGGGCGGCGATCTTGGCGTCTTCAAGCGCGGCGCTCTCGCCAAGGAACTGGAAGACAAAACCTTCGCCATGAAAGCCGGCGAAGTCAGCGACGTGGTCCGCACCAAGCAGGGCTACATCATCCTGAAAGTTGTGGGCCACCAGGCGGCAGGCATTCCGCCCATGAAAGAAATCGAGCCCCGAATTCAGGACGCGATCTACATGCAGAAGCTCCAACCCGCGCTCCGTATCTACCTGACGAAGTTACGCGAAGACGCCTACATCGACTACAAACCCGGCTACATCGATTCCGGCGCCAGCCCCAACCAGACCAAACCCATCGAAACCGCCACCGCCAAGCCCGCGCAAACTAAGAAACTAAAAAAGAAAAAGAAGCTGCTGGGCGTCCCGATCTAGTCACCCAGCATGACCATGTGGGGACAGCCGCCTCGGCTGTCCCGCCGCCCTCCCTGTTTCTGATTTACACTGATCAGGCGCATGAAAGAGTTCTACATCAGCGATTGCACCCGCCACGAAAACAAGATCGTCACCTCCAACTTCGTGGTGGTCAGCAAGCAAATCAAACCCAAGAAATCCGGCGAACCCTATCTCGCCCTCACTCTCGGAGACCGCAGCGGCCAGCTCGAAGCCAAGATGTGGGACAACGTGGAGGAGGTCCTCAACCTCTTCGAGCAGGATGACTTCCTAAAAGTCAAAGGCCTGGTCAACAAATACAAGAACCGCTTCCAGCTCACCATCCACAAGCTGCGCAAGCTGGGCGAATCCGAAATCGAATTCTCCGACTATCTTCCCAAGACCACTCGCGACATCGATGAACTTTGGCAAACTCTGGCAGACTTCGTCGCATCGTTCCAGAATCATCATCTGAAGTCGCTGCTGCAAGCCTTCATGTCTGACCCTGAGATCGCGGCCGCCTACCGTAACGCCCCCGCCGCCAAGACGCTGCACCACGCCTACATTGGCGGGCTGCTCGATCATGTCGTCTCGCTTTGCCGCTCTTGCGATCTGGTCTGCAGAAACTATCCTCAGGTGAACCGCGACCTGGTGCTCACTGGCGTATTCCTGCACGACATCGGCAAAATTCACGAACTCGCCTACAACCGCTCGTTCTCCTACACCACGCGCGGCCAGCTTCTCGGCCACATGATCATCGAACTGGAGATGCTGCAGGCAAAACTCGCGCTCGTACCGGACTTTCCGCCCCAACTCAAGATTCTGCTGGAGCACCTCATCATCAGCCACCACGGCCAGTATGAATTCGGTTCGCCAAAGCTGCCTATGTTTCCTGAGGCGCTCCTGCTGCACTACATGGACGACCTCGATTCGAAGATGGAAGCCATGCGCGCCCACTTCGAGCGCGAAGCCGACCTGGAGAGCCCCTGGACCAGCTACAACGCCTCACTCGGACGCCCGCTGCTGAACAGCGCCAAGTTTCTTTCGCCCAAGGCCTCAGCGCCTCCCGAGGAATCTTGCGCTGCCGAAGCCGAAACCGCGGAGAGCGCCCTCGAGTCTCGTGAAGCAGCCCCCACGCTCCCCGGCTTCGAATCCTAGATTTTCGCGGTAGAGAATCACGACCATGCTCGACTTCACCCGCTTCGAAATTCTCACCTTTGATTGTTACGGCACCCTCATCAACTGGGAGGATGGCCTTCTCCGCTGCCTGCATCGCATCCTCGCGGCGCACGGCAAAGACACGGATGATGCCACGATCCTGCGGCTTTATGGCGATTTCGAAGCCCGCGCGGAACTGGGAGACTATCGCAGCTATCGCGAAGTTCTTCAGTCAGTCGTGCGCCAGTTCGGAAAACAATTCGCCTTCACTCCTAGCGATGAAGAAGCCAACTCGCTGCCAGAGTCTCTGAAGGAATGGCAGCCCTGGCCTGATACTGTAAGTGCCCTTCGCGAGTTGCGGAGCCGCTTCCGCCTGGCCATCATTTCCAATGTGGATGACGACCTGTTCGGCGCTACCAAGCCCGCGCTGGGCGTGGAATTCGACCACATCATCACGGCGCAACAAGCAGAAGCCTACAAGCCGTCGCTCAAGATTTTTGAACTCGCATTGCGCCGCATCGCGGTTCCGGCCCACCGCGTTCTACATGTGGGCCAGAGCCTCTACCATGACGTGCTCCCGGCCCAGTCGCTCGGCCTCGCCACTGTGTGGGTGAACCGTCCGTCCGCGCGAACTGGCGTGGGCGCAGTCAAGGCCGTAGACGGCCATCCCGACTTGCAGGTCTCCAGCCTGGCGGAACTCGCCGCCTGCGCCGCACGTTAGTCTTCGCCACTCCCCAAATTGTCATCTCGAGCGGAGCGAGGGATCCTGGTGTCTGCCGGTGGTGGCAACGGTTATCGTGCGGGCAAGAACCAAGGTCCCGTGCTGCGCTCGGGATGACACGGTGTCTTGGTCGACTGCGCCCCTAGAAGTTCGCCGGAATCTTCACCACTTTCCTCTGGACCGCCCACATCACCAGCTCAGCCTTGTTGTGGAGGCCCAGCTTCCGCATCAGATTAAACTTGTGCGCATCCACCGTCTTGCTGCTCAGGCCCAGAACGGCGGCCGCAGCCCGCACCGTTTTCCCCTCGGCTAACAACTTCATTACTTCCCGTTCGCGCGCGGTCAGGGCGCGTTTCGGCGCAAACACGGCTCCCATTGGCAGCTGCGGCTCATCCTGCAATACTCTTCCCCCCAAATTCGTCGCAGTGCTGGCAGAACTCCTGACCATCTCCACCAAATCTTCCGCGGAAGTGTGCCGCCCAGCGCAATCCGCCGTTGCATCCCGCCATCCGCCGAGCTGACTGGCCTGTTCCTCCATGTTCAGGAACACGATTTTGGTGTGGGACGATTCCTCCCCAACCAACCTCTCTGCTTCGGGCGCGGCCACACCGAATGTTGTTGCATCCGCGATCAGCACGTCCGGCTGAAGCTCATGCACCTTGCGCAGGCACTCGGCCGCATTTTCCGCCTCGCCAACCGCTTCAAAGTCTGGCTCATCTTCCAATAATCGCCGCAGCCCTTGCCGCAACCAAAGATGGTCATGCAGCAGCAGGCAGCGAATTTTCCTGCCGCAGCAAAACAATTTCGCATCCGTGCGTGGGAACACACAGTTCTCCTTCATTTGGCCA
>Ga0302319_10006503_pt1 | contig 23173 bp, 22 predicted proteins | sample Bog_T0_2_FD_203319 | JGI IMG/M metagenome (GOLD analysis project Ga0302319, IMG submission 203319) | Peat permafrost microbial communities from Stordalen Mire near Abisko, Sweden - Bog_T0_2 | ecosystem: Environmental > Terrestrial > Soil > Wetlands > Peat | place: Sweden: Abisko, Stordalen Mire...
GACAGGGGTTTACGGGCCGAAGCCATTCATCCCCCACGCGGCGTCGCTCCTTCAGGCTTTCGCCCATTGAGAAAAATTCTCGACTGCTGCCACCCGTAGGTGTCTGGACCGTGTCTCAGTTCCAGTGAGGCTGGTCGTCCTCTCAGACCAGCTACCCGTCTTAGCCTTGGTGAGCCGTTACCTCACCAACTAGCTGATAGGCCGCGGGCTTATCGTAAAGCGTCAGGCCTTGCGGTCCCCAACTTTGAATTCCCGAAGATGCCTTCAGCAATTCACATCCGGTATTAGCTCGCCTTTCAGCAAGTTATCCCAAACTTTACGGCAAATTACCCACGTGTTACGCACCCTTGCGCCACTCCGACTCCAAAATATTGCTACCTTGAAGTCAGCGTTCGACTTGCATGTCTTATCCACGCCGCCAGCGTTCGTTCTGAGCCAGAATCAAACTCTCCGTATAAAACGTTAGTTGATTCCTGCCTGATCGTGAGACCAGACAGCATTTTACTTACTTAATTTTTGGTTAAACTCCTCAAAGTCAGCCAACTAACTGGCTTACTTTGAAGGGGCTCTTACTAATCGCACAATTCAATTTTCAAAGAGCAGCAGGTGTCTAAACACCCAAAATTTTGCCCGGAGCCTGAAAAACCCTATCTCCCACTTTTGGGGACAAAAAAACCCGAGCGCCGAAAATTGCTTTTACTCGGCTTCTCAGATTCGAGTTTCAGGGACGTGAAGCTTATCAGCTTCACACCGGTTGTCAACAGGCTTTTCAGCCAACCCCTCGCACTTCACCGCATCGCGAACGGCAGATGAATTTATCAGTATCGAAACCACATGCAAGACTTTTTTAAATTATTTTTCAATGTCCGAAAATAACCGCAAAAAAGCCCATTAATCAAGGGCTATTCCAATCCCCGCTCGGTCAATTCATCCTCGTTCAAACCCAGATAATGACCCAGCTCGTGCAAAAAAGTCATCCGCAACTCTTCGCGAAATTGTTTCTCATTTGTTTCCGCAACGTCCCAGATGTTTTCCAGAAACAGAATAATCTGCGGCGGAATGGGCACATCATTTTCTTCGAGAAACTCCGCACCGCAGAAGAGTCCCAGCGTGTCCGCCTCAATCCCGTCCGCCTGTAACTCCGTGTTTGGCTGGCGCTCGAACAGCACCGGCAATTTTTCCGCGCGCTCCCGCAACGGCCGGGGCAATGATTCCAACGTCAGCTCCACCTCAGCCAGCGCCACGTCGCAGAGTTTTTTCCAATCCTTGTGCACCCCGACATTCTCGTGCGCGGCTCGTCTCAATGCAACTTTCATCAGGCCCACGTTTTTCGCTCGCGCTTGAACGGCGGGAGCTTATCGTTTGTCTGATTACAGCTTATGACGCCTAAAATCCTGCCCACCGTCCGGTTGATCTTTAAATTTCAATTTATGTTCGCCGCGATGTGTGCGTGTGCGCTATCCATGCACGCGGCGGCCGATGAAATTGCCGCCGAACCCGGCATACTGCGCGACACGCTGACGAACGGCCTGCAGATCATCATCGTTCGCAATACTCTTGCGCCCGTCGTCACCACCATGGTCAATTATCGTGTCGGCGCGGACGAGGCCCCCGCCGGATTTCCCGGGATGGCACACGCCACCGAACACATGATGTTCCGCGGCAGCCCCGGTTTGTCCGCCGACCAGCTCGCCGCCATCTCGGCCGCGTTCGGCGGCGATGACAACGCCGACACGCAGCAGGCCGTCACGCAGTATTTTTTCACCACCCCTGCGGAGAATCTGGAGGTGGCGTTGCGCGTTGAGGCCACGCGGATGCGCGACCTCCTGCCCGATGAATCGCTGTGGGAAAAGGAGCGCGGCGCCATCGAACAGGAGGTGGCGCAGGACTTGTCAAATCCTGAATATGTTTTCTACGAACAACTGCTGGCCGCCGTTTTTAAAGGCACGCCGTATGAACACAGCCCGCTCGGCACACGCCCGTCGTTCGACAAAACCACCGGGGCCGATTTGCGGAGATTTCACAACACCTGGTATGTGCCGAACAATGCCCTGCTCGTCATTGTCGGCAACGTGGAGCCGCCGCAGGTTCTGGATCAGGTAAAATATGTTTTTGGCAAAATTCCTGCGGCGCGACTGCCCGCGCGTCCGGAATTCAATTTTGGCACCGTGACGCCGGACACGCTGAAACTAGACACGGACCTGCCTTACGGCATGGCTGCGATCACGTTTCGCTTTCCGGGCGCCGACAACCCCGATTTTGCCGCCGCGCAAATATTGTCCGACGTGCTGAGCAGCCAGCGCGGCAAGCTGTATGGCCTCGTGCCGGTCGGCCGGGCGCTCTTCACGGAATTTTCCTATGATACCCTGCCGAAGTCAGGCCTGGGCTACGCGATGGCTGGATTTCCGGCCGGCGGCGACTCGACCAATCTGCTGAATGAAGTGAAGGAGACTCTGCTCGCGGAAATCACCAACGGCGTCAGCGCCGACCTGGTGGAAGCCGCCAAGCGTCGTGAAATCATCAGCGCGGAACTGCAAAAGAATTCCGTCTCCGGTCTGGCCTCGGCCTGGTCGGAAGCAGTCGCCGTGGAAGGACGCAATTCGCCGGACGATGACATCAATCTGTTCCGGGCCGTCACCGTGGATGACGTGAACCGCATCGCCACAAAGTACCTGGACTTTGACCATGCCATCAGCGCGATTTTGACACCGACCCCCTCGGACAAGCCGATTTCGGGGAAAAGTTTTGGCGGCGGTGAATCGCTGGTTTCGACCAAAAATGCGAACGTGAAACTGCCATCCTGGGCGGAAAAAATCACGCAGCAGCTGCCGGTTCCCGCCACGACCCTGAATCCGTTTGTCACGAATCTGCCCAATGGAATCAGGCTGATTGTGCAGCCGGAAACGATCAGCGACACCGTGAGCGTTTATGGCCGTGTGAAAAACAATCCAAAAGTTCAGATGCCGGCGGGCCAGGACGGCGTAAACGAGGCGCTCGACAAACTTTTTTCCTACGGCACGAAGTCACTCGACCGGCTGGCCTTCCAAAAAGCGCTGGATGACATTGGCGCGAACGAATCGGCCGGCGCCGATTTTTCGCTGCAGGTTTTGCCCGATCAGTTTGAACGCGGCGTGCAATTGCTCGCGGACAACGAGCTTTCTCCGGCGCTGCCGGAAGACGATTTCAAAATTATTCAGCAGCAGCTTGCCGCGTCCGTCGCCGGTGAAATCAAAAGCCCGGGCCACATTGCCGGCCACGCTCTGACCACCGCGCTGTTTCCGGAAAACGATCCAGCCCGGCGCGAGACGACGCCGGCCAGCGTCAAGGCGCTGACCATCCAGAATGTGCAGAATTACTATCATTCGGCGTTCCGGCCCGACCTCACGACCATCATCGTCATCGGCAATGTTGCGCCGGAAAACGCCGCCGCCGTCATTATAAAATACTTCGGCGACTGGAAAGCGGACGGGGAAAAACCGGACACCCTGTTTCCACCTGCACCGACGAATTCGGTTTCGGTGACGCATGTTCCTGATGCCAGCCGCGTGCAGGACAAGGTGACGCTGGCGGAAACCCTTTTGCTAACCCGGACGAATGCGGATTATTACGCGCTGCAACTGGGCAACCACGTTCTCGGCGGCGGATTTTATGCGACGCGGTTGTATCGCGACCTGCGCGAGAAAAGCGGACTGGTTTATTTTGTGGATTCCTCGTTCACCGTCGGGCTGACCCGCGGCGTTTATCAGGTGGAATATGCCTGCGACCCGCCAAATGTCTCCAAGGCGCGCGCCGTGATTTTGCGCGACCTCAAGGACATGCAGACGAAAAAGGTGTCGGCGCAGGAACTGCATCAGGCCAAATTGATGATGCTTCGCGACATTCCGCTGGCGGAATCAAGCGTGGATTACATCGCCCAAGGCTGGCTCGCCTACTCGGGACTGGGGCTGCCGCTCGACGAACGGGTCCAGGCCGGAAAAATTTATGTGAAGCTGAATGCGGGCGATGTCAAAAGCGCCTTTGCCAAATGGCTGCGGGCCAACGACACAGTGCAGGTGACGCAAGGACCGGTGCCACAATAACGCCGGCTATTCAGAATGAGCACATTCCCCGTCAGCCTCGAAAAAGAAACCCAGCTTGCGCAACGCATGGCGGCGCTCGGCGTGCGCGAGTCTGAGATTGAGGAATCCTTCGTCCGTTCCGGCGGCCATGGCGGTCAGAACGTGAATAAAGTATCCACGTGCGTTCAGCTCATTCATCGTCCGACCGGCGTGCAGGTGAAATGCCAGGAAACCCGCCAGCAGGGACTCAACCGCTACATCGCGCGGCGACTGCTGCTTGACAAGATTGAAGAGAAGAAGAACGGCTTCGTGGCCGCTCAACGGGCCGAGCTCGAGAAAATCCGCCGTCAGAAACGCAAGCGTTCCCGCCGGGCTAAGGCCCGCATACTCGACAACAAATCCCAGCACTCCGCCAAAAAAGCGGCGCGGCGTGAAGTGGCCAGAGAATAACGGTCGCCCCGATTGCGCTGCATGGCTAAAATAATCGCGGATTAGGTGCGTGTGGTTGGGACCAATCTGATAAAATGTCGTTCCATGAACATCCTCATCGAAGACGCCGAGAAGCTGGAATATCTCACCAGCAACAACCTGTGGACCAAAAACGCCGGCGACGGCAAAAACTTTGGGACCACGGGCACCGCCTTTGCCGCCGCGAAAAAGGAGCTAATCGGCAAGTTCAACATCGTCTGCTACTTTGGCCAGACGAAGCAGTTCATCAACCTGAATCACGGACGGGGCAAGGGTGTTGAGACTGTTGCGGCCTAGGAAAGCCGCAACCGAATTTAAATCTGTGTTCCCAGGCGGTTGACCGCAAAGCGACGCGCCAAATCCGGTGCGCCCGGATTGTTTTGAACGGGAAAACGAATTACGCCGGAACCGCCCTGGCCGCAGCCATGTCGGCCTTGCGCTGGCTGAGGCTCTTGAAAAATTCAAAGCCTTCGCGGCTGCGGCGGACCAAAATGTCCTTGTCCTCCAGCATCGTCTTGATAATGCGCAGGATCGGTTTCGGGCGCAGATAATAGGTGCGGTAAAAACGGTCCACCTCCTCAAAAATCTTGTCCTTGCTCAAGCCGGGATATTCCAGCGTGCTCTGCTGCAGGCCGCCGCTTTCCAAGAGATCCGTCTTGTCCTTTTTGGTGAACCAGCCGTTCTGCTTGGCCATTTCGTAAAGTTCCGTGCCGGGATACGGCGCGGCGAGCGAGACTTGCAGACTGAACACATCCAGTTCCTTCGCGAAGTTGATGGTGTTCTCGATACTCTTTTGGGTTTCCACGGGCAATCCCAAAATAAACGTGCCATGAATCACCACGCCCGCCTGGTGGCACGACTTGGTGAAACGACGCATCTCGTCCATCGTCACGCCTTTTTTGATGCGTGTGAGGATGTCGTCGTTGCCGCTTTCGTAACCAACGAGGAAAAGTCGGAGGCCGTTGTCCTTGAAAGATTTTATCGTGTCGTAATCCAGGTTCGCGCGGCTGTTGCAGCTCCAATGCACACCGAGCGGCGCGAGTTTTTTGGCAATTTCACGCGCCCGCGGAAGGTTCGCGGTGAACGTGTCGTCATCGAAGAAAAATTCGCGCGCCTGCGGGAAAATTTTCTTCAGATAGGCCATTTCGTCCGCCACGTTTTGCGGCGAACGGACGCGATACTTGTGGCCACCGATGGTTTGCGGCCAGAGGCAGAAGGTGCATTGCGCCGGACAGCCACGGCCCGTGTACATCGAAATATAGGGATGCAGCAGGTAGCCGATGAAATATTTTTCAATCTGCAAATCGCGCTTGTAGACATCGGCCACCCACGGCAGTGAATCCATGTCCTGGATCATTTCGCGCTCGGCATTGTGGATGATTTTGCCGTCCTTGTTTTTGTAGGACAGTCCGGCAATGCCGGCGAGGTCGCGGTCTTCGGCGACTTCCTTGCAGGTGAAATCAAATTCCTTGCGGCCCACCCAGTCAATCGCCGACGAAGCTTTCAGTGTCTCCGTTGGCAAAACCATCGTGTGCGCGCCAATGAAGCCAATCTTCGTGTCGGGCTTCTGCGCCTTGATGGCTTCGGCCACCTTGCAGTCGTTCTTCAGCGACGGCGTGGAGGTGTTGATGATGACATGATTGAAATCCTTCGCGATCGCGAGGGTTTCCCTGATGTCAATATGATGCGGCGCGCAGTCGAGCAGGCGGCTGTCCGGCACCAGCGCGGCGGGTTGCGCAAGCCAAGTCGGATACCAATAGCTGGTAACCTCGCGTCGCGCCTGATACCGCGCTCCCGCGCCACCGTCAAAACCGTCAAAGGATGGGGGTGAAAGAAACAGTGTTTTGCTCATTTGAATTCCAAAATATTTCGGTGGCGGAAAGGCTTATTCCGCTTTCTTCACATCCTTGATCTTTGCCAGCAAGTCGTCGCGTTCGGACGTGTCGCCCGTGCCGCAGGAACCGCCAACATTCGGCTCGTGGCGGTGTGCTTCCTCCTTGTGGGAGAAAGCGCCGCGCGCTCCGGCGGCGGGTGAATTGATCGCCGCCTTCGCCTCGGCCAGATGGCCCTTGCCGATGGTCACGCCATTGAAGGCGCGCTGCGCCAGCTCCGGCGAGGCCGGAAACGGCTTCGGTTTTGCGCCGAAGTTGTATTTGAAATTTTTCCAGTTGTCGCCGGCTTGATAATTCGTGCCGAGAGCGCCGCTCGGATCGTAGCCGCAATGCACCATGCAATGTTCGCAGCGCGGGTCGCGCGCGACGCCGTTGACAACGCCATATTTTTCCCACTGCACTTTCGTCAGCATCTCCTGATAGCCGGAATAATGGCCGTCGGTCATCAAATAGCATGGCGCTTTCCACCCCTTGACATTGAACGTGGGAATCGCCCACGCGGTGCAGGTCAATTCACGTTTGCCGGCGAGAAATTCCTGGTAAACCGGTGTGCCGAAAATAGTAAACGCCTTGCCCCATTCTTGAATCTTCGCGAATTTCGCGCGCGTCATGTCGCGCGTCAGGAAGAATTCCTTCGGATCGCGGCCGAGACGCGACACCATGTCTTTCTTGGCGGCGTCGTAATCATAGCCGGGCGAAATGGTGTGACCGTCCACTTCAAGCGAACTCAAATACTTGAACATGTCCTCAATTTCCTGCACGTCGGTTTCACGATAAACCGTCGTGTTCGTGGCAACTTGATAGCCGCAAATCTTCGCCATCTTGATGGCTTCGACGCATTCTTTGAAAACACCTTCGCGTTCGACAATCAAATCGTGCGTAAATTCCAAGCCGTCCACGTGGACGTTCCAATACATCCATTGGGTCGGGCGAATGACGATCTTTTTCTTCGCCGCGTCATCGGATTTGCGGATGACTTCGGCTTCCTTCTCGGAAATCAACTTGGCTCCGAGCAGCTTTTTCAGCTTCGGCTCGATTTCCGGCGAATAAACCGCTGCGAGATAATCGCGCATTTTTTTGCGCATAAACATCCCGTTCGTGCAGATGTAAAGCACCCGGCCCTGGTCGAGCAGGCCGTTGATCAGCTCCTCAATCTTCGGATAAATGAGCGGTTCGCCGCCGCAAATGGAAACCATCGGCGCATCGCACTCCACGGCGGCCTGCAGGCATTGTTCCAGCGGCACCATGTCCTTGAGCGACGTGGAGTATTCGCGGATGCGCCCGCAGCCGGTGCAGGTCAGGTTGCAGGTGTGCAGCGGTTCAAGTTGCAGCACCATGGCAAACTTGGGCGTTTTGCGCAGCTTGTGCTTGATGATGTGACTGGCAATTTTTTTTGTCAGCGCGAATGGGAAACGCATAATTTATTTTACGGAAGCAACCTCGGTGAGGATTCCCGGAAACGAACCGGGCGGATTTCCCGGCGTCGGGTCGGCCTTCATGAAGTGTCCCGCCCCCGGCAGCAAAAAGTCCATGGGCGAAACGCTCTGGCTCGAGTTAATGCCGCTGCAACCTGCGGCGCACAGTCCCAACACCGCCAGCATTGCCAGCTGCAACAAATTCCGGTTCAATCTCACTGGTTACCAGTATAAAACAGCCCGACATGATGGCAACTTTTAATTCCAAGCCCTGGCAAAACCTGCACCGGTGGGCCGCCGCCGCCGTTCTAATCGTGGCTTCCGGCATTATTTTTGCCCATGAAAGTCAGAAGCAAATCTTTTCCGAACGCGCCCGTTTGGAATTCCAACGCGCCCGGACGCAATACCAATCAAATCCTGGAAATGCCACCAATGCGTGGCGGTTTGCCAGCGCGGCCTTTGATCTCGCCGATTTTGCCACCAGCGACAACGAACGGGCCGCGGTCGCCAACGCAGGTATTGCCGCCTGCCGCCCGCTCGTCGCCCGCGAGCCGAAAATCGCCGCCGGCCACTATTATCTGGCGATGAATCTCGGCCAGCTGGCGCGCACGGAACTGATCGGCGCGCTCAACCTGGTCAAGGAAATGGAGCGCGAATTCAAGATGGCGTCGGATCTGGACGCGCGGTTCGATCACGCCGGGCCGGAACGAAACCTGGGTTTGCTCTACCGCGACGCGCCGGGCTGGCCGGCCAGCATCGGCAATCAGTCCCAAGCGCGGTCGCTTTTGAGGCAGGCCGTCAAGCTGGCCCCGGATTATCCCGAAAATTATCTACAGCTCATAGAATCCTATTTGAAGTGGAAGGATCCCGACGGCGCCAAAAGAGAGCTGCGCGCGCTCGACGCCATCTGGCCGGCGGCACGGGCCAGTCTGACCGGCGAGAAATGGGAGCAAAGCTGGGGCGATTGGTCCCCTCGCCGCGCTGCCGCCCGCCACCAGCTCGACGCGGCCCCCGCACCCTAGCCTGATAATTGCCCAAATTTTTCTATGGCTGTCGTCTGCCGGGTCAACTATTCTGTCCGCTGACACTGTGCATTAGAAATCCAGCCGATGGCTAAAAAGCTCATAGCGGCATTGACCGACACGACTTTGTTCCTGCAGGAATGGCTTGCCAATCCGCAGCGGACCGGTGCGGTAGCGCCCAGCTCGCCCCAACTGGCGGCCGCCATGGCGCGCTGGCTGCCGGCCGACCCCGAAAGTTTTGTGCTGGAACTCGGCCCCGGCACCGGCGCGGTCACGCAAGCGCTCATCAAAAAAGGCCTGCGCGAAGACCGGCTCGTGGCCATCGAACGGAACCCAAAAATGGCGCGGCTGCTGCGCGAAAAATTCCCGCGCGCCCAGATCATCAGCGGCGACGCCTGGCACCTGGACCACCTGCTGTCCAGCCGGCGCGAACCGATTGAAAGCGTTGGTGCGGTCATCTCCAGCCTGCCGCTGCTGAATTTTCCCCATGCGGAAGCCGAGGCGCTCACGCAAAAAATCCGCGCCGTGCTGGAACCGCAGGGCCATTGGGTGCAATACAGCTACCACCTTGGCAGGAAACAGGTGCGCGGTGCCGCCAGCTTCCAGTTGCGCGCCTCCAAAATCGTCTGGCTGAATCTCCCGCCCGCCCGCGTCAGCGTGTTCCAGAAGTAACCCCGGCGGATCATCGCTGGTGTTTGAAGATTTAGAATTGTTCTAAATCTTGACTTGCGGCTTCCCGGCGCTAGATTTTGGCAATGAAGGCGCGCAGCCACCACCAAGACGAACAGCACCTGACCGAACAGTTGGGCGCCACCGGCTTTCGCCTCACGCCCCAGCGGCAGCAGGTCTATGACGTGCTGCTGCAGAAGCGCGATCATCCGACCGCCGAGGAGGTCTTCATCCGCGCCAAGCGACAGCTGCCGGAGATCTCCCACGCCACGGTTTACAACTGTCTCGACGCTCTGGTAAAATGCGGGCTGGCCCGGCAGGTGACGGTGGATCGCGGCGCGACGCGCTTCTGTCCAAACATGCACGAACACGGCCATTTTCATTGCGATGCCTGCGGGACGGTGTTTGACGTGGACCTGCCCGCCCAAGCGATGAAGCTGCCCAAGGGCTTCAAGGCCGACCATTTTGACATCGCAATCCACGGCACCTGCCCGGATTGCGCGACAGCGAAATAACTTTAACGAACGATGAGCACCGCCACCGAAACAATCGAAAGCCTGGTCAAGCAGGAATACAAATATGGCTTCGTCACCGACGTCGAATCCGAGTCCACGCCGCCGGGATTGAGCGAGGAAACGATCCGTCACATCTCTGCCAAAAAAAATGAGCCGGTGTGGCTGACGGACTGGCGCATCAAGGCGTTTCGTCACTGGCAGACGATGCCGGAGCCGACCTGGCAGTTCGTCAAGTATCCGAAAATTGATTTTCAGGCCATCAGCTATTTTTCCCAGCCCAAGCCGCAGGCCAACGCGCCCAAAAGCTTGGATGAAGTTGATCCGAAACTTTTGGAAACTTACGAGAAGCTGGGTATTCCGCTACGCGAACGCGGCCGACTGGCGGGCGTGGCGGTGGACGCAATTTTTGATTCCGTTTCCGTCGGCACCACATATCGCGAAGATCTGGCCAAAAAGGGAATTATTTTCTGCTCGTTCAGCGAGGCGGTGCATTCGCATCCTGATCTCGTAAAAAAATATTTGGGCTCGGTCGTGCCTTACACGGACAATTATTACGCCGCGCTGAATTCCGCCGTTTTCACCGACGGTTCGTTCTGCTACATCCCGAAAGGCGTGCGCTGCCCGATGGAACTTTCGACTTATTTCCGCATCAACGCCGCGAAGTCCGGCCAGTTCGAGCGCACGCTGATTATCGCCGATGACGGCGGGCAGGTCAGCTACCTCGAAGGTTGCACCGCGCCGATGCGCGATGAAAACCAGTTGCACGCCGCCGTCGTGGAACTCGTCGCGCTCGAAAGCGCGGAAATCAAATACAGCACGGTGCAAAACTGGTATCCCGGCGACGAGAACGGTGTGGGCGGCATCTACAACTTCGTGACCAAGCGCGGCCTTTGCAAAGGCAAGAACTCGCGCATCACCTGGACGCAGGTTGAGACCGGCTCGGCGATCACTTGGAAATATCCGAGCTGCATTCTGCTCGGCGACAATTCCAAGGGCGAATTTTATTCCGTCGCTGTCGTGAACAACATGCAGCAGGCCGACACCGGCACGAAGATGATTCACATCGGCAAGAACACGAAGAGCACCATCGTCTCGAAGGGGATTTCCGCCGGGCGCGGGCAGAACAGTTATCGCGGCCTGGTGGAAATCCGCAAGAGCGCGGCACACGCGCGTAATTTTTCGCAGTGCGATTCGATGCTCATCGGCGCAAAATGCGGCGCCCACACGTTTCCGTATATCGAAGTGAAGAACACCACGGCGAGCGTCGAGCACGAGGCTTCGACGTCGAAGATCGGCGAAGACCAGATTTTTTACTGCAACTCGCGCGGGCTGTCCACGCAGGATGCGGTGAACATGATCGTGAACGGCTTCTGCAAGGAAGTCTTCAAGGAGCTGCCGATGGAATTCGCTGTCGAGGCGCAGAAACTTTTGGGCGTGAGCTTGGAAGGCAGTGTCGGCTGATTTTTCAAGACACAGATTTTCACAGATGAAACACAGATTTTGCTACTGTATGTTTTTATCTGTGTGAATCTTGTCCGTCTGTGGCTAAAATGAATTTTAGAACATGAGTAAGCAACCTATTCTTGAAATCAAAAACCTTCACGCAGGCGTGGAGAATAAACAAATCCTCAAGGGCTTCAGCCTGACGATCAACGCCGGCGAAGTCCATGCGTTGATGGGCCTGAACGGCAGCGGCAAAAGCACGCTTGCCGCGATTCTCGCCGGGCGCGACGGCTATGAAGTGACCGAGGGCACGGTGAATTATCTGGGCAAAGATTTGCTGGAACTTGATCCCGAAGAACGCGCCCGCGAAGGCGTGTTCCTCGCGTTCCAGTATCCGGTCGAGATTCCCGGCGTGAACAGCACTTATTTTTTGAAGGCCGCGCTTAACGAAATCCGCAAGTCCAAAGGCCAGCCGGAACTGGACGCCATCGAATTTCTGGAGCTGGTCAAAGACAAGATCAAACTGCTCGAGCTCAAGGACGACCTGCTCAAGCGCTCGGTGAACGAGGGTTTTTCCGGCGGCGAAAAGAAGCGCAACGAAATTTTCCAGATGGCCGTGCTCGAACCGAGGCTGGCGATTCTCGATGAAACCGATTCTGGTCTGGACATTGACGCGCTGAAAATTGTTTCCAGCGGCGTCAACAAACTGAAGCGCGCCGATTCCGCGCAGCTTGTCATCACGCATTACCAGCGGCTGCTGAATTACATCGTGCCGGATTTTGTCCACGTCATGGCGGATGGTCGCATTGTGAAGTCGGGTGACAAATCGCTGGCGCTGGAACTGGAGGCGAACGGTTACGATGGAATTCTCAAGGGACTTTGAGTAAGCTTGAAGCATGAAACTAGAAGAAACCCAGCGGCAGGCGGTCAGCAAATGGATTTCCGAGGGCGCGAAGCTTTCAGAAATCCAGAACCGGCTCGCGTCGGAATTCGGCATCAAACTCACCTACATGGAGGCGCGCTTCCTCGTGGATGACTTGAAACTGACGCCCAAAGACCCGGAACCACCCAAAGTCGTCACGCCGCCCGCTGCCCCGGCCGCCGTGGATCCCGCCAAACTCACGGTTGAAAAAAATCCCGCGCCGGCGGGGACGCTGCCGGCTGCCGGCGGCGGTGCCGTGTCCGTGAGCGTGGATCAGATCACCAAGCCGGGCGCGATTGTCAGCGGCAAGGTCACGTTCAGCGACGGCCAGATCGCCGATTGGTATTTGGATCAGACTGGCCGCCTTGGCGTCGTGCCGAAACAGCCGGGCTACAAACCGTCCGCGCCCGACGTGCAGGAATTCCAGCTCGCGCTCCAACAGGAAGTCGCCAAGCTGGGATATTGAAGTTCGTTCCTCTTCGTCAACATCCTCGTTCCAGCGGCAAAACTTAATAAAATTGAGAATGTGGTGCTGGTGCCGACCGGACTCGCGCTTGAAATTTCAGCTTTATTGTTGCACCCGGAAAAAAGCGTGGGAACCGTTCATCGGCGTGGTGAAGATGATCCAGCCCGAATTATTGGTGGTCGTGGTAAAGCTGGCGGGCGACCAGTTGGCCAGATTGGTTGAGACCAGCAGTTGCGACTTTGCCGTGGCATTTTCCGCCGCCACCACCACGCTTTGATTGGTTACGCCAACCGACTGGATGATCGGGACCGCCGCCGTGATTGCATTGGTTGCCACAATTTGCCCCGTCAAGTGGATCGTGGTGTCATTGGCTGAAAGCAGCTTGAAAACAAACTGTGCGTCAATGGGAATGACCAATGTTTGCTTGCTCCCATTAGTGCTCACGGATGATCCGACGGCTATGGTATTGGTGGCATAACCGGTCAACGCCAGCGATCCCGCTTTGACACTAGAATAATAGTCAAAGGTTGCGCTACCGGAGGCGAAGGAAAAAACCAAGCTGGTGCCATTGAAGTTGGTGCCGGTGACCGGCAACACCGGACTGGTCACATCGAATGAAATGTTCCGCAACGCGCCATAGACTGTAAAGAACCCAAAAGGGGGATAATTGATTGAGGCTTGCGGCCCATAATCGGCCGGCGCGCTGCCGGGACTGCCACCGACCGCCGGTTGCCAGACGCCATTGGTTTGGGCGTTAAGAGCGCTGCCGCCGGTAAACTGAATGGAGGAGCCGGACGGATCGGCATTGATGCTGCCGCTGTAACTCGTGGTCAAGGCTCCCGCTCCTTGCGGCGTCATGGTAAAATTGGCAATCAAACCGGAAACCAGAATAAAGCTCTGGGAGTTGTCGATGGTGAACACCACCGGGGCGGCCTGCGCCAGATTAAAAAATAAGCCCGACCCGAGCACCACGCTTGAAACGATCAGCTGTTTTATCCACTCCATAAGCATATTAATAATGCACAGGGTCAAAACAAGGCAAGGGCAAAATCATGTCTGCCTGCCAGCCACGGTGGTTCGTTCGCGGCTTCGCCTTGCCGCCACTGCGCGCACTTGGCACATTGAAGTGCGATGCGTGAAACTTTCCGGGCCTGGGCCGAAGCCCTTGAAACCTTTTTTCTCGAGGTTGTTTTCGAGGAGCGGCACGATTTCAAGGCCAGGGCGACGCGTGGCGTTCTGTTCGGCGGTTCAAAGGTTTTCCAGGGCATCGTCAAGCTGCGCCGCTGGCTTTACAACGTCCGCCTCCTGCGCGACAAGACGCTCGGCGTGCAGGTCATCGCCATCGGCAACCTGACCGTCGGCGGCACCGGCAAAACGCCGGTCGTGGAAAAATTCGCGCGCGAGCTCCGGGACGCCGGACGCAACGTCGCCATTCTCTCGCGCGGCTACCGTTCGAAGCCCGCGCCGCTGCACCGCCAGTTCCTGGACAAGATCCTTCTGCGCGAGGACCAGACGCCGCCGCGCATCGTGTCCGACGGCAAATCGCTGCTGCTGGATTCCGAAACCGCCGGCGACGAACCCTACATGCTCGCGTCAAACCTCAAGGATGTCGTCGTGCTCGTGGACAAGGACCGCGTGAAGAGCGGGCGTTATGCGATTGAAAAATTCGGTTGCGACACGCTGCTGCTCGACGACGGATTTCAATACTGGCACCTGCGCGGCCGCCGGCATGATGTCGTGCTGATTGACCGCCAGCAGCCGTTCGGCAACGAGCATCTGCTGCCTCGCGGCACGTTGCGCGAACCGCCCTCCCACCTCGCGCGCGCCCACACCATTTTCATCACCAAGAGCGACGGCAACACGGCCGGACTGCGCGAGCGGATCAACCAGTTGAACTCCACCGCCGCCGTCATCGAATGCGTGCATCAGCCGCTCTATTTCGAGGACGTGTTCAGCGGCGAACGGAAGGGGCTGGATCTGCTGGCGGGCAAAAAAGTCGCGTCCCTGAGCGGCATTGCCCAGCCGGAAAGCTTCGAGCAAAGCCTGGTCAAGCTCGGCGGCGAACTCGTCTATACCAAGCGCTTCGCCGATCATCACCGGTTCACCCAGCAGGAAATCCTCAACACCATCAACCGCAGCAAAAAACGCCAGGCCGGGATCATTGTCACCACGCAGAAGGACGCCGTGCGCTTTCCAAAAATCGACCGGCGCGACCTGCCGTTTTATTTCATGCGCGTCGAGATCAAGATTGTCGCCGGCGCGAACGATTTTCAAGACTGCGTCCGCAAAATCTGTTTCCGCTGATGAACGCGCTGATTTATTTTTTTGCCCGCAGCGTGGTCGTTTTTTTGCAGGCCCTGCCGCTCGTCTGGGTTGCACGACTCGGCCGGGCCGGCGGCGCGCTGGCCTTCTGGCTTGATGGCCGGCACCGTCGCGTCGCGCTGGATAATTTGACGATGTGCTTCGGCCGCGAAAAACCGGCGGCGGAAATCCGCGCCCTCGCCCGCGAAAATTTCCGGCGCATTGGCGAAAACTTTGCCAGCGCCGTCAAGACGGCGGCGATGAGCCCGTGGGAGATGCTTCCGCATTTTGACCTCACGCTGGCCAAAAGTATTTTGCCCCACGAAAGCGACGCCGGTCCGCAAAGTCGGATTTTGGCCCTCGGCCACTTTGGCAACTTCGAGCTTTACGCCCGGTTCGGCCAGTTCGTCCCCATCTTCCAATGCGCCACAACCTATCGCGCCTTGAAACAGCCCGCGCTTAACCGGATTTTGCTGTCCCTGCGGGAACGCTCCAACTGCCGGTTTTTTGAGCGGCGCCGGGAGGGTGCCGCGCTCAAGGCGGCGATGAACGACACCGGCCTGCTGCTCGGCCTGCTTGCCGACCAAAGATCCAGGGGTGTTCGTTTGCCATTCCTGGGCCACGATTGCGACACCTCCACCGCGCCGGCCGTCTTTGCCCTGCGTTACAACTGCCCCCTCCACACGGCCGTTTGCTACCGGATCGGCCTGGCGCAGTGGCGGATCGAAGTCGGCGACGAAATTCCCACGCGCGAAAACGGCCAGGCCAGGCCCATCGCGGCCATCATGGGTGACGTGAACCGCGCACTGGAGATTGCCGTGCTGCGCGACCCGGCCAACTGGTTCTGGGTGCACCGCCGCTGGAAGGATTGAAATGAGCGTCACCTTCCTCACTCAACCCCGCCGTATTCTGGTGCGCGGCGTCAACTGGCTGGGCGACGCCGTGATGACCACGCCCGCCCTGCTCCGCCTGCGCGAAACTTTTTCCGATGCCCACATCGCACTGCTCGCGCCCGAAAAACTGCGGGAACTGTGGTTGAATCATCCGGCGGTGGACGAAATCATTTCCTTCACACCCGGCGAAAGTGTTCTCGCCATCGGTAAAAAACTGCGCGCTGGAAAATTTGACCTCGCGCTCGTGCTGCCCAATTCACCGCGCTCGGCGCTGGAGGTTTTTCTGGCGGGCATTCCCCGCCGCACCGGTTACGCGCGTCCTGGGCGGTCTTTTTTTCTGACGCAGGCTGTCGCGGCGCGCGCCGGAGCCGTCAAAATGCGGAAGCGCACGCACCAAGAAATCCAACGGCTCATCGCCGGAACGAATCCCAATATCGGCAACCGGCAACCGGCAATCGGCAATGCGGTGGCCCATCAAATCCACGAATATCTGCACCTGACCGCCGCGCTCGGCACAAACCCGGAACCGCTCGCGCCGCAACTGACGGTGACGCCGGAAGAAATCGGGGCCGCAAAGAAAAAATTCGGCCTGGCGACCATCACGCAGCCGGTGTTTGGTTTGAATCCCGGCGCGGAATACGGCCCGGCCAAACGCTGGCCGGTGGAGAAATTCATCGCCGCCGCGCGCGAAATCCGGCAAAAAACCAATTGTGTCTGGATTTTATTTGGCGGGGAAAATGACCGGCGGTTGGCCGCGCAAATTGCTTCGGCCATTCACGATTCGCGATTCACAATTCACGATTTGTCCGGCAAAACTTCTTTGCGCGAACTCATGGCGCTCCTGAAACTTTGCCGCGGGCTGCTCACAAATGACTCCGGCCCGATGCACGTCGCCGCCGCGCTCGGCACGCCCGTCGTGGTGCCATTTGGCAGCACCTCGCCGGAACTGACCGGGCCGGGCCTGCCGGACGATCCACGGCATCGGTTGTTGAAATCCGACGCGCCATGTTCGCCGTGTTTTTTGCGCGAATGCCCGATTGATTTCCGCTGCCTGAACGGCATCAGCGTTGAACGCGTCGTTGAAACCGTTCTCAAAACAACCAAGTAACGAAGCCGCAAAGTAATGGCTCCGGCACGGCGTAGCGGCGGGTCGGCAGATCGCCGCCCTGGTTCACGAACCAGAATGATCCGGCTTTCTGCCGAAAACCGCCACGCCGGTTTCTATGGCCGACAAAACCTTTGTTTCTTGGTTCCTTTGTGGTAAATCCTTTGCTGTGGAATCTGTCACCAAACTCACCAACCAGCTTGTGGCGTCCTACGCCAAGGCGGGCGGCATCAACCATTTGGACGGGAAAAACCTGCCGTCCAAGCGCGCCATCGCGGCCATCACCTGCGATTTATTGCGGCTGCTGTTCCCCGGCTTCTTCGACGAGAAGCTGATCCATTCCTCCGAAATCAAGGCGGAAACGGCCACGCTGCTGGACGCGGTGCTCGGAACCCTCGAGGATGAAATCCGCAAGAGCCTGGAATATAATCCGCCCGGCGGCCTCGCCAAAAAGAACATCACCAGCGAGGCGCACAAGTTGACGGTGGAATTTCTGGAAAGCCTGCCGCGCGTCCGTGAAATTTTGCAGACGGACGTGGAGGCCGCGTTCGACGGCGACCCGGCGGCGGCCAGCAAGGAGGAAATCATCGTTTCCTATCCGTTCATCGAGGCCATCGCCGTGCAGCGGCTGGCGCATGAATTGTATCTGAAAAAAGTGGCGCTCATCCCGCGCATCATGGCCGAGTGGGCGCACACGCGGACGGGCATGGACCTGCATCCGGGCGCCAGGATCGGCTCGCACTTTTTTGTGGATCACGGCACCGGCACGGTCGTCGGCGAGACCGCCATCATCGGCAACCATGTGAAGATGTATCACGGCGTGACGCTCGGCGCGAAGTCCACGGCGGGCGGCCAGCAGTTGCGCGGCAGGAAACGGCATCCGACCATCGAGAACAATGTGACGATCTATCCCGGCGCGACCATTCTGGGCGGCGAAACCATCATCGGCGCGGGCAGCACCATTGGCGGGAATGTCTTCATCATGAACAGCGTCGCGCCCAACTCGCTGGTCATCTACGACGGTCTCGACATGCGCGTGATGAGCAAGACGGACAAGAACGCGATACTGGATTTTCAGATTTGATCAACAAATCCTGACATGACCCTGTCCTTCGTCCCGCTTGTCCGGCTCTGGCTCTGGGTTTCCGCGTTCGCGAGCGTGGCGGGCTGGACGCTCTCCGCCTGCGGACAACTGAACCGCACCGGTTACGGCATCGCTTTTGCCGCCCTCGTCGTTTTTCTTTGGCTCGGGCGCAAGGATCTGGGACTGGTTCCCGGCGGCAAACTCGTTGGTTGGGGAAAAATCCGCCGCCGCTTTCGCCGGCCGCTGCCGCTGTGCTTCGCGGCGCTGGCGGTTTTGGTTTTTCTGGGCGGCGCGCTGTATCCGCCCAGCAACTACACCGGCTTGAGCTACCGCGAGCCGCGCGTGCTGCAATGGCTCGCGCACGGACACTGGTTCTGGATCCATACGCCGGTCTTCCGGATGAACGACCGCGCCTGCGGCATCGAATGGCTGACCGCGCCGCTGCTGCTGTTCACGAAATCCGACCGCGCCCTGTTCCTGCTCAACTTCGTTCCATTCCTGCTGCTGCCGGGGCTAGTCTTCAGCATTTTCATGCGCCTGGGCGTCCGCGCCCGCGTGGCGTGGCAATGGATGTGGCTGCTGCCGACCGGCTACGATTTCCTGCTGCAGGCGGGCAGCATCGCCAACGACACGTTCCCCACCGTCTATGCGCTGGCGGCGGTGGATTTTGCCGCGCGCGCGTGGAGTTCGCGGCGGGCATCGGACCTGTGGCATTCGATCCTCGCCGCGGCGCTGCTGACCGGCGCCAAGGCCAGCAACCTGCCGCTGCTGCTGCCGTGGGCGCTTTTGATTTTTGCCGGGCTGCCGCTGCTGCGCCGCCAACCGGTGGCAACGCTGCTCGTTGTTTTGCTCGCGGCGCTGGTTTCATTCGTGCCGACGGCCATTTTGAACATTCATTATCTGGGCGACTGGTCGGGTTTGTCCGTCGAACGCACGGGCATGAACATGAAAGATCCCGTGGTCGGCGTCTGGGGCAATGCGCTGCTGATCGGGTTCAATAATTTTGTTCCGCCGCTCTGCCCGTTTGCCGGCTGGTGGAATCAAAACGCGCTGACGATCCTGCCGCACTTCGTCGTCGCCCCCTTGCAGGCAAACTTCGAGGCGGGCTTCCAAGCGATTGGCGAGCTGCCCACGGAAGACGGGGCCGGCCTCGGCTTCGGCTTGAGCGCGCTGCTGCTGGTTGCGCTCGTTGCCGGATGGGTGGCAGGTGGCAAGTGGCAAGTGACACGGGCCGGAGTGCTGCCGGTCACGCCACCCGTCACCCGTCACCTGCCACGTTTCCTGCGATGGCTCGTGCTCGCCGCGCCGTGGATCGCCCTGCTCGCCTACGGCATGAAATCCGGGATGGTCACGCCGCAACGGCTCATTGCGCCGTATTATCTCCTGCTGGTGCCGTTGCTGCTGACCGGGGCCGGCCAGTCGCAAATCGTCCGGCGCTGCGGGTGGCGCAGGTTGACCGGGGGCGTTTTGGTTTTGTCATTTGTCGTTTTAATCCTGTCGCCGGACCGGCCGCTGTGGCCGGCCAAAACCATTTTATCCAGGCTGCACGCGCGGCATCCCGACCAGCGCCTGGTCGCCCGCGCGTTGAAAGTTTACACGGTTTATTCCGAACGCTCCGACCCGCTCGCCGCGGTCCGCGCGCTGCTGCCGGCGGACCTTGCGACCGTCGGCTTCATCGGCACGGAGGACGATGCGGACATCTCGTTGTGGCGGCCGTTTGGGGGACGGCGCGTGGAGCATTTTTTCCTGACCGATCCGCCGGAACAAATCCGGCGGCAGGTTCAATACGTGGTCGTGGGCGGGTTCAACCTGGCGGAACACAACCTGACGTTTGAGGCGTGGCGGCAGCAATCCGGCGCCGAACTGGTCGGCACCACCAACGCCACGCTGAAAATTTCCGAAGGCCCGCAGCCGTGGTATGTCGTGCGGTTCAAACCGTGAAGCCGGGGCTCACGGCACGGTGACGGCGTAAATCTGGCCGTCCTGCGTGAGCACGTAGATTTCGCCGTCCGCATCCTCCGCGAAGCTGGTGATGTTTTTCTTTTGCTCTAGCAGCGTGCCTTCGGCGGTCACCTTGTGCGCGGCGTAGTCGTAGCGGAACCCCCAGAGGGTGCCGAGGTTGTAATCGCCATAAACATAGACGCCTTCAAGCGACGGATATTTTTTCCCGCGATAAACATAACCGCCGATCACGCACAGGCCGAGGCTGTGGTCGGGAAACAGGCCCTGCGACTGGAGGTCCTGCCGGTGCGTGTATTCCATGACCGGCTCGAGGTATTGCGCGCCGGCCGGGCCGGGCTTGAAATGATGCGCGCCCTCACGCACGCTCCAGCCGTAGTTGCCTCCGTTCACGCCAAGGTCCACCTCTTCCCACAAATCCTGGCCCACGTCGCCAATCCAGAGCGCGCCGGTCTGCCGGTCAAAGCTGTAGCGCCAGGGATTGCGCAGGCCGTAGGCGAAAATCTCCTTGCGCGCGCCGCTGTTGAGGTCCGGCTCTTTTGCAAACGGATTGTCGGACGGAATCGTGTATTGCAGTTGACGCTGGTATCGGCCATGTCCCACGGTGGAAGGCGAACTCACATCAATGCGCAGCATCTTGGCGAGCAACGTCGAAGTGCTCTGGCCGCTGCCAAACGGATCGCCACCATTGCCGCCGTCGCCCAAGCCGAGATACAGGTCGCCGTCCGGCCCGAACGCGAGTTCGCCGCCCTTGTGGTTGCCAAACGGCTGCGGGACTTCAAGCATGATGCGCTCGGAATTCAGATCCGCCTTGTCCGCATCCCCGGCGGTGACCTTGAATTCGCTGATGACGCTGCGGATGGGAAAATTCAGCGGCTGCGAATGCTGGCCGGCGGGGTTTCTCTGGTTGTAATAGACGTAAAACAAATGGTTCGTCGCAAAGCCGGGATGAAACGCGATGCTCAACAGGCCGCATTCGTTTTCCCCGCCGGCCTTCGGATCGCGATCCTCGATGTTGAAAAATTCCTTCGCGTCACCGCCGTCCGAACCTTTTTTGACGATGAGGATTTTCCCGGTCTGATAAACCACAAACAACCGGCCCGAGCCGTCCGGCGCCTCGGACATCCAGACCGGACGTTCATCCGTCAGCTTGGGAAAAACCGGCTGGAGGACAACTTGCGGGAGGGTTTGCGCCACGGCGGTGAAGCCGAGGCAAAACAGGGCTATGATTGATATCCGTTTCATGCGGGGAAAGACGGTAGGGGACAACAACTAGTTTCACCAGAATTTTTTCCGGCCCGGAGACTGCGCCGGAAGGCCCTGTGCAGGCAGTGACCGGACTGGGTCAGACACAGACTGCGCCCCTGGGCGGCGAGCCGGAGTTGTTCCCGTTGGCGGCTTAACCCGACTTCCGCTACTTGGGCAAAGAAAGGAATGTGGTTGGTGATTTTGCTGGGGTTTTGACACGGGCAGGGTCAAAGGTCGCCACTACATCGGCCTTGGATTCAGTTGGTTTTTGAGGTGCTGATGCGCGGCGGTGGTTGGGGTGGCAGCGTTAGATTCAGCCGTGCCAGCAATAACGCCACGTCCCGGTCCGGTTCGGTGCGGCGCACCAGCAGCAATTCCCGGCCGTCGGTGGTGGGCACGCGCACGTCCAGCAGTTGCAGTGCGGCGAGTTTCTCGAAGACCACGCGTGGCATCAGCCCGCCGGCCAGCGCTTTGAGCCGCTGGCGCAGCGTGATGGAGAGGCAATACGCCCGGAAGGCCACGAACAGGTGCGCTTCGATCCGTTCGGCTTTGGGGTGGTAAATGGGCCGCAACCCCAGGTCGCCTTTCAGGGTGCGGAAGGCTTCTTCCACAAACACCAACTGCATATAACAACGCCAGACCAGTTCGGGGTTGTCGGCGCTCAGGTTGGTGCGCAGCAAATACCGTCCTTCCCGACTCCGGACGGTGCGCAGTTTGTTCCGGTCGAGGGTGAAGGTAAGTTTTTTCCTTCCGCAGCCACGGTGGTGTTCACCAGTCCGGCCACACCACGTCCGGCGCGGTCGCGGGCGGCACCGAGTTTTTCCCAGCGTTGATCGCGGGTGAGTTCCTGCGCCTGGAGTTGGCGGAGACGTTGCCAGAGGAGTTTGAGTTTGCGGCAACGCATGGCGCGTTCCTTGTGGGTGCGCGCGCCGCTCTCGGCCAGCACATAGACTTCGCCGTCCTGCGGGAGCAGTTTCACGCGCAGTTGCGGACGCACTTCCTGCCAGGGTTTTTCAGCAAGTTCCTTTTCAAGTTTCGTCAGCCGTCCCTTGAGTGTGCCCACAAGATAACTCACCTTGGCGTCGCTCTGCCGCAACTCCGCCAGCACGGCCTCGGTGGGAATGCCCCGGGCCATCACCCAGATGCGCGCGGCGCGGCCCTAACGCTTTTGAATGAGGGCCAGCATGCCACGCAGCGTGGTCTTGTCAGCGGTGTTGCCGGGGAACATCTCGTAAGCCAAAGGCAGGCCTTCGGGCGTGACGACCAGCGCCACGACCACTTGCACGCAGTCGGAGCGCTTGTCCCGGCTGTAACCAAAACGGCGGGGATCGGTTTCGTCCGCCGGCACGTCGCATTCGAAATAGGTGCTGGTCAGATCGTAAAGCAACACGTCAAACTTCGCGCCGAAGAGATCGCTCCAGCGTCCGCGCAGATGCGCGAAGAGCGCGTCCTTGTGTTCGAGCAAACCGTCGAGGCCGCGATAGAGGGTGTCGTCCTGCGCCTGGTGGTCGTCCACCCCGAGCAGATCAGCCAGGGCGGTGGTGCCGAACCGGTGCCGGTGCAGCCGCCATTCGCTGCCAGGCGAGAGCAGACGGTAGAGCGTGAGCAGGCGAAGCACTTTCTCCCAATCCGTGCCCTCGCGACCGCACCCCAGACGCGGGGCGAAGAAGGTGTCGAGTTGGCGATCGCGCCAGAGTTGATCGCCCAGCCAGC
>Ga0302319_10006504_pt1 | contig 23172 bp, 20 predicted proteins | sample Bog_T0_2_FD_203319 | JGI IMG/M metagenome (GOLD analysis project Ga0302319, IMG submission 203319) | Peat permafrost microbial communities from Stordalen Mire near Abisko, Sweden - Bog_T0_2 | ecosystem: Environmental > Terrestrial > Soil > Wetlands > Peat | place: Sweden: Abisko, Stordalen Mire...
GACACCGGGCCGGCCAAAGTGGTCAGATTGTCGTCGCGGACGATCTTGCGGAAGTTGCGGGTCAGCACCGGGGTGGGTTTGGCCCAGCCCACCAACATGCCGCCAAAGTAACTGAGCCCAATCAACGGGCCAAAGATCATCAGCGCGGGAAAGAGCAGCGTGCCGATGGGGTCAATGTGGTCCATGGGGTTGAGCGAGACGCGCCCCATCTCGCGCGCCGTCTGATCGCCGAGGAGACTGGCCATCCAGGCATGCGCGCACTCATGCACGCTGAGCGAGAAAAGGAGCAAAACGAACTCGAAGATGGCAATGATCAGATCGGACTGTTGCAAACTTGCTCTCCACGAACCGGAAAACTCAGGTTAGCATGGAGGGCGAGCGGGATTCGACCTGGCATCCTCACACACGGTCGGCCGGGAAGCTGCCCACGGCTTCGCCCGCTGCTACGTTCTGGCCGGCCAGGACGATGGCATGACTGGCGATGCGGGCTCCGGGGCCAATTTCCGTAGGTACGAGCGTGACCTGGCCGAAGTCTTCCGGATGATGGGTATGGGAGAAGATGCGTGCGAACGAGCCGATGACAGCCCCCTTGCCGATGGAGATGCCGCCGCGATCGTTGAGCAGAGCGCCTTGGCGGATGGTGACGCCGTCGCCGATGGACAGGTTATAGCCGTAGGTGAGATCGACGCCGTGGTAGATCTTCACTCCCGAGCCGATATGCGCAAAGACGTGGCGGCCCAACATGCAGCGGAAGCGGATTCCCAGCCAATGGTTGAGGCCTACGGGGGAGCGATCGAACATCTGCCAGAACCAGAGCAGCGGCTTGCGCTGGTCGTAGCGCTCGCGGTCGGCGTCGGAAAAGTACTCCGCTTCAAGGGTCACATTTTCAGGGTCCAGCGACAGGCTGACGACGTTGCCGGGCAGCTCGGAGGTAAGCGTGAGGTTGAGCTTGCCGCCGTGCGGACGGCCCAGGTAGAGCTGATAAAGCTGGTCGCGCACAATCTCCGCGCGAAGTTCGGGGGATTCGTGCCGTGTGAACTCCTCATCTAGAAACTGAATCCAGCGGCGGTAGACTTACTCTGCCTCAGGCGCGGGATGCGGGACGCTGTTTGATGGGTATGCCATACGGATTGGACGATACACCAGCGGGGCGGGTTGCATCGAGCAGGGCAGCTACACGACCGTGCAGTCAGCGCTGCAAAAGACGCACCAGAACCACTCCCTGGGGCGGGATTTCCAGGTCGATACCGGCTGCTCCCGCGCTCACGGGGACGGCGTGGTCTGCCACGGACTGTTCGAGCGCGCCGGCCTTTTCCAGTTGTGGCAATTGCTCCGCGGATGGGTGCGCGGGGCTGCCCATCTGCTGCCAGACCCGGTAGGCGTTGCTGTGCGTGGCATCCATGCGGAACTCCGCGGCGGCGACCGTTTTCCCATGCAGCCCATCGACGATCAGATGGATGCTGGCGGGCGGGGCTGTGGCATCGGCGTCGTGGTAGTGCCACAGCAGAATATCCACTTCGTTGCCGTTGCGAGTTGCCACGGCGTTCACGTCGGGAGGGCCGGGGACGCTCCGTGTGAGAATGTCAGCCAGAGGCACGGCCGCGCTGCTCCCGGTTGCGATCCACTCCGCGCCCGGCTTCCGCGCACCCAGCATTCCCAGCATCCTGAAGACGTTGAGTACCGGCTTGTCGATTCCGTTCGTAGCTAGCTCGCGGAATCCGGCAAAGGCTGGCTGATCTTCAAACTCGAAGGCCCAGGTGACTGCTCCCTCTACCGTGACGCCGTATTGTCGGGCAAGTTCATAGGTGCGGAGGGTGGCTTCGGCCACGCTTGCGCCATAGAGCGGGCCGTTGCGGTAGCGGTTTTGGCTGCCCTGGCAAGCGGCGCAACCCTCGGGGTCGTTTTCGCCGAGAATGATGAGCGTGTGCTTCCACTCCGGGTAACTGGCAACCACCTTCATTCCGTGCTCTACGGCGCGCAACTGGGCGCCGACACTCATGACCACATGGCCATCCACAAAGCTGGGCTTGCCCTTGGGGTGGTAGCTAATGAAGTCCAGCGGCGCGCCGGTTTCGCCGGTTGCGGCATTCACGCCGTGGGCGCAGTGGTCGAGGAACTGGCGCAGAAAGACTTCCGAGCGGTCGCTGATCCCCGTGGCCTCGGGGCCTCCGATGCGGGCCTGCGGCAAAACCTTGCGGATGGCTGCGGCGGTCAGATCGTAGAGGCGGTCATACTCAGCGGGAGTGCCGTGCCAGTATGCGATATCGGGCTCGTTCCACACCTCCCACAGCCACAGATCGGTTTGCTTGCCGTAACGCGCGCGCAGGTGGGCCGCGTAGGCCTCAACCAGCTTCGACCAGCGGGCCTCGTCTTTGGGCGGATAGCTCCAGCCGGTAAAGACATCGCCATCGGGAAAGGTGTGGCGATACGGCGCCGGGTGGGTTGAGAGCGCCTCGGGCATAAAGCCGATTTCAACCAACGGACGGACATGTGCCTCGACGAGGGCGTCGAAGATCCGGTCGGTGATCGTGAAATCGTAGACCGGGGCTCCATCGGGCCGCTCGGTATAGACGTTGGTTGAGCCCCACTTCAGCGATCCTTCGCCGTTGCCACTAGTGAAGAGGTTGTGAGGGCGGAAATAGACCGGAGCGGGACTGAGTGCGGCCAATTCGCCCAGCAGCTTTTTGCCGTTGGGCGCGTAGAGGTAGTTTGGCTCATCCGCGCCGAAGTAATTCCAGATTGGGGTATAGGGTCCGATGGGCTGGCCGGCATGAACCTGGACGGAAACGATGGGGACGACTTGAGACGGAGCCTGGGCCAGAAGGATCTGCGGGGCCAGCGGAGGCGCGGCCAGAAGAGCGATGCAGGTTCCGGCCAGGGCATTCTTCATGCGCCCCAATATAACAGAACTCCATAGCGTGGTTCCTGGCGGCCAAGCTATGGAGAGAGGGAGAGCCTTACTTGCGGTTCTGGATGGTTTTCGGATTGAGGCCGGCTTTTTTGGCGGCGCGCCGGGCGGAGATTTCGTGCATCTCCTTGCCGATCCTGGATTGATTGATGCCAAGCTGGATAGCCAGGTTGATGATGTTGCCGGTGCCCCAGTAGAGCGCCAGTCCCGAGGCGTAGTGCCACAGCATGAAGCCGAACATCACCGGCATCATAAACGCCATCATGCGCCGCTGAGCCGGGTCCATGCCCGGCGAGGGCGTGATGTATTGCGTAAGGAACATGCTGATGATGATGAGGATGGGCAGAATGTGCATGGGGTCCGGCGAGGAGAGGTCGCTTAGCCAGTACCAGTGGGCCTGGCGCAACTCGACCGTATTCTGCAGGACGCGGAAGTACGCGAAGAACAGCGGCATCTGGATGAGCATGGGCAGGCAACTGCCGTACATGTTCACGTTCTCGCTTTTGTAAAGCTCCATCATCTCGTTGTTCATCTCGGCCTTTTTGGGGTCGGTGGGCTTGAGATGGGCGTAGCGCTGTTTGAGAGCATCCACCTTGGGCTGGATGCGCATCATCTTCAGCGAAGACTTCATCATCATGAAGCGGGTGGGCAGCATGAGCAGGTTAAAGATCACCGTGACCACGATGATGGACCAGCCCCAGTTGCCGATGCCGTGCTCAACCAGGAAGCGCAGGGCCAGGTAAAGGGGCTTGGCGATGATGGTGAGCCAGCCGAACTGGATGATCGGTTGGAGAGATTGTCCGGTGGGCTTGCCGTCGGGGCCGGTGGCGTGGATGGAGGATAGAATATCCATCGACTTGGGGCCGGCATAAAGGCGCAGGCGGGTTGTACCGGTTGCGTCGCCCATGGCCAGCCCAAGCACGTGGGCCGGCTTCTTCGTGCTATTGGGGTCGCTCAGGTCGCCCGGCAGGTCGATGGTGTTGTGCAGCGTGACGAGTGTGGCGCGATCAGGCGCGTCAGGCAGAAAGGCCGAAACGAAATACAGATCGGTGATGGCCGCGTATTGATAGGGCTCGTTCAAGGTGGCGTAGCCGCTCACCTCCGGCTGCGACCACAGCAGCATCCCGGATGGGGTGGGACCCTGCGAGTTCTGCTTGCCGTCGATCGACCAGGCGAATTGCGACAGCGCGGAGGTGCGGATTGGAGAGCGCGTCAGCGACGATGGAAGGAATTCCTCCATGTCGCCAAGGCCAGCGGGCCACTGGATCAGCGCTCGCACCGGCGCGCCGTTTCGCTTCACTTCAGCTTCGACGGTGATGACATAGCTCGTGTCGAAGCGGACGGTCTTCACCACATCCAGCCCGTTGGCCGCGTAGTGGAAGCTGAGGGCATTGGTCTCGGGCGCGAGCGCATGGCCGGTGGCCGAGGGTTGCGCGCCCGAGGCCGTCACCTGATAAAGAGCCTGATTCAACTGCGTACTGAGGGCCGGCTCATAGGTAAAGAAAGAGAGCGGAAAGCCAAAGCGCGCAGCCACCTGAGGCTGAACCATATCCAGCGGCTTGCCGGCCGTGTCGTTGTATTTCTTCAGAATCCAGTGAGTCACCTGCGCGCCGCGATTGGTAAAAACGATCTTGTACTGCTCGTTCTCGACCGTGGTCTCGGTTTCAAGCTGGGCGGCGACGGTCGGCGTGGCCGCGGAAACCTGTGCGGACCCTGGAGTCAACGGTGGCTGGCCCGGTGTGACTGGCGCGGCTTGTCCAGCCTGTCCAGCCGGTCCGGCTTGTCCTGTTTGCGCAATTTGACCAGCGGGCAGATTCGTCTGCGATTGGGTCTGCTGCGCCTGCTGCGTCTCGTCCTGCTTGGGCTTGAAAAAGAACTGGTAGCCCAGCAGGACGACGATCATCAGCGCGGCGAACCCCAGAGTCGAGCGCATATCGCCGCCACTGCCGCTGCCGCCGCCGGAACCCGGCGCTTGTAGATTGGGATTGCGAATTTCTGCCAAAGGATACTTCCTATCGTGTAGAAGGGTCAGACCGTCAGGCCGACGCTTCTTCTATGGTAACGGTTCGTGGGGAGAAATGGATGGATGGCGGGAAGGTCGAGCGACGCGGGCAGGCACATTGTCCAGGCCGCCGCGGCCCAGAGGGTTGCAGCGCAGCAACCTCCAAGCGGCCAGCGCGGTGCCGCGCAACGGGCCGTGCGTGGCGATGGCGGTCGAAGCGTACTCAGAACAAGTGGGGACGTATCGGCAGCCGCCGCCAGGGTTCAACGAATGCAGCGCCGGGGAGAGCCAGCGGCGGTAGAAGACGAGAGCGGCGAGCAGGAGGCGCGTCATAGTGCAGTGGCCGGCGCGGCGGGCTGAGCAGCCGGACGTGACATCGTCCGCTTGGCTTCGGCATTGGCCTGTTGAAGGATACGCACAATCTCCGCTTCAAGTTTCGCAAATTCGAGGGTGAGGATAGAGCGGCGGGGATGGAAGATCAGATCGCAGCCCTGCGGCAGCAGCTCCACATGGCGGCGCAGAGCCTCTCTCATGCGGCGCTTGATGCGGTTGCGCTCATGGGCTTTGCCCAGTACCTTGCCAGCCGTGAGGCCGGCGCGCGGGCCATCCAACGCGACCGGTTGCTGCGGAGCCAGGAACCAGCTCATCGACGCGGATTGCCGTTTGCGGCTGGCCGCATAAGCGCGCTGATAGTCGGCGTGCTTGCGCAGGCGCGACCCGGTCAGGGACTGGCGCGCGTCAGGGATGAGAGGGATGCTCATGGCAGTGCCGGAGGGCGTTTCAGCCGGAATGGCTACGGTTGCGCAAACCCGTTCCGGCTGAAACAAAGGGCGGAGGCAGATCGGCGGGCTGGTATTAGTCGCGGAAGCCGGCACTGACGGCCACGCGCTTGCGCCCAATGGCGCGACGGCGGCTGAGGACGGCTGCGCCGCTCTTGGTCTTCATGCGGGCGCGAAAACCATGGGTTTTCACGCGCTTGCGGCGATTGGGTTGAAATGTGCGCTTGGGCATGGAAGTGCGCTCCTGTTTCCTGTTAATTTCTGCGCCTTGACGGCAAGCTCTAAGTGTATCGCAGGTTGGGCCAGGAATCCAGCGCAAACTTGGATCGAGGCTCGCAACCGCGCTTTGCCGACCCTGCTTGGAACTCTTCCGAGTCACTGCGCGGCCAGTGCCGCAAGTGAGTGGAGACCGTTGTATTTGGTTTCGATACGGGTGCATTGTAGAGTGACTCTGGTAACACTCCGCGGCGAGTTTCACCAGCAATGGTGCAACTCATTTCTGCCTGCAAAAAGTTATGTGAAAGAGACATTGCAGCGACCCCTAAATGTGCTACTATCGGGACCGTTAAAGAAAGTTTCCAAGCGTCCCACGGAACGGATTTCATCCACGTCCCCAAAGTGTTTTTTCTGGGGCAGACCAGCGGCAAGCAGGTTTTTGAGTCGAGCGACATTCAGACGCCAAGCAAAGGCTTTGCGTCGGGAGATGGCTATTGCCCAAAGGCTGAGGATGAACCGAACCGGCAGTACATAGGCGGCGCAGGCAAGGATTGACGATGGCATTTGCAGTTTCTCCGGCAACGGTGCTCAACCCCTGGATCCAGATTCTCGCAGCGCTGGAAAAGAAAGTGATTCGCCAGTCTTTCGAGACCTGGCTCAAACCCACGCGCTATAGCCACGCCGCGGGCCGGACGCTCTATGTCCGCGTGCCCTCGCCAGAGTTCCAGCACATCGGCGACAAATACGGCGACCTCATTCAGGAAGCCATCGACCTGCAGGCGATGGAGTTCGACGATGTCAGCTTTGTGACAGCCGAGGACGACCCCTCGATTCCGCCGCCGCGCAAGGATGGCGGCTTCGGCCCGGTTCCGGCGCGCACTCCCACGCCGTCGCACTCCGCTCCGGCGCCGCGCTCCGCGGAGCAGACGCGCTTCGACTGGTCCACAGCGGCGCAGCTCAACCAGCGCTACACATTCGACGCCTTCGTCATCGGCAACGGCAATCAGTTTGCGCGGGCTGCGGCCCTGGCAGTGGCTGAGCGGCCTTCGCGGGCCTACAATCCGCTCTTCCTTTATGGCGGCGTGGGCATGGGCAAGACCCACCTGATGCAGGCCATTGGCCACGAAGTGAAGCGCCGCCAGCCGGTGGCCAACATTTGCTACGTCTCGGCGGAGAAGTTTACCAACGAGATGATCACATCCCTGCGCAACGACCGCATGACCAGTTTCCGCGATCGCTTCCGTACGGTGGATGTGCTTCTGATCGACGACATTCAGTTTATCTCGCAGAAGGAACGGACGCAGGAGGAGTTCTTTCACACCTTCAACGCGCTGCACGAGAGCACGAAGCAGGTTGTGATCGCCTCCGACCGTCCTCCCAAGGAGCTGGCGGAGATCGAAGACCGCCTGCGGTCGCGCTTCGAGTGGGGCCTCATCGCCGACATTCAGCCGCCCGATCTTGAAACCAAGGTCGCCATTCTGCAAAAGAAGGCCGAGAGCGAGCAGGTGCAGTTGCCCACGGACGTGGCGCTGTTTGTAGCCTCGAACGTGCGCACCAACGTGCGCGAGCTTGAGGGGGCGCTGGTGCGGCTGATCGCATGGTGCCAGGTCAACCGCATGGAGATCACGCTGGCCACGACCCAGCAGTGCCTCAAGCAGTTCATTGACCTTCAGGTGCGCAAGATCACCATCGAGGCAATCCAGCGCGCCGTGGCCGAGCAGTTTGGCATGAGAGTCAGCGACCTGAAACAGAAGAACAACTCGCGCAATGTGGTGGTGCCGCGCCAGATCGCCATGTACCTGGCCAAGCAGATGACCGAAGCCAGCTTGCCTGAGATCGGCCGCCAGTTCGGCAACAAGCACCACACCACCGTGATGCACTCGATTGCCAAGATCGACGAGCAGCGCCGCGCCGACAAGGATCTGCACCGCACCCTCAACAAGCTCCAGGAGCAGTTGAACGGGTGAGTGAGCAAGCGAGTTAAAAAGTTAACGAAATAAGGCCGGAGGTCCGCTCATCAGCCCTGACCAATCACTTTGAGTCATTAGAACCTGTGCCGTTCATCGCGGTCTTATTGACCGCGATGAACGGGAGACAGCCTTCCATCTTGGCTGAGGGTCGAAGGAGGCAAAATCGATGCTTGGGCCGCCTTCCTGGCAAGGGGAAGAAGTAGGGACCGAGGCACATGGCCTGACTGGGCGCTATGGTCGCGAGTGGGCAAGGAGCCAGTCGTAGATGCTCGGGTTATAGATGTCGTAGGCGGGCAGTCCCTGGCCGAGCCCCGATAGGGTGAGAACTTCGGTTGGGGCAGCATTGTGATCCGCACCGGGGAGAATGGTGAATTTTGCGCGTTCGTGTGGATTACATGCATTGATGGAGTTGATGGTAGCAAGATAACCTTGCTGGTTGACGACGGTGTCGTCCTGACCAATAAAGCCCCAGGATGGGGTATCTTTCAGCAGGCAGCCGGAGGTAGTGCCGTATCCGCCGGAGATGGGAAAAACCGCGGCAAGCTGCTTCGGATAGTTGGTCACATAGTCCCAGGTGTCGCCGGACCCCTCGCTGTGGCCGCCCATATAGATGCGCGTGGGATCGACCTGATAGGTGTTTACGGCGTAGTCGATGAAGAGTTTCATGCGATAAGCGGTTGCGCCATAGGTCAGTGCATCGACGCATTTCTGCGGAGAGAGGACGATAAAGGGGCGGGAGTTGTCCCAGGTGGCGTAAGCGCCGTTGAAGATGCCGTCGAAGCTGACGTTTTCGAGGGTGGAAAGGGGGACCTGCTCGTCCGTGGGATCGAGAAAGCGGGCGTGGCTCCAGCCATGAATGAAAATAATAAGGGGGAACTTCTGGTTTGGATCGTCGGAGTAGTGTGTGGGCAGATGTTCCCAATAGGCCATGTGCGCGCCGGTTGTGCCAATATCGTGGGGGGTGTGAACGGCAAAAGCACCATTGTTATAGACGCGAACCACGCGGACAACTTCGCGGGCTGTGAAGTGGGCGCTGTCGGTCAAATTGTAGCGGACAAGGTAGTCGCCGATGGAGTTCGTGTTGATGCTGGACAAGCCGGTTACGACAATTTTTGAGGTGATGTCGCCGTCGCTGGAGTCTTGGGCTGTGGCGCCCGCATCGGTGTAGGGCGTGCCGAGCGGTTGGCTGACGACACGCGGCCCTTTGAGGGTAATGACGGGTTCGTTGGGATTGCCAACATCAAGCGGCGATGTGGACATGCAGGCTGTGTAGTCCGGCAGCGTGGGAGTATAGTTCGAAGAAGAGGAAGATGAGTTGGAATTGGACGTACCTCCGCAACCTGCCTGCATTGCGGCACACAGAGCAAACGCGAAGAACACTGGGCGATTCATCGCGAAATGATACGCCGTAGCATCCGAGGCCTTCAAGTTGACCAGATGAAACCGGCCAAGGGAGTTGGCGCATGGGAACGCGGAAAGAGACGGCCAAATCTCAGAGTGGCTTACGCAACCAGGCTGCTGTTTTCCTAAAGGGCAGGTGGCCCGCTCATCAGCCGCGATCAATGGGGTACAGATTTACCTTGTTAGAGAGGACAGTTAGCTGGCAGGGTTAGTGAGTGGGCCACATGCCGCCTACCCCAGCTGGCTGACCTTCACTTGCAACTTGTCGAAGTCCACCGTGCCCAACCCGCGCGCGGCGGCCATCTCCAAATAGGGCATCTGCGCGGGGTCCAGGTTCCAATAGGCTTTGGCGACCCACGCGTCGATGGCTACGGGGTCGGTTCCGGCGACGATGGTTTTCTTCAGGGCTACGTCTTCAAGGTTGCCGCCGGTGGGGCCGTTGCGCAGCAGAATGCGGTAGCAGTCCATGATGGTGACGGTGGGCAGCATGAAGTTGGCCAGGTCGCAGAGGCTCTGGTGAATCTGCTGATGCAGACGGTTGCGCTGCCCGCCCAGAATGCCGTACCAGTTCTTCATGCCCAGCGTTGCGCCGGTCAGGACGTGATGCTTGGCGATGGGCAGGTTGAAGATTTTGTCGGCCTCAAGAAACGGCGTGAAGACCGGCCAGCTTTTCAGCACCACGCCGCCCAGGTCCACCTCGCGGAACAGCTCGGGATCGGGCAGGATAACTTCAGCTCCTTCGGCGTGGGCGGCGGCCTGAATGCCGGAGCGCTGAAAGCAGCGGCGCGCCTCGTTGCAGCTCACATCGGTCACGATGACGCGTTTGGCGCCGGCCTGCCAGCACTGCCGCACCACCTCGGCCACCACTTCGGGATTGGTGTTGGCGGCCTGCTCCGGGGTGCGGTCCCAGGCGATGTTGGGCTTGATGACCACCACGTCCTGGCGGCTGACAAAGCGTCGGATGCCGCCCAGATCTTGAAGCGCCCGCTGCACGAGCGCGCGCGGCTCGCCGCCTTGAACAACGGTCAGATGCGGCCATTGGGCATCGGCGGCTGTGCGATGGTCGCGACGGGCTTGCTCGGCCTGGGCAGGAACCGGACGGAAGCTGTGCTCGCTGAGCCACGCAGCCGCGGCCCCCGCGCCCGCTGCCACCCCGCCTACACGCAGCAGTTGCAGCAGGGCTTCGCGGCGGGTCAGGCCGTTCGCCTGCTTCTCTTCCGGATTGTGATCGGTTTCCCCGGCCATCGCGATTCTCCCGGTCAGATTTCCATCAGGTGCATGCGCTGCGGATCGTTGGTGCCCAGGTTATGATCGGCATCGGCCGCAGTGGCAATGTAGCGCGGCGGGCGGTTCGCGGCTTCAAGCGTGGGCACGCCCACTTCGGCGCGCTTGCGCTCGAGCATCTGCCAGGCGGTGTGATCCACGGCTACCCGGTCCTCGCCCACAATCAGCGCATTGGGCTGCCACAGGTGTTCCGGGTGGAAGCCGGGACCGCCCTCGTAGACCGATGTCATCGCGTCGCCAATGGTGAAGCGGACTTTTTCGCGCACCGTGGGAATGCAGTTCAGATCGGCGACGCCAGGGTTGCATCCATTGGGGTGGAGTTCGTTGGGGTGCTGCACGACGCCGTACATATTCTTCATGGAGAAGGTTACGCCGGAAAGCTGGTGGTCCTTGAGGATGGGCAGGTTGATCACCATCTCGCACTCGCGGCTGAGAATCTTGGCCAGCTTGACATTGTTGGCCGCGCCAAACGCCACCGGCTGATCCTCGTAGCCGCCCACATCGTTGCCATAGCAGCGGATGCGGCTCGGATCGGTCGAGATGGTCAGGCCGCACGCCTCAAGATCGCGGGGGCCGCGGTCCCAAACAATGATTTCGCCGGGCTTGACTCCGGCCTGCTGCAGGCGTTCGCAGATGGCCAGCACCAGCGCGGCATGGGTAGAGATGCCTTTTCCGCCCAGGCCATTCACTTTGAGGCCGATGACTTTGCCGACCGGCACTATGCGCTTCCAAGCTTCCACGGGCTTCTCGCGTCCGGTGTAGGCGGCAATGGCGCGGTCGAGAAGAGCCTGCACGCGCTTCTCGTCCAGTTGACCGTTGGCGCCGTGCAGCGCCGCATCCCGCGCGACAACAACCTTCGACTTGCCCGCACCTGTGGGCTTGTCAAGCATGGCGGCTAGCCCCAGCTTGCTCTGCGACCCAAGGATCAGAGCTCCCGTGGCTGTAGTCTTGATGAATTCCCGGCGGCTTTTCATGGCAATCTTCTCCTTCATTGAACTCGCTTCCCACCCTTCGCAAAAAGCCGCGAAGGATGGGGCACCCACACTCCGGTGGGAATGGTTTACAGTTTTCCTTCCACGCCGTGCGCCAAGGCCAGCAGCGCCTGCGGCGTATCCGACGTGGACTGATAGGCGACGATGCGCACCAGCGTGGGGCCTTTGCGGAAGATCACGCTCTGCGTAAACGCGATGCCAGCGTCGCCAACTTGAACGGCCTTGGCTTCCTTGGTTTGCCCGGCCTCGAGTATCTTGCCCGCCCCCGTCGCATCGCCCATGGTGTACACATCGACGGTAGCTTCCAACTGGCCCTGATATTTGTAGTCGGAGGTCGAGGTGCTAACCACGCCCGCAGAGATGTATTGCTCGGCGTCGCCGTCGATGTACTGCCAAAGATTCTTGGCGTCGAAGGTGCGCGTCTCGCTGGTCTTTTGCCAGCCGGCAATTGCGTTCGTTGCGGGGAATGGATCTGAAGCCTTCTTTTTGCAACCTGATCCAGCGGCCGCGACCACAATCACCAATGCCGCGACGACCCATTTCCAATTCGAGAAATATCTCACTTCTGCCTTCTCCCATTTATCTTCTGTCGAGCAAAATCTGGCTGCTTGGCGAGCGGCTTTCGCCGATGCTGGTGACGTAAACGGCGGGACGCTCTTGCAGCGGGCAGGCATATTCGCACGCGCCACAGCCCACGCAGCGGCTGGGATCAACGCGCGGCTGCTTCAGCGTCTTTGTATTGCCGGCCGAGTCGATGACTTGCGCCTCCTGCACATAGATGGCCTTGGGCGACACCGGGCACCACTCCTCGCAGACAATACAGTCTGTGGCCATGGCCCAGGGCAGGCAACGGCCGCGGTCGTAGAATGCCGTTCCCAAGCGAACCGGCTGGCTTGCCGCGGCGGACGCGCCCACTCCCACCACCCAGCCTTTTTCCCTAGGCGTAATCTGCCAGATTGCGCCGGTGGGGCAAACCTCGCCGCAGAGCACGCAACTAGGCTCGCAGTAGCCGATGCGCGGCACCAGCATGGGCGTCCACAACCCTTCAAGCCCCGCTTCCTCCAGCGTGGGATGGATGGCGGTGTTGGGGCAAACCTTCATGCACTCGCCGCAGCGAATGCAGCGGGAGAGGAAATCAGGCTCATCGAGCGCGCCCGGCGGCCGCAGCAGGCGCTCGTTGCGGCTCTTGCCCAGGCCGGTATTGGCGCGCATCAAGGGAACCATCGCCGCGCCGGCGGCCAGCCCGGTCAGCGTTCTGCGGCGGCCAAGGTCGGGCGAAGCGACTTCATGCTCTTTGCGGAAAAATCGGAATTGCAGGCTGTCATGCGGGCAACTGCCCACGCAGTTCATGCACATCAGGCACTCGGATTTGCGCCAGGGAAAACCGCCAATGGGATCGTCGCCGCCCTGGCAGCCGAGCAGGCAGCGGTTGCATTTGTCGCAGGCTGCCGGGTCCTTGTGCAAGCCCAGCAACGACCAGCGCGAGACCGCGCCCAGCAGCGCGCCCAGCGGGCAGAGAGCGCGGCACCACAGCCGCGTGACGCGCAAGCTGGCGGCCAGAATCGCAATAAACAGAATGCCCAGCACCAAGCCCTGGTTGTAGTGAAGCGGGCGAAGATCGAGCACCGTGTAGTGCAGAATCGTATGCAGCGTTTCGCCGATGGACTTGATGGCCGCGTTGTGGCTGGTTTCCAGCGGTGTAAGCACGGCGCGCGCAGCGGCGTTTACGGCCGGAAGAATCGACAGGCCAAACGACCGCACCAGCAAGCTGAAGGGATCGAGCCAGCCAATGGCCGCCGAACCGAAGCATGCAGCCACCAGGCCCGCGATCAGCACAACATATTTGCCCGTCTGCCAGCGTTTATAGCGGTTTGACTCGATGCGCTGCTTGCCCCGCTTGGCCTCGGAGGGCATATTGCCGACAAAGTGCTGCAGCGTGCCCATGGGGCATATCCAGCCGCAGAAAAAGCGGCCCAGAAACAGCGTGGGCACCAGAATCACCAGGCTCCAGAGCAGGCCGCGATAGAGGGCGTGGCTGGCCAGCGCGTTCACCAGGGCCACCAGCGGGTCCCACTCGAAGTAGAGGCGCACCGGCGCGCGCAGTTGAATCTCGGTCGAGCCGCCGATAAAAAGATTCAGCGAGGTAAACAACAGCAGCGCAAGGAACAGGAGCAGAAAGAAGATCTGCGAGATCCTGCGAGCCATCGGCAACCTGGAACCGGCCAAGACACCCCTCCATACGCCCGCGCGCAGGCGCTAGCCGTACATGGGTAATGATTGGCGCTCAGGCAAGCGACAGGCAGTGATCCGCATCACCGGGTTGGCGGTCTTGGACAGATGGATAGTAGGGTCAGTGCGTGGAACCTGCCTATTTGAGGCAGGCTGGGAGGCCCTCTGCCGGATTCAGCCAGACAGGAGACGCTGAATTAATATACTTGCCAAAAGCAATTATATTGTTCCATAATTCGAGCATGTCATCGCCTGTGGCTCCCCGATATGATTTGCAACAAATCAAGGTCTGGCGCGAATTCAACCGGTTCTACACTGCGCGGCTGGGACTGCTTCGTGGACGTTATCTAGGCTCGGAGTTCTCACTCACCGAGTCGCGCATTCTCTACGAACTGCTGCGCGAGCCTGGCCGAACTGCGGCCAGCCTGCGCAAGACTCTGAGCCTCGACGCCGGATATATCAGCCGGATACTGATGTCGCTGTCGAAGCAAGGCCTGATTGAACAGACTTCATTCTCCTCGGATGCGCGCGAAAAGCTGCTGAAACTATCAACGAAAGGCAATCGCGTTGCTCAGAAGCTGGATCAGGAGGCTGAAGAGGACATCGGCAGAATGCTAGACTCACTGTCCCCAGGCCGCAGGAAGGCGCTTCTAGCGTCCCTCGCGCGGGTTCAAGACATTCTTCGTAGTCCGCCGGCCAAGATCAAAATTGTTCGGGCATCAACGAAACATCAAAGCGAGGTTCGGTCGCTCCTGGCCGAATACTACGAGGCTTTGAGTGTGGTCCAACGCGATTCTCCCGCGGATTTACAAAAGATTCTCCGCGACCCGAACGCCGGATTCTGGATTGCGTATCTGGGGAAGATGACGGCGGGATGCGTCGTTCTAAGGCCTCTTTCATCGCAGCCAATGGCGGGCGAGTGTAAGCGGCTCTATGTCCGTCCGGCCTTTCGGGCAAATGGAATTGCGAAAGCGTTGCTCGATAAGCTTGAGGGCTTTGCGGCGAACTGCGGCCTGAAGTGGGTGTACCTCGACAGCAAAGACGATCTTCAGGCAGCGATAACGCTGTATCGGCAGCGTGGATATCGATCGTGCGAACGCTATAACGACAACCCACAAGCCACGCTTTTCATGCGCAAGAGGATTGGCAAGGCTCCAACACGCCCAGCTACAGCAACTTGAATTTGTCGAGGTGTCCATATGTCTTTCGGTAATCGCAATGCACTGGCCAACCTGAAGCTGTGGGCGGTCTTGGGCATCGTTTTCTTACTGCATGCTCCCTTGGTGAGATGCGACGAAATCGATGACTATATTCAGGCGCAAATGCGATGGGAGCGCATTCCCGGTGTTTCCCTTGCAGTGGTACGCGACGGGAAGATTCTGCGGGCGAATGGTTACGGCTTTTCAAATCTGGAGACGAATACTCCGGCCACGCCAGACACCGTTTATAAGATGGGATCGCTTAGTAAGCAGTTTCTTGCTGCGGGTATGATGGTTCTTGTTCAGGATGGGAGGGTCAGCCTGGACGATCCGGTTAGCAAGTATCTACAGGGCGTGCCGGAAACATGGAATGCGATCACCATTCGCAACCTGCTCACTCACACTTCGGGCATTGCGCGAGACACGCCGGCCTTCAATCCTCTACAGCTGCAGCCGGACGATGAGGTAATTCGGCCGGTCTATTCGGTCCCTCTGCAATTCGCTCCCGGTAGCCGCTTTGCCTATTCCAATATCAACTATTATTGCGTGGCGGAAATTATTCGCGTGGTCTCCGGTACGCCGTGGCCTGACTTCATCTCTCGACGTATTTTCGCGCCCGCTGGGTTGGTGTCCACCAGAACCACTACTGTCACAGACATTGTTCCGAAGCGCGCCAGCGGCTATGAGACGTCAGGCGGCAAACTCGAGAATTCCGACATTTGGATCGCCGTGCGGCCGAGCGGAGCATTCTTGTCGACCGTGCTCGACCTTGCCAAATGGGACAGCGCGCTCGATTCCGACAGGATTCTAAGTGCGGCTACGCGCGCTCAGATGTGGACACCCGTGCAGCTGACAAACGGAACCACGCACGGTTATGGATTCGGCTGGTTCGTCGATGAGATCAATGGACATCGGCGAGTCCACCACAGCGGCGGCGTGCCGGGATTCGTCTGCGACATGGAAAGATTTCCGAACGACCGGCTCACGGTAATCGTAATGGCGAACATCGGCAGCCGTGATCTGGAAGACATGGCCGTTCATATTGCTGCACATTACCAGTCATCCCTCGCACCTGCAGTCTCCCCCGCACTTCCCGACACGGGCGCGGCGCGGTCCTCAGCCATCAGGCTCCTCTTGTCAGACTTGGCTGCAGGAAAACTGCCAACCGATTCAATCACACCAGAGCTGCGAAGTGAACTCGCGAAGCAGAAGAATGGAGGTGTATTCGATGCCCTGCAAAGCTTCGGGCCCGTGCTCTCCGCCGATCTGATTCAGCAACAAACCAAAGATGGACGTCCGATTTACACGTTCCGCGTTGTGTACCGGTCCATCACTCTGTTCGTAGAGTGCTCCGTCGATACAGATAACAAGCTCTCTCAGTTCGGACTGCACGATTGATGGCAGATGGCCCACGCATCAACCCCTAAGAGTCGGCGGGTGGCCACGGTCCCACACCCCAAATTTGGGTGCCCCCGGTCTCGATTTTGAGACCGGGGATCGCACGAAGCAGAATCCGCCGCCCTCTCGTCATCCCTTGCCGAAAATTACCGCAAGGCGGCGCACAATCATCCCATGGGATGCCTCACGCCCGTGAACCCGCTACGCCCGAATCGACCCCTCTAGAGACGCTAGTGACCAGATAAAATGGTACCCCCCCACCCCTCCCCTAACCCCCCGGGGGTATCGATTCAGCGTTCCGCAAGGATACCTATCGTTCATAATCAACAACATACAAAATCTCATCGTTGCAAAAATAAGCTATAAAAAGGCTGTTTTTCGGTCAAAATCCATCCAAATTCGAGGAAATTTCGCGGCGTTCCAGCTCTCGATCACTATAACCGGGAGGGCAGGCTTTAGCGCGGCAGACTTCCGGGCCGTCTCTCGAAGCCATCGACAGCGGTATCATGGGAAGTTGGAAACCCGCTGGCGCGACTATCCTATTCGAGGGTCGCTCTCATGATCGGAAACAGGGACAAATGAAGGAAGCTTTCACCAGAAAAGTGGAGCTGTTCGATACCAGTCTGCGCGACGGGATGCAGCAGCCCAACATCGACATCTCCGTGCCCAACGCAGTGAGCCTTTTGCAGCGCATGGCCGCCTTTGGCGTTCAATATGCCGAGATCGGTTTTGCCGGTGCAAACAAGTTTGTGGCGGATTTGACCGGCGCTCTCACGTCGGTCGACACAGGCGCCATGAAACTGGCGCTCTTTGGCAGAACGCGCGGACGCGGCGCAAAGGTGCAGGATTGGCCCGACGTGCAATTCATCGCCGCCCACAAAGCGCGCGTTCCCGTAGCGGTTATCGTGGTCAAGTCCCGCCTGCTCGATGTGATGATGTCGTTGGAAACCACGCCGGAAGAAAACCTGCTGATGGCGTATGAGACCATCGAGTGCCTTCAGGACCACGGCCTTGAGGTCATGGTGGACTTCGAGCACGCCATGGATGCTTGTTGCGGCCGCCGCGAAAACGGAGAGGCGTGCGATGCCGATTTCAGCAAGCGCAGCATTGACTACTTCCACCAGATGACGGCGCAATGCGTCCGCCAGCGAGTAAGCAGGCTGGTTGTTTGCGACACCACCGGCGGCGCAAACCCCGAGGAAGTAGCCGATGTGATCGGCGGCCTGGTGCGCACGTACCCCGAAGCCAAAGTCGGATTTCATGGCCATACCGATCGCGGCCTTGGAGTGTCCAATGCCCGCGCCGCCGTACTTGCCGGCGCCGTGCAGATTCAAGGCACTCTGCTGGGTACAGGCGAGCGCTGCGGCAACGTGAACCTAACCACGGTGATCGGCAGCATGCAACTCCGGGGCGAAGCTGAATTTGTACCTACGGAATCGCTCGCTGGACTTACCGGGTTGGCTCAATCGGCCTACTCGGCCTTTGGCCTTGAGGCGCCGCATGGCTCACCCATCGTTGGCCCTGGCGCGTTTGGCACGTGGGCCGGCATGCATGGCAGCAGCGAACGCAAAAATCCCGGCGCGTACCTCTGGTGCGATCCCGCCAAAGTGGGCGCCAACCCAGTCATCGGCGTCAACGGCCAATCAGGCCGGGCCAACATTGTCATGCTCTCGCAATCGCTTGGCGTTGCGCTCGATTCCGCGCAGGCCCAGGCCTTGATGGACGCCAACCTGGCGATGATCGAAGGCGGCGGCTTCACAGCCAGCGAAATTTCGTTCAAGCTGGCCTGCATGAAGGTTCTCAAAACGCACGAAGATCGCTTCAGCGTCAAGAGCTGGCGCGTGCTGGACGAATCCGACGAGACCGGCAACCGTTACGTGCAAGCCTCTATGCTGCTCTCGATCGGCGACTCCGCGGTGGCAACCACCAGGGCAGAGGGCTCCGGTCCGGTCGACGCGCTCACCAAAGCCATGCGGCGCGAGTTGGAACGCTGGTACCCGGCTCTTGCGCAGATGCGCCTGGGCACCTTCAGCGTCACGGCTCTCGACGTAACCGCCCATGACACAGCGGCCCACGTCCGCGTGACCGTTAGCTTCAACGCCGACGGACACGAACCATGGAAGACCGCCGGCGTAAGCAGCGATTTGAACCAGGCTGCGCTGATGGCCATCGTCGATGGCTTCCACTATTGGCTGCTGAAAAGCGAAAAGTAGCTCTGCCCAAACAGATTCCCCTTGCTTCATCACCGCTTGACGGTTGCGATTCACAGGCTTGGCCGTTTACGGCAGCAGCCGCAGCGTGTGCTGGGTGTGTGCGGCTACGGCAGGCGCGGTAAAGGGGAGCGCAAAAGTCGTTCCACCGTAATAGTCTGCCCACTGGTCGCGGAAGTACGGGCTGTAGGGGTTGCTGCTCTCGCCCAGAACAATGTCCTCCGTGGAGCCGTCGACGTTGCTCCAGTCCATGGTGAAGCGCTGCGAGGGGCCGAACTCGCGGCCCACCTGTTTCACGGTGGTGGTGTCGCCGCTGAGGGGCTGGGCGCCGGTTCCGGCCACGCGGCCTATCAGGGGCAAATAAGCGGCCAGCGGGTGCTCGATATCGACCACATGCCAGCCACCATACGTCCACAGGACCACATCGCCGGGAGCCTTGCCGTCTGCCATGCCCTTGCGAACGGCGTCGGTTAGCAGCGCGTCCCAGTTCTTGTAAGCCGGCGGAAGCCAGTCGGGGCTGGCGTGCATGACGATCTCTTCCTCGGCAAAGTTGGACTCGGACCAGCGGTATTCTTCGGCGAGCTTGCCCAGTTTAGGCTCCAGAATCAGCGGCCAAAGCGCGTGGCGGGCCTGGACCACAATGGAAGCGGCGGCGGAGTCGGTGGTCAGCTTGCCATCCCAAACGCGCATCAGGTCGGCGGCCTTGCGCAGCCGGTCGTCCACGCCGTCCGTGTGGTCGATTGCGTAGGCGAAGCGATGGCCAAGCTCCTGGTCCACTTCGCTGTAGACGTCGGTCTGGACAGCGAGCAAATCGGCGGGCTTGAGCTGGTCGCGGCCTTGCAGCATCTTGTAGATGCGTTCGGCGCGGTAGGGATCGGACCATTCGAGCGAGAGCGGGTAGGGCGCATCGGCAGTGGTCACGCGGGAGTTGGCTGTGGCCAGGAAGCCGGAGGGCGGATCGACGGCGCTGGGCATCTGCTCGAAGGGGATGTAGCCCTGCCACCCATGCGCGCTGTCGTGGATGGGCATGCCGATCAGCCCCGCCGGTCGAATCGGAATCCTACCGATGGCGTGATAGGCAATGTGCCCCTGATCGTCGGAGTAGACCACATTCTGTGTCGGCCAGCACCATGCGCTGAGCGCCATTGAGAACTCCGCCCAGTTAGAGGCTGTGTCGAGTTGGTAGACGGGCAGCGCGTTCTGCGCGGGGTCGTAGAGCGTCCATTTGAGCGCGATGGGCCGCGTCTCCTTTGTGAAGATGGGATTCAACAGCGGCCCGTCTTCAGTGGACAGAAGATCGAGCGTGACATCCTTGCCGCCGCGCACATGAATCGTTTCGTGGTCCACGGCGAGCGGCTTCCAGCTCTGATCCATGGCTTCATAATTGCCTTTGCCGTCGAGCTTCTCCACGTAGAGATCCTGCACATCGACGTAGAGCGCAGTAAATCCCCAGGCCACGTGTTCGTTGTGACCGGCGATCACAAACGGCATCCCCGGCAGCGTGACCCCGGCGGCATGGAAGCCCGGCGCGCTCAGGTCGGCCATGAACCATATGTTCGGCTCCGTGAGGCCGAGGTGCATATCGTTTGAGAGCAGCGGCTTGCCGCTGGCCGTGTGGCGGCCTGCAATCACCCAGTTGTTCGAGCCGGGGGAGCATCCCGCGCAAGCGGGCAGGCCGAGGCCGGCGCGAAGCGCGGTGAGGTCTTCCGGGGCGACCGGCGCGGCCTTGGCCTGGGAGTTGTCGTCGTCCTGATCCGCGTCTTTCTCGCCGGGCGGCTCCGGATGCGGCTGGCTCAGGTCAAGGAGCACGCCCGTAGGCGGATGGTCGCGCCAAGAGCCGACCGGGTAAAGATCGCTTTCGAGCTTCTGGTTCTGCAATTTGGCGGCGATCTGCTCCCGGGCCAGCTTCACATCCCAATGCGTATCGAGCGTCTGCACCATCGTCAGGCCCACCGAGACTGAGTCCACGCCAGTCCAGGGCTGGGGGCGATAGTGCACCAGCCTGAACTCGGCGGGCAACGAATCCGGGTGCTGCTCGATAAAGAGGTTGACCCCGCGCGCATAGTCGTCCAGGCGGGCGCGGTCGGCCGGCGGCAAGTTGGCGTAAATGCGCCGGGCTGTGTTGCGAATCTGGAGCACGCGCTGCGCCTTGTCGTGCTTGACGAGCGAGGGGCCGATGATCTCCGCCAGCTCACCGTTGGCGTTGCGCCGGAATGTGTCCATCTGCCAGAGCCGGTCCTGCGCGGTCACATAGCCTTGGGCCACAAACAGGTCGTCCTGGGTAGCCGCTTCAATGTGAGGCACACCGTGCGCGTCGCGGCGGACGGTCACAGGGGCCGAGAGTCCGGTTAGATGCAGCTCGCCATCCAGCACCGGCAGAGCGGCCTTCTCCGCCGCTCGCAGCCAGAGCACGCCGGCGGCAACGGCTAGCACGATAAGCGTCAGCAGGCTGCCCGCGCACCACAGCAGAATCCGCAGCCAGCGCCGTCGGCGGCCTTTGCGGGGCGCGGCTGCGGCAGGGGGTTCGTGCGTTCGGTTGAATGCGTCGTTGGTGGGCATCGGTCAACCTAAGGATAACGCCCAGCCGCCGGTATGCTTCTCACATTGTCGAAGACGCTCTCCTACTCCGAGCCAGTGATAACTAGAAGAATCAGTGCGCAGACAACCAAAAGAGCAATGTCGAAAGCGTGGACGCCAGAGCCGTTCCAGGCATAGCCGACAGTCGTGCGGTACACAGGCTCGGGCTGTATGCCTCCGAGGCGGACTGTGACTGGCCCTCCACCGGCCGGTTCGCTCAACCGCAGATCGAGGTAACCGTACCGGCTTCTTTCATAGGACCCGCGGTTCACCTTGGCGATCACTCCGATCACTGGCGTCCCCGCGTGAATGACAGTGACCCCCTCGACCGCTGCATCTTTGTCCACAACAAACTGGAAGGTAGCGCCGGTCATCGCCGTCTCGATGGAGACCTGCTCCTGGGCAACCAGCTGAATTTTCCTGCCTTTGACATAGTCCAACCAAGCAGGCAGCGTCAGTGTTGTAGCCGCCTCCGGAGTAGCCGTCTCGGCGGCTTGCGGCCCGGTTTGGGCGGCAACTTGGGTGGCAATCAACAGCGGACACAGGATGAAACAGAGCACGGATTGCAATAATCTCTTCGTCATGACGATTCCTCGTTTTCAGCGCAACTTTGGGTTGGGTAATCGGTTGCATGTGCGTTTACGGGGCGACGGGGACACCCTTGGCCGATGCCGGAGTTAATTTGCAAGAAGAATCAGCGGCGGCTGAATTTGCAGGTGCGGCAGGCAAGTCGACTACGCGAAAGGTCTTTGAAGATTTGACATAAAATGTCATTTCAAAGCAGGCGTCAAAGACAAAATCCTTACCTGTGGGCTTGCAGGATTTGCAACTGCCATCATCACGGTCGGCTATCGCATAACCAATTACAAAGACAGGAAACATCGGAATCCACAAGGGCGCAGTGGCAACGATCTCTAACACATCTTTCCCGTTCTCTTTGCGCTCCTCTGGAGATTTAGATACATCGTCGGTGATGCGAAGCCTGAAGTTCTTGCCCATCTCGATATTTGCTGGCCGAAAGTCTAGACCTCCATCGCGTTTGCCGGGGATGGCGCGTTGGGCTTTGGTGATGATTGCCGGAACGATGGTGCCCCTCGGGAGGACTGTGATGCCATTCACGATTACATCTTCGGCCACTAGGCAGCGTATTACATCGCCGCGCTTGTAAGTGACCGACGAGATAGCATCCAGCAGCCGGTATTTGATCGCAGTGTCCTTGGGGATGGTGACAAGCTTCGCTAATGATGGGGACGTGGTCGTTGCCGGAGCAGGCATGGAGGTCTGCGACGCGTCGGAGTTCACGGCCTCTGCCAGAAGCTGCTGCGCCACCAGCACCGGACACAGAGCCAAGCAAAGCGCGGTTTGAAGCATCTTTCGGATCATGGCGATTCCTCTTTCAGCCGACCTGTTTGCACGCACTCAGAACCCGCGATCACTGCCCGCCACCCGAGCTGGCAGCCGAGCTGAGGCCAGTGCCTTCACGATCTGCTCGGCCATGGGGCCGGAGGCAACCACTCCGTCGAAGGCCCTGACCCTGCCCGATGCAAGAACGATACTCGTCACCTTATCGGTGAGGACGTACGTGTGGATATGCGTGAAGACGAGCCTGTTGATCTGGAGTTCAAGGTCGGCCCCATCTGGGTTGTTCACGATGTTCAGGCCCAGCTTCTCCCAATCCTTCTGCTTCATCAGCGCCCGGTCCATGGTGCTGACGGTCAGATAGACCGTGTCGGAGTTGATGTGGATCGTACGGGCGTTTTTGATAGCCAGATTGCGCTCGGCGACGCCGCTGGATTGCGGCACATCGGCCGTTTGTTGCGCGGACAGTGCCGACTGATCGGTGGCGGGGGTTGAGGCGGCCTGCGCGGGCTGCTGCGCCGCCAGTAGCGGGCAAACGATGAGGCAAAGTGTGATGGAAATCAAATTCTTGAACATGAAATTCCTCTTTCATCGTGGTTGTGAGCTTTCAGACAGTTCGGTTGCGGCTGTGTTGGGATTGATTTGTCT
>Ga0302319_10006508_pt1 | contig 23160 bp, 23 predicted proteins | sample Bog_T0_2_FD_203319 | JGI IMG/M metagenome (GOLD analysis project Ga0302319, IMG submission 203319) | Peat permafrost microbial communities from Stordalen Mire near Abisko, Sweden - Bog_T0_2 | ecosystem: Environmental > Terrestrial > Soil > Wetlands > Peat | place: Sweden: Abisko, Stordalen Mire...
GGCGTCGCGCCCCCCACGGGGCGCGTGGATTGAAACCAACATCCGCGCCGGGCGTTTGGTGAGCACCTGAGTCGCGCCCCCCACGGGGCGCGTGGATTGAAACCTCCTGCTTGAATCCACACGTAACCGGCCGCGGCGTCGCGCCCCCCACGGGGCGCGTGGATTGAAACCCCAACAACAACAGAGCAGCAGGAACCTACACCAGTCGCGCCCCCCACGGGGCGCGTGGATTGAAACAGGTCACCGTCCACGTCACCGCGCCGATGCTCGAGTCGCGCCCCCCACGGGGCGCGTGGATTGAAACATTGGAAGATGAGGATGTCGAAAAGGTATTCCAGCGTCGCGCCCCTCACGGGGCGCGTGGATTGAAACACGTCGTCATCGGCCTGCAGCGGCGTCTGGTAGCGTCGCGCCCCCCACGGGGCGCGTGGATTGAAACGCATACACATCAGTGAACTGCCGCGTGAGGTAGGTCGCGCCCCCCACGGGGCGCGTGGATTGAAACACCACGGGCAAACTGCAACCATTACCCCCTCCAGTCGCGCCCCCCACGGGGCGCGTGGATTGAAACAATTTGAACACACATTTTAGCCCGGTTCAGCGAGTCGCGCCCCCCACGGGGCGCGTGGATTGAAACGCGCTGCCCATTGTGGCCAGCCGCGACGGCGACAGTCGCGCCCCCCACGGGGCGCGTGGATTGAAACGGTGCGCATCAGGCGTCCGCCTTTCCGGGTGCGGCGTCGCGCCCCCCACGGGGCGCGTGGATTGAAACAGGTTGGGGTAGCTGCATGGGGAGCTGACCGTAGTCGCGCCCCCCACGGGGCGCGTGGATTGAAACATCGGCGAGCCGCAGTGGATGCACTTGCCGCAAGTCGCGCCCCCCACGGGGCGCGTGGATTGAAACATCACCTGCTCAGTCTGCCGCAGGCGCTTCGCGTGTCGCGCCCCCCACGGGGCGCGTGGATTGAAACACCGTATCCACGCCGGCATGCATGACATCCTGAGTCGCGCCCCCCACGGGGCGCGTGGATTGAAACGTGCTTGTGGTGTCGCGCAGCGCAACGCTTGGCGCGTCGCGCCCCCCACGGGGCGCGTGGATTGAAACACACTCGGAACGCCGCCGCCGCTGCCTCCGCCCAGTCGCGCCCCCCACGGGGCGCGTGGATTGAAACGCGAAGGCCATGCCCACCTGGTCGCCGCGCGAGAGTCGCGCCCCCCACGGGGCGCGTGGATTGAAACTTCCATCGGCCAGGGCGCGCGGTCGAGCTGCTCGCGTCGCGCCCCCCACGGGGCGCGTGGATTGAAACAGATGCGCAACCATGTAATGTGTCAAGGGGAAAGTCGCGCCCCCCACGGGGCGCGTGGATTGAAACTGAATGCTGGTCAACGCCGCGTTGATCTCCGGTGTCGCGCCCCCCACGGGGCGCGTGGATTGAAACCTCCTCGAACTCGATGAATTGTTTGCCTTCGTCGGTCGCGCCCCCCACGGGGCGCGTGGATTGAAACAGATAGGGCTCAACCTGGGCGAGCTTGATGGTCGTCGCGCCCCCCACGGGGCGCGTGGATTGAAACGGTCAGATCCACCGGCAAGTCGTCGGTCGTATCCGTCGCGCCCCCCACGGGGCGCGTGGATTGAAACGGGATTTGGAGGGTTTTATGGGGAAGTTGCTGGCGTCGCGCCCCCCACGGGGCGCGTGGATTGAAACCAATCGTGCGCTGCACCGTCCGCTCCGACCGGCGCGTCGCGCCCCCCACGGGGCGCGTGGATTGAAACCAGTTTGATCTGCGCAGCAGTTGGTTGATAGTGGTCGCGCCCCCCACGGGGCGCGTGGATTGAAACCAGTAAAAACCGTCGCCTGGATAAGTCGCCGGAGTCGCGCCCCCCACGGGGCGCGTGGATTGAAACAACGCAACGCAAGTGTTGGTGTATGGGTTGAAGAGTCGCGCCCCCCACGGGGCGCGTGGATTGAAACAAAAGACACGGCTCGCAAATGTAGACAGGCCCAGGTCGCGCCCCCCACGGGGCGCGTGGATTGAAACTTCGATTGCGGTTTTGCAATAGCCTTGGGAGCTAGTCGCGCCCCCCACGGGGCGCGTGGATTGAAACGGAACCGTCCCGCTCACGCCGTGGATACACACACGTCGCGCCCCCCACGGGGCGCGTGGATTGAAACGAACCCATGCCGATTGTTTTTGAGTTTTGCGGCGGTCGCGCCCCCCACGGGGCGCGTGGATTGAAACGCGTAAGGACCGGATGACAAAGCCACGCCCGAAAAGTCGCGCCCCCCACGGGGCGCGTGGATTGAAACACTGGCCCATCGTTACCATTTCCGGAGTCATTAGTCGCGCCCCCCACGGGGCGCGTGGATTGAAACGTTTTGGATGAGGCCGCACGCCTGGGCTGTGATCGTCGCGCCCCCCACGGGGCGCGTGGATTGAAACTCCATGCCGCCAGAAAACTCCGCAACCGTCAAAGAGTCGCGCCCCCCACGGGGCGCGTGGATTGAAACAACTGCACCGGCGTGGCGATGAACAGCTTCGCTGGTCGCCCCCCCACGGGGCGCGTGGATTGAAACATCTCAAATTTGAGATATGACGAGAAAGCTTAACCGTCGCGCCCCCCACGGGGCGCGTGGATTGAAACGCTACCCCCTCGGCTGGGCAGCTACTGGCGCCGCGTCGCGCCCCCCACGGGGCGCGTGGATTGAAACGCTGATGTTTTTTCGGAACCGTCCCGCTCACGCCGTCGCGCCCCCCACGGGGCGCGTGGATTGAAACGATCTCGCGTTAGGGGCGCGATGAGCTTATTTTAGTCGCGCCCCCCACGGGGCGCGTGGATTGAAACCGCTGCGAAGCGCGGCGCCAGTACTGCCACGCCGTCGCGCCCCCCACGGGGCGCGTGGATTGAAACCCGATCGGCGCCCCAGGCTCGATCATCCGATGCTGTCGCGCCCCCCACGGGGCGCGTGGATTGAAACTTTTGCGCCTCATAGACTTGTGCAAGGTTCGGCTCGTCGCGCCCCCCACGGGGCGCGTGGATTGAAACACCGGAAGGCAAGGATCGCAACTCCTCTACGCAGTCGCGCCCCCCACGGGGCGCGTGGATTGAAACTCGTTTGCGCTCAGCGCCTTCTTCGCGGGCTTGGGTCGCGCCCCGCACGGGGCGCGTGGATTGAAACATCGAGCCATCATTCGGGGGAACCGGCCTAAAAGTCGCGCCCCCCACGGGGCGCGTGGATTGAAACCCTGAGTTCCGCGCGGCGATGGTGGCAGCTAAAGTCGCGCCCCCCACGGGGCGCGTGGATTGAAACTTTCCCATCCTGCGGTAGAAGACCCGACAGTCCGTCGCGCCCCCCACGGGGCGCGTGGATTGAAACATCGGCAAGGTTCGCATCGATACTCACTATGCGGTCGCGCCCCCCACGGGGCGCGTGGATTGAAACCTTGTACACGTCCTGCGGTTGCAATCATTTACCGTCGCGCCCCCCACGGGGCGCGTGGATTGAAACGAGTATGCGCTGTTGCTTCCTGACGGTGGCCCGGTCGCGCCCCCCACGGGGCGCGTGGATTGAAACCGTTGATTGCGGTAACCAGCGCATTCGTTGCCAGTCGCGCCCCCCACGGGGCGCGTGGATTGAAACTTGGCACCGGCTTCTACGCCAATGGAGCTATCGTCGCGCCCCCCACGGGGCGCGTGGATTGAAACAACCTGTAAGACCGCATGGGTTGACGGGCGCAGTCGTCGCGCCCCCCACGGGGCGCGTGGATTGAAACACTTGGTCAGCGTTGGGGATGTTCAAATCCTTCGTCGCGCCCCCCACGGGGCGCGTGGATTGAAACATCGGCTCCCTTGGCACGTTCGCGACCATGCTGAGTCGCGCCCCCCACGGGGCGCGTGGATTGAAACAAGGCCTTCGTCGAGAGCAAGCTCAAGGCAGCCGAGTCGCGCCCCCCACGGGGCGCGTGGATTGAAACGTGTTTCCGTGCTACGTTGAAGCGCTCGATGTTGCGTCGCGCCCCCCACGGGGCGCGTGGATTGAAACCGGCCGATGCGGAGAACGTGGTCACAAGCGCAGAGTCGCGCCCCCCACGGGGCGCGTGGATTGAAACAGATTTACCGGGCTCAATGGTACCGGGTAGCTGATGTCGCGCCCCCCACGGGGCGCGTGGATTGAAACTAGGAAGGTGCCCGGCGAGCCCCACGGCCAGACGTCGCGCCCCCCACGGGGCGCGTGGATTGAAACGCAGTGTCGTTGATACGGCTGCGAAAACGGTCAGGTCGCGCCCCCCACGGGGCGCGTGGATTGAAACAGCGATTCCAGGTTCTCGCTGTCATGGGCCGCGCCGTCGCGCCCCCCACGGGGCGCGTGGATTGAAACTTCGAGTAGGCGTGTCTGCGAGTTCTCGCGCTCGTCGCGCCCCCCACGGGGCGCGTGGATTGAAACAGTACGAGATTGGAAAAACCTACACAGAGCCGACGTCGCGCCCCCCACGGGGCGCGTGGATTGAAACCCTGGCTCACAGTCGTTCCCCTCGCGCCGCTTCAACGTCGCGCCCCCCACGGGGCGCGTGGATTGAAACCTCTTGATCGCGCCCAGCAGCACGATGTTGCTCGTCGCGCCCCCCACGGGGCGCGTGGATTGAAACGACTGCGCATCATCGCTCCCGCCATCAATCCTTCGTCGCGCCCCCCACGGGGCGCGTGGATTGAAACATGGTCCACGACGACGAGATGGAGAATGGCAAGTGTCGCGCCCCCCACGGGGCGCGTGGATTGAAACTCAAGCGATGGAAAAGGCGGGCCGATCAAGTTGGCGTCGCGCCCCCCACGGGGCGCGTGGATTGAAACAGAGAACGCGCAGCCCTCGCGGTGCATGGCGGCGGTCGCGCCCCCCACGGGGCGCGTGGATTGAAACGCCGACACCGGCGCGGAAAAACACCGCGCCTCCCGTCGCGCCCCCCACGGGGCGCGTGGATTGAAACGCTTGGTCATGGCTTTGTCGCCGCCCTGGCTGAGGTCGCGCCCCCCACGGGGCGCGTGGATTGAAACGCTGCCCTGGCGCTTGATGTGTCCAGCGTCAAGGGTCGCGCCCCCCACGGGGCGCGTGGATTGAAACGCTGCCCTGGCGCTTGATGTGTCCAGCGTCAAGGCGTCGCGCCCCCCACGGGGCGCGTGGATTGAAACCCTGAAGGATATGCAACGGTGTTCTACCTTCGCGGGTCGCGCCCCCCACGGGGCGCGTGGATTGAAACGAGAACGCGCAGCCCTCGCGGTGCATGGCGGCGTCGCGCCCCCCACGGGGCGCGTGGATTGAAACCTTCTTTCGCTGCAAGTTGTGCGACTGGGTTCCGGTCGCGCCCCCCACGGGGCGCGTGGATTGAAACTTTGCTCATGCCGCCGCCTCGCGCACGCTGGCTGAGTCGCGCCCCCCACGGGGCGCGTGGATTGAAACGACTTACTAAAATATCGAGCGAAAATCTTGCTGAGGTCGCGCCCCCCACGGGGCGCGTGGATTGAAACGCCGTCGAACGTACTCCGCTTTCCCTGCGGTTGTGTCGCGCCCCCCACGGGGCGCGTGGATTGAAACTCAAACTACGGCATACAGAAAGAGGCCGTGGAAGTCGCGCCCCCCACGGGGCGCGTGGATTGAAACGATGGGGCTGTCACCGTGTAACTCCCCGATACTGGTCGCGCCCCCCACGGGGCGCGTGGATTGAAACGCTTTGGTAGCACGGCATCATGCGGATGCGGCCAAGTCGCGCCCCCCACGGGGCGCGTGGATTGAAACCAAGAATACTGGCCCAGGTTTCCCTTTGGAACCTGTCGCGCCCCCCACGGGGCGCGTGGATTGAAACGATCTGGTCGTTACGATTGGCTTTGTCGACTCCTGTCGCGCCCCCCACGGGGCGCGTGGATTGAAACGAGATTATCGAGATACCCGATTTCGCTGTTGTGGTCGCGCCCCCCACGGGGCGCGTGGATTGAAACGCCTGGATCACAGCCACGAGCACCACAACGCTGGTCGCGCCCCCCACGGGGCGCGTGGATTGAAACGAGATGATCGAGATACCCGTTTTCGCTGTTGTGGTCGCGCCCCCCACGGGGCGCGTGGATTGAAACGCCTGGATCACAGCCACGAGCACCACAACGCTGGTCGCGCCCCCCACGGGGCGCGTGGATTGAAACATCGTGTGCAGGTGGTTTGCGACGGTACCCAGAAGTCGCGCCCCCCACGGGGCGCGTGGATTGAAACAAGGCCAGCATGTTTGCGCGCGACATCTTCGGCAGTCGCGCCCCCCACGGGGCGCGTGGATTGAAACTCAGCAACATGGGTGATGACAGTCGACCTGGCCGCGTCGCGCCCCCCACGGGGCGCGTGGATTGAAACCCCGATCGCGTTTCACTCGGCCGACGACTGCCAGCGTCGCGCCCCCCACGGGGCGCGTGGATTGAAACCGCTGACGAGCGCCATTTGCACGCTGACAACCGTGTCGCGCCCCCCACGGGGCGCGTGGATCGAAACAGCGAAAAGCTCGTAATCAACGGGGATGGCGGGGGTCGCGCCCCCCACGGGGCGCGTGGATTGAAACCTCATCCGCGCCGTATGCAATTTGCCGATCTTCGCGTCGCGCCCCCCACGGGGCGCGTGGATTGAAACGCGCGTATGGAACCACTTGCGGAAGGTCTGAATGTCGCGCCCCCCCACGGGGCGCGTGGATTGAAACTACAGCCACCGCTTGCCCACGTGCTACCCTCAAGTCGCGCCCCCCACGGGGCGCGTGGATTGAAACAATATAGACATCCCGCATGAGGTTGAAGTCGTCGTGTCGCGCCCCCCACGGGGCGCGTGGATTGAAACGCGTCTAGCATACTCTTGCACCCGGACCGGAGCGGTCGCGCCCCCCACGGGGCGCGTGGATTGAAACGTGAGCACCACTGTATCTCCGAACACGTCACTAGTCGCGCCCCCCACGGGGCGCGTGGATTGAAACATCACCCACTGCGATAACATCTCGAACGCAAACGTCGCGCCCCCCACGGGGCGCGTGGATTGAAACGATCTCAAGGTGATGGCGCTGGACAAGAAGACGACGTCGCGCCCCCCACGGGGCGCGTGGATTGAAACAAATAGTCTTTGTCAGCCTTGTCCAAGGCCGCCGCGTCGCGCCCCCCACGGGGCGCGTGGATTGAAACAGTCAACTGCTCCCCGGCCTCACGCATCTTGACTGTCGCGCCCCCCACGGGGCGCGTGGATTGAAACCTTCAGCACGGCAAGGGACAACAGGATGTCATCCGTCGCGCCCCCCACGGGGCGCGTGGATTGAAACAGCTGTATCCGCTTGACGTTGGTGCCATCTGGCGTCGCGCCCCCCACGGGGCGCGTGGATTGAAACAGACAACTGGCGGCGGTACTTCCAGCGCGGCCGGGTCGCGCCCCCCACGGGGCGCGTGGATTGAAACAAAACAGTACCGGATAAACGCCGTCAATCGTCGTCGCGCCCCCCACGGGGCGCGTGGATTGAAAGTGTTCCGGCACATGCGTGGCACACCTGACCGCTTTTCACGATTGTTTTATCTGTGGAATAGGGAACGGGACACTGACGGGGGTTCAGCACCTGCTGTATCCTAGGAGGCCCGCGGGTTTGCCGCAATTGGTCGCATGATCGGCGCACAGGATTGGGAAAGATCAGGTTTTATCGAGATTTGAGCGCGGTGCTCTTAATGGGCAGCTCAGTACCATCTGGCAACTCCCAGCCCCTGAGAATTGAATCCTCTCAGATGCCGGAATCGCCCCGAATGCACCTGGGCATTGCTTCCTGTATCCTTTTCGGGAACGATTGACCTCAGAATGGGTGCAGCTAGCGCACTTTCGAGCACGCTGTTTGGGCGCACGCGCGGTGCGGTGCTGGCCGTTCTGTTTGGGCATGTTGGCGAGTCCTACTACCTAAGACAACTTGCCCGGATGACGGGGATTACACTGGGGCCCGTGCAGCGGGAGTTGCGCCAGTTGGTCGAAGCCGGTCTGGTTACCAAAAAGACTCTGGGAACCCAGACCCTCTTTAGCGCCAACGAGGCCAGCCCCATCTTCGCAGAGATGCGGGCCATTGTCGCGAAGACGGTCGGAGTCCGCGACATTCTCCTGGCTGCGCTCAGCCCTCTGGCAGCGAATATCGACCTTGCTTTCGTCTATGGCTCCGTGGCGCGTTCCCGTGAGGGCCAGCAAAGCGACGTCGACCTAATGGTTGTCGGTAGTTTGCAGTTCGAAGATGTCGTTGACCGGATAGCAAAAGCGCAGCAGACGCTTAACCGTGAGATCAACCCTACGGTTTATACGGCGAATGAATTCAGAGGCAAGCTGCGCGGCAACTTCCTGAAGACCGTGCTCGGCGAGAACAAGCTCTTTCTGATCGGAGACGAGGATGTCCTTAGAAAACTGGGCCAGTAATTGGTGGCTTGAGAAACTCGGGTCCGATCAGGAGGAGATCGAGCGTCTGCTCGCGAATTCGGATGGACATCTCGGCGACTATCGAAAGGCGGTTGCGAGCGAAATGTCTTCCGATGCGCAACTGAGCCTGGCCTGGGACTCGATCCGTGCGTCCGCGACAGCCGCCTTACGCGCGGCTGGGTATCCATCTTGTTTGTGACGCAGGAATCTCTCTCGAATCTCGATGGAATTCGCGATTCGACGGGCATCATTTGCCTTACAGCGCCGCCCCGTCAAGGGTGGTGTTCGTTTTGCGGCTTCCAGTGAGACTTGTGAAGATCGGTGCCAATGCTTTTGGCGAAATCGCGCTCCCGATCAAACCCGTCGCACGATGAAATGATAAAGCGCGACGCCATGAAAACTTGGCCAGTATTTTCGCTTTCAACCATCCCTTCCGTAAAGGCCACAGGCGACAGGCAGCAGTCAAACCGGCCGAGCTCCTCCCACGGAGGCTCTTTCGGATAACAGTACATAACGATGTCGGGCGCCATGGGGAACACCAAATAGGTGCCACCGCTGAACATTCCAACCTTAAGCCACATCGCGTTATCGCCGGTGCGAAACGCGACCGGATTGTCAGAGGTGATGAAATGAGTCGCAGTTGGGTTTCGCCCGAATAGCCAGATCGCGTGTCCTATTCGCTCCGCGAACTCCTCGAAAATGCTGTTTTTCCAGAGCATGCTCAGATGCAGTAACCGCTTCTCGTGCTCGGTCGACGGCCTACCGTCCGCCCCCTGTTCGGCGAACTTGGCAAGGATATCTCTGGCGTCCGCTGTGCGCAAAAACTGCAACGCTAGGTAGAGCGACACGAGCTCGCGATTGATTTCTGGGATCTCGACTTTCTCCATCGGCTTCAAGTCGCGAAGCCACTCCAACCATTGTCCGGTAATAAGGGCTACTTCGCCGTCAAGTTGGGAGAACTGTTTCTCCATCGTGAGAGGATCATGTCCCAACGCCGCCAGTTCCTCATGCCAATAAAAATTGTTTTCCGTGGCGACCCCGTTGGGCCGCGTCCGAAATACACGGTCCTTGTCCCGATCCCATAACCAAAGCTGGCCGGTGGCGTCGGTAAACCGTCGCAGGTAAAACTGCGGTACATAGTGATGTAATTTCGGAGCATTCATCGGTTCACTTCTGTTCGATATGATTCTATGCGCTGGCACGCTGCTTGACGCGTTGTCGAGTTCGAAGACATCGAGGACGGGAGTGAGCGGACGAACCGTGGACTTTTCTCACCTCGTATTTGAGACGTCGGATTCTCGACCTAAATACCCGAGAGCGGGCGTTGCTGACGGTTTTCAAGCTTCTGAACTGCTCAGATCGCGTGGAAGAAGATTCATAGCACTCTCTGAAGGCCTGCCCGTCTGCGACACCCATTCTGTCCTGTTCACCCCGGGATCTCCAAAAAACTAGGGATCGGAGTCACGCGCCATCGAATGTCTAGTAGGGTACGGCTTCCGCGCAAGCCTCTTCCATGAGGTCGCTTTTGCGGCTAAGCTGTACCATTAAGCTTATGCTTCGAAATGAAGGCCGATCATGAACTACCGCCAAAAAACGCTCATCGGACTGCTCAGCACTTTCGGCGGCCATTTGCCCAGCACCGACTTCCAAAAATATCTGTTCTTGTATACGCGGGAGTTCCAACAGGAGCCGTCCTTTGAATTCGTGCCATATAGGTTTGGCAGCTTTTCATTCCAGTCCTATGCCGACAAGCGGCGCCTCGTCGAGAGCGGCGCATTAGCGGATGCTGAGGATTGGCAATTGCAGGAAGGGTTTGCGACGGAGGGGTTGTTCGACGAGGCGACATATAGCCGCTGCTACGCTAAATACTCACACCTTCATGGCACGAAGCTCCTGCAGGACGTGTACCGCCGGTATCCTTATTACGCCATTAAGAGCGAGCGCGCCCCGAAGATCATGAATGATGAGGAACTCAGCGCGATTACTGCTGCGCGCCCCGCTGCATCTGCTGCCTGCTTTTTCACCATCGGCTACGAGGGATCTTCTATTGAGGGCTACTTGAATCGCCTCATCAAAAACAATGTCAAGACGCTCGTGGACGTGCGCCGCAATCCCCTAAGCCGCAAGTTTGGTTTCTCCAAAAGGATGCTCTCAGAAACTGTCAAAAAACTCGGAATTGGCTATGTGCATATCCCAGAGCTTGGTATCGCCTCGGAGAGACGGCAGGAGTTGAATACCCAGGCAGACTACGACCGACTGTTCAATTCTTACGAAAGACAAGAATTGAAGCAAAACGGAAATGCGATGCAGGATTTGTTCCGCATCTTCCTTAAAGACGAACGCGTTGCGATTACCTGTTTCGAGGCGAATGTCTGCATGTGTCACCGAGGGCGGGTCGCGAAAGCAATGTCCGCCTTCCCAGACTGGAAGTACGACATCCATCACATCTGAAGTTCTCCGAAGAGAATGGCCAAAGAGAAAGTCCTGATCACCGTCAAAACCTATCCGACCATCTCCGAAAAGTACAAGGAGCTGGCCTGCACCGCGGGTTTTCGTGAGGATGGCTCCTGGATTCGCCTTTACCCCATTCCGTTCCGGTTGCTCGATCAAGAGCAGCAGTACAAGAAATACCAATGGGTGGAGGTAGACACCGCTCGCAATAAGGGAGACGAGCGTCCAGAAAGTCACCGTGTTCTTAGCACGAGTGAGATCAAGCTCCTACACGAAGTCAGCACCGATCGTGAATGGGAGGAACGTAGGAAGTTGGTTCTGGGCGGCCAGAAAATCTACACCAACCTGAAAGAGATTATTGGCCTCGCGCACGACAACAAAATCTCGCTTGTCGTGTTCAAACCCGCCGAGGTCCTGGGATTCGTCGCAGAGGCTGCCGAGCCCGAATGGCCGCGCGAAAAAATCACAGGCATTCTGAACAGCATGAAACAAGGACATCTTTTCGAGGATCAGAACCTCGAAGATTTCAGGATTATGCCGAAGCTCCCATACAAATTCTCGTACCGCTTCAAGGATGACGCTGGAGTCGAGAGCAAACTGATGATCGAGGATTGGGAGATCGGTCAGCTGTACTGGAATTGCGAAAAACGCTACGGCAAGGACGAGGCCGTTTCAAAGGTACGCCAGAAATATATGGACGACTTTGTCAAAACCAAAGACCTGTACCTGTTCCTGGGCACAACCTATGAATGGCACGTACGTAAGGCAAGAAATCCCTTCGTCATCATCGGCACCTTCCATCCACCGCACATAACGCAGAACAGTCTCTTTTAGAGTGCTTGGATTCGCCGAATTCTTGAAGAGGTGACCGCGATGATTCATCTGGAACATCCCTCAAACGAAACGTGGGAATTGCGTCGGAACTGGTTTGAGCAGAAAGCGGAACCACCCGACGACGGCGGATACCTTTTAAGCGAACAGGCCTGCGCGGTGGTAGTTGATTTGCAGTGTGCATTCTGCGCGGGCGCGTGGATCGCGGTTGTCGTATTGGCTGCGGCAGCGATCGATGCACATCTTCACGATGCAGAAGGTTTCACAGGGAATGCCAAGCGTGCCATCGATGAAGCCGGTGCAGATCTCCAGTTGCATACATTGAGAAAGCGCCGTAACGCGCTCATCCATTCAGATCCGGATAGCCCCGCGATCACTGTCGATCAACAATGGTCCGAACGTGTGAGACTCGAAGAAGATGCCCGGCTTGCGGTCGAACTGGTCTTTCGCGTGTTCTATGCCAACCCTTCAGTTTGAATGTCGGAAAGATTTGTAATGTGATGTCGGCATGTATTCCCAGATCCTCGGGAGATTCTGGATTGGCTAGCCACTGAGAAATTCATGTTCTCGGAGGCTGGATCCCTGCTACTTGATTCGCAGATGCCATCCCCGCCGCAACTCAGCACCTGGAATGTTTTCTTCGCGCTGGATGGCTGCCTTGATCGAATCCATGTCCGGCCTTGACTCTTCCACAGCGCTCTCAAGAATTTTGCCGAGTTCGTCGGGGAGATTTGCCAGAACGGTTTCCCAGAGAACGCCGCCAATGCGCGCATCAATCTTTCGATAGGCCAATGGTAGAGCGGCTTCGTCGGTAATTCGCACGGAATCCTGGCTGTTCTTCTGCGCCCGCAACGTGAACTGGTAGCCCTCGACCTTCTTGAGGTCTCGGCTTAGCAGGTAGTAGAGCACCATGTTTTTGGTTCGCTCCACCTTGCCGGCTGTGACGCGAGTCCGGTCAGCAAGCCGCGTGGACTCGCTCCGGCAATACTGTTCTCGGGCTTCCATGATGCGCACAAAGCGGCCGATCCGATCGACCTTCTCGCCGTGCGCCTCGCAGAATTGCTGGAACCGAGCAACCAGGTCTTCCGCAGCCTGACCTTCTGACTCAACCTGTCCTTCGATCTCTTCGAGGAGTCCGTCGAGCTCCACGTCGATTTCAAACAACGAGCTTGTTTCCGCAATCGATGCCATCTGTGTTTCTCCTGCTTGAACGTTCTGAATTCTTCGCCGGTATTATGCCGCTACCTTCTGTTGCATACAGAGAGAGCGGGAGGCCTCATACGCCAGTTCGTCGGCACGGCTCTGGTCGCGATGCCCGCTGTGACCTTTGATCCACTTCCATCGGATGGGAAGACTTGTGTTCAGCTCGATCAGCTCTGTCCACAATTCTCGGTGCTGCAGTTGGGTTCCGCGCCGGTTTCGCCAGCCTTGGCGCTGCCAGCGGGATACAAATGCGCGCATTCCATAGATCAGGTATTCGGAGTCTGAGTGAAGCTCGATCCGCGCTCGGCCTTCAACCGACCGAAGCGCCTGGACCGCCGCGACAAGTTCCATCTCGGAGATGGTTGTCCAGGGATGGGCGCCCGACATCTCCCTACGTTTCTTTCCTTGGATTACGATGACGCCCCATCCGCCTGGGCCCGGATTGCCGATCGCGGAACCGTCCGTGAAGATGCGATAAGTCTGATCCAAAAAGAGCCTCCTTTCCCCGAATCAATTTGGGGCGTTCATCGAAAGACTGGGGTGAGATCGAGATTTGCGTTTGCCACTGGGGACGCACGGCAAGCTCTCGGCCCTTTGGACTATGCAGCCTGCATCGGAATGACCGCGCCGAAGGGGGCCTTCTGGCCTCCGGTCGACGCCCAGAGCACGGGATAGGCGGGAGCAGACAGCGGGAACGAGCCATACAGATCCGTCAGAAAGACGAGGGTCTGCGGCAGAATTCCATGCTCATCCAGCCACTCGAAGCATGGACCAAATTCTGTGCCGCCGCCTCCCACCGGGTTAAGGTGAACCGGTTGGCCGGACGCGTATGTCTCCACCTTCTGCACCTCTGAATCGAAGTAGAGAACATGCACACGCTCCGGCCGCTGGCCTTCGAGAATCGAACGCACCTCGGCCTCAAAGAGCGCGAGTTGTCGCTCGTTCACTGAGCCCGAGCAGTCGACGGCGATCGCGACCTCACCGACGCCTTCGCGGACTACGCCGGGCAGATAGACACCAGCCCAGACGTGGCGTCGGTTTGGGCGCATCCAGCTATAGTCAGCCGGGATCGTATCCGACCAAAGCCGCCGCAGCAGTTCTCGCCAATTGACCGCGGCCTCCGCCGCTCCTTCCAAGGTTCGGTGGAGACCGGCCGGAACCTTGCCCGCCTGCCGGGCAACCGTCGTGGCCTGGTTGACCGCCACGTCCCACTCCCTCGCCTGTTCTTCAATGGTTGGGGTTTCCTCGTCCGGCAGTGGCGCATCGAGGACCTGGCCTATTCCGCCTTCGGTAACGGGAGCGGAAGGTTCGTTTGAATCGCCGCCGCCTGATGCTTCATCCTTCGATTCCTCTCCTGCCGACTCGTTGTCTCCACTCTCTTTGCCCGGGTTCTGCTCTGTTTCCGATTCCGATTCAAGGAGGTTGTAGATCTGCTCCGCGCTCATTCCACGGAAGCGGTCGTCGATGAGCACCCCATCGGGCAGGCTGAGTCCGGCGTCAACGAGCAAGGGATTGATAGCGAAGTCACACGCCTGGTTCCACATCTTTGGATCGCGCCCAGATCGGCGCACATGATGATGAAGGGCCGGGTGCATGACCTCGTGAGCCAAGGTTCCAGCCAGAGTCGCCGCGTTCAAGGTTTCGACAAAATCAGGGTTGTAGAAGAGTGACACTCCATCCGTGGCCATTGTTTGAATCGACCGGCACTCGCGCCCCTTCAGCCGGAACAGGAGCGAGCCGAAAAAGGGGTGGTCTAGGATGAGTGAAGTGCGTGCCTTCTGAATACGCAGTGAGGTTGGTGTCTCATGTCTCATGCCGCTGCGGGCGCCTCCATGTACGCGGACATGCGGTTAAAAATGTCGTCGGCGCTCGGACCTTGAGCGAATTCTGCCGCCTCGCGGCTGCGCAACAGGCCATCCATTTCGGCCACGATGTTGGCGGCGTCGGCGGCCGCGGTGACGCGCAGCAGGTCATGCTTCTTGAGATCCTGAGCGGAGTAGTTGCACAGCCGCTCTTTCACTTGATCCGCAAAGCGGTTTAGGTCAGCGTCGCCATTGACGTTGAGCCGCGGCAATATCTCCACCAGGTCCAGAACATTGGTCACCAGCGAACCGTGGAAGCGCGACTCCGGCTCGTTCAGCCGGTCGACCATGTGGGCGACCACATCCCGAAGGCGCTTCCACAGATCTTCGGTTCCGCGCATCAGCGATTCGCGGACGTTGGCATCGATCTCGCGCGAGACCCGCGCCTGCTCCTCGGCCGACATCTGGACACGGAAGTCGGCGCCAGACGGGATGGGCAACACTTCGAGCTTGACGCCGAACTTCTTCCGCAGCTTCTCTGCGGACGGATAGTCTTCCTCGCGGAAGAGCCCGTTCAACTCCGGCTTTACCTGCTCAATGTATTGGGGATAGACGCCGAGAAAGCTCTCGACGCCCTGTTCAAATCCGGCCTCGAACTCGCGCATGCGCGCCATGAGATCGAAGTAAAAGTTCGCTGGTAGCAGCCGGAACCCCTCGTCCGACCAGGGAAGGGTGATTTTGTAGAAGTGCTGCCGGATCTGCCCAGCCAGCGTGCGCAGCTCCTCCAGCTTGTCTGCGCCGCGCAACAGCTGCTTGTTGTAGCGACCCGCGCCCTGGTGCGCCCCATGTTGATCGGCCACGTCTCGGCTGACTTTGCGGTCGTGTTTGACGGCCGTCCAGATGCTGATGTGGACGGCGGCGAGCATTGCCTTTTCCGTAATCATTGAATGACCTCCCGGTAATCCACGCCGAAACGAACAAATTCCGGAGTGTGGGTTATGGCGGTGTCCCGCGCCGCCGCATCGCGCATCGCCATCACCCGCATCTCGGTCGGCATCCGGTCGAGATACGCGATTGCTCTCCCTACCGAGGTGTCACTCAAGACCCTGCCGAGGGCAGTAGCAATAGCGATTTGCGCGGAGGGCTCCGTGGGAAGCGGCGCCGTCGTGGGGTTCAGAAGAATTTCGTCGATCGAAGGCAACTGGCGAAACAGCCGAATGAAAGCCACAAGTTCCGAAGCCGCTGCCGGCCCCACAGTTCCATCCAGGAGCTGCGCCTCAAACTCGCTTGCCCCCGAGAGAAACTGCGTCTTCTGACGACGGGCGATGCCGCAAAGCACCTGTGACGCCATCTCCCAGGAACGCGGAGTGGGCCACGCGTTAGCGTCTGCGGTCGCATCAGCCGTGTGCAGCAGGTCCGGCTTGAAGCGCAGGAAGGCGATGATCTCCGGGCGCACCAGAGCCTTGACCGCCCACCTGCACCAGTCGTCGAGATCCGGTTCAAGGTCCAGATGCACAAACCGGTTGCGCAACGGTCGCGGCATGGCGAAATGGACGCCACGCTCGGAGGCTGGATTGCCGGCGGCGATGACCACCCAGCCGTCGGGCAGCACATACTCGCCGAGCTTGCGATCAAGCACCAGCTGATAGCAGCCCGCCTGGGTCATCTGCGGCGCAGATGTCAGTTCATCGAGAAAGAGAATGCCTTTGCCTGAGGTGGGGAGAAACTTGGGCGGCACCCATTCGGTCTGGTCTTCGGCGATCCGCGGTAGCCCCCGAAGATCGACCGGGTCAAGCTGCACGGCGCGCACGTCGAGAAAATCGTAGTCGAGAACTTTCGCGACCTGCGAGACGATCTGCGACTTTCCGACTCCGCATGCGCCCCAGATGTGCAGGGGCACACGTTCGCCGATCAGCGCATGAAGCGCCTCATAGAGTTTCGATGGTTTCATTTAGGTTTACCTCGGGTGGAATGTCTATTCCCTTGTCAAGAAAAGGCGAATGCAATTAAAGCGGGTGTTTGTTAATTGCTGCAAATCGCGAGACTCTTGCGGCTCGCGGATATTGCCTTTGATCCGGCTTGGTATAATTCTCACTCCCAAGAGATCCCATCAGAGCGCTCGCTCAACGGAGGATTTCCCATGCCAGAACTAATCGAACGATTCATTTCGAAAATGCCGAATCCAACGGTCATGGGCAGGGAAATCGCCTGGGACGGCCCAGCGCGTCAGCGGAAGTTAATCGAGATCGCGCATTCTCAGATTCGTGCCCAAAGGGAAACAATTAAGCAAATCGAAGAGAGCCATCTCCTTAACGCAAGCATGATGATCGCCGAGGTCCACGACCAGACGGAAGCACTCAGCTCAAGTATGGAGGAACTCGGGGACAAAGTTTTGTGGGGCCTCCAAGTTGCGGCCGATACTATCTCCCACTCCGTCGAAAAACTCGGTAACCGGCTCTGCGCTTGCCTAGTTGAAATACAGTGGGAATTAGCACAGCACCAAGAAATCCTGAAGGGCATTCTTCAAGTGCTGCGAGAAAATCGGCGCAACGAAGCTCAGCAGCTTGTAGCTCAAGCAGTCCGGCATTACCACAGCGGGGAGCTAGCCGAAGCTGAAGAGCGGTTGCGGCGCGCCCTTGATTGGGATACGACGGATTATCAAGTGCTTATGAATCTCGGCTTCGTTGAGGTACAGAAGGGTGGTGTTGAGGCTGCACACCTCTTTTTCAAGAAGGCGCTTACTCTTCCGACACACCTCGATCCAGAATCGAAATCAAGGACTCTCTGGGCAATCGCGCGGTTGTACTACACGCAGCAAGAATTCGATAAGGCACTGAAGACGGCCTCTGAAGCTCATATGACAGAAGGAGGCCGGAATGCGAGCGGATTCTATACCGTCGGTGTCTACGCAGCGCTCGCAGGGCAAAGCGATCGCGCGCTCGTGGAAATAGAGAAGGCCGTACTCCTGGATAGGGTCTACTTTGTTCGCGCGAGCTCTGATCCAGATCTGGAGGGCATCCGCCAAGATATTTTCAAGTTGCTTTCTAGACTCGCGAATTCTGCGATGAATAGTGCGCAATCGAAGCTCGGAGACATTGGGAAACAACTTGATGAATTGCGACATAAAGACTTTGCATCCCAATATGATGATTTGATCGCGATGACATCTGAGTCGGCAACAAGAGCCCGACACTTTCTGGAGACGACGTCTTACTCCGGATGCCTCGACATAATAAAGGACATGCAGACATTAGCATCGCAGCTAGCTGAGATATCTTCGCTGAATGGTTTGTATGCGATCAAATCCAAAGCTCAAGCCAGCCTCGAAACGGCGAAAAAGCAGCTCGTCAACGATAGCGCTCGATGCGTATTGCAGCCAGAGCGTGAAATAAGACAGAGTCGATGGTGGGAAAGTTTCATTTTTTGGCTGGTATTGTGGTCCGTACCCGGGTTTTTAGTTCGATCCTACGTTATGGGCGCCGGATCGAATGATATTGGCACTGGGCCGAACGCAGGTTTCTTTGGTGGATTACTTGGTGTCATCTGGCCCCTTCCCTGGGTGCTTGGTGGGATCGCCTGGTTGGCTCGCGGGCTGTTTGGTTCTCACGAGAAGTTCTGGATGATAGATCTTTTCTATGTAGCAACGGGTGGGCTGTTTCGTGCAATAATCCTCGCGCTCGCAATTTGGTTTTCGCTCCGGCTTGTCTTAATCATCCTTCCCACTCGGAGACAGAAGAAAATCGCGCAAGACAATGCTGCAAAACGTGATGTCCTAAGCCAAGGCCAGCGGAAGGAAGCTGAGGCTGCAAACGCGGTCGCCGCCGCTGACAGTGCAATCAATTCCGCGCGCGGCACAATTCTTCACAAACTCAGAGAATTAAGCACCTCCTACGGCGCGATCACGAGAATTTGAGGAATCTTCAGAGAATCTGGGAACACCCTCAATCAAGTTGTTTCGGGGCGGGAAATCACGTGAGGCTGAATCTTCAAAATTCAAGGTTGAAGGGAGACTGAATGGACCCGAATGGTGCGGATGCGATCGTAAGCGAAATGCTAGACCGGATGATGGACTTTGAAAGCGACCCGGTAGGAAATGCTGGGTACATAAGTGACCATTATGGCGAATTGAATGAGGAGACAAGAGAAAGGTGGTACAAGCTTCTCATTAAGAAGCGGGACAGAATGCCGCGTGAAGTGTGTGAGATCATCGATTCTCTGAAGGATCGAGTTGCAGTTAAACAAGTAGAGACCTCGCGCGAATTCTCGATATTGGCAAAAATGTCGGATTTTGACGATGACATACTGGGCGGGGCGCAGTATGTCAAGAAACACTTTGATGAACTTTCCGAGCCCACCAAAGATATGCTGTTCAACCTTCTCATGGAGAAGCGCGATGAAATGCCGAAGGAAGCGCAAACCATCGTGACGTTTCTGGGCTTCAGATGCGAAGCGGGTCGAAAACGGATGATAGCCAACCTTGAGAAGTCGGCATCGAAACTTCCTGATGGGAAGTTGAAGCGGGACATGATCGGTTAGGGCTTAGCCGGTCTAATTCTGGATTCTTGGAAACCAAGGTCTCGCTGCTCTCTAAAGCAGCCTTTTCCTGGATGGACCATCCAGTTCCTCGTGCTCTTCTATTTGCTGGTCGTGGACCTTCTCACCAGTTGACTTTGAGCGCACTCTGGTTCGGCCTTTACTGCTCGCGAAAACGCCCAATGTCCACACGGCCAAGGCTCATTGGACAAGGACGGGCCGCTTAGGCGGCCTCATCCAAGTCGTCGGGCTCATCCGTTGCCTCATCATCGGCTTCGGCAAGAATCTCATCTTCCTCGTCCGTATCCGACAAAGGCAACGGAGCAGACTCTGGTGCCGGCCCAATGTCAAAGAGGCTGGCATTGCGTGCCTGTTCCGGCTTCCTTGGCTCGGCAGGCTTGGGTGCCGCGCCCACTGGCTTCTGTGTCTCAGCCCCCGCTGGCTCTGTCCGGACCGTAGCGGACTTCGCTGCCGTTTTCGACCTCGCCTCCGCCTTTGCGGCCTTGGCTGCCGCCGTCATTTGGTCCTTGGCGGTTTCAAGCGTGTTTCTCAGCTCGAGATGGGCGCCAACAAACTCGACCAGCGCGGAAGGCAACTGGGCGTCCAATTCTTCCGCCGTGCCAGCCACGCTGAGCGGGGTCGTGAGCGCATCGTTTTCGCTTTCGTTGAGCTTGCGGGGAATGACGTTGACGCGAATGGTTTCGTCCTCCAAACGCGTAAGAATCAGGACAACGGTCCTCTGCCGAAGCAGCGGACCCAGTTCTTTGAACATGGATTCACCTTCCTGTGAGAATGAAACTGTGGCTTGGATTGCTATTGCTCGGGATCGTCCCAGTGCTGGGTGTATCTCGCGCCCAGAACGAGGGCCTTTGCAAACGCCTCACTGTCGTTTTCTCTCTTCCACAGCAGTGAGTAGACCGAGTTTACGGCTGCTTTCAAGATCCCTTTCATCTCCTCATCGGAGATGCGGGAATAGCCGCTATCGGCACTGCAGGTTGGGCAAGGCTTTCCCGCATGCAGATCCTCGATGGGACCATTTCGGAAAGCCAGCGCAACGATCATCTTGGCTTCGAGAGCCAGCACCGAGTCGACGGAAGATTTCTTCATGGTCCACCTGTATGCGAGAGATTATCTCAGCTTCTTGCGCGCGACCAGTGAAGTTCTGTGAGTGCGCCTCTGAATCTTTTTCCAGAGATCGGGATCGACCCCCAATACACTAGTCCGACCTGTTGAAGCGTTGTAAAAGGCTCCGTGATGGGTGAGCGTGCCGTAGCGAAAGAGCCTCGCAAGCATAGCGAGCGCGCTGGTTGCCAACACCTGATTGATGAATGGCTCTTGCCGTTCGAGCGCCTCCGCCGCACTGCAACTGGGCAGCGGGTCCTCGCCTGCTTCCGTATCCGAAATCTCAGGATAGAGCTCTGCAACGGTTCTCAGCCGGACCGCGCTGCGGTGGTTTGCGGCGTTCAACGGCTGGCCGAGCACATACTGACCGCTGCTTGCATTGTTGCCGAGGTCGAGCCAGTAAACGGTGCTGTCATTCGCTCGGGTGACCGCGGACAAGATGGCCTGCCGCGCCGCCCGTGTATCGACACACCCAATAATCAAGTGGGGACCTGCCGAATTGGATCTCAGCGAATCCTTGTGAAAGTGTTCCGGGCGCGCTTGCCACCGGAGGCCCCAGAAGAGATTCACGCGGTTGATCAGGACAACGGCCTTGTTCAGTCCGACATCGGCCGACGCGAACGGCTGACGTATGCAGTTAGTTTTCGAGACCAGATCGCCATCCGCCAGCATTACGTGGAGACCTCCGGCATGTCCCCACACTTTCATCGCCTGGTGGAGATAGGGCAGGCCGAGCAGCACTGCGCTGCCGTTGCCTCCCGCGCCGACAATCAGAACGCGGAGCGGCTGCCCTCTGCGGCACAAAGATTTCGGAAGAGCGTGTTCAGTGATCATGACCGCGCCTCTTCCCAGACAAGAACTCCCCTACCGTTTCCGGCAATTCGATCAGTGAGTCAATCGGAAACTCCTCGTTACCGGCGAGTTCCTTCCAAAGTCCCTCGAAGCCTCCGGGATGGCGCGTAAGCCTCCCCACGTTGCCATGCGTAAACTCGCTTTCATAGAAGCTCTGTTCCCACTGTGGAATGGAGGCGACGGTGGAAGTATCGGGAGCCCGCATCGATCCAAGGCAGACGCTCCCTGTGTCGTACACATTCCAGTAGGGAGCCACACAAAGCTTGGTATCGGCCGCAGGGCGATGATTCTCCTTGAGAGCCCGGATCGAGAGCGAGTGATCCATCGCCAGCCAGACGAGAGCGGGCTGCGGGAAGATCGCGCCATTCACTCCGTCCATGTCGCCCTGCGTCGTTCCGAAGAACATCGGGCGTTTCTGTGGAGGCGTCCACCAGGCAATAAGCCGTTCGGTGCGCGCGAGCACGCTCTCGGGCAGAAACTCCGCGTGCACCCGGCCTCCCAAGGCCTGGACCAGCGACTGAACGAACTCGATGGTCAGCGTCTTTGCCGGACCAAGCGTCGGTTGCTTGGCGCGATTGTCCGCGTTCACTTCGTGGTGGGTGATGAAGGTATTTCCGAAGCCGCCGTTTTGGTGTTCCGTCGACCGGTAGATCAGCAGGGCCTCACGTAGTGCGAAGTGATGGTTCTGTCCAATGCTCACGTGGACCTGCATGCGCCTCCTCACTTTCGAGCAGAGTAATCAGACCTGCCAGTTCCATGTTGACCCTTAAAAAGATCGCCATCGTGCGAATTGCTGTGTCGAACTCTACGCCGACTTCTGGCCGAAAGCAGACCGCGCAAGCCGGCTCATTGGTGGACTCGTTATAGCGTTCTGACTCATGATCGAAGCAGGCCTGAATCGCGTCATTCTCGCGGAAGACCAGCAAGAGGCTCGGCACCGGCGGGTCGTCGTATTCCCCTTCGAACCGTACGACCTGGCCCTTCAACCGCGACAGCCGATGAAGGGTCAGCAGCTTCTGAATCCACACGGAATGTGGTCCCTGAAGATGCCTGCGCAGCAGCCTGCGTGCGCTGGGATATGTCCAGCCTTTCGCGGTCCGGACGGGTTCCGGGATCGCCTCATCGACCGCCGGGAACTCGTAAGCATCCCGGCTCTCGGGCTCGTCCTGCTCCATCCAGTCGTGCAGCTGTTCGTTGTAGCATTCGGCGTCGGTGTGGTCGTAGATACGAATCCAGCGGTAGAGTGATCCCCGCAAAAGGTAGTAGTAAGCCACACCAAGGAATCGCTCCTGCTCTTCGAGCGCGTTCAGCGCGGCTCCTATTTTGAGGTAGCCGCAGGCCTGCAGTTCGAATGCGGCCATCAGCTTGCCTTCGCCAAGAGCTCCGCCCCGCCAATAACCCGTCCCGAGGTCGTCCCTGACTTCAAAGCAATAGTCGATCTTGTCCTTGAGCATGCCGCCGGAGAACTCCTCGATCAGCTTCTGGATGGCGCTTCGCGCGAAGACCACGGCGACCTTTCCGGTCTTTTGCCACAGCTCTTCGCCGGCGAGATTCCGCTCCACCAGCGCCAGACAAAGGCGGTAAAGGCGCTCGCCGTTAGTCTCCAGGCGATAGCTTGTGGGGATGCAGCGGAGGGACGGAAGGGTTTCACCGCAACCATATCCCAGCAGCGTTAAATCAGTGGCGGCAGCAGTTCGCTTGGGGTTTCGAGAACCGGCATCGTGCCGGACGACGATCTCCTGGCCGCTTCCGCGACGGCGTGCGCCAGGCTTTGTGACTCTTCGCATTTCAAATGCCTCGCGACGAGCCGGTCGGCTCTTTTGGGCGGCTTGCACTCAAGCCGACGGAGTTCCGCGAGCAGGTGGGTCTGATCCGCATTCGTCTTCTTCATGATGTGCCGCCTTGTTTCGATGATTCGG
>Ga0302319_10006510_pt1 | contig 23155 bp, 18 predicted proteins | sample Bog_T0_2_FD_203319 | JGI IMG/M metagenome (GOLD analysis project Ga0302319, IMG submission 203319) | Peat permafrost microbial communities from Stordalen Mire near Abisko, Sweden - Bog_T0_2 | ecosystem: Environmental > Terrestrial > Soil > Wetlands > Peat | place: Sweden: Abisko, Stordalen Mire...
TGGCCAGCAGCGCCCAGCCTGCAGCTTCTCCCGGGATGTTCGCCGAAACCAGCAACAGGGTCAGCGCGACGCCGGTCGCGCCGATCAGCACCCTGCCCTGGGCAACGTGCCGCAACAGCGAGCCGCCGAGAAAGCGCCCGATCATTGAGCCACCCCAGTAGAAGGGCAGGTGCCGGCCGGCGGACTGGGCGGTCAGGCCCATGACGGAGGACTGCATCAGGTAATTGACGATGATCGAGCCGATCGCGATCTCGGCCCCGACATACACGAACGCCGACAGACAGCCCAGGGCGAACAGGGGCCGCTGCAGCAACCTGAACCCCTGGGACAGCGGGGTCGTCGCCGCGCGCACCTCCACCAGGCTGCGGCGACGCCACCAGACGAGCACCGCGACGATCGCGATCACGACGGCAAGGACCAGGTAGACGCCACCGATGACGGTCGCGTTCGGCGCAGTCCCGGCGGCGACGGCGCCGAGGATCACCGTCGCTCCGAGCCAGGGAGCGATCGTCGTGCCAAGGGAGTAGAACGCCTGTGCAAAGCTCAGGCGGCTGTTCGCGGTCGCCGGACTCCCGAGCATCGCGGTGAGCGGATTTACCATGACCTGCAGAAAGGTAATCCCGGATGCCAGCACGAAGATCGCACCCAGGAACACGGGGAATGTCGCTGCTGCGGCCGCGGGCACGAACAGCAGGCAGCCGGCACACATCAGCGTGAGGCCAAACGCGCCGGTGCGCAGAAACCCTATCCGGCGTATCAGCCACGAGGCGGGCAGCGCCATGCAGAGGTAGGCGCCGAAGAAGGCTGCGGGGACCAGCATGATCTTCGCGTAGGGCAGCGCGAACAGGCCCTTGAGCTTGGGCACGATCACGTCATTCAGGCTGGTGATGGCGCCGAGCAGGAAAAAGATCCCGTAGGTGATCCAGTTCAGTTCAGCGGGGTAACGGGCGGCGGTGCTGTTCAAGACGCGCATGATAGCGCACCGCTCGCTGTCCCACGGCACTGCACCGCTGGCATAATGAGCGCCCTATGAGTGTAAAGCGCCGTACCGGCGGATTCGGGATCGAGCAGTTGCCGCGGATTGCCTACGGCAGGGGCAGCTGTCTGTACGATGAGTCGGGAAAACGCTACCTCGACGGCTCCGGCGGGCCTGCCGTATTCTCGGTCGGTCACGCACACCCCGAGGTCAACGCGGCAATCCTGCGCCAGCTCGATCGCGTCGCCTATGGCTATCGTTACCTGTTCACGAGCTCCGCGCTCGAGGAACTGACTGCCACGCTGATCGCGCTGTGCGGCGGGAACTTCCGTCACGTGATCTACAGCGGCAGCGGCTCTGAAGCAATGGAGTCGGCACTGAAGATGGCGCTGCAGTACTACTCGGCACGCGGACTCCCCGGGCGGCGGCACTTCATTGCGCGTGAGCGCTCCTGGCACGGCAATACGCTCGGCGCGCTGTCGGTGTCCGGCTTTGCGCAACGGCGGCGTTCGTTCGAGGGCAGCCTCCTCGACGTCAGCTTTGTGTCGGCTGCCAATGCCTACCGGCCGCCCGTCGGAGTCAGCGCGGACGGCCTCGTGCCGTTCCTGGCCGCCGAGCTCGAGTCGAAGATCCTCGCAGTCGGTGCGGACACGGTGGCCGCGTTCGTGTTCGAGCCGGTCGTGGGCGCAGCCGGCGGCGTCATACCCGCCCCGGCAGGCTATGTCAGTGCAATCCAGCAGGTCTGCCGCAAGTACGACATCCTGCTGATCGCCGACGAGGTGATGTGCGGCGCGGGTCGCGTCGGCACCTGGCGCGCACTCGAACACGACGGCATCGAGCCTGACATCATGGCGATTGCCAAGGGTCTCGCCGGCGGTTACATCCCGCTGGCCGCGACGCTGTTCACGGATACCGTCGCCGCGCCGATTCTCGCAGTCGATGGCGTCTTCTACACGGGGCACACCTTCACCGGGCACACCGCAGCCTGTGCGGCGGGGCTGGCTGTGCAGCAGCTGATTGCGCGCGAGGGGCTCATTGAGCGCGTCAGGGTCCGCGGCGCGACCTTCCTCGCGGAACTGCGTGAGCGCCTGTCGCGCTTCGAGGAGGTCGGCGATGTGCGCGGCCGCGGCTTCTTCCTCGGCGTCGAGCTGGTCCGCGACCGCCGCAGCAAGGCGCCCTTTCCGCGCGCGCGCTCGCTGAGCTTCGATATTGGAGCACGCGCCTTTGCTGACGGCCTGATCTGCTACCCCGGCTCGGGCAATGTCGACGGTGAGAGCGGCGACACGATCCTCCTCGCGCCGCCCTACAACGCGAGCGATGCGGAGCTCGAGGAGATCTGCGACAAGCTGGCCGCGGCGGTCGATGCCGCGCTGGTCGCCGGCGCCTCCTGAATGAATGACTGGACATTCAATTGCTTAAGCCCTAGAATGCACCCAGCTTTTGAGGTCTGGTTCACGGTCAGTGCCACCTCCTGCTCTTGAGTTCGTCCACGACGCACTTCGGTATCGATTCCCACCTCGCTATCTGACCGCTGCGAACGCCTTCGGGCTTCGTCGTGCGAGTCCTTGATTCATTCATTAAAGGTTACATTCAATGTCATTTTCCGATCTCGGGCTGATGCCCGATCTGTTGCGTGCGGTCGCCGACAAAGGCTACGACACGCCCTCCCCGATTCAGACACAGGCGATTCCCGCCGTGCTCGCGGGCCGCGACGTACTCGCCGGCGCGCAGACCGGCACCGGCAAGACCGCCGGCTTCGTGCTGCCGATCCTGCAGCGCCTGATGCAGGACACTGCGCACGGCACCAGCCGCGCCCCGCGCGCCCTGGTACTTGCGCCGACCCGCGAACTCGCCGCCCAGGTGGCGCAGAGCGCCCGCGACTATGGCAAGTACGTGCAGCTGCGGACCTACCAGGTCTTCGGTGGCGTCAGCATCAACCCGCAGATCAGCGCGCTGCGCGCCGGTTGCGACATCCTCGTCGCCACCCCGGGCCGGCTGCTCGACCTCGTGCAACAGCGCTTCGTGGACCTCTCGAAGATCCAGATGCTGGTCCTCGACGAGGCTGACCGCATGCTCGACATGGGCTTCATCCACGACATCAAGCGCATCATCAAGCTCCTGCCGCAACAGCGCCAGAACCTGCTGTTCTCGGCGACGTACTCGGATGACATCCGCGGCCTCGCCGAGCGGCTGCTGCGCGATCCGCTGTCGATTCAGGTCGCCCCGCGCAATGCGCCGATCGAACTGGTCGAACAGCGCGCCTACCGCGTCCAGAAGGAGCACAAGCGACATCTTCTCGTCCACCTGATCCAGGAAGGCCAGTGGCACCAGGTGCTGGTGTTCACGCGCACCAAGCATGGTGCCAACCGCCTCGCCCAGCAGCTGGAAGGTGCCGGCATCAAGGCCGCCGCAATCCACGGCAACAAGAGCCAGGCCGCACGCGTCAAGGCGCTGGACATGTTCAAGAATGGCCAGGTTACTGCGCTCGTGGCGACCGAAGTGGCCGCCCGCGGACTCGACATCAAGGAACTGCCGCAGGTGGTCAACTATGAGCTGCCGAACGTTCCTGAGGACTACGTGCATCGCATCGGGCGCACCGGTCGTGCGGGCGCCGGCGGCGCGGCGGTATCGCTGGTCTCCTCCGACGAAGGTTCGCTGCTGCGTGACATCGAGCGCGTACTGCGCCGGCAGGTCCCGGTACTCCCGACACCGGAGTTCAGGATCGTCGACTCGGCACCGGTTGCTGCAGACCTGAACCGCGCTCCGCGCCATTCCCATGGCAACCGCGGCGGAAATGGCGGCGGTGGCGGCGGCGGACAGCACCGCGACTCGCGTCGCCCGAGTCATGGTGGCGGCTCGCGCGGCCAGAGCTCAGGGCAGCGCGGGCGGTTCAACTAACACGGCGTTCCGCGCGACGCCGCGGCGCAGGCTTCTACAGCGTGGCCGAAAATTCCTTCAGGTAGGCACGGAAATCCGTGCCGAGCTTCGGGTGCTTGAGGCCGAACTCGACCGTGGCCTGCAGGTAGCCGAGCTTCGTCCCGCAATCGTAGCGCTTGCCCTCGAACTCATACGCATACACCGGCTCGCGCAGCATCAGCTGCGCGATGCCATCGGTCAGCTGGATCTCGCCGCCTGCGCCCTTGCCGATCTTCGCCAGGTCCTCGAACACGGAGCCGCTCAGCAGATAACGGCCGACGACGGCGAGGTTCGAGGGCGCCTTGTCGGGCTTTGGCTTCTCGACGATGTGGGACATCCTGCCGAGCCGCGGCTCGACCTGCGCCTGGACCGAGACGATGCCGTAACGGTCGGTGTCCTGCGGCGGCACGTGTTCGACGCCGAGGACGCTGCCGCCGTGGCGCGCATGGACATCGACCATCTGCTTCAGGCAGGCGACCGGGGAATCGATCAGGTCATCGGCAAGGTGCACCATGAACGGCGTGTTGCCGACGACCGGGCGCGCGCACAGAACCGCGTGGCCCAATCCCAATGGCGCCGGCTGGCGGATGTAGACGCATGAGGCGCTGGCGGGCAGGATGCCGCGCACGGCGTCGAGGAGTTCCTGCTTGCCCTCGAGGACAGCCTCCAGTTCGGCGTTGGTGTCGAAGTGATCCTCGATCGCGCGCTTCGCACTGCCCGTGACGAATACCATGGTGTCGGCGCCAGCGGAAAGCGCCTCCTCGACCGCGTACTGGATCAGCGGCTTGTCGACGACCGGCAGCATTTCCTTGGGGCTTGCCTTGGTGGCCGGAAGGAAGCGGGTGCCGCGCCCCGCAACGGGGAATACGCAATACTTGACGTTGGGGTGTTTCATCCGCGAATGATAGCGGAGAAAGCGGGGATTATGCGCAGGCCGACGCGGCGACTGCGATCAGGGTCAAATTCCGACCGCGAATCTGTTCAGTCGCGGATCGGCTGGCCGGCGCCTTCGTTGACCCGGTCGCGCAGGTCCTTGCCCGGCTTGAAATGCGGCACGTGCTTGCCGGCAAGCGCCACCGCCTCGCCGGTCTTCGGATTGCGCCCCTGGCGCGGCGGCCTGAAATGCAGTGAGAAGCTGCCGAAGCCGCGGATCTCGATGCGCTCACCGGTCGCCAGCGCATCGCTCATGATCTCGAGCAGCTGCTTGACCGCAAGCTCCACGTCCTTCGAAGGCAGGTGTTTCTGCTTCGCGGAGATCAGCTCGATGAGTTCCGATTTCGTCATGGTCTGTCCGTGGGCGGCTCAGGGAAGGTTTTTCCGGCGAGGGGCGCTGCGAACCCGTGTTGCAGGTCCGCAGCGCTTCGCTTCAGTCCTGAATCAATCCTGACCCGAGATCTGTTCCTTCAGCAGGTCGCCGAGGCTCGTACCCGTCGGGGAATCGGTGCGATAGTTCTGCATCGCTTCCTGTTCCTCGTGGATGTCCTTGGCCTTGATCGAGAGCGAAATGCTGCGGCCCTTGCGATCGACCCCGGTGAACTTGGCTTCCACTTCCTGACCGACCTTCAGCAGCAGGCGTGCGTCCTCGACACGGTCACGCGACAGGTCGGAGGCGCGCAGCTGGCCATCGACACCGTTGCCGAGGTCGATGATCGCGCCCTTCGCATCCACTTCGCGTACCGTACCACGCACGATGCTGCCCTTCGGATGCTCGGCAATGTAGGCCGAGAACGGATCCTTGGCGAGCTGCTTGACGCCGAGACTGATGCGCTCGCGCTCCGGGTCGATCGACAGCACCATCGCGTCGACCTGCTGGCCCTTCTGGTAGCTGCGCACCGCCTCCTCGCCCGGCATGTCCCAGGAGATGTCGGAGAGGTGTACGAGGCCGTCGATGCCGCCGGCGAGTCCGATGAAGATGCCGAAGTCGGTGATCGACTTGATCTGGCCGCTGACCTTGTCGCCACGGTTGTAGTTTTCGGCGAAATCCTTCCAGGGATTGGCCTTGCACTGCTTGACGCCGAGGCTGATGCGGCGACGTTCCTCGTCGATGTCCAGCACCATGACTTCGACTTCCTGGCCGACATGCACGACCTTGGCCGGATTGACGTTCTTGTTGGTCCAGTCCATCTCGCTGACGTGCACGAGGCCCTCGACGCCCTCCTCGATCTCGACGAAGCAGCCGTAGTCGGCGATGTTCGTGACCTTGCCGAACAGCCGCGTGTTGGCCGGGTAGCGGCGCGCGATGTTCTGCCAGGGATCGGCACCGAGCTGCTTCAGACCGAGCGAGACGCGCTGGCGCTCGCGGTCGAACTTGAGGATCCGTACGTCGATCTCCTCGCCGACCTTGACCACTTCCGACGGATGCTTGACGCGCTTCCACGCCATGTCGGTGATGTGCAGCAGGCCATCGATGCCGCCGAGATCGACGAACGCACCATAATCGGTGAGGTTCTTGACCGTGCCCTTGACCACCGCACCTTCCTGCAGGTTGTCGAGCAGCGCGGAGCGCTCGGCGCTGTATTCCTGTTCGACGACCGCGCGGCGCGAGACGACGACGTTGTTGCGCTTCTGGTCGAGCTTGATGACCTTGAATTCGAGGGGCTTGTTCTCGAGGTACGACGGGTCGCGCACCGGGCGCACGTCGACCAGGGAGCCCGGCAGGAAGGCACGCACGTTGTCGAGCTCGACGGTGAAGCCGCCCTTGACGCGACCGGTGATGATGCCGACCACGATCTCCTGCTTCTCGAACTTCTCCTCCAGGCGCGTCCAGGTGCGCGCACGCTTGGCCTTCTCGCGCGACAGGCGGGTTTCGCCGGAACCGTCTTCGACCGAGTCGAGCGCCACTTCGACCGTCTCGCCGACGACCACTTCCATCTCGCCCTTCTCGTTCTTGAATTGCTCGGCTGGAATCACCGCCTCGGACTTCAGTCCGACATTGACGATGACGTAGTCCTGGCCGACTTCGACAACCAGTCCATTGAGGATGGTGCCGGGGCGAATGCGCTGGCTGGCTATGCTCTGTTCAAACAGTTCCGCAAAACTTTCTGTCATGGTATCTCTGGTCGTAAGCCCTGGCATCTATCCGCTGATGCCGGAGGGGTAGCTAAATAAACAGCCTTCGGTCCACTGAAAGCCGCCACCTAAATCTTCAGTCGCTCGCGCGCCACGTGCAGAACCCGCTCAACCACTGCCTCGACGGGCATGCCGGTCGTATCGAGCGTCACAGCACCGGGACTTGGCACGAGCGGCGCGATCGCGCGATTCATGTCGCGTCGGTCCCGTTCCGCGATCTCCAGCGAAAGGGCGGCAAGGTTAGCAGCAACCCCCTTTTCTTTCAACTGCTTATGGCGCCTCGCAGCACGCTCCCCGGCACTCGCCGTCAGGAAGATTTTGGCGCCGGCGCCGGGGAAGACCACCGTCCCCATGTCGCGCCCGTCGGCAACCAGACCGCGGGGAGTCGCGAACCGCCGCTGCCGGTCCAGCAGCGCCGCGCGCACGGGTCCGAGGGCGGCAACCTGCGACGCGTCATTGCCCGCCGTCTCGGTACGGATCAGGCGGGTAACGTCCGCGCCGGCGAGCCAGATCGCCTCCTCGCCGTCCGCGGCCACCCCGAAACGGATGTCCAGATCCAGCGCCAGAGGCGCCAGGCGCCCGGCATCCTCGAGCCCGATGCCTGCCTGGCGGGCGGCCAGCGCAACCAGCCTGTACAGCGCCCCGCTGTCCAGCAGTTCCCAACCGAGCGCCTGCGCCACGAGCCGGCTGACGGTCCCCTTGCCGGACCCCGACGGCCCGTCGATGGTCAGGATCAGCTCAGTATTCATGCAGGTCGAGACCCGCCGCCCGGGCCAATTGAACATAACCCGGGAAGGACGTTGCGACGTTGGCGACATCCCGGATCGTGATCGGTGCGGCCGCACGCAGGCTTGCGACGCTGAAGGACATCGCGATCCGGTGGTCGCCGTCGCTGTCGACCTCGCCGCCGCTGAACGCGCTGCCGGCACCCTTGCCGCGGATATGCATGCCGTCCGGGGTCGGTTCATGCTCGACCCCCAGGGCGCGCAGCCCTGCGCTCATGACCGCGATCCGGTCGCTTTCCTTGACCCGCAGTTCCTCCGCTCCGGTGACGCGGGTTTCACCCTCGGCACAGGCCGCTGCGACGAACAGCACCGGGAACTCGTCGATCGCCAGCGGCACGAGTGCCGCGGGAACGTCGATGCCGTGAAGGTCCGAGCGCTGGACCAGCAGATCGGCAACCGGCTCGGCGCCGCTCGACCGCGGATCCTGGATGTCGATCCTCGCGCCCATCAGCCGCAGGATGTCGAGGATCCCCGTACGCGTGGGATTCAGGCCGACATTACGGATCAGCAGCCCTCCCGGAGCCGCCCCGAGGAGCCCTGCGACGATGAAGAACGCCGACGAGGAGATGTCCCCGGGGATCAGCAGCCGCTGGGCCTCCAGGCGCTGCGGCGGGCGTACGCTGACGTGCAGTCCGGCGCTCTGCACCTCCACGCCGAAGCTCGTCAGCATCCGCTCGCTGTGGTCGCGCGACACCGCCGGCGAGATCACGGTGGTCACACCATCTGCATAGAGTCCGGCGAGCAGGATTGCCGATTTCACCTGGGCGCTCGCGACCGGCATCCGGTACTCGATGCCGTGCAGCTGCGCGCCGCCGTGAATCGCGACCGGCGGCGTGCCGCCCGTCGTACGCACGTCGGCCCCCATTTCGCGCAACGGCTTCGCAACCCGCTCCATCGGCCGCTTCATCAGCGAGGAGTCGCCGACCAGCGCCGAATCGAAAGTCTGCGCACTCAGCAGTCCCGTGAACAGCCGCATCGCGGTGCCGGCATTACCCATGTCGAGTGCCTGGCCGGCGCCGCGCAGGCCCCGCAGGCCGGCACCATGCACGCTGACCTCGGTCGCACTGTGCCGCTCGATCACGACACCGAGCGCGCGCATGGCAGCGAGGCTCGCGAGACAATCCTCGCTGGGCAGGAAGCCGCTGATCTCGCTCCTGCCTTCGGCGATCCCGGCAAGCATCATTGAGCGGTGCGACACGGACTTGTCGCCGGGCACCGTTATCTGCCCGGCGACCGCAGCCACCGGGTTCGCGACGTAGCGTCGCATCAGAGTACCGCCCGCGGGTACGAGCCGAGGATCCTGAACAGCGACGCCTGGCGTTCGAGCGCAGCGAGCGCATCGGCTACGGCCGGGTCGCTGACGTGACCCTCGATGTCGATGAAGAACACATAGTCCCACTTGCGCTTGCGACTGGGCCGCGACTCGATGCGGGTCATGTTGATCCGGTACTGAGCCAGCGGCTCGAGAAGCTTGAACAGCTCGCCGGAAGCCTCCGTCGCGCTGCCCGAGACCAGCAGCGTCGTCTTGTCGACGCCGCTGGCGCTGAACAGCTTGCGGCCGATGACGAGGAAGCGGGTCGTGTTGTCGGCACGATCCTCGATGTCGCTGGCGAGTACCGCGAGACCATAGATCTCGGCGGCGGCGCGCGCCGCGACAGCCGCGGAGCCACGCTCATCGCGCGCGCGTCGGGCACCCTCGGCATTGCTGGAGACGGGAATGCGCTCCACGTCCGGCAGGTGTTCGTCGAGCCAGCCGCGGCACTGCGCGAGCGCCTGCGGATGCGCGCAGATGCGCCGGATATCGGGGATGCGGGTCATGCGGCCCATCAGGTGATGGTTGATGCGCATCTCGACCTCGCCGCAGATCTTCAGCGGCGAGGACAGGAACATGTCGAGCGTGTGATTGACCGTTCCCTCGGTCGAGTTCTCGATCGGCACGACGCCGAAATCGGCGACTCCGGCCTCGACCTCGTGAAAGACCTCGTCGATTGCCGGCAGCGGCAGCGCGCGCACCGAGGAACCGAACTGTTTGAACACGGCCGCCTGTGTGAACGTGCCCTCGGGTCCCAGGAAGGCGACCTTCAGGGGTTCCTGCTGCGCGAGGCAGGCGGACATGATCTCGCGGAACAGGCGCGCGATCTCCTCGTCGCGCAGCGGGCCGCGGTTGCGCTTCAGCGCATTGCGCAGCACCTGTGCCTCACGCTCCGGACGGTAGAAATCCACGGTCCTGCCGTCCCGGGTCTTCGAGATGCCGACCTGCTGCGCGAAGCGTGCACGCTCGTTCAGCAATGCATGGATGCGCGCATCGATCTCATCGATGTGCTCGCGGATGCTGCCGAGATCGACGCCCGCCGGGATCACTCCCTGGACGGACTTGCCCTGAGTGGCGGGCTTACGGGTAGTTTTTGCCTTGCGCGCGGCCATGACGTTCCTTAAGAGTGGTGTCGCTCGAAGCTTTCCATGAATTCCACGAGTGCCCCGACTCCCGCCTCGGGCATCGAGTTGTAGAGGCTCGCGCGCATGCCGCCGACGGCACGGTGGCCGCGCAGGCCCGCAAGCCCCGCCTGCGCCGCGCGCTCGAGGAACACCGCGTCGAGCGCCGGATCCCTGAGCGTGAAGACGACATTCATCCACGAGCGCGACGCCCGGTCAACCGTATTGCGGTACAGCGCGGAGGCATCGATCGCCGCGTACAGCCGCTGCGCCTTGCGCCGGTTGACGGCCTCCATCGCCGCCAGACCGCCCTGGCGTTGCAGCCACTTGAAGACCAGCCCGGCCATGTACCAGGCGAAGGTCGGCGGCGTGTTGAGCATGGAGCCGGCGGCCGCAACCTGGGCATAGTCAAAGACACCCGGCGTTTCGGGGCGAGCGCGACCCAGCAGGTCCTCGCGCACGATCACGAGGGTGAGGCCGGCCGGACCGATGTTCTTCTGCGCCCCGGCGTAGATCAGCCCGAACCTCGAGACATCGAGCGGGCGCGACAGGATCGTCGAGGACATGTCCGCGACCAGCGGCACGCCATGAGTCTCCGGGATATAGCCGAACTCGACGCCGCCGATCGTCTCGTTCGGCGTGTAGTGGACATAGGCAGCAGACCGTCGGCAGCGCAGTTCGGCCTGGGCCGGCGCGCGGCTGTCGTTGCCGTCGGCTGCGACGTGCACGTCGCAGTAGCGCCGCGCCGTGGCGAGCGCCTTTTTCGACCAGTACCCGCTGTCGATGTAGTCGACCGGAGCCCCCGGCGCCGTCAGGTTCAGCGGCACCAGCGAGAACTGCGCCGTGGCGCCGCCCTGCAGGAACAGGACACGGTAGTCCGCCGGGATCGACAGTAGTGCGCGCAGGTCACTTTCAGCCTCGGCGGCCACGTCCATGAAAGCCGCGCCGCGGTGACTGACCTCCATGACGGACATACCGCTGCCGCGCCAGTCGAGAAGCTCTCGCTGCGCACTTTCGAGGACCTCGGTCGGCAGCGCCGCGGGCCCGGGTGAGAAGTTGAAGACGCGCACGTCGGGTGCCCCTGGCGCCCTCTAAGGGTCGGCGGCGGGTGGCGCGTCGTCCCCGGTTTCGCCCTCTTCGCCAAGGCCCTCGATCCGCTCGAGTCCCGACAACTGATCTCCCTCATCGAGGCGCATCAGGCGCACGCCCTGGGTATTGCGACCGACGACGGAGATGTCGCGCACCGGCGTGCGCACCAGAGCGCCGCCCTGGCTCATCAGCATGATCTCGTCGTCGAGGCTGACCTGCAGCGCACCGATCATCGGGCCATTGCGATCGGTCACCTGCAGTGCGATGACGCCCTGGCCGCCGCGGCCATGCTTCGGATATTCCCCGAGCGGCGTGAGCTTGCCGTAGCCGCGCTCGGAGGCGGTCAGGATATAGCCGTCGTTGGCGACGATCAGCGCGTTGACCCGCTGGTCGTCGCTGAGGCGCACGCCGCGAACGCCGGCGGCCTCGCGCCCCATCGGTCGCACCTCATCCTCGGCGAAGCGGATCGACTTGCCGCCGGTCGTGAACAGCAGGATGTCCCGTGTGCCGTCGGTGATCGCCGCACCGACCAGCTTGTCGCCCTCCTCGAGGTCCACGGCGATGATGCCGTTGGCCCGTTGGCGGGAGAACGCCGTGAGCGAGGTCTTCTTGACCGTGCCGAAGCTCGTCGCCATGAACACGAATTTGCCTTCCTCGTACTCCTTGATCGACAGCATGGCACTGATGCGCTCGCCCTCCTGCAGGGGCAGTAGGTTCACGATCGGCTTGCCGCGCGAGCCGCGGCTCGCCTGCGGCAGCTGGTAGACCTTGAGCCAGTACAGCTTGCCGTGATCGGAAAAGCACAGCAGCGTGTCATGCGTGTTGGCGACGAACAGCTTGTCGATGAAGTCCTCGTCCTTGACGACCGTGGCGGCCTTGCCGCGGCCGCCGCGCCGCTGCGCCTGGTAGGCGGACACCGGCTGCGACTTGGCATAGCCGCCATGGGACAGCGTCACGACGACGTCCTCCGGCGTAATCAGGTCCTCGATCGACAGATCCTCGTGATTGACGATGATCTCGGTGCGACGGGCGTCGGCGAAGTCCTCGCGGATCTTCTCGAGCTCGGCGCGGATCACCTCGAGAAGACGCTCGGGGCGCGCGAGAATGTCCGAGAGGTCGCGGATCTGCGCCAGCAGCTCCTGGAATTCGGTGAGGATCTTGTCCTGTTCGAGTCCCGTCAGGCGGTTCAGGCGCATGTCGAGGATCGCCTGCGCCTGGATCTCGGTCAGGCGGTAGCCGCCGGGGACGATGCCGAAGCTGCCGCTCTCGCCCTCGGGACGCGTCGAGATCGCACCGGCTCGCTGCAGCATCTCCGGCACTGCGCCGGACTGCCAGTTGCGCGAGGTCAGTGCGATCTTCGCCTCAGCGGGGCTGGGCGAGGCCTTGATCGCGGCGATGATCTCGTCGATGTTGGCCAGTGCGATGCTCAGGCCTTCGAGGATATGCCCGCGCTCGCGCGCCTTGCGCAGTTCGTAGACGGTACGCCGGGTGACGATCTCGCGCCGGTGGCGCAGGAACGCATCCAGCATCTCCTTCAGCGACAACAGCCGCGGCTGGCCATCGACCAGCGCCACCATGTTGATGCCGAACACCGTCTCCATCGGGGTCTGCGCGTACAGGTTGTTCAGCAGGATCTCGGGGACCTCGCCGCGCTTGAGCTCGATGACAACCCGCATGCCGTCCTTGTCGGACTCGTCGCGCAGGCCATCGGAGGCGATGCCCTCGATCAGCTTGTCGCGCACAAGATCGGCAATGCGCTCGATCAGCCGCGCCTTGTTCACCTGGTATGGCAGCTCGGTGATCACGATCGCCTGCCGGTCGCCCTTGCCGACGTCCTCTATATGGGTGCGCGCACGCACGTACAGGCGGCCGCGGCCGGTCTTGTACGCGGCGACGATCTCCTGGGCACCGTTGATGATGCCCGCGGTCGGAAAATCCGGGCCGGGGACGAGCTGCATCAGCTCCGCGAGCGTGAGGTCGGGGTTGCCGATCAGCGCGATGCAGGCGCTGATGATCTCGCCCAGATTGTGCGGCGGAATGTTGGTCGCCATACCGACCGCAATCCCTGAGGAGCCGTTGACCAGCAGGTTTGGCACCCGCGTCGGCAACACCGACGGCTCGCTCTCGGACTCGTCGTAGTTCGGGACGAAGTCGACCGTTTCCTTGTCGATATCCGCGAGCAGCTCGCCCGCGATCTTCGACATGCGCACCTCGGTGTAGCGCATGGCCGCCGGCGGATCGCCATCGACCGAGCCGAAGTTACCCTGGCCGTCGACCAGCAGGTAGCGCATCGAGAACGGCTGCGCCATGCGCACGATCGCGTCGTAAACGGACGCATCGCCATGCGGATGGTACTTGCCGATCACGTCGCCGACGACGCGTGCGGACTTCTTGTAGGCCTTGTTCCAGTCATTGCCGAGCTCGCGCATCGCAAACAGCACGCGCCGGTGGACGGGCTTCAGTCCGTCGCGGACGTCCGGGAGGGCCCGTCCGACGATGACGCTCATCGCATAGTCCAGGTAGGACTTGCGCATCTCGTCTTCGAGGTTTACGGGCAATATTTCGCGTGCGATCTCGGCCATGTGCGAGAGTCCGGTCAGCCAGGCTAGGGGCTTCTATTAGGTTGTTTTGAAAGGGATTGGAAGCGATCTCAACATCCGCAAATTCTAGCACATATTCGCCCGAGCCTTCATACTTGGGCCCTATGGAAACCGAACCCGCCCGAAGCGCCCCCGGCAATGTCGACCGGGCAGAGATCGACAAATTCTCCGCCCTCGCGCAGGGCTGGTGGGACCCGCGCGGCGCATCCCGCCCGCTGCACGAGCTCAACCCGCTGCGTCTGCAGTATGTGCAGCGCATCGCGGCCGCCTCCGGCATGCCGCTGGCACAGCGGCGCGTACTCGACGTGGGCTGCGGCGGCGGGATCCTGGCCGAATCGATGGCACAGAGCGGCGCGCGGGTGCTGGGCATCGACCTCGCCGCGCCCCTGATCGAGGTCGCGGAACTGCATGCCATCGAGGCCGGAGTCGCGCTCGATTACCGGCTGGTGGCTGCCGAGGCGCTGGCCGCCGAGCAGCCTGGCGCCTTCGACCTCGTGACCTGCATGGAGATGCTCGAACATGTACCAGACCCGGCGGCCACCTTGAGCGCGCTGGCAAGCCTGGTGCGGCCGGGCGGCGAAATCATCGTCTCGACTCTGCACCGTACGCCGCTGGCATTCCTGGTCGCGATCGTCGGCGCGGAGTATGTCGCGCGGGTGCTGCCGCGCGGGACGCACGAGTACCTGAAGTTCATCCGTCCGTCGGAACTCGCCCGCTGGGGGCGCGCCGCCGGACTCGAACTGCGGGACCTGACGGGCATCGCCTACAATCCGCTGACCCGCAGCTTCAGCCTGTCGGAGCGCACCGACGTCAACTACCTCGCACATTTCCATCGCAGCGGGAACTGAGGACCCATGAGCGCTCCGCTGCGCGGCGTCCTGTTCGACCTGGATGGCACCGTGCTGGACACGGCACCCGATTTTCAGCGGGTGCTGAATGCCTTGCTGCTCGAAAACGGGCGCGCCTCCCTGCCGCTCGCGGCCGTGCGTCCCTGCGTCAGCCATGGATCACGCCGCGTCGTGAAGCTGGGCTTTCCCGACGCGGACGACGCGCAGTTCGCGGCGCTGCAGCACCGCTTCCTCGAAATCTATCGGGCCGGCCTCAGTCTCGATACGCGCCTGTTTGCCGGCATGGAAGAGGTGCTGGAAGGACTCGCGACGCGCGGGCTGCGTACCGGGATCGTCACCAACAAGCCGGCATGGCTGACCGACCCGCTGCTCGCCGAGCTGGATCTCGCCCGCCGCTTCGACTGCGTCGTCAGCGGCGACACGGTCGGCGTCGGCAAACCGGATCCTGCGCCGCTGCTGCATGCCGCCGTGCTTGCGGGCCTTACCCCGGCGGACTGTATCTACGTCGGCGATGCGGAACGTGACGTGCAGGCCGCGCATCGCGCCGGCATGCCGGCGCTGGTTGCGACGTACGGCTACATCGCGGCGGGCGACGATGCAGCGGCCTGGCGCGGCGACGGTTACCTCGACGCGCCGCTCGACCTGCTCGACTGGCTCGACGCGAGCGGGCGCGCATGAGTGCCGCAACCATGAGCCACCTGCTCGCGGCTGTCGCCGGCGCAGTGCTCGGTGCGCTGCTGGCATGGCTGTGGTTCGCGCGCCGGCTGCAGTCCGAGGCAGCGCTCGCCGTCGAACGCGAGCGCACGGCCGCGCAGTTGCGCGATCAGCTGCAGGCGGTGTTCGGCGACCTCGCGCGCGACAGCCTGCAGAGCAACAGCGAGTTGTTCCTGCAGCTTGCCGGCGAGCGCCTTGCGCGCCAGCAGCAGGCCTCCGCGCAGGCGCTGCAGGAGCGCGAGACCGCGATTGAATCGCTGGTGCGACCGCTGCGCGAAGCCCTGGCGCGCACCGAGGCGCAGATCCAGCTGCTCGAAAAGGAGCGCGCGGGGGCGTTTGCGAACCTCAAGGGCGAGCTCACGCAGCTGGCCGCCGGCCAGTCGCTGTTGTCGCGCGAGACGCGCAACCTCGTCACCGCACTGCGCCGCCCCGACGTGCGTGGCCAGTGGGGCGAGCTGACGCTGCGGCGCGTGGTCGAGCTGTCAGGCATGACCGAACACGTGGACTTCACCGAACAGCTGCACCAGGCTACCGGCGGCGGCGCGATCCGCCCGGACATGATCGTGCACATGCCGGAACGGCGTGACATCGTCATCGACGTCAAGACACCGCTCGAAGCCTATCTGTCGGCCGTCGAGGCACAGGATGAGGAGGAGCGCAGCCGCCAGCTCACGCGCCATGCGCAGATCGTCGCGGCGCGGATCCGTGAGCTCGCCGGCAAACAGTACTGGGCCCAGTTTGAGCGCAGCCCGGACTTCGTCGTACTGTTCCTGCCGGGCGAGCAGTTCCTGTCCGCAGCGTTGCAGGAGAATCCGGCTCTGATCGACGAGGCGCTGCGCCAGAACGTCATGCTCGCAACGCCGACGAGCCTCGCGGCGCTGCTCAAGGCCGTCGAGTACGGCTGGAAGCAGTCGCTGCTGGCCGACAACGCGGCCGAGGTGCGCAGGCTCGGCGAGGAACTCTACAAGCGCCTCGCCGTGTTCACCGAACATCTGGCGAAAGTCGGCAAGAGCCTCGGCAGCAGCGTCGAGTCGTTCAACCGCGCCGTGGGTTCGCTGGAACAACAGGTCCTGCCCGCCGCACGCCGCTTCCCGGAGCTTGGCCTGCGCAGCCCGCGCGAGATCGAGGCGCTCGAGCCCATCGACAGCCTCGCGCGCACCCCACGCAACGAAGACGCCGGCGGCTCCGGCGGGAACAACACAGGTTAATTACGATGCCACTGCCCCCCTTCACGCTGCGAAGCGATGCGGTCCGCGGCCGCACGATCCTCGTCACCGGCGCCACCAGCGGACTCGGCCGCGCGCTCAGCCTCGCTCTCGCCCGCCACGGCGCGACGGTGGTGCTGTCGGGTCGCAGCCAGGCGAAGCTCGAGCGGGTCTACGACGAAATCGAAAAGCTGGGAGCACCGCAGCCGGCAATCGCGGCGCTGGATCTCGCAACGGCGACGGCCGCCGGTTATGACGGGCTGGCCGACGTGCTCGGCCGTGAGTTCCCGGCACTCGACGGGCTCGTCCATGCGGCGGCACTGCTCGGTGAGCGGACGCCGCTGGAACAATACGACGTGCCCACCTGGTGCCGGGTGATGCACGTCAACCTGACTGCACCGCTGATCCTGACCCAGGTACTGCTGCCGCTGCTGCGCAAATCGGCGGCCGCGTCCGTGCTGTTCGTCAGCAGCGGCGTTGCCCGCGACCCCGCGCCGTACTGGGGTGCCTATGCCGTCTCCAAGGCGGGCCTCGAGGCGGTGCGCACACTGTTCGCGAAGGAGCTCGGCAGCGTCTCCTCCGTCCGGGTCAACAGCGTGAGCCCGGGGCGGCTGCGCACGCCGATGCGCGCCGCAGCCTACCCTGCCGAGGACCCGAACACCCTCCCCACCCCGGAATCGGTCTGCGACGCGTTCCTGTACCTGCTCAGCGAGGACAGCCGGCAGATCAGCGGCGAGTACGTCACCCTCGGTTGACCCGCCGGGATGCCGCAGGCTGCCAGATGCTGGAAGACTGTTGTGGATACATGGCATAGTCGCTGCACCATGCAAACCGCCTGCAGATTTCTCGTGGCGACATCCTCGATCGCCCTGCTGTGCAGTGCCGCCACGGGCACCCTGGCCTGGGGTGCTGAGTCAGCGTCGGTCGACGCGCTGGGCCACCTGCCGACACTCGAGGACCTGGCGCTGTCGCCTGATGGCACCCGACTGGTCTACATACAGACTGCAGGCGATGAGCGGAATCTGTATGTCAGGTCACTGACTGACAACAGCCTGGTCTCCGGCGCGAGTGTCGGCGACACCAAGCTGCGGGCCATCAGCTGGATGGACAACGACAACATCCTGCTCGAACGGTCGAATACGAGTCCGCCGCCCCCCGGTTTTGTCGGGCATGACGGCGAATACTTTCAACTCGCCAGTTACAACCTTGCGAAAAACAGGGTTCTTGGCATGACCTTCGACGTCCCCGGCAAGAGGTCCTTCAATTTCATCGACGGCGCGCCGATGCTGCGCGAGGTCGCTGGCCACGCTGAACTGTTCGTGCCCGGCGTCTTTCTTGCAGACCGCTGGCTGCCGGCGCTGTTCAAGTTTGATGTCGCGAGCGGCACCATGCGCCCCGTCGCCAGAGGCAGCTATCGCAACACCCGCTGGTTGGTCGATGACGCAGGCAATATCGCGGCGGATTTCATCTATCGCGAGGACGCGAACCACCACGACGATCAGAAGCAATGGGAGCTGCAGCTCGGCGGAGCCAACGGTATGCGGACCGTCGCCACCGGCTCCGCCCCGCTCGACGTCCCGCAGATCGTCGGGTTCAGCCATGACGGCGACGCGATCGTGGTGCGGTTTGTCGACGACGGCGAGCCTGTGTGGAAGCCGCTGTCGCTGAAGGATGGAACCTGGGGTGCGCCGCTGGCGCAGGGCGAAGCGTTTACACGCGCGATCGTCGATCGCAAGAGTGGCCGGATCATCGGCGGCGCCCAGGGCACCGACGACTCGCGCTTCGTCTTCTTCGACAATGAACTGCAGGGCCATTGGGACGCCGTGCAGCGCGCTTATCCGAACGAGCGGATCGACCTGCTGTCTTACTCCGATGATTACTCGAAGCTGCTGCTGCGTGTGTTCGGCCCTAGGGACGGGTACGTCTACACGCTGTTCGACTGGTACACCCACAAGGCCATGACGCTGGGCAAGGTCTACAAGGGAATCGAGACGGTTGCGGAAGTCAGGCACTTCACCTATGCGGCGGCGGACGGTCTGGAAATTTCGGCGTATCTGACGCTGCCGCGCGGACGCGCGGAAACGAACCTGCCCCTCGTCGTGCTGCCTCATGGAGGTCCCACTGCCGCGGACTCCGACCATTTCGACTGGCTGGCGCAGGCGCTCGCTGCCGAGGGCTATGCGGTCGTCCAGCCGAATTACCGGGGCTCGGCGGTCAGCGAACGCATCAAGGCTGCCGGCTATGGGCAGTGGGGGCGCAGGATGCAGACGGACCTGTCGGACGCCGTCCGCTATCTCGCCCAGCGCGGGACGATCGATCCGAAACGCGTCTGCATCGCCGGCAGGGACTATGGCGGCTACGCAGCGCTGGCGGGGGTTACGCTGGAGCCGGGCGTGTACCGTTGCGCCGTCTCGGTCGCGGGAATTTCCGACCTGAAACGCTTCCTGTTCTGGTCCAATGAGCTGGTCAGGAACCGTGAGGACCTCAGGCGCCGCTACTGGGACCGTTTCATAGGGGTTTCCGGACCCGACGATCCCGCGCTGCGAGCCATCTCGCCGATCGAGCACGTGGCTGCCGTGACGGCGCCCGTCCTCCTGATCCACGGTCGCGACGACACCGCCGTTCCCTATCAGCAGAGCGAAGTCATAGCAGACGCACTCAAGGCCGCCGGCAAACCCGTCGAGCTCGTGACCCTCCGGCACGAGGATCACTGGCTGTCGCGCAGCGACACCCGCTTCCAGATGCTGCAGGCCACAATCGCATTTCTGAGGGCAAACAATCCCCCGGACTAACCTTATGCTGAACTGACATGATTTTGGAACGCTTCTGGCGCTAGAATCTCCGCACCGGCTCTGCCGGCCTGCGAGAACTTAAAAAACATTCCAGGAGCAATCATGATCAATCTCAAGCGAATCATATTGACCGGCGCTTGCGCAGCCCTCGTGGCGGGCGCCTGCGCTGTGTCCGCCACCGCACAGACGGCGGACGCCAAGGAAAAGCCCCGCCTCTACACCTACGAGGCGCTCTGGTCAGTGCCGCGCGCGAAGTGGACCGACTGGGAGAAGGACGATCCGGCGCAACAGAAGGTCCTCGAGAAGGCGCTTTCCGGCGGCGGCATCGTCGGCTACGGGGCCGACACGGCGATCCTGCATTCGGAGGACGGCCCGACGCACGACAACTGGTGGTCGTCGCTGTCGCTTGCCGGAACGCTGAATGTGCTGGACGCGCTGGAGAAATCCAGCACAGCGCCCAACTCAATTCTGACCACCGCAACCAAGCATCACGACGAAGTGTGGGTCAGCCACCACTACAACTGGCACCCGGGCTCCTGGAAGGGCGCATACACCTATGCCTCGATCTACCTCCTCAAGGCGGATGCGCCGGACGACGCGGTCGAACTGCTGGCGGACAACCTCCTCGTGCCGCTATTGGAAAAGCAGCTTGCCGACGGCACCATCGTCGAGTACGAGATCGACACGCAGGCGATACACAGCGACGACCCGAACACCTTCGCCTTGTCTTATATCTCGCCGACCGCGGAGGGACTCGACAAGGTGAACGCCGCTGTCCGTGCCACCGTCAAGGCCAGTCCCCTCGGTGGCCAGGCGTTCGGCTCGCTCGTCGACTGGTCCAAGCATCGCGACTACCTGATGCGCACCTCGGCGACGTACAAGTAAACCGGGCTCCTGCCCTGCAGGACCCACAGATACCGGGCGGCGGCAGCCGCCCGGTATCAGCAGAAACTGAGGACGCCTGGCGCTGATTGCCCGGCGCGCCCCGCGCAATTGCACGCGCATTACCCCGCGATCAACCCGGCGCAGCTACCGAAGAGATGGGTACGGCGCCGCGCGGCGTCAGTGCCCGTCGCACCATCGCCGTAAGCGGCGCTTCCAGCCATTCATGGCCGGCAACTCCGCCCGCTGCGCAGGCAACCAGCGCAATGATCATGAACGTCACCGCGGATGCCGATGAGGCCTGCGGCACGAGGTGCATCCAGACCATGCGCAGCGCGCCGAGGATAAATATATGTGTCAGGTAGATCGAGTACGAGGCGTTCCCGAGTGCCAGCAACAGGCGGCTTCTGAGCATGGCTATTGCCGGATGCAGGCAACCGGCAACCACCAGCAGCGCCCCAAGCATCTGTGAATACCCCATCAATGGCGGTTCATTGCGCATGACGAGAAGGCAGGATCCGGCGCCGATCGCAACAGCTGACGCCACGAGCGGAATTCGCGGCGATTCACGCGCCCACAGGTACCCAATGACCGCACCTGCCGCGAACTCCAGCAGCAAAGGGTTTGTATATACCCACACGATTGGGCTCTGTGAGGCCCCGATGTTCCTTCCCGTGATCACCAGACAGACGAGGGTTAGCACCAGGGACATCAGCCGCCACCGCAGGGGAATAATAAGGGCGAGGGCAAACAGCGCATAGAAGAACATTTCGTAGTTGAGCGTCCAGCCCGGCACCAGCACAGGCCATGCCTGGCCGGGGAAACTCAATGAGTCATAGGGGACGAAGAACAGACTCTTCAGCACTGCAGTGAGCGAGAGTCGCAGTGTCCTGAATGCGCCAGGTACAAGCAGCGCGCAGCCAATCATCAGCAGCGTCATCAGCCAGTAGAGTGGAACAACGCGAGCGATGCGCAGCAGGATGAATTCCCGTGGCGTCAGCGGTCTCTGTACCGTCGTGACAAACATGATGAAGCCGCTGATGACAAAAAACAGATCGACCCCGGACAGACCGAAATCGGGGACACGGATCAGGGCCATGTTGCCCGGAATCTGCCCAAGAGCGTGCGCCCACACGACCAGCAGCGCAGCAAGCCCGCGGAGATATTGTATCGGCTTGATCAATGTTCCAACCGCCTGCCAGGAATGCAACACTCTGTTAACGTGGATAAGCGCCAGAATGTCGCGGGCGCCGCCCCCCTTTCGGCCGCGGGGGCGCGGCAAAGGAAGACCTCGTCTACGAACTGCTGGGCAGGCACGACCCGCTCTCCAGCGCAGGCCTCAGGAACCTCGCCGCCGACCACGTCCACCTGCACGAAATGACGGTGGCGTTCGGCGAGGCGGCGGAACAGTGCTTCATGGCCCTGCGTCAGCGCATCGAGTCGCTGGCCGAGGAGGCAAAGGCAGCGTGACTCGCTGCGCGATCGCCGTTCCGCCTGGCCCGGCCTGACGGGCAACGTTAATCCTCCATCGGCGGTTCGGCTGCGCCTGTCTCGCCGGCGGTGATGGCCGCAGACGCCGCATCGATCTCGTTCATCAGCGCATTGCGCTCTGGCCCGGTCAGCGGCCGCGAATGCCCGCGCGGCAGGTCGCGGGCGAGGTGCACGGGCCCCATGCGGGTGCGCATCAGGCGGCTGACGATGATCCCGCGGGCACCGAGCCAGTGCCGGATCAGCGCCGAGCGCGTTGCGCGCACCGTGACGTTGAGCCAGTGATTGAAGCCGTCGCCGTACTGCGCGGACGCCTCGATGATGTTCATCGGCTCGCCCTCGCAATCGGTCGCGGCGCGCAGCTCGGCGACCAGCGCATCGTTCAGGGGCCCGCGGGTGCGCAGCACGTAGTCGACGGTCAGCGCATGCACGCCGCGGGACACGCGGTTCGCCCAGGAGCCGTCGTTCGTCAGGATCTCGAGGCCGCCGTCGACGGGCGGCATCGGCTGCACCGCCAGCCAGCGGCCGGAGACCCGCGGCAGCTGCAAATGCTCGGCCGCGCGCGAGGTCGCCGCCTTCAGGTCCAGCGTCTCGCCCGGCGACCGGTGGAACAGCAGTACATGCGCGCTACGTTCACCGGCGGCCGCCTGGCGCACCCGCACCGGACGGCCGTCGAGCGTAATGCGATCGCGCGGCTGCAGCCGCAGGCCCAGCGCCGGCACCTCACCGTTGACCTGCAGCCGGCCCTCGCGGATCCAGCCCTCCACCTCGCGGCGCGAACCGATGCCAGCCGCGGCGAGAACCTTCTGGATGCGATCCGCCGCGGGTTCGGTTTTTGGCAGGACGGGGGGGCGCGGGGGCCTGGCGGCGCGGGGAGGACGCGAGGCGCGGCCATCGCGCGGCGGCCGCGGCCTCACCTAGGCTCCATGCCCGGCGGTCTGAGCCTCGAGTTCGGCGGCGGGTTCCGGCGCTGCCGCCGCTTCCTCCGCCTCCGCTGCCGCGTCGACCTCGGGCTCCACCGACACGATGGGCTCGGCCCCCGGCAGCGTCAGCTGCACACGCAGTTCCTCCAGTTCCTTGAGCTGCGCAAGGGTCGGCAGGTCGTCGAGCTTCTTCAGGCTGAAGTAGTCGAGGAACTCGCGTGTCGTGCCGAGCAACTCAGGCTTGCCGGGAACGTCGCGATGGCCGACGACGCGGATCCAGCTGCGCTCCAGCAGCGTCTTGATGATGTTCGGGTTGACCGCGACGCCGCGGATCTGTTCGATCTCGCCGCGGGTGATCGGCTGACGATAGGCAATCAGCGCCAGCGTCTCGAGCATCGCGCGCGAATACTTCGCCGGGCGTTCCTGCCACAGCCT
>Ga0302319_10006511_pt1 | contig 23154 bp, 24 predicted proteins | sample Bog_T0_2_FD_203319 | JGI IMG/M metagenome (GOLD analysis project Ga0302319, IMG submission 203319) | Peat permafrost microbial communities from Stordalen Mire near Abisko, Sweden - Bog_T0_2 | ecosystem: Environmental > Terrestrial > Soil > Wetlands > Peat | place: Sweden: Abisko, Stordalen Mire...
CAAGGTCCGGCAGGCCACCATCGCGGCCAACATGGGCGTGGACCTCAGCACCGTCAAGCGGGCGTTCGCGACGGGTCGCCGGTATGGCTGGATCGACCAGACGGGTAAAGGCAGGCGTGGCCGGGGTGTGCATGAGCCCGACTCTCACACGCTGATGTGGCCGTCAGAACAGTTCGATAACCGGGCCGAATGGGGGACTGAAACGGACCCTATTGCCGACGATAAATGGGTGGCTACAGAGCCACCCATTACGGCTGACGTTACGGACAAATGGGGGTCTGTAGAGCCACCTATTACGGATAAATGGGTGGCTGCAGAGACCCCTATTACGGATAAATGGGTGGCTGAAATCCCGGAAATGGGTGGCTGGGCCAACGCTCCTACCAGCGTCAATGGCGCTCCCACTGGTTTTACAACTGGTCTTAAAGAGATAACTGGTTTTAAAGAAAACACTGGTGTCGCCGTAGGCGACAGCGCGCGCAGGCGCGCGCCCGAGTCGGACAACGACATCAACGGCTTCGTTTTTCGCCGACAAGACGACGACAGCGAGCCCACCCTGACCCCGACCATCGTGATGTCCGCGACGGTGAGACAGCCGGACCTCTGTCCGGTCATTCGCATGACGGCGGAACGCCTGACGCCACAGCAGTACGCCGACGGACCGGTCCGCGCGGCGGCACAGGCGGCGCTGGCCGCGTACGGGCAATGACTCACGACGAAAAACGCCAGGAGAGGAAAAACGTGAGCGGCATGACCGAAGAACAGACGCAAATTTGCGGTAGTTCCAAACCGGGGCCGAAGCCCGACCGCTACCGAGCGATGATGCGAAAGATGATGGCCGACAACATGTCGGACCGGACGTTCGATACGTTCTGGACGGCGTTCTGCACCATCAAGGAGTTCGACGGCGACGACGCGCTACAGGCCGCATTGAAAGCCATCACCCGACCGAACGGCTCGCTCAACGTATCCAAGCTCCGCAGACTGGCCGACTCAGCCATCATGCGCGCTGTTATGGCCGAGCGGACCCGCGAAGCGGAGCGCCATGACTGAGCAGCGGTTGTGTTTCGTCTGCGGCCGGGTGTGTGTCGCCGGTCAGTGTGACGCGCGGAATCGGCCGGCGCACTGGGGCTGTCAGGCGTCGCTGCCCGCCAACCAACGCCATCCGCAGCTGGCCGAATACCCGACCCCACGCCGCCACGGACCCGCCACCGTCACCGGGACACCCCCGCGACCCCGATAAGCCGCGACCGGCCGAATGCGGCAGGAATACGGCGGTCTGACCAAAGGACACCGCAATGACCGACGTGGACCCCCGCCTCACCTACGCCACCCGGCATCTGGCGTTCGGTCTGAGGCTGTACCTGGCGTCGATCAACCGCGACCCCGCGACCGCCGTGCAGGTGTACGACGAGATCGACGCCAGCAGAGGCGAGTACCGCGAAACCCTGGCTGCGCTGCTCGACTTCGCCAGCAGCCGTGCAGGCCGCAGGAAGCACCGCGACGGTGCCACCGCCGACCTGCTCAAGGTGCTCGCCACCATCTTGGACGACCTGGACCGCGAACAGCGACGGGCGGAATCATGATGGCCGCGATGGACTTTGGCGCGCCGCCAGAAGGACGATGACGGCATGGGAGCCGTGGGTGTCTGCTATCGGGTGTCGGGTGGTGTCCTGGCCGACATCCCCGACGCCGACGCCGCGCGGCGCTGGCTGACAGACGGTCAACCCTGTGGCCCCGAGTGCCGGGGCGACCACATCGTGGTCCATCGAAATACCAACACCCGGCCGAGGAAGCGCACCTCCGCAGGCGACCTGAACCCCTTCGCCGAGCAACCCGTCGTCCTGTCCGGCATCGTCGTCGTCGGCCAGCCACCGGCTGCCCCACGCAAGGGCAGCTTCGCCCACTGGCGACCCCGCGAAGTCGGCCGACCGTTTCCGCTGCGCCCGCTGCCCGCGCGTCGCAGCCGCTCATTAAGCCGATCTCGCAGCGACCGATCTTCGACGCCGACGGAGAACTGATCGCGAAGACGGGCCACGCCGCCTGCAAGGAAGTCCGCAAGTCCGACACGTCCCCCCACCCAGGGGGGGCTCATGGAGGTAGGAAAATGACCGACGACGAACTGGAGCTTGAGCGCCAGTGGTTGCAGTTACGACTGAGGGCTGAGACGGATGTGATGGACGCCGAGCTGTGGCGGGAGCGAACCAACCCGGACCGTGTAATTACCGAGCTGCCGGGCTACTAGCGCGTCCTGCTTGCTCGCCGGCATCAGGTGGGCTTACTCTCAACCCCAGGTGCATGGTTGTAGGGGCGAACAGCTCAAAACCGGTGGCGGGCGGCACGCCCAAAACCGATAGCGAGTGACAGGCCCCCCCATTTCACCGAGCCGGGCGGCACGCCTTGGCGTCGCAGATTCCCTTTGTGATTTCCAATTCCCCGATTTTCGGGGTCTTCAAGGAGCGTGCCGAATGGCCGGATTTGCCGAAGCATCCATCGAACAGCTCACCGAGGCGCGCGAAGCCGCCAAGGTCAAAGCCGAGCGAATTTTGACCCATGCCCGCGCTGACGGGCGTGAGGCACTGAGTCCCGTCGAGCAGCGGACGGTCGACGTGGCCGTCAGCGATCTGCGCGCCTTGGACGACCGCATCGAGCGGGCGCACGCCGAGTTGGATCGCGCCGGCATCAGCAATCCGAGCCAGACCATGCAACGGCTTTCCGCCGCCGCCAACGATCCCACCAGGAGCCGAGCCATGACGTCCGTCAACGAACCGCTCACCTATCAGCGCGGCGACAAGTCCAAGTCGTATCTCCGCGACCTTGTCCGGGTCAGCTCCAACTGCGACACCACCGGCGAGTCCCGGTCAAGGTTAGCTGCGCACGCCCAAGACGTGGCGGAGGCCCCCGCCTACCTTGAGTACCGTGACCTAGACAGATCCGACGGATCAGGGGGCTACAGCACGCCTCCAGCCTGGTTAATGTCACAGTACATTGAGTTAGCTAGACCGGGTCGGGCGTTCGCGAATGCGGTCCAGCGGCAGTCCCTGCCCGGTGGGACGGACTCGATCAACATCCCGAAGATTTTGACCGGTACCGCAGTCGCGGTGCAGCAGTCGGACAACCAGGACATCAAGGACGCCGGTGGCGAAGTCGACCTGACGGACACCTTCATTAATTGCCCCGTACGGACCCTGTCGGGTCAGCAGGGTCTGGCAATCCAATTGATCGACCAGTCGCCGATCCAGTTCGATGACGTCGTTTTTCGGGATCTGATCGCCGCCCACGCCGCCAAGGTGGACATCCAGACATTCAGCGGTACCGGCATCAATGGTCAGGTTCTGGGTGTCGACAACACACCCGGAATCCAGACCATCCCGGTAACCGCCGTCGACATCAAGGGCGTCTATGGCGCGATTGCCAACGCCATCCAGCTGATCCACTCCAAGCGCTTCCTGCCACCCGACGCCGTCTTCATGCACCCGCGTAGGTGGGGCTGGTTTACCAGTCTGCTGGACGACAGCCAACGCCCCCTGGTGTTGCCGTCGACCCACGGCCCGATGAACATCATCGCCACCCTGGCGGACGTGGCTTCCCAGCAGGTCGTCGGCAACATCCAAGGCGTGCCGATCATCACGGACCCGAACATCACCACGACCGCCGGTGCGGGCAACGACGAAGACGTGATCTACGTGGCCCGGTCGTCCGACATCGTGCTGTGGGAGAGCGGCATCCGCGCGAGAGTACTGCCTGAGACTCGGGCTGCCACCCTCACGGTGCTGCTCCAGATTTACAATTATCTTGCATTCAGTGCCGCCCGGTACCCGCAGTCCGTCATCGAAATCGTCGGCCTGACCGAACCGATCTTCTGAGCCATGGACGACGCCACGGTCGACCCGGATCTCCTGCTGGCGCTGGAGTCCACCGTCAGGGACGCGCATCAGCTGGCGGCCAAAAACGGTGAGTCGAAAACGCGCAGCTTGCTGACCGACGCCATGAAGCTGCTCGGCCAGCTGACGACGCGAACCTCGGATTCGGAGATCGATCGGCAGCTGCGACAGCTCCTAGGCTGACGCCGCCGTGATCCGACCGTTTGAAACGCTGCTGCCACCCCCGGCAGAGAGCATCGGGGTCGCCTACCTGTCGCCCCTGGTGGCCTTCCCGGCGGTAACCCGGCCTGCCCCCGCCACCGCTGCGTCCACCTTCACCGGCAGCTAAGTGGTAGCGCGGGCAGCGTGGCCGGGACCCGCGAGCGGGCGTTAATCGGCATCCGGCCGAATCACCATCTATTTACCTCAGAGCTTGAGCTGTGTTAAGCCTGCGGCGCGAGATCAATATCCCGATTCGCTGTTGTTAATCTGCACGGAGGTAGTGGGCCGACACGCTGGCCTACTGAGGGGAGCGCCACATGGCCCGCGCAAGAGCGTCGCAGCCGTCGTCCGCCACCCACAGCGATGACGCCGCTTGGCAGCGGCTTGAGCTTTCGGAGTCGATCTTGCCAGCCGCAGTCGCTGCCTTCGGCAGTCCTTCTCAAGCCGAACGATGGATCAGTGTCCTCGACCAGTATTACGGATACTGGCGCAAAACGCAGTTTCTCGTGGACCTTAGAGAATCGGGACTCACACGAGACGATTTCGAGCGGTGGTGCTCGGCCGGGGTAAATCCTCCTCAGGTGCCGGCTCTCGCCAAACGTATGGATCTCGAGCAGACCCTCACCATGCAGCGTGAAAAGGGGCTCAAGTCCTACGAGCTGTTGAGCTTGCTTGACGCCGGCGTCAGCATCGACGAGCTGCGTCGCTTAACTGAGAGTGGCCTTACTGGTGACGCTTTGTTTGGGTGGAGCCTCAGCCGACTTCCGACGACTCAATGGCTTGAGTGGCGTGCTTTCGGGATCGATCCAAGGGCTGCGCGCGAGTTGTACGCGGCCGGGGAGCACAGACCCGAGGTCGCTCGTCGATGGATGGACACACCCTTATCACTGGAATCTACCGTCGCCTATATCAGGCAGGGCTGCTCGCCCGACGAAGCGGTGGAACTCGCCCGCATCGGTGTCCAGCCCCAGGATCTGCTGCAGTCCCCAGAGGGCTTCCAGGTCGCCACGGAGGACCTGGGTCTGGCGTGGACCGACCTGTTCGCACGGCCTCGGTCCTCGGCACCGGTGTTTGCGGTGCACCCTGGCATAACCCAGGACCTATGGTCACGAACATCACCCTTCGAGGAGTTATCCGAGCGGCTGCATCGGGCACTGGCCGATCTGGGCTCTTACGGAGTCAGCATGGGCACGATGTTCGATACCCACTACTACGGCTTAGCGTTCCTCGATGGTGGCTGGGCGAAAAGGGTTCCTTACGCGCTAAATGGTCCCGTCCGAGAGTGGGTGGTTGGTGTGGACGCCATGGCCCTCCTATGCAGACGATTGCGAGCGCGGCTTCCACGAACCGGCCGGTTCCGCTCCGTTCCATCAGAAGAGGAGCTCGAAGCTCGATGGGATATTCAGTGCCGAGACGATAAGAATCTACGCGCAAGAAGCGGCCTGCTAGCGGAAGCTGGCTTCCGTCCACAGTTAGAAGAACTAGCTTTCCGCTTGCGCTCGCCTGACCCCATACCACGCCCAAGAAAACCGCCGCCACAGGAAACGTAACCACTAAAGCCGATCCCGCACGAACCGCGAGATGCTGATCGAGCGTGCGGGACTGTTCAGCCGCGCTCGCATGCTGTGGCGGTCGCCGCGCAGCCCCAAGGGGGTTGCTTCCAAACCTGGCCTTCCTACTCATAGGCTTCTCCTATGGAGTTCGTAAAGTCGAAGGCGCGCGTGGCCGACCACGGTGAGGTGTTCACGCCCCCTTGGATGGTTGAGGCGATGCTCGATCTCGTGAAGGCCGAGTCGGAGCGCATCGATTCCCGCTTCCTCGAACCGGCGTGCGGCTCCGGTAACTTCCTCGTCCCAGTTCTGAAGCGCAAGCTCACGACGGTCCACGCCCGGTACGGCAAGAGTGACTTCGAGAGGTGTCATCAAGCCCTCCTGGCCCTCATGTCCATCTACGGCATCGAATGGCTCGAAGACAACGTTGCGGAGTGCCGTGAGATCTTGCTGGAGGTGATCGCTGAGTACCTAAATGTGAGTCCCGTTGATGCCTTCTACCGCGCCGCCGTGACCGTGCTGGGCGCGAATGTTGTTCATGGGGACGCGCTCTCGATGACCACGCGGGCAAGTGAGCCGCAGCCGATTACATTTCCAGAGTGGTCATACGTTGGCAAGGGCATGTATCACCGCCGCGACTTCCGCTTCGACACCATGACCCTGATGTCGTCCTTCGGAGAGGACGACACACTCTTTTCTGACCTTGGTAAACACGAAATCTTCATTCCCGCGAGAGATTATGGATTAATGTCGGTGCGGGACATCGCGGGTGGAGTAGATCACGATGAGTGAACAAGCCGCCTTTAGTCTGCGCAACCGCAACCCCGACGTACTCAAGTGCATCGCGAACTTGTCGAACGACGAGGTGTTTACCCCGCCAGAATTGGCGAATCAAATGCTGGACGTTGTTGCTGCGGCCTGGGCCGAGTCCCACGGCGGCGCAAACATCTGGGCTGAGAAGTCCCTGACTTTCCTTGACCCATTCACCAAGTCAGGTGTGTTCCTCCGGGAGATCACATCACGACTCATCGACGGACTTCGAGATGAGATTCCGGACCTGCAGAAGCGCGTTGACCACATCCTCACAAAGCAGATTTTCGGTATCGCAATCACCAATCTCACCAGCTTGATTGCCCGCCGAAGCGTCTACTGCTCAAAGTGGGCGAACGGAGAGCATTCAGTAGCGAAGTCCTTCACTGTCGAGAACGGCAATATTTGGTTCGAGTCTCTTGAACACACCTGGGTTGACGCTACTGAATTTGTCGAAACAGCCGACGAGAATGGCAATCCGGTCCGTAAGGGCGTGAACGGTAAGTGCCACTACTGCGGGGCTAGCCAGAAGGCGCTGGACCGGGCAAAGGGCTTGGAAACTCACGCCTATGCCCTTATCCACACCGACAACATCAAAGCTCGGTTGGCCGAGTTGTTTGGAGACGAAATGCAGTTTGACGTGATCATCGGGAACCCGCCATATCAGCTGGCAGACGGCGGCGGCACAGGCACATCCGCTATCCCTATCTACAACCTCTTCGTTGAACAAGCGAAGAAGCTCAATCCACGCCTGCTGTCGATGGTCATTCCCTCCCGTTGGTTCACCGGGGGCAAGGGACTGGACGACTTTAGAGAATCCATGCTCAAGGACGATAGCCTGCGTTCGCTCGACGACTATGTAATATCGTCGGACGTCTTCGCTGGAGTGGCCCTAAAGGGTGGTGTCTGCTACTTCTTATGGGAGCGCGACAATCCCGGTTCGTGTCGAGTCACCACGCATTTCAAGGACGAGGTCCCGGCAGTGGCAACCCGTCCGCTCCTTGAAGACGGTGCAGACGTATTCATTAGATTCAACGACGGTTTGTCGATCCTCAAGAAGGTCATTGCTGCCGAAAGCGGTGGAAACGGCTCGTTGTCATTGCCCGAAGAAAATCGTTTTGATCGGTTGGTCAGTACACGTCGGCCATTCGGGTTTGATTCGACGGCGAGGGGCAAGAGCTCAAAGGGCGCTGACGATGTGGTCATCTACCAGAATGGTGGGATCGGATATATGCCCAGAAGTTCCGTCACTGCCGGCACCAATTTGATCGACCAATGGAAGATCTTCGTGGGATTCGCCGCTCCGGGTACCGGAAACAAGGACACGTATCCGCACAAGATCATCAGTACGCCGTTCCTTGGCGAACCGGGAACAATTTCGTCGGAGACGTATCTGTGCATTGGCCCCTTTGAATCGAAGGAGCAGGCGGAAAGTGCGCTCTCCTACCTCGCCTGTAGGCTGACCCGTCTGCTGATCCTCCTGCACAAGCCGTCCCACAACACCACCCGGAAGGTGTACACCTTCGTACCGACGCAGGAGTGGACGAGGCAGTGGACTGACGAGGAGCTCTACTCGAAGTACGGCATCACCCTCGACGAGATCGCCTTCATTGAGAAGGTCGTCCGCACGATGGAGCTGGATGCATGACCAAGTCCATCGAGGATCTCCTGCCGGAGAAGCCCGAGGCGCGCCTGCGCATCTACGCCTACTCCATCGAGGATGACCCCCACGCGGGCCAGCTGAAGATTGGTCAGACGACTCAGGATGTGAAGGCCAGGGTGCAGCAGCAGTTAAAGACGGCTGCGATCAAGAACTACACCATCCGCCTTGATGAGTCTGCTGAGCGTGTGGACGGATCCGTCTTCACTGACCATCAGGTGCGCCTGCGACTCAAGGCGAAGGGCTTCACGAATCCAGACTTGGAGTGGATGGAGTGCGCGCTTCCCGATGTCCAGACGGTGATTACCGAACTGCGCACTGGCCAGAAGCTCAGCGGGACCCATCATGAGACGTTCACGATGCGTCCAGAGCAAGCAGCCGCGGTCAACAAGACGCATGCTTACTTTCACTCCATCTGGAAAGAGGACATGCACGCCGTGCCGCGCTTCCTCTGGAATGCGAAGATGCGCTTCGGAAAGACCTTCGCCGCCTACCATCTGGCGAAAAAGTTGGGTGCCATGAAGGTACTCGTGGTCACGTTCAAGCCCGCGGTGGAAGATTCCTGGCAGCACGACCTTGAATCCCACGCGGATTTCGACGAGTGGCAGTACCTCTCCAAGGCCACAGGTACGGACCCCAGTTCAGCCGACAAGAAGACGCCACTTGTTTACTTCGGCTCATTTCAAGACTTACTGGGCAGGGACAAGGCTGGAAACATCAAACCCAAGAATGCCTGGCTGCACGAAACCGACTGGGATTTGGTCGTTTTCGATGAGTATCACTTCGGCGCGTGGCGCGATAGGGCGAAAGAGCTATTCGAGGGTGAAGACGAGTCAGAAGCCAAGAAGGAAACTGTCGCTGAGTACAACCCCGAGTTGGATAGATTCAACGAGGAGCTCGATGAGCTGGCCGGAAATGAAATCCAGTTTTTGCCGATCACCACCAAGGCCTACCTCTACCTCTCCGGCACACCGTTCAGAGCGCTGGCGACTGGGGAGTTCATTGAGGAACAGATCTTCAACTGGACCTACACCGATGAGCAACGTGCCAAGCACAAGTGGGAAGAGGATCACCCTGGCACGGGGAACCCTTATGGTGCACTACCGGAGATGCGGCTCCTCACCTATCAGATGCCCGACGAGCTGGTAGCCATCGCTAAGCAGGGAGAGTTTGACGAGTTCGATCTCGGCGAGTTCTTCGCTGCGGGCGGCACCGGAGCGGGCGCGGAGTTCAAGCACAAGAACGACGTGCAGAAGTGGCTCGACATCATCCGCGGTGCCTACGCCGTCACCCAGATCGACAACCTGAAACTCGGGGCGCAGAAGCCCCCGTTCCCATACTCAGATGTGCGTCTGCTGCCATATATGAACCACTCCTTCTGGTTCCTACCCTCAGTGGCGTCATGCCACGCTATGGCGAACCTGCTGACCGAGAAACACAATGTGTTCTTCCACGACTACAAGGTACTCACGGTCGCGGGTCCTGGCGCAGGAGTCGGGCTGGTGGCACTGCCGCCCGTGCGCGCCGCCATCGGCAACGGGCACGACACGAAGACCATCACGCTTTCCTGCGGCAAACTCACCACAGGGGTCACGGTGCCCCAATGGTCCGCGATGATGATGCTGCGGAATCTCAACTCGCCGGAGACGTACTTCCAGTCGGCGTTTCGCGTGCAGTCACCCTGGTCGATCAAGAACCCGAATGGTGACAATCCGAACGAAGAAGAAGTTCTCAAGCCGGTCTGCTTTGTTTTCGACTTCGCGCCGACAAGGGCACTCCGGCAACTCGCAGACTACGGTGCTGGGCTCTCGCCTGAAGCGGCCAACCCCGAGGACGCGGTGAAGGAACTCGTGAACTTCCTCCCGGTGCTGGCCTACGACGGCTCCCACATGACACAGGTCGACGCCGGAGCCATTCTGGATGTCGCGATGGCAGGGACCTCCGCCACATTGCTGGCCCGCAAGTGGGAATCAGCGCTCCTAGTCAATGTTGACAACGACACACTCCGGCGGATCCTCTCTGACCCCAGGGCATTCGAGGCAGTGATGAAAATCGAGGGTTTCCGCGCGCTCGGAAGTGACGTGCTCGAGACCGTGATCAACAAGAGCGAGAGGGTTAAGGAGACGAAGAAGGCCAAAGGTGAGGACATCACTCCAAAGGAGAAGAGGGAACTGTCCGCGGAGGAGAAAGAATACAAGTCGAAACGCAAGCAGATCCAAGAGAAACTCATCAAGTTCGCTACCCGTATCCCCGCGTTCATGTATCTCACCGACTTTAGAGAGAACACGCTGAAGGACGTCATCACAAAACTGGAGCCCGAACTCTTCAGGGCGGTAACTGGTCTCAGCGTCGATGACTTCAACCTTCTGGTGTCCCTCAACGTATTCAATAGCGCCCATATGAACCAGGCCGTGTTCGCGTTCCGCCGCTATGAAGACGCCTCGCTGTCCTACACAGGTATCGAGAGCCATGAGGGACTGCGCCACTTCGGTCTGTACGACACGGTAGTTGCCCGCGAGCCCTAAGCCTGGCGCGCGGTCGACGAAATCCTGGTCGAACTTTTTGTCCCTGAACCAGCCCACCGAAACCGCCGCAATCTCCTCGCGGTGTCGGTGGTGGCGGGATAAACTGAGCACGTTCCGTGCCGGAACGATGTAACGCAAAGGCTCCCGAAGTCGACGACTCCTCGTTTCCGGGAGCCTTTGCTTATTCTCCGGATCGCCGCTCTAGATCGGTTGAGCAGCAACATGATTCACGTCCGTATGTCATAGCCCCCTGGTATAATTGCGGTAGGTCGACAAGGGTCGACAACGACAGAAAGGACCGATGATGGACGTTAAACAGCCCGACGCGCCTGCGTCGGACGGGCAGCTGGTGTTACTCCGCATACTGCTGCGGCAGCAGGGCTTGTACGACCAGCCCGTCGGACGCGGTCTGCGCGACGCGGCGCGTCAGCACCGACTGACCAAGGGTGAAGCCCACCAGGCGATCAACCTGCTGAAGGGTCAGGTGGCGGCATGAGCGGCGATGACTGGGACGACTGCGGCGGTTGCGACGTGACGGGCGACCCTCAGATAGACCAGCTGGGGTACCAGTCACCCAAGCTGTACCCGTCAACGGCCTTTGCCGGGTCCAGCGAGCGTTTCGCGCGGACGCTGGCCGAGCAGAAGGCACGGCGGGACCAAGCCGAGGCGGAGCGCAAGGCTCGGATCGCGGCGCGACGTGAGGCGAGACGTGAGGCGCGTCGGTGAGACGGACGGCCGGTTTGATGCTGGCTGCGGCGCTCTGCGTCGGCCTGGCCCCACCAGCCGCAGCGTCGACCGATCCACTCGACGGCATCTCCATTGCCCCGCATCAGAAGCACGGCGGGTACCACCGAGCGGCCTTCGGCACCGGCTGGGATAACGGCACCGGATGCGACACCCGCGATGTGATCCTGGCGCGCGACCTGGTCGACGTGACGACGCGGGGATGCAAGGTGGAGACGGGCATCCTGCACGACCCGTACACCGGCGTCGACATCAGCTTCACCCGCGGTGAGCAGACCAGCGCGGCGGTGCAGATCGATCACCTGGTGCCCTTGAGCTACGCCTGGGATATGGGCGCGTCACAGTGGCCGGACGACAAACGGCACCAGTTCTACAGCGACCCCGACGAGCTGCTGGCCGTGAGCGGCAAGGCCAACGACGACAAAGGCGACAAGGCTCCCGGTCAGTGGATGCCGTCGAACGCCGCCTACGACTGTGAGTACGACACGCGCTTCGTTGCAGTCCTCCGGTCGTACAGCCTGCCGATCGATCCGGCGTCGGCGGCAGCGGTCCGCGCGCTGCCCTGCGGCTGACCGGAGACAGAAAAACACCCCGGCCCGCATGACGCGGCAACCGGGGTGTTCCTGTTGGACCGCTCAGGCCGGGTGGACGTCCACCACGATGGCCTCCGACCAGTCCTCCACGCCGCCGCCGTTGATCTTGTCCGCAGCCGCTTGAGCCTTCTCCGTCGTGGCGTACATGCCGACGATCACACCGGCAGCGAAGTGCGGACTCTTGCGGCCGACGACCTTGACGTCGAGCGCGGCCACCAACGGCGTCGCGCTGAGTCGGCTGTTCACCTTGCCGCTGCGTGCCGTGGCGACATACTGGACGACCTCGGGCTTGTCGGTCTTCGACTTGATGACGGCTGGCTTGGCTGGGGCTGCCGCTGGGGCTGCCTTCGCTGGGGCTGCCTTGGCGGGCGCTTTCTTCGCTGCCGCCTGCTGCTTCCGGCTGGCGCGCAGGTTCGTCACTGGCAAAGCCTCGACGGTGGCGTTCTGGGTGCTGGTCATCTTTACTCCTTTATCCGGGGCCGACCCTATGTCGACCTCTCTACCTGCAGTTTACCTTCGTAAACAACTGTTCACTGACTCGTTGGCAAGATGTGTTCCACGCAACAGTCAGAGTTGGCTCAGCAAACTTCTGGTTAGTCCGCTAGGAATTGGGGAGTAGGGTGACGCCCTATGTTGAAGATCCTTGCGACGGCGGCGCTGGTCATCGCGTCCGTGCTCGTCACCGCTCCTCCACCGGCTCACGCGGAAGTGTGCGCAGACGCGGGCGGGCGGCGTCATGTCTCGGTGGGCGGCTGCGTAGACCCCGGCCGCGACATCGTGGGCGGCGCGGCGATAGCGGGCGTGGCGATTGCGGCAGGGACCGACCCGTACTGGCCCGGCCAGATCCCGTGCTACTCAGCCGAGGGCGTGCCCTACTACACGCCTGACGGCGACCCGTGCTGATCGGCTGCGCACTCCGGGCAGATCAGCTGGCTTGACTTGGTGAGCAGCCAGGGGTGGTCGCCTCTAAGCGCGCCAGGGGGGTAGGGGGGGTGGAAAGTACAAACGCGTCGCAGCACGCCGCGACAGGCACCTGCAGTTCGTACCCCCGTTACGACGGCGAATTACCTTCTGGGGGTGGTCTTCTGAGGGTCGTGCTAGAGGTAAACGGCGCTGACCAGCGCAAACGTGGCGCGTGGCTCAGCAGATGCGCTGGCTTCCGGCACCGTACCTGCACCGGTTGGCGTGGCGTTTACCGATTCCGGTAAACCTGCGCAACCGAGTCGCTGCAGTTCAGCGTGGGTATACAGCGGGATGATGGGGTGATGACACGCCGCACCGAAGACCGCGCTGACGACCTGGACAGCGGCACCGTCCGACAGCCCCGCCGGTTTGACCGCGTCGCGATCCGTCGCCTGCGTGCCCAGGGCAAGTCGTACCGGCAGATCGCCGTCGAGGTCGGCTGCAGCGTGGGACTGGTCCAGCAGGCGGTCGCGGAGGGGGACGGCAACGACTGGGTTGCGGACCTGTTGCAACCCACCGTCGAGCTGCCGGGTGACTGTGGTGGGACGGTCCCGCAGCCGATGTCGCGTTCGGGGTGGGGTCACGCCGAGGGTCCGCCGGTGGAGTACGACCTGGACGTGGGTGAGCCGAGCGAGGACTGGGGCGCGCTGCCGGTCGTCCGGAAGCCGTCGGACGTGGCCATCGCTGTCCCGAGCATTGAGATCGAGTGGTGACGTCACGTCGCCCACTTCACGTCCACATACGCGGGGTCGAACCGATGCAGCCCCCTGGGTGACGGCAGGACCGTCACGACCACCAGCTGCTCGACCACCTGGCCCTTGACGGTGGGTGACATAGCGTCCCACTTGGCCTTGAGCTGCTGACCGCTCGCGGCGAGTGAGGCGGCCGGCGAAGTGCTGACGGCGTCCGCCAACTGCCGGTCTATCCCGGCGATCTTGGCCTTGAGGTCGGCGGCGTTGCGCCGCGCGGTGGGACCGTCCAGTACGTGCTCCAGCAGCAGGGTGGACAACTGCTCGTAGTCGGCCACTAGCGCGGCCCGGCGGGTCCGTAACTCAGCCAAGTCGCGGTTGGGGGTGTCCAATCGCAGTCCCGCGTCGGGTAGCGACAGGCGCGCCAGGACGGCGTCCACGACCATCTGGTCCACCGGCTCACCGGACCGCACGACGCAACCCTTCTCGCCGCAGCGGTACGCCCACGCCTTGCGCTGCGGCCTGGTCGCCTTCATCACGCCGCCACACTTGCCGCAGCGGTAGATACCGGTCCCGATGTACTTCCGCTCGAAGCTGGTGTGGCAGACGCGCGCCGGGTCGGACAGGTAGGCCACCAGCCCGCGGTGGACGTCGGCGTCGATCAGGGGCGTCCAGGTGGGCTCAACCCCCTCCATGACCTTGCCCTTGTGGACGACGATGCCGCCGTAGCGCGGGTTGACCAGCAGCCTGCGGAGGCGTGGTGAGGCCCACGGCTTGCCCTTGGTGGTCAACAGACCGCGCGCATTCCAGTCGACGCAGATGGACCGGATGGACTTGCCGTTGAGCACGTCGGTCACGGCCTGGCGGTACGCGGTGGCTTGCGGTTCCAGGGGCATGCCGTCGCGGCCGTATCCGAAGGTCTGGGACTGTGCCTGCCACTTCCCGGCCTCGGCGCGCTGCATGTTGGCGGCGCAGCGGCGCTCGCTGTGGTGCTCAGACTCCTGCTGCTGGACGCTGGCGAGGATGGTGGCGACCATCTTCCCGGTGGCGTTGGACAGGTCCAGGTCGCCCCCCGTCACGGTTTTGATCAGCAGCCGGGGACCGGCCTCAGTCAGCCGTACCAGGTCCTTGAGCCGCCGGTAGAGCCGGTCGGTATGCCAGCAGATCAGCACGTCGACCTGGTGGTCACGGATGGCGGTGAGCAGGTCCTCAAACCCCGGCCTGCGTTTGCCGTTGTAGGCGCTGATGTCGTTGTCGCTGTAGACCCCGACGATCTCGGCGTCCTGCAGCACGGCGAGCTGGCGACACAACTCCTCCTGGCGCGCGACGCCGAGGCTGTCACCCTTCTGATCTGCGGAGATGCGGGTGTAAATCGCGGCGCGGGGTGGCGTGGTCACACGGTCATATTACGGCATATAACCCGTACATACCAGGTGCGTTGGCATGACCCGCCCATCACCAGCAGATCGCCGTGACCGAGCGGCAGCCGCAGCGACGGGCCGCCGCCGCGCCGCCTCATCGCGAATGTTCGGGTGGCCCCGAGGCTGAGAATCGCGACCATGGTGTCTTCGGAATGGCTGCGACCGATGGTGTCGCCATGCCAGGCGACGCTGTCGGAGCCGTCGCGGTAACAACACAATCCGACGGTGGTGAACGGCTCACCCAATTCGCCGGCGTAGATATCGTTGAGCCGCCGCCGCAGCCGCGTCAGCGCCGGATGCGGCGGATCTTCGACGGCCAGATCGTGAAAACTCACCAGCCGGGGCACGTCGACCACTCGGTCGTACATTTGCCGGCGTTCGGTCCGCCACGGCACCGTCGTGAGTAGCTCGTCGAGCAGTTCTGCACCAGCCTGGGGGTCATCCGCCAGCCAGCCGGAGCGGATCTCGATAAATGCGCCGTCCCCGAGCTGTCTGCGTTCGCTGTGCTCGAACAGTGAGCCCTGTACTGCGATCCCCACGCCAAGCAGTTTATCGCACATCCGTTCGATCAGAGCGTGTGCGCCGCGACCTTTGGCATCGGCGCGGCTACGGTTTTAGGCGTGGGTGTCGTTGAGCTGGGGACCAATTCCGAGGTGGGAGCGCTACGGGTGGCCATCCTGCACCGTCCCGGCGCCGAGTTGCGCCGACTCAACCCGCGCAACAACGACCAGTTGCTCTTCGACGGGCTGCCCTGGGTGGCGCGGGCGCAGGAGGAGCATGACCAGTTCGCCGGCCTGCTGCGTTCCCGCGGCGTGGAGGTGCTGCTGCTGTCCGACCTGCTGACCGAGGCGCTCAATCACAGTGGGGCCGCGCGGATGCAGGGGGCTGCCGCCGCGGTCGATGCGCGCCGGCTCGGAACGTCTTTGGCGCAAGAGCTTTCGGCCTACTTGCGGGGGCTGGACCCGGTCCGGCTGGCGCACGTGCTGATGGCCGGCATGACGTTCAACGAGTTACCGGCGGACGCCCGGAACGACGTGTCCTTGGTGCTCCGCATGCACCACGGAGCGGATTTCGTCATCGAGCCGTTGCCCAATCTGGTGTTCACCCGAGACTCGTCGATATGGATCGGGCCACGGGTGGTGATACCGACGCTGGCGCTGCGGGCCCGGGTTCGAGAGGCGTCGTTGACCGACATCATTTATGCCCACCATCCGCGGTTCACCGGGGTGCGGCGTGCCTACGAATCGCGGACCGCTCCTGTCGAGGGTGGCGACGTCCTGTTGCTCGCCCCCGGTGTGGTCGCGGTAGGGGTCGGTGAACGGACCACCCCGGCCGGTGCGGAGGCGTTGGCGCGCAGTCTCTTTGACGACGACCTCGCGAATACGGTGCTGGCCGTGCCGATCGCCCAGACCCGCGCGCAAATGCACCTGGACACGGTGTGCACGATGGTCGACACCGACACGGTGGTGATGTACGCGAACATCGTCGACACGCTCTCGGCCTTCACGATTCAGCGCACCTCCGATGGCGTGATCATCAGCGATGAAACGCCGTTTCTGGAAGCCGCGACTAAGGCGATGGAGATCGACAAGCTGCGGGTCATCGACACCGGGTTGGATCCCGTCATCGCCGAACGCGAGCAATGGGATGACGGCAACAACACGCTGGCGTTGGCGCCCGGTGTCGTCGTGGCCTACGAGCGCAACGCGCAGACCAACGCACGGCTGCAGGAAGCGGGCATCGAAGTGCTGACCATCGCGGGATCTGAATTGGGCACCGGCCGGGGCGGGCCCCGCTGCATGTCGTGTCCCGTCGCCCGCGATCTGCTCTGAACCCGCCGCGAAACTGTAACTGGCAACGCATTTCCCGAGTGGCGCCGTCGGTAGTTGCAGTCTCGCGGTCCCGAAAGAGTGGAAAGAACTACCGCCAGCTGGGCAGCCAGATCTCCATGTTCCAGGTCTGTTGCGCGATGGGCAGACCGGTGAGCACCGGGAACAGCCAGGCGAAGTTCGTCACCACCAACGCCACATAACAAGACACCGCGATCAGCCCCAGCGTGCGTCGTTCAGAGCTTTGGCTGCGTCGGTGCGGGTAGAGGATATCGCCGCAGATCAACGCGATGCCCATCACCAAGAACGGCGCCATCGTCGCCGCGTAGAAGAAGTACATCTGGCGGTCGATGTCGGCGAACCAGGGCAGCCACCCGGCGCAATAACCGGTCAAAACCGTGGCATAGCGCCAGTCCCGGCGAACCAGCGCTCGCCAGCTCAGGTATCCCAACACCGGCACGGCCAGCCACCACATGGCTGGGGTACCGACCAGCATCTCCGCCTTGACGCAGGACTCGGAGCCGCAACCGGGAACGTTCTGCTGGTCGATGGCGTAGAGCACCGGCCGCAACGACATGGGCCAGCTCCACGGTTTTGATTCCCAGGGATGGTGGTTGCCCGCGGCATTCGTCAGGCCCGCATGGAATTCGAAAGCCTTGGCCGTGTAATACCAGAGCGAGCGAATAGCATCGGGCAGCGGCAGAATCCCGTGCGGACCGATGGTCTGGCCGACCTGGTGCCGGTCGATGGCGGTCTCGGACGCTAACCACGGCGCATAGCTGGCGATATAGACCGCGAACGGGATGAGCGCCAACGCGTATCCGGTGGGGATCAGGTCGCGTCTGAAAACCCCCAGCAGGGGTCTTTGCACCTGGTATTGCCGACGTGCCGCGAAATCGAACGCCAACGACATCGCACCGAAGAACGCGACGAAGTACAGGCCGGACCATTTTGTCCCGCAGGCCAATCCGAGCAGAATCCCCGCCAAGAAGCGCCACCAGCGCACACCCAGCCGGGGACCCCAGATGGTTTCGGCGCTGCGGCCCTCCAGCAGTGCGACGTGCATCCGCTCGCGAACCTGATCCCGGTCGACCATGAGGGCGCCAAACGTTGCGACAACGAAGAACGTGAGGAACCCGTCCAATAGCGCGGTGCGGGCAGCGACGAAGCTGACGCCGTCGCAGATGAGCAGCACACCCGCGATGGCGCCAACCAACGTCGAACGGCTGATCCGCCGGACGGTCCGCATCACCAGCGCCACCATGACCACGCCAAGCAGCGCGCCGGTGAACCGCCAGCCCAACCCGTTGTAACCCAAGATGGCCTCGCCCAAGGCGATCAGCTGCTTGCCGACCGGGGGATGGACGACCAGGCCGAACCCGGGGTTGTCCTCGACCCAATGGTTGTGCAGCACCTGCCAGGCCTGAGGCGCGTAGTGCTTCTCGTCGAAGATGGGCGTGCCGGCGTCGGTCGGCGAGCCCAGGTTCAAAAATCGGGTCACCGTTGCCAGCAGTGTGATCACTCCGGTCGCGATCCACCCGCGCGCGTGATCTGTCGGTCCGAAATCTGCAACCGGAACCAGCGGACCAGGACTGACTGCGGGTACGACACGCTCCAGCACGGCATTCGCCACCGCCATGGAGGTTTCGCGAGGCGCAGCGGTCATCACGTCGATCGTAGGCTGTCCGTCATGACAAATGGTCGCCTGTTGCTCGGTGCGACCCCGTTGGGCCAGCCTTCGGATGCGTCGCGACGGCTCGTCGACGCGCTCGGCAGTGCCGATGTGGTAGCAGCGGAGGACACCCGCCGGGTGCGGACTCTGGCCAAAGCGCTCGACGTCCGCATCACCGGCCGGGTGGTGAGCCTGTTCGACCAGGTCGAGGCGGCGCGGGTACCGGTGCTGGTCGCCGAGGTCGAAGCCGGTGCGACGGTGTTGGTGGTCAGCGACGCCGGCATGCCGCTGATCAGCGACCCGGGTTACCGGCTGGTGGTGGCATGCGTCGAGGCGGGGGTCGCGGTGACATGTTTACCGGGGCCGTCGGCGGTCACCACCGCGCTGGCCGTGTCCGGTTTGCCGTCGGAGAAGTTCTGCTTCGAGGGTTTCGCGCCGCGCAAGGCGACGGCGCGCAGAACGTGGCTCGGCTCGCTGGCCGACGAGCGTCGCACCTGCGTGTTCTTTGAATCGCCGCGCCGGCTGGCGGGGTGCCTGCATGATGCCGTCGAGGTGCTCGGTGGAGCGCGTCGGGCAGTGGTCTGCCGGGAACTGACCAAGGTGCACGAGGAGGTGGTACGCGGGTCGCTCGACGGGCTGGCGGCGTGGGCGGCCGACGGGGTGCTCGGCGAGATCACCGTGGTGCTGGCCGGCGCGATCCCACGCGCTGACCTGCCGTCCCTGGTCGGTCAGGTGGAGATACTGGTCGCGGGGGGTGTTCGCGTCAAGGACGCCTGCGGTGAGGTGGCCGAGGCGCATGCGGGGGTGCGCTCCCGCCAGCTCTACGACGCGGTCCTGAAATCGCGCAGCGAGACCGGCGAATTGGACGCACCCTAGAGGGGTGGGGTAGGGCTGCGCGGAGGCAGCGTCAGGTCACGGAATGCAGAACCCGATGATGCCCAGGTGCGGCGTGCAGAATCCCGGCCCCGGGAGCTGCGGCAGGTTCGGCGCCGGGAACGCGGGCAGCGGGGGTAGCGCCGGTAGTGCGGGTAGCGCAGGAAGACCTCCGGGGAGCGCAGGTAGCGCGGGGAGACCCCTCGGTATCGCCGGGAGTGCCACGTTCGGTACCGCCGGCAGGGCCACGTTCGGCAGGGCCACGTTCGGCAGAGCCACGTTCGGCACCGCCGGCAGAGCCACGTTCGGTAGCGCCGGGAGGCCCACCTTCGGGACCGCCGCCGCCGCTGCAGTCAGCGAATTGACGTCGGCCGCCGCTGGGAGGTTCACGCCAGGCAGTGCGGCGACACTCGCCGTCGAGAGATTCCTCGGCAGGATGCCTGCGTCCTGCAGATAAACGACGGCTATGGCAGCAGTGCTGAGAGTGCTGACGACGCTGGTGCCAACGCCCACGACGCCTTGGACGACCGTGATTGCCCCTTGGGCCCCTTGGACCCCGGCGGGTACGGCGGCGATGGTGGTCGCGGTACCGAGGGCGTTAGTAATTCTGGGATCGTTGGTGATGTCGGAAATATTGGGCACGGTCGCGCCGCCCGGCAGGGTGTAGCTACCAGACCCGGAGTCCGGCGCGCTGACACCGGGCACGGCCACCCCGGGCACCGCGCTTGCGGCCGACGAGTCGTCGGGCCCGGCGCCGACGCCGGGCGCTATCACGTTGGCCGCTGTTGGAACCTGTTCCGGACCGGGTTGCGCCGCCGCCGCCGGCTGCGCTGGCGCCGCAGGCCCCGCCGCCGCCGGCTGCACCGCCCCCGGTGGGGCCTCCGGAGCGGGGATCAGGACGGCTGCCAGGCGCTGACATCCGGCGCCGCATCCTGCACTCTGCGCCGGCGTCGAGACCGAACTGATCGGCATAACCGCCAGCGTTCCGCCCAGCATGGCGGCAGCCGCGGCGCCCATCACGGCGATTCTCATGGACGATCCCTCCAGCACTCGACGCGCGATTTGCGCACGTCAGCGTTCTCAGCCCCCGAGCTTAGGCTTGCGCGGCCCGCGATGTGCCGTTTCCGCGAAATCCCCCAGCTTGCAGCGGTGGGTAGTTTAGCTAACCAACACCCGCCGCGAGGGCCGTGGACGGCATCCTCACGATCGGAGCCGCCTTATGCAGGCATTCTTCCCATTCGGCATCTGGATCGGAGTCGGCGGTGATCCCGCCGCCAACCCCGAGCACCGCGCCACCTCCGGTATCGAATTCGACGGTGCGGATCGCGACGTTGAGCTCGCAGCCGGCGACCGGGGAAGCCAAGCCAATGGTGCCGCAATATATCCCGCGGCGGTTCTGCTCCCATTGCGAGATCAATTGGCGGGCTCGCAGTTTGGGTGTCCCAGTGACTGATGCCGGCGGGAACGCGGCGTCCAGCAGCGCAGACGTCGGCAGCTCGGCAAGAACGTGCGCCGAGACCGTGGACACCAGGTGCCACACCCCCGGAGCCCGCCGGACAACCAACAGCTCGGGCACGGTGACGGTGCCGGTGATCGCAACCCGGCCAAGGTCATTGCGGACGAGGTCCACGATCATGATGTTTTCGGCCACCTCTTTGGCCGAAGCCCGCAGTGCCGACGGCCAAGCGTCCAGCGGCAGCGTGCCTTTGATCGGGCTGGACATCACAACAGAGCCACTGCGCCGCAGGAATAGTTCCGGGGACAACGACGCCACCGCCCCCCACGGGCCCGCGACGTAGGCCGCCCGGGCCGGCGAGGTGCGTGCGACGCCGTCGATGAAGAAGTCCAGCGGCGACCCGGAGACCGTGCCCGTGAATTGCGTGCAAACGCACGCCTGGTAGACCTCGCCGGCACGGATCGCCTCCAGGCAGGCCAGCACCCCGCCGCGGTGCGCTTCCCGGTCGGCTGTGCCCCAGTCGATCCGGCAGTCGGGTGCCGGCGCCGGTGCCGCTGCCAGCGCTGCGGTCAGCCAGTCCGGCATCGGCGCACCGGACAGGCTCTCGTACCACCACTGTCCGTCGCGGTCGCGGCGCAGCACGCAGTCGGTCCAGCCGCCGGCGGCTTCCGGCAGCCGGTTCGGCCGCCCGTCGGCGCTGGGGTCCGGGTAGGACAGGTAGCCGACCCAGCCACCGCCCACCGCCGCGGAACTGGCGGAATCCGGCACACCCTGCCGAACGGCGAATGTCTCGTCGAGGTCCACCGGTTGCACCGAAAGGCTCGGCGCGATCACCGCCAGCGAACCAAACCATTCGCCGGTCAGCGCCGCCGGCGGTGGCAGGTCGAGCCGGCCGGCGGCGTCGCCCACCGCGCGCAGCACACGGGGTGCCCCGCCCAGATCGCCGAGCCGGTCGATTCGCATCGCCCTAGCTTGACAGAAGTGAGGATTTTCGCACCCTGCCTTGTCGCTTGCCGCCCTTGAGCCAGACGTACGAGCCGGGTTTGGCGGCCTCGCGTCGGATGCCCCACAGCGTGCCTTTGCAGATCGCTTCCTTGATCGACGCGGCAGTTCGTCCGGCTACGACCAGGTTCACCGGGGTGTCGTCGGTGCGCGAGAGCTGCACGGTGCCACGGGCGCGGCCCAGGCTGATGCACTGACCGACGAATGCCTGGCTGAGCGGCGCGGGAGTGCGCTGCGCGAGGCGGCTGAGCACGGTGTTGGCGGCCTGCGCACCCAACGGCCCGGCCGCCTGGCAGCTCATCCGCAACGGCTGGCCCGACGGCGCCGCGGCGTCACCGGCGGCGACGATGCGTGCATCGTCGATGCTGGTCAGCGTCTCATCGGTGAGTAGCCGGCCGAGGGTGTCGGTGCTCAGCCCGCTGCGCGTGGCCAGATCCGGCACACCAAACCCCGCCGTCCACACGGTGGCGGCGCTGGGCAGCACCGCGCCGTCGGTCAGTACCACTGCATCCCGGCGGACCTCCTTGGCGGCAACGGATTCCAGCACGTTGACGCCGAGCTTGCGCAATTGCCCGGCCACCGAACGGCGGCCCCGTTTACTCAGCGACGGCCCGAGGATGCCGCCGCAGACCAGGGTCACCGGGCGTCCTTGCTCGGCCAGCTCGGAAGCCGCTTCGATGCCGGTCAATCCGGCACCGACGACGGTGATGGGCGCGTCCGCAGAGGGCAGGTCGGCCAGTGCGTAGCGCAGCCGCTGCGCGCTTTCCAGGTCGGCGACGGAGTGCGCGAATTCGACTGCGCCGGAAACCTTGGACAGCATGGCGGGTGTCGCGCCGGTGCTGCCCACGGCGTAGATCAGGTAGTCGTAGGCCAGCTCGTCGCCCGACGCCAGCAGGACCCGCCGGGCATCGGTGTCGATGTGCTCGGCGTTGTCGACCACCAGCCGGATGCCGTTCCCGAGCAATGTGCCGTAATCGACGGTCGCAGCATGGGTGTCAGCGACCAACTGGTGCAGGCGGATTCGCTCGACGAAGACCGCGCGCGTGTTGATCAAGGTGATGTCGACATCTGGGTTCTGCCGCAGATGATTAGCGGCCAAGGTTCCGGCGTATCCACCGCCGACTATGACCACGCGGGTTTTTTGATTGGGTTGCTCGGTCATCGCTTTCTCCTGTTTCTCGCGGGACTTATGCCCTTGAGACACCGCAGACCGGCCAGGCGTGACAATTGCAGCGGCAATTGTGAGCTGTCTCACTTGTGGCGTCGACGCAGACGCCTGTAG
>Ga0302319_10006513_pt1 | contig 23152 bp, 11 predicted proteins | sample Bog_T0_2_FD_203319 | JGI IMG/M metagenome (GOLD analysis project Ga0302319, IMG submission 203319) | Peat permafrost microbial communities from Stordalen Mire near Abisko, Sweden - Bog_T0_2 | ecosystem: Environmental > Terrestrial > Soil > Wetlands > Peat | place: Sweden: Abisko, Stordalen Mire...
TAGGCATTAAGCGCGACCTCTCACTCGCCCCTCGTTCCCAGACTCCGTCGCCGCGTCCCATCGGTCCCATAAGTCCCATCCAGTGCAGCACGCAGGAAACGCGAACAACGAAGAATTCCACCAAACCTCCCCTTTGCGCCCTTCGCGTCTTTGCGAGAAACCCCCGCTGCGGTCGCCGCGTCGCCGCGTGAAACCTCACTCAATCCGAATCCGCCCCACCGCCATACCCCACAACCTCAACGGTAATAATCGACGGCAAATCATCCGCCGCATTCGGCCCCGCCTGATGATTCGCCTGCTGCGCCATCTGCTCCGCCGCATTATTCGCCGCCCCCGCCGTGCTCGACGCCGCCGCCAGCGCGCCCACGTTCACAGCCGCCGACGTCGGCACCCCGCTCGTCTTTCCCCCCGCTGAAATATTCCCCGCATTCAGCACCTGCACCGCCGCGATGCTGATGTTGCCCGACGCCCGGATGCCGGCATCCCCCGCATTCACCGTCCCCCTTGGCGCGATCAAATCCACATTCGCCACGGCGCTTCCCTTGCGCGTCGCCAGCACACCAATGCCGCCTCCCGTCGCCAGTCCCGCGAGGTCCGTCTGCACATCACCGCTCTGCGGGTCCACCAGCACCCGCGTCGGCGGCGCGGATTGCACCGTCTTCGACGACGCGCCCGCATCGATGCTGCCGTTCGACGACCAGATGATTTCATTCCCACCGTTGAGCGTGAAAATGCGCGACGTGCCCACGTTCACATCGCCATCCGTGAAGATGTTGATGTTCCCGCCATCCTCCGTCAGGACGCCCTGGTCCACCGGCTGCGTCCCGGCGACGTTCAGCCCCACGTTGAGCGCACCGCCCGGCGCGAGCAGGCTGATGTCCCCGCCGTTCTCCGTCTTGATTTCGCGCGAGGTCAGCGAGATGTCGCCCTGCCACGTCGTCGACGACGGGAACAGCGCCGCGATGGCCGCGAACCCGGACTCGTAATTCGTGTCACCCAATGCGCCGGAGTTGTGATCGCGCCCCGCGTCGCGCAGCACGAGGAAGAAGATATCGAGCGCCAGCGTCTCTTGCCGCTTTTCCGGCAACTGCTCGAAGGCACTCCAGATATCGCCATCGCTCGCGTTGTCGAGCCCGAGCAACTGGCCCAGGTCCGGAAGATAGCGCTGCGCCTCCGTGCTGCCGGACACGGGATTGAGAAAGAGATCGATGAAACCGGTCTGCGCGATGTTCGTGAAATTGAGCTGGCTCGCGGCGAGTCCCGCCGATTCACCCACGCCCGCCAGCGCCACGATGTCCGCGCCGCCGAACGGCAGCACCGGATTCGCCTGGTTGCCGATGCTGGTCAATCCCACGCCCGTGCCGTCGGCGTTGTTCGGACCCACGCCCAGGTTCAGGTTCCGCCCGGCCAGCACCTCGATCGTGCCCGGCCCGGCGATCTGGATGTCTCCCGCCAACGCACCGCTACCGAAGTCGAGCGCGTTGCCCGCCGATTGTGACTGGACCAATAGTGGCGCCGAGGCGTCATAGGCCACGATATCGCGACCCGCCGAAACCACGCTCACGTCGTTGCTATTCACGTTCTGCACATAGAGCGCGACGTCCGTGATGTCTTGTCCGGCCACGACCTGCGCCGCTTTGCCCGAGAAGAGCGTGAGGCCCGAGATGTTCCCGCTGCCCGCGTCGAGATGGACCGGATTCGGATCGTTCGCATGCAGCGGTTCGCCGTCAATATCGGCATGCAGCTCTTCCTTCGTTTGCAGCACGCCGTAGTTGCCTTCCACCGAGCCCGACTCGGCGAAGAGGTTGTTGATGAAGCCAAAGTTGAGCGAAACCGACGTGTTCACGCCGTTGACTTTGACCGTCGCGTTGAGCGTCTTCGCCGCCTGCGTGCTGGTGCCGATAACTTCCTCCCACGCGTACGGGTCATCCACGCCGGGAATCGCCGCGGGATTGGCGTCGGAAAGATCGATCGTGCTCGAGATCCACGCCTCCGTCGCTGTACTGTTGATCGTGTTGCTCACGCCGGTGGGCTGCAGGCCGTTGATCGAGCCGGCGGCCAGCAAATCGACCGTGCCGAGCGCCGACGGCGAAAGCGTGAGGTTGCCCACGGCGTTAATGTCACCCGAGAACGCGGTCGCGTTGAGCGTCGGCGGCGAAAGACTGACCAGCGTGGAGAACGGCACGACACTCGTCTCGGTCAGGTTCAACCAAGGCTGGTAATAGGAGACGGATTGCGGGTTCGTGGCGAGCAGGTCGACCGATTGCAGCCAGTTTTCCAGCAGCGGCGTGGCCAGGCTGGACGACGAGAGCGTCGCCTCCTCGCGTAGCATCACGTTGCCGGTGAGCGAGCCGACATCGACCGCGTCCGTCGCGGCGTAGGTGGAGAAATACGTCTTGTCCCAGTACGTGTTGTCGACGCCCTGCGGCAGCAGGAATGGGTTCGCCACCGGCCCGAGCAGCACGCTGTTGTCAGCGGAAACTTGGAAACTGCCGTCGCCCAGGAATAGCGTCGTCGGCAGCCACGTCGCGCTGTTGCCGATTTTCGCCGGCAGCGCAATCGTACCCAGCGACGGTGAGCGCGTGCTGTTGGTGATGATGCTGTTGCCCGCCTGCAGCGTCCCCTGCCCGCGCTCGACATAATAGGCGCCGCCGTTGATGTCGTTGCCCGCGACTACCGTGACGTTGCCGCCGCCGAGCTCGAGCAGCGTCTGGTCGGCGGCGAGTGTGTCGCCGCTCGTGGTCGTGTAGGTCATGCGCGCGTTGGTTGGCGCGACCGCGTCGACGTTGCTCACGTCGTGCCCGGCGTTGAGCGTCACGTTGCCGCCGCCGAGCGTGCCCACGTCCTCGAAGAAATTGCTGAAGTCGACCCACCAGCTCGTCGAGGCGATGTCGCCGTTTTCCGTCGCGCCGAACTGCCCCGACGCGTCGACGTAGCCGCGCCGGTCGAGCCAGTTGTTCGGCAGCTCCTTCTCCGAGTCCATCACGATCACGCCGCTGTTGTTTTCCGTGACGTGCGCGATGTTGCCCTGCGCCGCGATCGACACGTTGCCGCCCGCGAGGCTGAACTGCGCGGGGTAGTAGGTCGTGTCGCCGATCTGCAGCACCGGCACGGAGAACGTCCCGCCCATCGTCGGGTCCGCCACCTGCGCGCCCGCCGTATAAATCGACGCGAACTGATTCTGCAGCAGCACATCGCCCGCCGTCGCGATGTTGATGTCGCCCGTGCCCGTGCGGATGACCTGGTAGTAGCCGCTGAGGTCGCCGCTCAACGCCTCGGCTGTCGTCTGGCCCGCCGCAATCGCGTTACCGTTGTTCGACGTCACGAAATTCCCCAGCTCCAGCGACCCCGCCGCCGTCCCCGGCTCCGCCAGCCCCGTCGCCGGATCATAAACCGCCGTATTCGCGACCACCGCGCTCCCATTCGCGGCCGAGAAATCCGCTCCCGCCGTCAAATTGTACGACCACGACTGCAAATTCTGCGGAGTCGCAGCGTTCGCCGTCATAAGGGTAGCGTCATACATCTGGTCCGTGATCGTGAAGCCATCGCTGAGGCTCCCGTCAAAAACCAAATTCCCCGCCGCCCGCAGCGTCAGCACGCCCGGCGTCTGGTTCGGCCCAAAGCGGAACGTCGAGAGGTCCCAGTCATTCGCCAGCGTCAGATCACCGCCCGGATCAATCACCTCCGCTCCCACGACAACGTTGAAAACCGGTGCCAGCCCCGCATTGTTCGCCAGCAAACGGCTGGTGATCGCCGTGGCATTCCCCGCAAAGACATTCCCGTTCGCCTCAATGGCCGATTCCACGCTATCGATCACGCCGCCCGCAGGATCATAGAGCACATATCCCTCCGCCGTGATGCTGGACGCGCCCAGAATCGTGCCATTGATCGGGTCCACCTGAAGATCGAGATTATCCGCCGTCTGCGGCGCGCGGATGTGCAGCGTCCCGCTGAAGTCGCCTGCCGCTGCATTCGCCGCGACCGCCAGATCGATGGTCGAACCAGCCTCGATATTCACGAACGCATTCGAGTCAATAATGCCATTGAACTCCGAGCCGGCCTCGAGCGACACCGCGCCGCCCTTGCCCGCGTTGCTGCAGTTCGGCGCCGCGACCGTCAGCAGCGATCCCGGCGCCAGCGTCACACTGCCCGCGGCGATGAGATTGATCGTCCCGCCAACCTGGATCGGATTTCCCGACGCATTGGTCGCGGCGACATCGGACGCATTGATCGTCCCGTTCACGGTGATCGAGCCCGCATCGAGCGAGAGCGTGTAGCTCGCCGCGTTCACCGTGCCATCGACCGTCAGGCTGCTGTCGGTGCGGTCGCGAATAGAGATCGCATCAGTGAAGCCCGCCGCGTTCAGCGCCGTGTCCAGCGGCTGCACGCTGCCTCCCGCGATCGTCGACACGTCCGCTGAAAAACTTCCGCCCTGTGCCGCCAAAGCGGCCCCGCTGTAATTAAAGACACCGCTCGGCGCCCTGACCGTCAGTGCGCCGGACCCGACGGATATCGCCGAACCCGCGCCGAGATTCACGGAGCCGCCCTGCGAGGTCAGCGTGATCGCGCCGCCGGAGGTGGATTCCGTCACGCCGCTAAACGTTTGCGTAGTGCCGGCGACATTCAATGCTCCGCCCACATTCACGTCGCCGCTTGTTGCTTGAAGAGAAATGTTGCCGCTGGCGAGACGGATCGCGGTGTTCTCCGTGATGCTCGTACCTGCCAGATTCAACGTGGCTCCCAAGCCGCTCGTCAGTGACGACGAAGCCCCGCCCGCCTCGATGTCAAAGGCGCCCGCCGCGCTGATCGTCTCATTCGCGCCGGTCGCACCGGTGATCAGCGGCGTCGTGATCGTGAGATTGCCGGAGGTCGCGAGCGTCGCCGCGCCTGCGATCGGATTGCCTGACGAATCGGTCGCGTTCGAGGCCGTTTTCTCCAGCAAGACGCCGCCCGAGGCATTCAGGTTCACGCTCGCGTCATTCACATCGACCGCGTTCACGCCTGCGCCGCCACCGAGTTGAATCGTCTGCGCATTCACCGTGAAAGCGCCGGACGCCGTGCTGCCCGCCGCCGTCACGCCCGTGCTGTTCTCCAGCGTGAACGTCTGCGCGTTGATCGTCACCGCGCCGCCGTCGAAGCCGCGAATCGCGCTCGCATCCAGCGTCAGGCTTTGCACTTGATACGCGCCGCTATTTGCCGCCGCCCCAATCGTCCCGCTGCCATAAATATCAATCGACGAGTAACTGGTCAGCGCCAGCGACTGCGTCGACGCCTGGATATTCGCGAGCGCATTTCCGGAGAGCACCAAGCCCGACGCCGACGTGCTGTTGTCCAGAACGAGGCTGATCTGCCCCGCCGCAATCGACAAGCTGCCCGCGCTCAGCGCCGCCGTAGGATCCAGCACCGCGCCCGCCGTCGAATCCAGCGTCACGCTGCTACCCGAGATCGTCGCACCCGCGCCGATGCTCAACGTCGGCACCGTGGACGAATCCACACCCACGCGGTCCACTTGCGCCGACGCATCGCTCGTCACGCGCAACAGCGCACCATCTCCGCTACCCGCCGCGCCCGCGGTCCCAAGCAGCAGCGTCTGCGCGGAACCCGGCAGCGTCCCCGCCTGCTCGATCACCGCGCCCGCATCCACAGTCAGCGAATCCTTCGCGGCCAAAATCACGTCCGGCCCGGTCAACGCTTCACCGGAATCATCCACCGTCAGGTCGGACGTCGTCACAGTGACCTGCGTGCCCAAAACGCTAGTGCTGCGATAACCGCCGATGAGCAAGCTGTCCGCGCCGAACGCGCTCAGGTCCGCCGCATCGAGCACCAGCGTTCCCGGCGCCGCAGTCGTCGACGCGTTGCCGATGACAATGTTGCTCGGGCTCGCGATATCGACTTCGCTGCCAAGTCCGCCCGCCGGCGTCTGCGACAAAACCGAGCCATCGATGCTCATGCTCTGCGTCGCCGCGATCACGAGCTGCCCCGCATCGATCGGCAAGCGCGGCGTGGCCACGTTGTTCGACGCCGCGCTCGCGGCCAGGAACGTGTTGCCGGAAAAGCTGTCATACTCCGCACGCGAACTGACCACCGCCTGCGACGCCACCTCGAACGAACTCAGCAGCGGCGTCCCCGTCCGCGCCGCATCCAGCCCATTGGAAACGTAGCCCGACACGATCACCGATCCATCCGGCTGCACCGCCGCGTTCGCCGCCACCGCACCAGACTGTGGCGTGACCAAGTAAGCGCCTGGCAAAAGCGCATAGCGCGCGGGCAAGAGCGTATAGTAGCCCGCCGCCAATCCGCCGCCGCCGTTCAAATAAACCTGCTCGCCCACGGCGAGGCCGCTGTTCGTGTAGTCGCTCGACGAATAGTAAGGCGCGTAATCCGCCGCGTAGCCGGGAATGACCGCGTAGCTCCCGCTCGACGCCAAAATGTCCACCGTGCCGCCCGTGCCGGAGACAAACCGGTACGCGTACAAATCACCGCCGCCGCTCAGGTCCACCACCGCGCCCGCATCGTCGGTCACATTCGCCGCCGCGAGGTTGATCGCCTTGGCCGGGATCGCGTTCGCGCCATTGCCCGCCGCCGTGATATCGTTGCCGGCGGGATCAATCCACGACACACTGTCGAGAATCGTGCCATAGGGGATCGTCAAGTCCTCGCCCGTCAGCGGATCCACCGCCGACACCGACGTCACGCTCCCCGCCGTCAGGGTCAATTGCTGCGCGGCGTCGAACGTCTGCCCGGAAAGCGGATCGACCGGACTCGCGCTGGTCACGCCGCTGCCGAGATTGATCGTCCCGAGCGGCGCGCGCAACGTGCCGCCCTGCGTGATGTCGGTGGCGAAAATGTTCAGCGTGCCGCCGGCGGAGAGCGGCAGCGAATCCGCGCCCGAGCCGTGGATCGTCACCGAGCCCGCGACGCCGTCGTGATCGAACGCCGCGAGTGTAAAAGTCGTCGCCGTCGTCGGATAAACCTGGTCCGCCGTCAGGCTGATCGCGCCGCTCACGTCGAACGTGCCGTCGCCGCGAATGTCCCCGCCCGCCGCCGTCAGGCTGACGCTGCCGATGTTTTGCAGCGAAAGATTGCCGACTTCGATCAGGCTCGAGGCCGTGACATCCAGACTGCCCGATCCGAACGTCGCGGGCGCTTCAAACGGGTTGCCCAATGAATCGGTGAAAACCGGCAGCCCCTGCTCGGCAATCGTCAGCGGTCCCTCGAATGCCTGGCCGAGATCGACGTAGGGCGCCGTCAGACTCACCGCCGCGTCTGCGTAGATGATGCCGCTGCTGCCCACGGTGATGCTCCGGTTCGCCGTGATGGCCACCGGCCCGGAAAACTGCACCGTGCTGCCGAGCGTCAGCGCGTCGATTCCGCTGGAATTGAAACTATCCGCCGCGAAGTAGCCGTTGCCCAGCGCCGTGCCGTTGATCGTCACCGCGCTGCCGATGCCGGTGGACGAGTAACTCGAAACGCCCTGCCCGACGTCGAGTGTCACCTGCAGCGGCGTGGTCGCGTTGTTGAGATCGGCCAGAGGCACGTAGAGGCCGGACTTCACGGTCAGGCTGCCGCCCTGTGCCGACGGCCCGCCCGCCGCGCCGAGCAACGTCGCCGCGCTGAAAAGTTCCTGCCCGCCCGTGAGCGAGATCGCCCCGCCGCTGCTATCCACTTCCGTCAGCACATACGGCGCGGACAGCAGTGACGAAGCCACCCCGGCCTGCTCCGGCGTGACGTCGAGGACGTCGGTCGCGCCGGAAACATTCAACACCGAACCGGCCTCCGCGAGGATGTTGCCGGAGATCGAAATCTTTCCTCCGGCCAGCACCGATCCCGTGCGATAGCCCTGCTCATTTTCGGTCAGCAACGTCGTGCCTGCGGCGGAGAGCACACTGTCCGGCCCGATGTCGACCGTCACCAACGCCTCGTCCGGCGGGTTGGGGAAAAGCGAATCGGAATTCTTCGCGCCGCTGATCGAGATCGAACCGCCCGGGGCGAAAATCGAGCCCTGCACATCGACGGTCTGTCCCGTGAGCGAGACGCTTCCCTCCGGATCGGTCGTGATCGTCGCGCCCGCGCCGAGAACCAAGTCGCCGCGCACGAGCACCGTCCCAGCAAAATTCAGCACGCCCTCGGCATCGAAATTCACGCTCGCCGGCGGGCGCAGGGAAGCGAGTTGCTGCGTCACCGGAATGAGGGTGAAGCCGCCCGCGAGATTCGCCTGCCAGCTTTGCACCACCGGATCGATCACCGTTCCCGGCGCGATGTTCACCGCGGGAAGATAATCGGTGGCGCTCGATTGCCCGGGTGCGACTTCGCCCAGGCCCTCGAGCGTGAACGAGGCGAAGCCGCCTTCGCTCAACGTCCCGGCAACCGTGCCCTGCGTGAACAAGGCGGAGGAAAGCGTGAGCGCGCGGGCCGGATCGGGCGACACACCGCCGACCTGCACGAGCGGCGCCTGGATGGTGAGCGCGCCGCCTTTCGCGCCTGAGTAACCCTCGAGCGTCGAGTTGAGCGTGAAGCCGCCGCCGATGAGGCTCGCAATTCCCGGGTCCTGCCCGGCGAGAATGGACAGGCTGCCGCCGTTGCCATACGTCACCTTGTTCGCCGCGTTTACTTCCGCGCCGCCGGAAACGTTAATCACGCTGCCCGATTCGAAATCGATGCCGTAACTGTCGATGGCAATCGAGCCGCCGTTCGTGGCGAGCGGCAGCGTGTTGGCCGTGGGTGATGACGCGCGATCATCGACCACGAGACCCGCCGTACTCAGCGACGCATTCGCGCCGAGCGTGAACAGCCCGCGCGTCGGATCGGCCGGAGGCGTGGCTTCCAGGAAAACGCCGGTGACGGGCGACTGCGTGTCCGCATAGGGCGAATAATCATAGACCGTGAAGTCGAGGCTGCCGGCCGGTGCACTGACGCTGCCCTCGATATCGAGATTCGCCGCCGTGAAGGTGATCGCGCCGCCGGGTGAAGCCGTGAGGCTCGCGCCCGCGGTCACGTTGATCGTGCCGTCGGGATTCTTGATCGTGAAATTGCCGAAACCATCCACATTCACCAGATCGGTGGAGAGAACGAGATCGCCGCTATTCAAACTCGTGCCGATATCAATTACAGGTGGCGTGGGCGAATACGCGGGCGTGCCGCTGATGGTGGCGTTCTGGCTCTGGAAGTTCAGCGTGAGCGAGCCCGCCGTCGGCACGGCCTGCTTGGCCAAAATCGTGGGCAGGAAACTTGCGCCCGCGTAGGTGGACTCGAGTTGCGAGACGAGCGTGCGCTGGTTCGCCCCGGCGACGGTGTTGCCGTAGAAATTGCCGTTGAGCATCATGCCCGGCGCGGTGATGGCAAGCGAGCCGCCGCTGCCGCCTTGGATGTAGCCGGGATCGTACTGCGTGCCGCCGATGATCGGGTTCGTGTAGTTCTGGCTCGTGCCCCATTTTTCCGAGATGAGCGTGGTGCCATCGTAAGCGCCGCTGTAGACGACACCGGGGCTGGCGTTCGCGACGTTCACGAGCTGGCCGTCGGTGAGCAGTTCCGTGGTCTGCACGGTGGCGCCGGCGTAGTTGATCCAGCCGGCGGAAACATTCACAGTCGAGCCGGACTGGAGGTTCACGGAACTCCCGGCATTGATCGCGACCGAACCGCCGGCGGTGGTCAGCTCGCCCACGTTGTGCTCGACCAAGTTCACGTACCCGGAGACATCGGCGAGCGGCGTACCGATCCACGCGGCGCCATCGGAGGTGCCGATGGCGAGCAGGTTGATGTCGATGGTCTGGCCGCGCAATGGGCCGCTCTGCTGCAGCGGCGAGTCGGCCAGTTCCGTGCCGAGCAATTGCGCGGCGACGATGTCCTCGGTCACGGAGGCCGCTACGTTTTCCGATCCCGAGACGTCGATCGACGCGCCGCTGGCGAGCGTGACGTTGCCGCTGGTGTTCTCGAAGTTGAACGTCGTACCGCTCTGCACCCAACTGCCCGCGTTGAGCGTGACGCCGGCGGTGAGCGTCACGCCATCCACGCCGAGCGCGGGCTGACTCGCGTTCGACGGCAATGACGCGCTCGGCGCCCAGAGCAGCGCGCCGCTTTCCATCGTGATGTTGTTTCCCTGCACGTTGACCAGCGACGAGAGCGCGAGTTGCTCGCCGACGGCGGTGTCGCTGCTGGAAGCCTCGGGCAGGATTTGCGTGAGGCTGTTGGCGCCGAAATCGACGTTGCCCGAGGCGGCGGGCGAAATCTGGGCGGTCTGCGTGGCGGCGGCGACGGTGACGGTGGAGTTGTAATCGGCCTCGAGGTCGATGCGGCCGTTGTAGGAGACGGAGGTGCTGCTGTTGATCACGCCGTCCTGATCGACGGTCTTGCCCGCCATGGTGACGTCGCCCTCGTCGCTGGTGATGATGCCGGTGTTGGACGCAGTGCCGAGTGCGGTGCCATTGGCGTCGGTGGTGGCGCCGCCGTTGTAGCTGGAGCTGGTGACTTTGCCGACGTAGACGTCGAGACCGCGCAGGGAAGGATCGTTCGAGTCGTGCGCGGCGAGTCCGACTTGCAGCCCGGCGGCGAGGATGGTCTGTCCGTTGGGCGTGGAGATGGTGCCGGCGTTGGAAACGACGGGGCCGATGAGCGCGACCTTGCCGCCGGTGCCTTCGTTCGTGGTGGTGGTGATTTGCGCGCCGGACTGGACGATGACGTCGCCATCGCCGCCGCTGGGCGCGGCGGGTGGGACGTAGGCGGGCATCGTGCCGCTGGTGATGGCGGGAACGGTGAGCTGCGAGAAGAGAAATTGATCGTCGGCGTTGTTGAGCAGGCCGAGCTGGACGAGGTTGCTGTTGATCGGCAGCGAGGAGGCGACGAGCGCGCCGAGGTTGATTTGCGACGCGCCGCCGAAGAGGATGCCGTTCTGGTCGATGACGTAGACCTGGCCCTGCGCCTGCATGTTGCCGAGGATTTGCGCGGGCGAAATCGAGTTGGCGACTTTGTTGATCGCGACCCAGTTGCCGACGTTGGAGCCGCCGGCGCTTTGGTCGAACTGCAGCGTGGTGTTCGCGCCGATGTTGAAGGTTTGCCAGTTGAGCAGCGCCTGCTGGCCGGTCTGCACGACGGTGACGGTGGTCTCGCCGTTGCTCGTCGTTTGCGTGGGCGTGGTGGCGTTGGCCCACGTGGTGACGGGGTTGGCGACGCCGGTGCTGGCGAGGCCGGAGTCGGGCACGAGACCGCCGGTGGCGAGGCCGTTGGGCACGCTGCTGGCCGCGCTTTGCGCGGCGGTTTGCGCAGAGGCTTGTGCGGCTTGTTGCGTCTGGAGAATTTGGAGCGAGTGCTGAAGCGAGATTTGCGCGCGCTGGACCATCGCGGCGGTTTGCGTGGACTGCGCTGTCGCCGTGGTCGCGGCGGTCGCGGTTTGTGAGGTGGAGGTGTCGGCGCTCGATGAGGACGACGCGGTGTTGCCGCTGACCTGCGCGTTGTGCTGCGCAATGACGCTGCCTGCGTGGGCGTGCGCGCCGTTCAGGACGATTCCTATAAGTCCTATCGGTCCTATAAGTCGTATAAGTCCTATTTGTCCTCTGGGGCGCGGCATAGGCATTCTCTAGTGCAACGAAACGACGGCGGGTTGTTGTCCCGGCACGACGACCTGATCGCGCAGCTTGCCCTCGTAGTCCTGCACGAGGTTCTGGAGCTTCACGCGGCTGACGCCGATGAACGGTTCCTTGGCGAGGAGCGCGTCGCCGAGGCCGGATTTTCCGTAGCGCGCGAGGATTTCGTTCGCGAGTTGGAAGAGCGCGAGGTTTTTCGTTTCGCGGTCGGCGACGGTTTGCCGGAGCTGGACGACTTGTGCTGCGAGTTTTGCACGCTCCGCCTCGGTGCGGTTGGCGAGCTGAACGTACTGCTCGTAGCCGACGGTCCACGACTGGATGTCGGCGCCGAATTGGTCGAGGTCCGCGGCGAAATCCGGGAATTGCACCTTCAGGGCTTCGACGGTTTTGTGCAGCGCCGCGATGGATTCGTCGCTCGGTTTGGCGAGATTGTTGATCTGCATCGTGAGTGTATCGACGAGGTGCACGAAGAGCGCCTGGCTGCCTTGCCTGAGGTCCGCGATGATCTTGTCGGCGCTGGCCTTGTCCGCTGCGGCCTGGTCGCTGACGCTCTTGAGCTGCGCGGTGAGCGCGTCGACTTTCGCCTGCAGGTCGGCCTTGTCCTTGTCGCTTTGCGCCTGCGTGGACTGCAGCGTGGCGAGCTGGCTTTGCGCATCGCGGAGCTGGCCCATCGTGTCGCGCAGCGCCGACCGCAGCTTCGCTTCGATCGCCGCGTCGGAATCGTCCGCGTAAATAACCTGTAGATTCAATATCACCAAAAAAATTAGGATGCGGAGGGCAAATAAGCGCATGGTCAGAACTTGGCGTTGAGGTCGACTTGGAAGAGGTCGCTGTGGTAGACGGGCCCGGCCACGCTGTCGGCGCTCATGTAGCGCGCGCCGAGCCAGACGCGCGGCGAGAGAGCGAGGTTGGCGCCGATGATGAAGCCCTTGAGGTTCGTGCCCGCGAGCGAGCCGCCGAAGTCGGAGTCGGTGAAGGCGTCGACCGTGGCGTCGGACTCGACGTAGCGGTAGCTGAGCTGCACGTTCCAGTCCCAGAGCGACTCGAGGTCAACCTTCCCCGCGTTGAGCTTGACCATCCAGCCGGTGTCGCCGCCCTCGTAGTCGTCGCCGACGATGTTGTTCTGCGGCCCCTGGGCCTGCGGTGGGCCGTTGGCGAGGATGGCGTTGCGGTCGAAGGCGAGGTTCTTCACGAACTCGCCGACGAGCCAGACGTGGAACGGATCGAAGCCGCTGTAGTCGAGCTGTCCCGTTAGGGCGAGATCGTGGAACGGCGTGGCGAGGCCGAAGTACTGGTACTGGTTCGTCGTGCCGAAGCCGTTGCTCGCGTCGGGCGTGATGTCGCGAAGCGCGATGTAGGTGTTCCCGTTCTGCGCGAAGGAGGGCCGGCTGTCGTCGGTGTCGCCGATGTCGGAGGCGGATTGCGGCACGAACGGATCGGAGACCTTGCCCTCGATGTTGTCGAAGTAGTAGTAGGCCACGGCGGCCTTGAGAGAAACGTCCTTGCTGATCTTCCAGTTGGCGCCGCCCTGCGCGGCGTAGAGCCACTTGTCCTCGCTGCTGAATTTGTCCGGCTGGTTGGTGGCGAAGTTCAGGTCAGTGTTGAAGACGGGAAACGCGCCGGCGGTGAGGAATGGTGTGACGCCGCCGCCGACCGCGTACTTGCCTTGGACCATCGCACCGTCCATGGCGAGATCGTCCGACCAGATCATGCTGGTATGCATGAACGGATTGTCGAAGCGGCCGACCGTGGCCGAGAAGTCCGCGCCAGTGTCGCTGCCGAGCTCGTAGCGAATGAACGCGCGGTCGAGCCAGAGCTGGTACTTGCCGAAGTAGCCGCCTTGCGCGGAGCCCGAGGCGCCGAGCGTCTGGTTCTCGCTGACCGGATTGTCGTCGGAGCCGGTGCCGGCGCGCAGGCCCATGGTGAAGTTCTGCCCGAGGTCGTACGCCATCCCGATGCGGGCGCGCAGGCGCATGCGGTCGCGTTCCTGGTTGACGTTGAAGGTCGGTGGGAAGTTGGGATTGTTCTGACCGAAGTTGAAGGGCGCGCCGGTATTGATGGAGTTAAAGTTGGTGAAGTTCTCGCCGCCGGCGTTGCCGCTCGGATAGAAGTCGCCCTCGAACCGCACGCGGACATCGCCGGAAAGATGCAGGCGCTTGACCCAGTCGGGTGTCGTGTCCTCCGACAAAAGTTTCCCCTGCTGCGCCTGCTTCTCGAGATCGACCTCGACCTCGTCGCGAATCTGGTTCTTCACCACATCCGGCACATAGTGGACCTGCACCTCGTCACTCGTGGCGCCTCCGGTCGCGCTTACCATGGGGTTTGGCGGAGGAAAGTCGGAGTCGGCACCGGCGGGAGAATTCACCGGTGAACGCGCCGCCACCAACTGTTGATGGACGCTCGCGGCTTCGCCGTTCGCCTGCTGAATCAACTTGTCGCCGGCGTCCTGCTTGATGACGTGCTGCGCGACGAGGAGGTTGATGAGATTGACCATCGCGTTCTCGGTCGCGGGCGGCGTTGAGGAAGAGGCGTCTGCGGGTGGTCCCGGGGTCGCAGTCAGAGGTTGCGGAGTGGCCGCGGCCAGATCCGGCGGCACCACCGGCGGCAAGGGCTCGGGCGCGCTGGTGATTGCGGGAGAAGCGTCACCCGGCAACGACTGCGCGAGGACGATGGTGCCCGAAGGACTCGCTGAGGAGGGCTCGCCGTCAAGGGGGCGAAGCCCTGTCTGTGTCAGGGTCAGGTCAGAGGCCACCTCCGGTGAATTGGCGCGGGACATTGACATAAAGCCGGGCGAAATCAGCGCGACAAAAAGCCACGAGCATCGGCGTCGAGGGGAACGCGGGCGCGTCTTGTATTTTGCGTGAGAAAGCATCTGTACGTGGATTGATGGCGCTGCGAAGAAAAGGGCCCGGAAGAACGCAGCGTGATGAAGCCGCGGCCCATAGCGATTTCTCGCTTTGAGTTCGCGGCCCCCAAGTCGCCGATCCCCGGATTCGCGCTCCGGTTATTTGCTCAGCTCAACGCCAGGCAAACTTCCTCCTGGTCAACATTCGAGGGCAGGAAATCAAGTTCCTTGCCGCGCTCCTTGAGCCGGTAACCGATGCCGCGAACCGTCTCGATCGACGAGCCAGCATCCCCCAGCTTCGAGCGGAGCCGCATGATGTGCGTGTCCACCGTCCGGGTCGTGACATTGCTGCCGTAACCCCAGACGCGCTCGAGCAACCGGTCCCGCTCCAGCACAAAACCGGTGTTCTCCATGAGCAGCGCAATGAGCCGGAACTCCAGCGCAGTCAGGTTGACCGGCTGATTGCGCACGTGAATCTCATGCCGCAATTCGTCGAGCACGAAGTCTCCCACACGCAGCTTCGGCTTGAGCGGAGAGATCGGCACGGAACGGCCAATCGATCGGCCGATGCGGAGCACAAATTCCCGGGGGCTGAACGGCTTCGTCACGTAGTCATCGGCGCCTGCCTCGAGGCCCTTGACTCGGTCCTGTTCCGTCGCCTTGGCGGTCAGCATGATCACGGGCAACCGCCGCGTGGCCGGCACCCGCTTGATCTGGCGGCACACCTCAAGGCCCGAAATCACGGGCAACATCACATCCAACACGACCAGCGACGGCGATTCCGTGAGCGCTTTCGTCAGGCCCGAACTGCCGTCACCGGCCGTCACAACGCCGTAGCCTTCCTGGCGCAACGTTGTGCCAAGTAAGTCCAGCACTTCCGCGTCATCATCCACGATCAAGATTTTCTGCTGCATATTTTCCTCCTCTTTGAATTTGTAAATTTCTTCGCTCTCCTACCGCTCCTCGAAACTGTCAGCGTCAAACGGGAAGTATTCGTCCTCCGCGTAAAGCCAATCGCCGCCGAACTTGGACTGCGCCTCCTGCCCGTTCGTCTTTGCAAACGAAACCGGGTGCGCAGGCGACTTCGTGGCGCAAAATTGAAAACCGGTAGAGCGAGCAATGAAGAGCGTAAGCGCGTGAGCCGCGAGAGGTCCCGCGGCAGGAATAACAGGCATTATGGGACTTTGCGATTTCATATCTATATATTGTCCATAGAACTACTAGGAATTTGAGCGCCGTCAATACTTTTTGAAACTATTTGCCGGGTATTTTTGACGCTAGCGACTGCCGTTGAGAACGATAGGAGGAACCAAATAGTTCCTAACCATCTCTAGCTACGCGAGTTCCACGGTGCCTTTGCCAAAAGAAGCCCCATGCCGCACCAATCGGTAATTCCCGCGAATACTAAGCCCCCTCCCACAAACGCGGATAGCGCGACGAAGTAGGGATGTACCAACCAAGCGAGAATCAGCCCTAGCAAAACCAGCGTACCGGCGCCGATGCGCACCTGCCGCTCCAGGCTTATGACCGTTGCTGTGCCGCGGTTGACCGGCAAGCCCGCCTCGATCCACGCGAGCGTTCCGCCCTCGACCACAACCGCCTGATCGAGCCCTTCCTTCGTCATCTTATCCGCCGCCTTCGTCGCGCGTGCGCCGGAGCGGCAGAGCAGGTACGTCGGCTTGTCTGCGGCGATCGTGCCCGACGCAACCAACTCTTTTGGATTAAAACGATCGAGCGGTTCGTTTCGCGCCGTGGGTACATGGACCTCGGCGAATTCCACCGGCGTGCGCACGTCAACTAGCGCGAGGGCCGGCTCACGCATCAGCAGTTCCTGCAGGTCAGTGGGACGGATGGTCTTCATGACAGGGAATATCAACTACGCTTGAGCTGATGCAAGGCACGGACCAAGGTATCGACCTCGGCCTGGGTATTATAGAAGGCAAGTGAAGCACGCACGGTTTTCTCCACGCCGAAGCGGCGCAGGGCCGGCAGGGCGCAGTGATGTCCGGCGCGCGCCGCGATACCGTTTTGGTCGAGGTGCTCCGCGATTTTCTCCGGGGCCAGGCCAGGGATGACGAAGGAAAGCACACTCGCCTTGTTCGCCGCCGTGCCAATGAGGCGCAGACCGCGGATCGATTGCAGTGCCTCGGTCGCATAGACGAGCAAGTCGTGCTCGTAGGCCGCAATCGCCGGCATGCCCACGCCCTGCAGATAATCCACCGCAGCGCCGAGTCCCACCGCACCGGCGATGTCGGGCGTTCCCGCTTCGAATCTCTCCGGTGCGTTCTGGAACGTGGTCTTGGCGAAGGTGACGTCGCGAATCATGTGCCCGCCGCCCTGCCACGGGGGCATGGATTCGAGCAGCGCGGACTTGCCGTAGAGAATGCCGATGCCGGTCGGGCCAAAAACCTTGTGGCCCGAGAGAGCGAGGAAGTCGGCGTCGAGCGCGGTCACGTTGAGTGGCATGTGCGGTGCGGACTGGGCTGCGTCGACGAGCACCGGCACGCCGTAGGCATGCGCCAACGCGATGACCTCTGCCACCGGGTTAACCGTACCAAGTGAATTGGCGACATGCGTGATCGAAACGATCTTCGTGCGACCACTTAGCAGGGTCGCAAACTGGTCCATCATCAATTCGCCGCGATCGTTAACCGGCGCGACACGCAGAACGGCGCCGGTCTGCTCCGCCAGGAGCTGCCACGGCACGATGTTGGCGTGATGCTCAATCGTGGTCAGCAGAATCTCATCGCCCGGACCGATGTTCTTTCGCCCGTAGCTTTGCGCCACGAGGTTGATCGCCTCGGTCGTGCCGCGCAGGAAGACGATTTGCTTCGAGTCGGTCGCGCCGATGAAATCGCGCACTTTGTCACGCGCACCCTCGAACGCGTGCGTGGCGCGCTCGGCCAGCTCATAGGCCGCGCGATGGATGTTCGAGTTGTCGCGGCTGTAGAAAATCGAAGTGGCGTCGATGACGTTCTGCGGCTTCTGCGTGGTCGCGGCGTTGTCGAGCCAGATGAGCGGACGGCCGTTCATCTTCTGGTGTAGGATGGGGAAATCCTCGCGGATCGATTCGACATCGAAGCCCGGCATGACCAAGCCCGTGCCGGCGAGTGAGCCGCCCGGCAAAGAGGGCGCCGCATCGCGGCCTTTCAGGAAATAGAATTCCTCACCGCTATACGGGACCGCTCCCGATGAAGACGACGGCTTGCCTTCGCGCTCCCGCTGCGATTGGTAACAGCGCGGTTCGCCGAAGGGATAAGCTTCGCCGGAATTGGAGGCATGGCCGCCCGAGGAGGATTCCAGCGGCTGGATTTCGGACGTGCTGGATACCGCTGCGGGATGCACGGGGGGCGCGATTTGAGGTGCCGCGCTCGGATGCTCGCTGAACCCGCCGGGCGGCGCGGCATTCGAATCCGCGCCACCGCCCGTGTCGGCCAGAACCTGCTGCGCGATCCGCGTAAGCAGATCGTCATGGCCGCCTTGCGCTTCCGGCACGGTCACCACGCCTTTACTGGGGGTAGACGTAATCATGGTAGTTGCCGACCAGGACGTTATCCAGACGCGCGATGGCATCGGTGGTCAGCACCGCGGCGGAGAAGTAGCGCGTGACGAGGTGGGACGCGATCGAGTTCTCGTTCGTGCCCATGTAGCGGACGGAGAGGCCCGGCTCGACTTCGCCCGTGACGCCGGTCTTTTGCAGGCCGACGGCACCCTGTTCGCCCTCACCTACGCGCAGCAACAGAATGGTCGTGCTGCCCAGCGTGCCGCCCACGTTGGTGTGGCCATTGATCAGCAGCTTGTCGCTCGGCACCAGCGGAACGCCACGCCAGGTAATGAATGGCGAGCCGAAGAGATTCACCGTTGGCGGCGGCACACCGCGGCGAGTGCATTCGCGGCCAAAGGCGGCGATGGCGCGCGGATGAGCGAGGAAGAACGCGGGCTTTTTCCAAACCAGCGCGAGAAGTTCGTCGAGATCGTCCGGCGTCGGCGGGCCGCTGCGCGTGGGGATGCGCTGTGACGGCGCGACCTCCCGCAAGAGACCAAAGTCGGGATTGTTGATCAACTCCCACTCCTCCCATTCCTTCACCGCCTCGACGGTCAAGCGCACTTGCTCGCGCAGTTGGTCGATCTTATTGCTGTAGAGATCGGTCACGCGCGTGTGCGTCTGAAGCACCGTCTGGATGGTACTGAGGTGATATTCACGCGGATCCTCTTCGTAATCGACGAACGTTGTCGGCAGCTTGGGCTCGCCGCCGTGCACGGTGGCGAGATCGATCACGGCTTCGCCGTACTCGTTGGCCTTCGCCTGCGCGGACTCACGCTTGTGCAGAGCGGTCTCGATCGCGTCGCGGATGGCGGCCTTGCGCTTGAGCGCATCAAATTTGGCACGGTCGAGGGACAGGAGCGTCACCGCCGTCAGCGCCGTGATGGCCGGCACCTTCGTACCTTCGCGCAGCAGCGAGTCATCGCCGTAGTAATTGCCTTCGCCAAGCAAAGCCTGCCGGACTTCGCCGCCCTGCGGTCCCTCCACGGCCAGCTTGAGCTTGCCGCGAGCGACCACGTAGAGCTTCTTGCCCGTATCGCCTTCCTTCGCGATGACCTTTCCCAAATCGTGATGTTCCGTGGCGAACTCCGCTGCCACGGTGCGCAGCGACTCATTATCCAGCCCGCTGAAAAGCGGAATCCCGCGCAGGCTCTTGGGCGCGATGTTCGCCTTCTTGCCGTCGAGCTCCAGGTCGATCAAGCCGGGTTGCTGGACGAGAATCTTGCGGCGGTTGACGCGATAGACCCCGCCATCGACATCGACCCAAGGCAGGAGCTTATGCAGCCAGCGCGGCGTGCGCGCGGCATTTTGCGGAACAGTGACGGTTGCGGTGGCCAGGTTGCGCGCGGCCGGGGCGCTCAGGGTCAAGTGGGTTTGCGGGACTGTAGTTGTCATAGGGTTCGAACGGGATTCAGGTGATGGCGAACTCGCGGCATGAGCATGCTCAACCGCGATTCTTTTCCCGGCTCGGTCCCACGTGGGATGCGGCGCAAAGGTGTTGGGCGAGTTCCGTCAGGAGTGACGGCGTCCTGTTGTCAGGTAGGAAATGAGCTAGAGAAATATCCGGCAACATACAAGCCAAAAAGATTTCCCAAATTATTTTCTGATAATGAGTTATAAATAGACAAATCCAATGGACATATTCGTCTATTTCAAGTTTGGCGCGTCGTCCCGTCTCCGCCAACAGCCGACGCGGATCAACAGTAGACGCCAGAGCGGTGGGAAAACCAGAACGTAGGCCATCAGGGCAAGCCAGCCGAGCAACGACGGCAATCCGCTATAGCGCAGAATCAACGAATCCAAGATCACCGCTCCTAGCAGGAAGGGGCCAAAGAAAAGCCAGGCTCCAAGACCGCCGAGGTAGTACAGGCGTCTCTCGCAAAAATAAACGAATCCCCTCGGCGGCGCAGCCAAGCCAGGAGACGAATCGCGAGGAATGCTCATGGACGGGCTCATTTGCGGCGCCCCGGCCGGCCGACGAGAATGCGGCGGCGCGCGGGAAACTCATGCTTGCGGTAACGGCGCGGACGCAAGTCGTGCTTCAGGTCATGAAGCAAGGTGATCGGCGACGCCGGACGGTGGGAAAAAATCGGGCACATCGCGCCTTCGCTTCGTTTGGAGTTAGGCCCGGGGAATTTCGAGCGGCTGGGCAAAGCGGGAACGCTGGGTGCGCTCGATCTGCACCACCTTGGAATTTTGCACAATGATCTCGACCGAGCCGAATTCCAGTCCGGACAGGGAATGCAGGATGCGGCGAACCACCTCGGCTTCATCCGGCAAAAGGGCAGGCGCGACTTTGCTCGTAGCTTTGAGAGTAGTTTCGGGTTGAGTGGCCAAGATCATCGCTCCGTAAGAGGCTTTACCTTAAAACATAGTATGTCTATGGGTTAATTAGGATTGCAAGCGCCTTCTTTCCTATCTATGTAACATTTCCGTTTATGGACGACTCATGGAAACAGGCTGTCTCCGATCTCCTCACCTCCTACGAGGAACTCGGAGGCCTCAACCATTCCGACACCCACAACATGCCGTCCAAGCGCGCGATCGGCGTGATCTGTGAGGATCTGCTGCGTCTCCTTTTTCCCGGCTTCCACGACGACGACGCCGTCCACAAGGAGAGCTTCGTCGACCTGACGACCGAGCGATTGGCCACCGTGGTGCAAAATCTGCAGACTCAGGTGCGCAAAAGCGTTCGCATGGGAGATCCGCATCGTCCTACCGGCCGCACCCGGCCGATCCTCCTCAAGTTCGTTAAGGATCTGCCCGAAATCCGGCAACTGCTTCACACCGACATCCAGACCGCCTACGAGGGCGACCCGGCCGCGCTCAGTCGCGACGAGATCATTCTTTCGTATCCGTGCGTCGAGGCCATTTCCATCCAGCGGCTCGCCCACCGGCTCTATCAGTCCGAGGTTCCGGTGATACCGCGCATGATGACCGAGTGGGCCCACGCCCGCACCGGCATCGACATTCACCCGGGCGCGCAAATCGGCTCGCACTTCTTCATCGACCACGGCACCGGCGTCGTGATCGGCGAGACCTGCCGCATCGGCAATCACGTGAAGCTCTACCACGGCGTGACGCTCGGCGCGCGCAGCTTTGCCAAGGACGAGGAGGGTAAAATCGTGAAGGGGATCAAGCGCCACCCCGAGGTGCGTGACCACGTGACGATCTATCCCAACTCGACCATTCTCGGCGGCGAAACGGTCATCGGAGAAAACTCCACGGTCGGCGCGAATGTCTTCCTGATGCAGAGCGTGCCGGCAAACTCCCTCGTCATCCAGCAGCCGACGCAAGTGGTCGTCCGCGACAAATCCATTCGCCGCGCCATCGAACCCTTGGAATGGTCCATTTGATCTGCGCTGATTGGAGTTATGAGGACCACACTTCGTTCGTTTAAAGTGAAACTCTGGTTTGCAGTCGTTCCGACTCGCGATGGTCGAAGAATTTTGGTCGTGGATTTTCCTGAGATGTTGCTGCCGCATTAACTTTCTCGGCGGCGTATTGCTTTTTCTGTTTCGGTTCGGACCCCAATTTATTCGAGGAAAGGTCGCCCCCCCTTTCGCGCACTATTGACTCGAAAGGATCGATGACGTTTGTCGGTGCTGGCAATTTCAGCAATTCATGAGCGGTCATGCGTGCCCCGCTAGACTGAATGGCTTCCGCCAAACGTGTCTTGTCATCGGTGTAAATTGTCACGCTGTGTCTGGCGCGACTGATCGAGACATAAAATTGTTCGACAGATGAGGCACCCAAGCATGCCGCCGACTGCGCGACAAAGACGCGATCCACGGTTTTGCTCTGGGCGGCATGCGAGGTCTGGCAATAACCGTGGGTCAAGTTTCCATAGTCCTTGGCAATCACCCACCCATTAGTGAGCTTGAGATCTCCTGTTTTGCTAAATTCCTTCACTTGGTATACGGCTCCGTTATTCAGACGGTGCTTTCCATCGGCGGTAAACCCATTCTGCGTGATGCGGATTTTGTCTCCCGGTGCCAGCCGCAGGGTATGGGTTTCATAGACTTGGAAGCGGGAGCTTTGGCCAAGTGGTAGCGTATATTGCCGCCCACGTTCGTCCTGAATACGCACGGAGCTATCAATCCCTAGGCTCGATACCTTGAACCTTTGTCCCCGTGCAAAACCGGGAGCGTTTTGGTGAAACTGGACAACCAAGCCCGTACAGTAAATCTGTGGATTGCCCCGCTGAGCCACTGTCCATTGCTGGTTAATGAGATGGGTAAACTTCCGCTCGTCCGCTCCGAGCTTCTCCCGTAGTTTCAATTCCTCCCGAATTTCTGCCGTAACCTTCTCGCCTTCGGCATGAGTAGGGGATACTACCAAGGCCGTTTTGCGTCGGACGAGCCCATCGGCGTAATCCTTGGCGAGTTGCTTATACCGCTTGTCTACCGGCAGTTCCTTGATCGCGCCTGACTGATCGAGCTTTTCAAAACCACGCCGGACATCACCCTTGGCCAGATCCCGAACCGCCTCCCGGTATTGCTCGTTTTTTTGTCGCCGGATTTCGGTTAATTCTGCCGGTATCAAGCCCGCGTATTTTTCCAGCAGGCGCAATGCATCCCCGCGCTCAACGGACGTATGCTGGCCGGTGTCGCCGGAAAAAATCACCCGGCAATCCTGCTTTTCGGCCAACTGGAAAATGCCGCGCATCTGGCGGGCACTGAGCAGCCCAGCCTCGTCGATCCAAAGCACTTGCCCGCGCAAATGAGGATGAAGTATTTCATTTTTCAGGAGATGTGCCACGGTCTGCGCATTGGAGAACCCCTCCTGCCGAAGAGTCCCGCGCGAGGCCTCGGCACTCGGCGCAAAGGTGAAAACCTGGTGTCCCCCGGCTTCAATCGCCGACACCGACTCCTTCATCGTGGTCGTTTTTCCCGTGCCAGCAGGACCGCGCATAGCCGTTACCTGGTCTGGTGATGCCAGCACGTGTCGGATCGCATTCTTTTGGTCCTGCCCGAGCTGGTTATTCTGGAAGGTGTAGGAGCGATCATGGAGAGGACGGCATTTGCCAAATCCCTGTTTCACGAAATCGATATTTTCCAATTCTTCGCGGAGGACTTCCTTCGTCGTGCACCAGCGCTGCCCTGCCATCTCTTGGACAAGGATGTCATCACGCAGGATTTGCCGTTCCACCTGCTCCACACCGACATGTCCGACGCCATACCACAG
>Ga0302319_10006516_pt1 | contig 23138 bp, 22 predicted proteins | sample Bog_T0_2_FD_203319 | JGI IMG/M metagenome (GOLD analysis project Ga0302319, IMG submission 203319) | Peat permafrost microbial communities from Stordalen Mire near Abisko, Sweden - Bog_T0_2 | ecosystem: Environmental > Terrestrial > Soil > Wetlands > Peat | place: Sweden: Abisko, Stordalen Mire...
CACTTCCGCACCGTCGGCGTGTTCAGACTCACGGGAGGGAAGATCGATTGATTTGGCAATTCGGGCTGTGTGCTGGAAGGTCAGGCGCTTCAAACTTCGTAAAGCGGCGATGCGATCGCCGGTGAAATCGCAGAAAGACCCACGCCTCAGCAACGCTGGAAACTGGCATTCCCGGACCAGCGCGAACACCAGCAAGTTGCCCAATTCCCGCGGTTGTTCCAAGAGCACGGATTCCCACGTTCCGCGCTGCCATCGCTTGGGAACGGAATCGGGAGAAAGCAGTACGACGGCGAATTCAGCCGATAGCGCCCGGCCCACTACATCCAGGAACGCAGCCGGCGTCTCGACCAAGCCTTCGTCGTAACAGCAGTTTACGGCGAGGTTCGCATCGAGAAACCGCCCGATCTCGTGTGCCAACTCGGACTCTTCGGGAGCGTGGCAAAAAACGACAGATCGCATTGCAGGACTTCATTATCCGATAATCAATCGAGGCTACTTGAACACTGCTCTTTCGGAGTACATTGCCGCGGCGAAAGCTCGGGGCGCGTCGGATTCGTTCGTGGTGGAATTGCTGGAACGCAACGGATGGCCGCGCAAGGAAGTGTATGCGGCTTTCGCGGCTATTTACGAAACGCCTAAACGTGGAGCCGGCGTTGCGGAATCGGCTCGCGATGCTTTTCTCTACCTGTTGTCCTTCGGAACGCTTTCGGTATGGGCTTGGAATTTGGGGTCGCTGTTCTTCACTCTGATCGACATCTGGTATCGCGATCCCGTTTTCACGCCGCAATTGTTCGTCGGAAGGAACGTCGCAATCAGCGAGAATATGGCGGCTTTAGTGGTCTCGTTTCCAATTTATATGGTGACCATGCGAATTCTGCTGAGCGATCTGGCGCAAAAACCCGAGAAGCTGGAATCCGGAGTCCGCAAATGGCTCACCTATATTGCGCTGCTAATTTCCGCCAGCGTGGTGATCGGCGATCTGATAGCTGTGGTCGATTACTTCCTCAGAGGCGAGATCACAACAACGTTTCTGCTAAAGGTGTTGACCGTATTCGTAATCGCGGGCGGCGTTTTCCTGTACTACTTACAGCCTTTAGAAAAGCCGGAGGCGCAAGCATGAGCCGCGATCGGATTTTTGCGGCACTGGCGACGATGGCGGTGTTGACAGGCTTGGCCCTCGGATTTCGCGAGCTTGGTCCGCCGCGCCAGCAACGCGCTGAAAACGCCGATATCGAGCGCTCCCGCAATCTGGAGAGCATATCCCGGGCTATCGATATGTTTCATGGCTTAAATCAGAAGCTTCCCGCCACGCTGGATGAATTGAAACAGAAGAACCCTGGGCTGATTGTTGTCGACCCGGAGACCAAAACTCCTTACGGGTATTCCGTTTTAGGCGAGAATCAATACCAACTGTGCGCGACCTTCGCACACGACAATCGCTCCGGCCCGTTGAATTATGGCGAGACGGCACATCCCGCCGGAACATTCTGCACGTCGTATGTTGTGAACAAGCGTTTATACTGACGAAATAAGGATGGATTCGCAGTTCTTTTCAGCGGTTGAGCGGTCCGCAACCGTGCTCACCGCCAGTAATCGACTTTCGCGATCGCTCGTAGAAGGCTATAACGAATATCAACGCGACAAGGGACGCTCGGTGTGGAGGACTCCGCGGATATTTCCGCTTCAGACTTGGCTTGAGCAACGCTGGGATGCTTGGATGCTGGAGGGACCAGAAGCCGGTCCCGTTTTACTGAAACCGACGCAGGAAGCGGCTTTGTGGGAGTCGATCGTTCTGGAATCGCCCGCAGGCCGGTCGCTTTTGAGGATCCCTGAGACAGCGGAACTGGCCATGAAAGCCTGGGCTCTGCTGCACGCCTACAGGCTGCCCTTCGAGAGCGGTGCGTTTACCGTAAGTGACGATTGCGAGGCGTTTTACGTATGGGCGCGCGAGTTTGAGCAGCGCCGCGACGCGAACGGCTGGATAGAAGAGGCGCGGCTGGCCGATTTCGTGACCAGCCTGATCCGAAGCGGCGGTATGGCGAGGCCATTTCCGATAATTCTGGCGGGATTCGATGAATTGACGCCGCAGCAACAGGATGTGGCCGACGCGCTATGCGCCACGCTTCATGCGCCGACGATCGACGTGGTGAGTGCTCCCAAGGGAGTCGGGTTCCGGGACACAGACGACGAAATCGCGCATGCGGCGGCGTGGGCCCGGCGAAGGCTGGAAGCGAATTCAGCCGCGAGAGCCGGGGTGGTGGTTCCGACTATCGACGCGGCGCGATCGAAGCTGCAACGGGCGTTCGAAGAAGCGCTACCCGGAGCCTTTCACGTGTCAAAAGGACCGGCTCTTCGGGAGCGCCCGATTGTTCATGCAGCCTTACTGCTGCTCGAATTAGCGGCGGGTGAGGTGGAGATAGAGCGCATGGGCATGATCTTGCGCTCGCCTTACTGGAGGGGCGCTGACGAGGACCGAAGCCGCCGCGCTTGGCTGGATGCTGTGCTACGCAAGGAGGGCAGATCGCCGGTGTCGATTGCTTCGGTGCGGGCTCACACGAACCTTTGGAGCGGTCTTGAAAAAGAGATCCGCGAGCTGCCGGCTGAGCAGCCTCCGAGTCAATGGAGCAAGAGTTTTGCGCGGCTCCTCAAACAAGTCGGCTGGCCCGGAGATCGGACGCTCACGAGTAAAGAATCTCAGGCGATGGAAGCCTGGAACAAACTGCTGTCGGACTTTGCGACGCTTGACGCAGTAATGGTTCGCGTGGGTCTGAATGAGGCCTTGTCGCGGCTGGAAAGACTGGCCGCCAATACTGAGTTCGAGGTAGAGGATGAAGGCGCACCGGTTCAAGTGCTAGGTTTTCTGGAAGCTTCGGGATTGCGCTACGATCATCTTTGGGTGCTGGGTTTGCATGACGAAGCGATGCCCCCGCAGGCGCAAGCGAATCCATTTCTGCCGTTAGGAATGCAGCGCGATCGCGGACTGCCGCATTCGTCGGCACTGCGCGAACTGGAATATAACCGTAAACTGCTGGCGCGATTGCAAGCCAGCGCCGCCGAAGTGGTCTTCAGCTATCCACAATGGGAAGGCGATCAGCCGCGCAGCCCCAGTCCGCTGATAGAAGTCCGTCGCGCTTCAGTCCCAGAGCCATTAGGAGCGCGCTGGATCGATCTGATTCGCGCATCCGCGATGTCCGAAGTTGTCGAGGACCGCGTCGGGCCGGCCTTACCGGACGGGGCCGAACAACGCGGAGGCACGTCGATGTTGAAGGATATGGCCGCCTGTCCATTCAGAGCTTTTGCAAAGCACCGCCTGGGAGCGCGCGAGTTAGAAGACGTGGACCTGGGCTTGAACGCTCGCGAGAAAGGCAGCGGCGTTCATAGGGTGTTGGAGGCTATCTGGAAAGATCTGAAGACTCAGGAGAACTTGCTCGCGCTGAACCCACAAGAGTTACAAGAATTGATCACCCGTTCCATTGAGGAGGCTCTGGTGGATGACGGCCGGCTGGGAGTCCTGTTGGAGCGCCGGCGATTGCAAAGGTTATTAACTCAATGGTTCGAAATTGAGAAAGAGCGTCCGCCGTTCCGCGTGCTGGAACCCGAGAAGGAAGGAAAAGCGGATATCGGCGGATTGCGGATTTCGACGCGCATCGATCGGGTGGATCAATTGCCGGACGGGCGGCAGGTGATTATCGACTACAAGACTGGCGAGGCGAATGGCAACGTGTGGTCAGGCGAGCGTCTGGATGAGCCGCAGGTGCCCTTGTACTGCATCGGCGCGAATGCTCGCGTGGCCGGAGCGGCATTCGCGCAGATCCGGACGGGCGGCGTGTTGTTGAAAGGCGTTAGTGAAAATGGCGAGTTGGGAAAAATCGTCCCGATGAGAGATCTGAAAAACGTCGCTATGGAAGAGTTGATTGACGAATGGGATGACGCACTGCAGCAGCTTGGCAACGCATTCCGAGCGGGCGTGGCGAATGTCGACCCGAAGGAAAAATCCACGTGCCAGTACTGCCGCCTGCCCGCCCTTTGCCGGATTCACGATAGCCATGCTTGACGACATCGCCACGCGCGAACGGGCGCTCCAATCGGAGGACTCCTTCATTGCGCAGGCGCCGGCCGGATCGGGCAAGACGGAGCTATTGATCCAGCGCTATCTCAAGCTGCTGTCGCGCGTGGATTCGCCGGAGTCCATCGTGGCGATAACGTTCACCAAGAAAGCCGCGGGCGAGATGCGCGCACGGGTGTTGGAAGCGTTGCGCCAAGCCGCGCAGGAGAGCGCGCCCGATAGCCCGCATCAGGCGATTACGCACGAACTGGCGCGGCAGGCTCTGGCGCGCGATGCCGCGAATCGCTGGCAACTGCTCCAAAATCCGGCCCGCATTCGGGTTCAAACCATCGATTCGTTGTCGGCTTCGATTACGCGGCAAATGCCCTGGCTGTCGCGCTTCGGAGCGTTCCCGGAAATTACTGAAAAAGCCGCTGAGTTGTATCGCGAGGCCGCCCGCAACACGCTACGCATGCTGAAAGACGAGGAGCGGGAGGACTGCGAGGGATCGCTTTCAACGCTGCTATTGCATCTCGATAACGATTACAAGCGAGCCGAACGATTGATTGCTCAGATGCTCGAAAAGCGCGATCAATGGCTACGGCGGACGGGAGTGACACCGGATCTGGAAGATGTACGCGCCGGTATCGAAATGACTCTCGAACGCCTGATCGCCCGCGAGCTAACGGTGTTGCGCGCGGCGATTCCGGGTGATGCCGTCCGCGATGTGCTGTTTCTGCTGGATCTCGATGCGCTGCCGGCGTGCAGCAGCGCGGGCAAGCAGGACTGGCTTCGCCTGGCCGATCTGGTGTTGACTTCAGGTGGCGCGTATCGCGTCAAGGTACCGAAAGACACGCCGCGCGAACGTTGGACTCGGCTTCTGGAGCGCCTCAAGCGCGACCCCGACCCTCTTCTGGCGCGGCTGAAGGAAGCGCGCCGCTTGCCGCCCACGCGCTTCGAAGATTCGCAATGGGAGATTCTGAAGGCGCTGGTCGACGTGCTGCCGAAAGCGGTAGCGCACTTAAATCTCGTGTTTCGCGCCCGCGGACGCGTGGATTTCGCGGAGTTGTCCATTCGCGCCTTGGATGCATTAGGCAATCTCGAATCGCCCAGCGACTTGGCCCTCGCGCTGGGCTATCGTATCGAGCACCTGCTGGTTGACGAGTTTCAAGATACCTCCTTTACGCAGTACGATTTGCTGCACAAGCTGACCATGAGTTGGGAACCGGGCGATGGACGCACGTTGTTCCTGGTGGGCGATCCGATGCAATCGATCTACCGGTTTCGCGAAGCCGACGTGAGCCTGTTTTTGAAAGCAAGGCTGGAGGGCATCGGCAACATTCGACTGGAGCCATTGACGCTGACGTCGAACTTCCGCTCCGATGGAGCGCTGATCGAATGGTTCAATCGCACCTTCGTGGAGATCTTCCCGAAAGAAGAAGATATTGATCGCGGCGCAGTCCGCTACAGTCCTTCGGTTGCTCAACGTCCCGCGAATGCGCAGGCGCCGGTCGCCGTTCACCCATTCCTCGGGGAAGATCAGGCGTCCGAAGCCGAGCGCATCCTTACGCTAATCGGCGACTCCACGACGACTACGGCAATTCTGGTGCGGGCGCGCAGCCATCTCGCCGCGCTAGTTAGTCTGCTGCGGCGTCATAACATCCCATTCCAGGCGATCGAAATCGATCAGCTCGGCGAGCGCGCGGTTATCCAGGATTTAATGGCGCTGACGTTCTCGCTATTGCATCTCGCCGATCGCATTTCGTGGCTGGCGGTCTTGCGCGCGCCCTGGTGCGGCTTGACCCTTGAAGACCTTCACACCATCGCGGCGGATAGCCGTCCGGCCATCTGGGATTTGCTGCGTCAGCACCAAACTACACTCACTCCAGAAGGCCAAAGTCGCGTCGAGCGTTGCCTGCCCGTCCTCGAAAAAGCCGTCGAACAACGAGGCCGCGTGCCATTGCGGGCGCTGGTGGAGGACACGTGGTTGCGGCTGGGCGGTCCGGCTTGCGTCGCCGACGATTCCGAGATAGCCGACGCAAATGCCTATTTCGATCTGCTGGAAGGATTGGAAGAAGCGGGCGATCTGCCCAATTTCGCGCTGCTAAGGGAGCAGGTGTCGGAGTTATTCGCGCAGCCCGATTCGAAGGCCGGCGATCGACTGCAAATCATGACGATCCATAAGGCCAAGGGGCTGGAGTTCGATCGCGTGATTCTGCCAGGCTTAGGTCAGCGCGGACGCGGCGACGACACGGAACTACTAATATTTCAGGAGCAACAAGGCGAACTGCTACTGGCCCCGATGCAACAAACTCGCGGCGATTCATACCCGATTTACGATTACGTGAAGCATCTTGGCAACGAGAAGAGCAGGCAGGAAACGGCGCGTCTGCTATATGTCGCGGCCACGCGCGCCCGGCATGAGTTGCATTTGCTCGGCTGTGCGCGGTGGAAAGAGAAGGAGCAAATCGCCGTCGCCGATTCGGACACGTTCCTCAAGTTGCTATGGCCCGCGATCGGGCATCATTACACGGATTTGAGACCCACTGACGCGACCGCAGCGCAAACAACGAAGCCGGTGCGGATGATCCGCCATCTGCCGCTCCGTTGGACGCTTCCGGCACGACCTCCGGCGATCGGCTGGAAGCACGCTCCAATGGAACCGAGCGAGACGCCGGAGGAGGAGATTACGTACGAATGGGTCGGCGATACGCGACGGCATACCGGAACTGTCTTGCATCGCTTTCTAAGCAAGATCGCCGTAGAAGGAATCGAGCGGTGCGAACCCGGCCGTCTCCCCGAGTATCGCGCCACGTTTCGAGCAATGTTGAGCAGCCTGGGTGTGCCGCCCGCGGAACTCCCCGAGGCTTGCGCAAGCATAGAGAAGGCGCTCCAGCGAACGCTGCAAGATGAGCGTGCCCGCTGGATTCTGACGGCGCACGCCGAAGCGGAAAGCGAATTCGAGATTACCGGGCTAGTGGAAGGCAAGCTGCACCAAGCGGTGATCGACCGCACGTTTATCGACGAACAAGGCGTCCGCTGGATCATCGACTACAAAACCGGCGAACATACGGGGGGCAGCCTGGAGAACTTCCTCGAAAATGAGAAGGATCGCTATCAACCGCAGTTGGAGCGTTATGCGCGATTGCTGGCGCAGCAGGATGAGCGTCCTATCCGTCTGGGGCTCTATTTTCCCCTGCTGCAAGCGTGGCGAGAATGGGCCGCGCCCACCATCCAACGGCGGCAGGCGTCGCTGTTCGAATGATCCATCAAGTAGCGCAACTTTGGGCGGCGTTCGCCCGGAGGAAGGCTGTGGCAATCGTCGCCGTAGGTTTGCTGCCGATTGTCGCCCGTCTGGCGCTGCTGCCTATTTTTCCCATCCCGGTTCCCGCCGTCCACGACGAATTCAGTTACTTGTTTGCGGCGAAAACATTCCTGCTGGGCAGGCTGGCGAATCCAACGCCGCCGATGTGGATTCACCTGGAGCCGTTCCACATTCTTAGCACCCCTACCTACACGTCGATTTTCCCGGTGGGCCAAGGGCTGCTGCTCGCCGCTGGTCAACTGCTGTTCGGGAACTACTGGTTCGGCGTTTGCCTCGCCGTAGGTCTCATGTGCGGAGCGTTGGTATGGATGTTGTATGGCTGGCTCCCGCCGCGGTGGGCTGTTCTAGGCGGAGTGCTGGCGGCCCTACAATTCGGGATCGCGCATTATTGGATGAACGGTTACTGGGGTGGCGCGCTGGCGGCCATCGGCGGGAGCCTGGTGCTCGGTTCCATTCCGCGATTGAAGACGGAATTGCGGATCGGTTATTCGTTCCTGGTTGGCAGCGGTGTCGCGATACTGGCGAATACCAGGGCCTTCGAAGGCTTAGTACTCACCATCGCTGTGTTCATCTCCATCGTTTACTGGCTGGCGCGGTATCGGAAGTACAGTTGGAAAGATGTCGCGGTGAAGGGCGTGCTTCCATTCGCGCTGGTCATGACTCCGGTGCTGATCGCTATGGGCGTACAGTACAAAGCCGCGACAGGAAGTCCGTTCGTAATCCCGCATGAGCTGTATCGCAAGCAGCTTGCGGTGATGCAGACTTTCGTCTGGCAACCGCCGCGTCCCCAGCCGGTTTATTACCACGAAGTGTTGCGTCGCTTTTTCGTGGAATGGGAACCGGCTTATGAAGATGCCAGGGAATGGGGAACGTGGCGGGGGTTGATCCCAGGCGTTCGAGAGCGAGCGCGAGCCTGGGGAGCTTGCTACTTCCCCGGCCCCCTCTACCTGCCGTTTGCGTTGATTTCTCTGCTGGCGGCGTTCAGCACGAGGGTCCGGCTGCTTGGGTTTTATATTCTGATGGCGTTTATAGGAAGCACGCTTTCCTACTGGCTGATTCCGCATTACATGGCGCCCATCTTAGGCGCCATGATGGCGGTTCACGTTCAATTCCTGCGTTACGTCCACGCGTGGAAATGGGGATCGCGGCGAATCGGACGTTGGGTGTTTGTGGCAATCCTGGTATTCATGGCGATGCTATTCGTCCAGCGCTATGTCGCACGGATTCCAGGAGAACCGACGTGGGCTGATTTTCGCGACCAAATACAGCGGGAACTCGACGCGAAGCCCGGCAAGCATCTGGTATTTGTCCGCTATTCGGATCGCCATTTGTTGCAAGACGAATGGGTGTTCAACGAGCCGGATGTACCCAGCGCGAAAGTTGTTTGGGCACGCATGATGACTGCGGAACAGGATCGGGAGTTAACCTCTTACTTGCGTGATCGAGATGTGTACGTGGTGGATGCCGACGCGATGCCGCCAGTGTTGCGGCGGGTTGAATCGCCCTAGTCGATACTCATCTGCGCTTGGCCTTGATCTCGATGGGGGTGCCTTCGAATCCGAAACGCTTACGGAGTTGATTCATCAGAAAGCGCTCGCTCGAAAAATGGAGCTTTTCGGCTTTGTCGGTGAACACCACAAAGGTTGGAGGCCGGATTGAGCTTTGGGTGATGTAGTAGAGCTTGATGTCGCCCTCAAACCGCACCATCTCCATGAAGCGGTTGAGTTCGCCGGTGGTCACGCGTTTGGACGCAGCCTCGTAAACTTTCTGGATCATGCCGAACAGGCGCTTGACGCCGGTACCTTCCTTCGCCGATACGAAAGTGACGGGCGCATATTCGAGAAACTTCAACTCGTCGCGAATCTGCTGCGTGAACTCATTCTTATTCTTCGAAGCCGACGTGTCCCATTTGTTTACGCACAGGATCAGCGCGCGTCCTTCTTCATGCGCGTAGCCGGCGATGGTGGCGTCCAGACCGAGCACGCCTTCAGTCGCATCCAATACCAGGATCGCGACGTGAGCCATGCGGATGTTGCGGCGGGCCATGACGACGCTCATTTTCTCCGCCATCAGCTTGGTCTTTCCCTTGCGCCGGATACCGGCCGTATCGACGAAAACCAGCGTGGCCTTTTCTGTTTCAATGGTCTCGTCCACGGAATCGCGCGTGGTGCCGGCTACCGGCGAAACGATGGCGCGTTCCTGTCCGACCAGCGTGTTCAGCAGCGTCGATTTACCAACGTTCGGCCGTCCGATGATGGCGACGCGAATCACCGGCTTCTCGGACTTCTCTGCTTCCGAAGTGTCCACCGGGAACTGAGCGGTGACGTGCTCCAACAGATCGTCCAGCCCCATACGGTGCTCCGCTGAGACGGGAAACACGTCCTTGAAGCCGAGCGAATAAAATTCGGGAAGCAGGCTCTCCCGCGCCAGGGTGTCGATCTTGTTGACGGCCAGCGTCACCGATTTATTCAAGTGCCGCAGAATCTGGGCCAGTTCGCGGTCGATACCGGTGATCTCCGTGCGCCCGTCGATGAGGAAAATAATCTGGGCCGCCTGTTCCAGAGCCACGCGGGCCTGTTTCAGGATTTCGCTAGGGATCATCTCGTCGTCGTTGGGAATGATGCCGCCGGTGTCGATCAGATCGAAAGGCCGCCCGCGATATTCGCCTTGGCCATAAATGCGGTCGCGAGTGATTCCAGGCTCGTCGCCGACGATCGATTTGCGCTGTCCGATAATCGCGTTAAAAAGCGTGGACTTCCCCACGTTGGGCCTGCCGACGATCACCACTACAGGCAGGCTCCGCTGTTCTTTCATGCACGTTCATGATAACCTGCCAACCGCCGCGCGCTTACTTCTTCGAAAAGGCGTTGGACTTCGCCTGCCACATGGCCGCTTCCCGCGGCCGATGCATTTTGCGAAGCAGATCCGCATATTCCTTCAACAATGGGGCGCCCGATTTCTCCTTTTCGGGTGTGTCCAGCATGGCCACCATTCGTTTGAACAGCCCGGCTGCTTCTGCGTCCTTATCCAGCGCCATCTGCACCAGGGCCAGATTATGCAAGCTTCCAAGATCGTCGCGATCGCGAATCGCCAGCGACTTCGCGTACAGGGACTCGGACTCCTCATACTTTTCCTGCAAGGCCAGAATCACAGCCAAATTATCCAAACTCGTGGCGAGCAGAAAATGATCCGGTCCCAGCAACTGAGTCCAGATCCCTAGCGAGCGGCGGTATAAAGGCTCAGCGTCGGAGTATCGTTTCATCGTGTAATAGAGCGACGCCAGATTGTCCAGCGCTTGCCCCACGTCCTGCGACACTGGACCCGACGCGTTGTCCCGTATCCAGAGCGACCGCTGCAGCAATGGCTCCGCATCCGCGAATTTGTTCTGGTCGCGGTAAACCGGCGCTAAAGCGTCCAGCAGTGGACACAGTTTTGCGTCTTCGAACCCATAGCGCTTTCCGATGATGTCAATCGACCGGCGGTAGAGCGGCTCGGCCTCAGACAGCTTCTTCTCAATGACAAACAAACGGGCGAGCTTGGCGTACTCCGCCGCAACTTCGGGATCGTCCGGTCCCTGCTGTTTCTCGCGAATGCCGACGGCGCGGGCAAGTAGGGTTTCGGCGTCGGAATACTTCTTTAGGGCTTGATCGATTTGCGCGAGATTCTCCATGTCCGGCAAAAGGTCCAGACTTTCGCTGCCGTGGGACAGTTCCTGCAGTGCGAGCGAACGCTGGTATAGATCACCCGCGCCGTCGTAGTTACCTTGCGCGCGTTCCACTTTGGCCAGCGCATCGAGTCCCCGCGGTGTTTCAGGCGTAGTTTTGAGTAACCGTTCCAGCGAAGTTTGCGCTTCCGCGTATTTGCCCTGGGCCCGGTAGACTTCCGCCAGATCGAAGAGGACGCCGCCGAGCCGCGGATCGTCCGGCGGCCCGTTTTCCAGCTCCGCAAGAGCCGCTTCCATCGACGTTTCCGCCTCTTGGAATCGGCCTTGTGAGTACGCGAGTTTGCCGTCGGCGTACTGGTCCTGCGCGGCGAGAGGGATCAAGAGAATCAGGGCTAGAGACAAGCGGTGCATTTATACTCAAAGCGTACCCGATGAAGCCCGCAGTATGTCTCTTGAGTGGTGGACTCGATTCCGCCACCTGTCTAGCTTTAGCCAAGCGTAACGCCTTCGATGCTTACGCGCTCTCGTTCGATTACGGCCAGCGGCATAAGATTGAACTCGACGCCGCTAAGCGAATTGCCGGCAGTCTTGGCGCGGCGAAGCATGTGATCGTTCCCATAAATTTGCGAGTGTTCGGTGGCTCGGCCCTGACGGACGATATCGATGTTCCAAAGGATGGCGTGCAACCGGGCATTCCGGTGACCTACGTGCCTGCTCGCAATACGGTATTTCTCTCTTTTGCACTGGCGTGGGCCGAGGTGCTGACGGCGTCGGATATCTTTATCGGCGTGAACGCCATCGATTACTCAGGCTATCCAGACTGCCGTCCCGAGTACATTGAAGCTTTTCAGCGGATGGCGAACCTGGCGACGAAGGCCGGTGTCGAGGGCCGGACCAGCATTCAGATTCATACGCCGCTGATCCGGCTTTCGAAGCGCGAGATCGTGGAACTGGCGCACGACCTCGGAGTCGATTTCGCGCTAACTTATAGTTGCTACGATCCGGACCAGGAAGGCCGTTCCTGCGGCTGTTGCGATTCGTGCCGGCTGCGGTTGAAGGGGTTCGAAGAAGCGGGCTTGCGCGACCCCATCGCCTATCAACATGCGGATCGCTGAAGTTTTTTATTCGGTACAAGGCGAAGGTTCGTTGCTCGGCGTACCTTCAGTGTTCGTCCGCACCAGTGGCTGCAATTTGCGCTGCACCTGGTGCGACACGCCGTACACATCGTGGCAACCGGAGGGCGACCATCGATCGCTGGATTCGATGGTCGAAGAGGTGCGCGGCTACGGCGCCGGCCATGTCGTTGTAACCGGCGGCGAACCGATGATTGCTCCGGGGATTGTAGAGCTGACCGAGTCCTTCAAGCAACTGGGCCTTCATATTACTGTCGAAACAGCCGGCACCGTATTCGCACCGGTGGGTTGCGATCTAATGAGCATCAGTCCGAAGCTGGCCAACTCGACACCGCATGAGCGCGAGAACGGGCGCTGGGCGTCGCAACATGAAAAGCTTCGCTATCAGCCCGACGTCTTGCGGCAATTGATGGAACGTTATCCGTATCAGTTGAAGTTCGTAGTCACTAGCCTGGACGACATAGCTGAGATCCGCTTGATGCTGAGGGACCTGGACGCTGCCGCGGAGCGGGTGATCCTGATGCCGGAGGGAATCGAGCCGGGCGGGCTCCGCGACCGCGGACGGTGGATCGTGGAAACCTGCAAGACCGAGGGTTGGCGGTTCAGCCCCCGGCTGCATGTCGATCTCTGGGGCAATCGCCGCGGAGTTTGACGCTCACTCCACGATCAAGCTTGCGACCACATCCAGCTTGTCTATATCCATTCCTGTACCGTCTTTCACCGGATAGACGCTTAGTTCCTTCTCCGCTGCGCCTGGTTGATACAGACGAGCGCGCTTCCATTCCCCGAGCGCCTGGACAGTGATCGATTCACCCGGAAAGCCCGTATAGTTCACCAGATGGATCAGCAGGCGCTTGTCGTCCGGCGAAGCCAAAACGTTGAACAGAATTCCGGCGGTGTTGAACGAACGGGCGCCGAAGTTCTTGCGCGCCGTGGCGTTGTAAAGCATCTCCCAGATGTCTTGAATGCGCTCCAGTTGCTTCCGGTTGGGGCTGATGCGGCCGGGGGTATCGTCTCCGAAGCGCCAGTTCGCTGGGGGATTCAGCAACACTCCGCCGGATTGGGCGAAGTGGGCCAGCGCCTGCTGTTGCGACGTGGAGAATGCATTCGAGGGTTCCACATTAATGACGGTTCGAACGCCCGCCAGCGTATCCTCCTTGAGCCGGCGACTGGGGATGGAACGCACGGCGATGTGCTGCGCGAACATCAGGTCGAGCAGGCTGGCGGACAGCAGACCGCCGCTGTCGCCGTCCTGCATTACGGCCATACGGCTGAAGGGCCGATACTCGCGCCACTCGCGGTGCTGCTCAAAGTATCGAATATAGCCGCCTAAGCGCTGCCAGTCGGCGCGAGCCTTGGCGTCGCCGCTTAGCAATCTGCGGTTCAGATCGTCGTCGAGGGTGACGATCCAGCGCGCTCCGGCTGCGTAGGCGTCGGAAATTACGATGCCATATCGTTCCACCGGAGTTACGGTGTCCTCCGCCGGCGGCGTGGCCCCGATCCACAGAACGGAACTCATGGCGGCTCTCAGAAAGTGCAGGAACCCGGTATTGGTGTTGATCCAGGGCGCGCTGGATGGACCGGCCATCACTTTGCTGCCACCATGCTCGATGATGATGCCGGGCCACAAGCCTTGCCATGTTCCGGCAATGGGATCGCGCGAATCGAGCTTTATGCGCTGGCGGCTGGGCAGTTCGATCACAGGCAGCGGGGCCGCCAGCTCGCGAATCGTACGATCCACGCGAGTATCGAAGTCTCCTTCCAGGAGAAGCGCGTTAGCACCACTCTTGGAAGCGCGCGCAGCTTCGTCGAACGAGGCCAAACCGGGCCGGACCACGGCGACAACTGCAATCTCGCCAGCGGCAGCGGAATGAAGAAATTCCCCGGTGATGGCCACGGCTGGTAGAAGGACGCAGTTCACACCGCTTCCTTTTAGCAAGTCCAACGATTTAGGATCGTTCGAAGTCCAGTACGCCGGCACCCAATCGGGAAGAGCCGCCAGTAGAAGAAGCGCCAGGATCATGAGCCGGCCTGCCAAGCCGCATTAACAACTGCCAAAGCACCGATCGCGGCGGTTTCGGTCTTCAGGATGGTAGGGCCGAGCGATACCGCCAACCACGTTTCCGCAGCCGCAGAGGCGCGCTCGCGATCGGTCCAGCCACCTTCCGGACCAATCAGGAGTGAAACCATGTCCTGTTTCGAACGAATGGATGGCAGGGCGCTGAGGATCGGTCGAGCGGCGGGACTCTCATCGAGCATCAAACGTAGACCGGGCGCGCCAGTGATGGCCTCGCGGAATGAACGGCTCGGCTCCAGCGCCGGCAGGCTAGCGCGGCGGGACTGTTCGCTGGCTTCGCGGGCAATGCGCTGCCAGCGCGGCATTCTCTTGGCGGCGGCCCGATCGAGCCCCTTCTCACTGCGCTCCGCTTGCACGGGCACGAAGGTCGAGATCCCCAGTTCCGTGGCCTTCTCCAAAAGATCTTCTAACCGTTCGAAGCGAACCAGGCTGACATAAAGCGCAATCTGGACGAGAGGCTCCTCCGGGGTCAGCCGCTCGACGATGGAAAACGTTACCAAGTCCTTACGGGCGGCTTGGACCTCGGCCAGATACACGTCGTGGTTGTCCGAGATCTCGTATTTCTGCCCGGTTTCGACGCGCAAAACGCGAGTTAAGTGGTGGGCCTCGCCGCCTTCGATCCGCGCCTGCCCACTTCGAACTTCATCCACGAAGAACCGCCGCCGCGCCATCTTAGAACACTGTAACGCGTACACCACATGCAAACTTTTGCGCGCTCGAAGGACTACCTTAAATGAGATGAATGATCGGGAGGAGTTCTTCCGAAGGTTGTTAACCGGTTATGGAGGCGCGTTGCAGCGGTTAGTGAGCTGCTACGAGGCCGACGCGGCGCTGCGCGAGGACCTTTTGCAAGAGATCTACCTGGCGCTGTGGCAGGCGATCCCGCGATTTCGCGGCGACTCCAGCGAACGGACATGGTTGTACAGGATCGCCCACAACACGGCGATTTCGGCGTCCATTTCGCGCGGCCGGCGCAGCAAGAGGGAGCACCCCATCGGGGAGCATTTCGATCCTCCGAGCACGGCCGAGCCAGCCGACCGGCGGATCGTCGCGGAGGAAGAGCGGCGCACTCTGTTCGAGGCTATTCGCCAGTTGCCGCTGGAGGATCGGCAGGTGGTGACGCTCCATCTGGATGGGTTGAGTTATGCGGAGATCGAACAAGTGATGGACGTCTCGCAGGCGGCGATCGCCACGCGCTTGAGCCGTCTGCGCCGCCGGCTGACGGACAGCATCGGCGTGGGGGAGAAACGGAAATGAACGAGCCAAGAGACGAGCTTCGAGAGCTTTGGGAGGGCGGCGGCTAGCCGCAAGTAGATATAGAAGGAGTTCTGAAAACCATGGAAAACAAATCGACAGAATTCGAACGAATTATTTCTCGCCGCGACCTGCGTGAAATAATTTTTGGCGCAGCCGGGGCGATCGCATTTGGATACCTGGCGTATCGATCAGCCGACTTGTTGACGCGGGTGTCCTACGCGTGGATCGCGGCGTCGTTTCTTTGGATTATTTACTGGCTGCGCCGCAATTCATACCTGCATCGCAGCCCCGCGCGCGACCAATCGGTTGGCGCATACTACCGCGCCCTGTTCGATTCCTACGAGCAGCAGGTTTGGCTGTTGCGCACCGCCAAGCTGTGGTACGTGCTGCCGATCTGGAGCGGCCTGATGCTGTTCGCATTCGCCACCTGGCGAGTTCAGCACAACATAGGCGTGCTCCTCACGTTATTGATCACTTTCAATGTGACTTTTGGATTTGTTTGGTGGCTGAACCAGTCGTGGGGAGTGCGTTACTTGAGACGGAAGCAAGAGGAACTGGCCAAATTAGGACGGGCCGGCGAATAACCGTCCTGTCAAATTTGATGGGCGAGCGTCGTTATATCGATGTGCCTCTCACTTCAGATATCCCGGTGGCAGTAGACCCAGGGGCGTAATTCAGGTAATAAGGTCCAAGTCAACATGATCAAGAGCGACGCACAGAGAGAACGCACGGCAGCCCAGTTAGAAGGCTTTCGCCAAGCGATCGCAAGAGTGGACCGGGAGATGACTGGCAAACGCGCCGTTGCGGTTCGCGGAAGCTACGAAGGTACGATCCGGCAACTCGAAGACGAAATTCGCGAGTACGACGAATTGAAGTCCGGCGATCTGACTCTTCCGAACGTCGAACGACTGGACCAGATCGCGCCTTTTGTCACGAAGATGCGCATTGCCAGGGGAGTGTCCCAAACTGAACTTGCGCGCAGGCTTGGCGTCAGCAAACAGGTGGTCAGCCGTTACGAAGAGACGGACTACCAGACAGTCGGGATAACTCGGCTTCAGGAAATTCTCGATGCGATTGGGTTCAAGGCTCTCGTAACGCTCAGCGCATAATCGTTCAAAAAGTGAACTCCTGGATTAGCGGCGGATTTCGATCGAAGTCGCTGTATCGAACCCAAGTAGGGCGCACCACAAAGTATACGATCCCTGGCCACGCCATTCTCTCCGGACCATCGGGCCACGCTTTGAAATACGTTTCCCGATACATTGCCAACTGGGGCGGCTTCAGTTCCTCCGCTTCACCCTCAAACTGGACGGTTTGCTCGCCAGCCCAGCCGACGACGAACGAGCACTTCGGAGAGGCGACGAGATTCGGATACTTCCGCGAACTCTTGACTGTGTCAAAGACAATCTCCAGCTCACGAGTGACAGCGATACCTACCAGTGCGGATTGGGGTCCGGTTGGACCCATCGTGCCAAGAACGCCGAGTTTCCATTGCGAGAGAAAGGTGTAAAGATCCAATTCCGTCAAACTGTAACCCCCATATCGGATGCTGGTGTTGAATATGGTATCGTAAGGGAATGACGGAAGCACGCAAGATCACCGTAGAAGTGCCCCGAGAGCTCCTCGAAAAGGCACAACAGGCCAGTGGTACGGGGGTAACTCAAACGGTTCGGGAGGGTTTGCAGTTGATTGCAGCGTCGCAGACCTACACCCAACTTCGGAGCTTGCGAGGGAAAGTGCGCTTCTCGCGGACAGCCGCTGAATTGAAAACCGACCGATGATAGCGGCCGATACCAGCACCTGGATCGCCTTCCTGCAAGGACAGCCCGGCGAAGACGCGGCTTTGCTCGATCGAGCGCTAAGGGATAAGCAGGTGCTTATGGCACCCGTTGTGCTCACCGAGCTGCTGAGCGACCCGAGGCTCTATACAGAGGTTGTGCAGGCTCTTTCGGAATTGCCTCTGATTGAGATCACGACGGGCTACTGGCGGCGGGCAGGCGCGCTACGAGGTTTCGTGCTGGCAAAGCGCCGCAAGGCTCGGTTGGGCGATGCTTTAATCGCCCAATGCTGTATCGATCGCGGGGTGCCCCTAATCACGCGAGACCGGGATTTCCGGGCATTCGCAGAGGCCGCCGACCTCGATCTGATCGCCGGCGTTTAGCCGCGGGCCCACTTACGGCTCCACTACAGGATGCAAGGGAAATAACATACCCGTCATGCGGATCTGCTTTCGACCGGAAACCAGATCCAGCACGATATGTCCATCTGGCTGGCTGGAGCCTTGCCCCCGCAGCACGTCCTGACCTTGCGTCAGTTGCACCTTAGAGAGCAGCAGACGCGGCCCCGCACTCGCGGCGTCCAGGTGGAATTCGCCTGTTATCTCTTCCACTTCGGTATCGGGCGCAAGAGTAATTCCAGATCCCGAGAACGTTCCCTCGCCGCGTGCATTGAGTGCCAGATCCAACCCCATCCCGCTGCTTCTGAGCTTGCCATCCAGGTCCAGTGTGCCGTTGCGGTACTCGACATTATTGAACTGGCCGCTCGCTTTGTAAAGCGGAACACCGCCAGTGAGATCGACCGCGACGAGTGCCTTTCCTTCCATCGCATCACGGTGAAACTCGAGATCGGCGAGTTGGACCGCGGCCCCGTTCCAGAGCAATCGGGCTTTCACTGCGCCCAGACTCACATCCCCAACCAGCAGATTCTTGATCTCAATCGATCCGTCGATCTGGCGCAGCTTCAACCAGTCCGGTAGATGCGTCCTTTCCAGGCGTAAGGCACGCGCCAGGAAACCCTGTTTGCAATTCAGCGTAGGCAGCAACAGCCGCTCGATATTTTCCAATTGCGCCTCGCCCAAGTTCAAACGCATCCGATCGGGCCGTCCTGGGACTTCGAAGTAGCGATAATCGCCATCGACGGCAATGACGCCGACGTGACCGTGAAGCCTGGTGAGTTGTACCTGGCCGGGTTGGAGTTGCACAGTCGCGGAGGCGATCCGCAGCGGTGCAGCCACGCCCGGCAGATCCATTTGCGTGGCCGTCAGATCCAAATCGCCATTCCAAACACCGGGGCCATCGTCGCGCCGCTCGAATGCGAGCGAACCCTTCCAGGCACCCTGGCGGCATTGTTCGAGCAGCGGCATGGATCCCGCTCCCAGCCATTCGGAAACCAACGCCCGCGTTTCAGCCACGCCCAATTGCCGCGTCTGCAGACCCAACGAGAGCGACCGCGTATTCAGGGCATAGCTCGCATCCAGCAGTCCGGCATGCTCATCGTCGAACTGGATCTCGGCGGGTCCAAAACGCAATTCGTTATTGTGAATAGACAGCGGCGCAACACCAAACTGCGTGGCGACTCCCTGGGGCAGCTTGAACGATCCCTTATCGAGCGTCAATTGACCCTGTACGCCATCGGAGCGGGAGTAAGCTATCTCGCCATTCAAAGTGGTGTCGAGGATGGCTCCGGCGGGAATGGGGGCGCCCATGTGCCGCGCAGTCTCCAGCAAACCGCTGGCAGGCAGATCGTGCAAATTGAGCGAGGCCTGCCATTTCGGCGACGACAGATAATCGGAGGCGACGAACTTTCCATTTACGGGCGAGCCTTGCGGGTCGGCCGCGTGGGTTTCTATATCGATTTGCTGAGCCGGGACGTTGAAGAGCCCGGTGTAGTTCAAGGTCCAGCCAGCGCTCTTGTTGGGCATCAGGTCCCAGCGATGGATGTCCTCGATCCGCATGTCGCCTGAAACATTGAGCCGGGACAGGGGACCATCCAGTTTCAGATTAGAAGCGATGTAGCCGCGGACGCCGATATCCTGCACATCGAAGAGGCGAGTGAGTTCGGTAATGGCAGTGCGCTCCAGTTGAACACTCATGCTCAGCTGGTCTTCTTTTCGATCGCGGGTCCGCAGAACGCCGCGCGCGACCAGGTGGCCTAGGCCCTGAGCGGCATGGTCCGTGCGGGCCGGTTCGCCTTCAAAACGAATGATCAGATCGCCGTTGTAATCGGGATAGATGGAGAGGTCGGCATCGCTGACGTAGAAGACGGATTTGGTATCACCGAACTTGAAATTCAACCGTCCATCGCTGATCTCGATATCGGGGAGCGAAGAGTGAACGGCGGTGTCGACGGCTGCGCGCGCGAGCCAGGGCGCGACATTCCACGAACCCGAATCAGGCTTCACGAAATTTACGCTCGGTTCCACCAGCCGCAATTTGGAAAATGCCAGATGCCCGGTCCACAAACTGGCCAGCCGCACGCGGGCTTCGAGAGATTCGACGTGGGCGAAAGGCTCGATGCCCATCCCAGGCGCTTCTTCGATCAACACATCGTCGACCGTAAATCCAGGACCAGTGAAGAGGTTGAAATGAACCTTGCCGATGGTTACTCGGCGATTTAGCGCGCTTTCGAGGGCGCTATGGATTTCACCTTGAAAGCGGTTGGCATTCAGGAGCGGCGCGACGGCTCCAGCGCCCAACGCAACGACCACCAAAAAGAGTAGAACGCGCCGTAAGAGAGACTTCTTCCGAGGCTCGCTGGCGTTGCTTTCACTGCTCATTGCGTTCCAGCTTGCGCCGCCAACCGCCTATAGTCTTCTGGTAAATCGATATCCGACAAAATTCCGGGATCGTCGACATCGACGTAGGCAGTCTGTGGACGGTGGGTGCGGATCAGGTCGCGAGCTTGGGCAGTGACGGGCAGGGCGAGCAACTGGTCAATAAACCTGCGCGAGACGCATACCGGATGGCCGCGCTCGCCGCAATGGCGAGGCAGAGTCACCGGAGAGCGGGATCGCCGGTAGGCGCGGGCGAGGCTTTGAACCGTGGCGGTGCGGACCGCTGGATAGTCGACCGGGGTGAAAATCGCCGCCTCTACGTGGCACGGCAGCGCGCGCAGGCCGCATTGGAGGGAGCTGAGCATCCCGCGGGCCGGATCGGGATTTACGACGAACTCGATCGCGGGCGACCGCGCATCGGAGGCCAAGCCCTCGCGGATGCGTTCCGCGTCGTAGCCCAAGACTACGATCAGCGGATCGCACACGGGCGAGAACGCCTGTATCAGCCGATCGAGAAAACCTGTACCGTCCAATGTCAACAGCGCCTTGGGAGACCCCATCCGCCGTGATGCGCCGGCGGAGAGAATAAGTCCGCCGATAGCCAGTGCGCTCATTTGAGCAGAGCCCGCAAGGAGTCGTTCGTGAACATAGACTTCGACAGGGATCGCCAATCGGATGGCGCCTCCCGTCGCGCGGCGATCATTTCGGCGACCACAGAGACGGCAATTTCCTCGGGAGTGATGGCGCCAATCTCGAAACCCATCGGCGCGAAAACGCGGTCGAACGCCTCGCGCGGAATGCCCTCGGTCTCAAGCTCCTTCACCACTCCGATCACCTTGCGCTTGCTGCCGATCATCGAAACGTAGCGCGCCGGCGTGCTGACCGCCCAACGCAGCACGCGCATGTCGTCGCGATGACCGCGCGTAACGATGACGATATAGCTGGAGCTGTTGACGATCAACTGCGGGAATACCTGCTCATATTCATCGGCGTAGATCCCGGCGGCCTCAGGAAAGCGCTCGCGGTTGGCGAAGGTTTCGCGGTCGTCGACGATGGTGGTGGCGAAGCCGGCGATGGTGGCGATTTTCGAAAGGCTCTTGGAGATGTGCCCGGCGCCGAATATGAAAGCGTGGGGCTGGGGAATCACCGGCTCGATGAAGACGTTTAGTTGTCCTCCGCAGATGAGGCCGGTGTCGTAAGAAGCCTCTTGGCCCAGGGTGAAATTCAGATGCCGCGGCTTCTCGGATTCAATCACTTCGCGCGCGGCGGTCCAGACCTCTGCTTCCACGCAGCCACCGCCGATAGTGCCGGCCATCGAGCCATCTTCCCGGACCAGCATTTTGGCCGACTCATAGCTTGGAATGGATCCATTCACTTGGACGATGGTGCAAAGGGCGCACTTTTGCCCCATCCGGCGAAGACGCACCAGTTCGTCGAAAATGTCCACTTGAACCGATTATAACGTCGGATCGGGGAAACGTTTGGGCGTTTTCTCGATTCGAATCGAAACCTGTATAATGTCCACACATGCAAGGAATATCCTGGAGCACAATTGCGCTCGGCTCGCTGTTGCTCATTTCGGCCAGCGCGAAAGGAGGACAAGAAGCGCAATCTCAACAACCTGCAAAGCCGAAGCCGCCCGTCAAAATGGAGCAGCGCGGGCGCATCCTTGGAATCGGCGGTGTCTTCTTCAAATCCGCTAATCGCGATCAGATGCGCGACTGGTATTCGAAGCATCTTGGACTCGCTGACAAAGGCCAAGGCGTCATGCTTCCGTGGCGCGAACACGACGACCCGCAAAAGGAACACGTTACGGTTTGGACTATTTTTCCCGCCTCCACCGACTATATCCCGGCCACCCAACCGTTCATGGTCAACTACATTGTCGACGATATGGATGCTTTGCTCGACCGCTTAAAACAAGAGGGAGTGAAGATTGACGCCAAGCGAATGAATGAATCCTACGGTCGCTTTGCCTGGATCTATGACTTGGATGGGAATAAGATTGAGCTCTGGCAGCCGTCCGCAAAGCCCTAAAGGCCTTCTACTGCACATCTTCAATGGGCTTCTGTAAACGGTTTATCAGCCCGCGCTCTGATGTTGGACGCAGGCTCTATAGTCGGTCCAGAAATCCGCGCTCACCGTTAGAGGGGGTGCGCCCCAGGCGCGATGAATGCGGCTGTCGATACGTCCGGCGCCAAGATCGGCTTGGGGCTCCAGAGGGAAACGGGCCCAGTCGAAGGAGGCGGTTACTGCGGGCGTAAGGGCCGCACCTAGCGACCTCATCGTGTCGTTGAAGACTGACAAAATTTGAGGATCGCGCTGGTACCATTCCCATGCGCTGCATCCAAAGATTCTGATCGAATGCCGTCCCGCCGGTTTGAATGCTGCCCAGAAGGCGGGCCCAGGCCTAATACTGGCCGTAGCCGGCAGACAACATAGTACGCACGCTGGCCCATTGCGAGTAGGGAACGCTTTTGCCCACGCACTCGCTTGCCGGTGCGTTGGCGTTCAGGCGAGACTTGTTTAAACACTTCGAGGCCCCGCATCAAGCGATACAAGCTTGAGGCATCGGTCTCCGTGCGGCTGGACAAAGTATCTGCGGGCCAGGGGCCATCCCCAGGGAAATCGGCCAGTTCCAGCTCAGTGGCAACCGTCAGAGCGCGGCTCTGCCAGAAACCCTTAACGACGTCCAAATCTGTTCGTGTGGTGCATGTGAGGCGCGCGCGTTGGCGGAGGTCGTTTCGGGCACGTTTTGGTTGTTTATTCCGTACGCTTACGTGCAAGAGCAGCCCGATAAGAAAGTACTTTGCGGGTTGCGGCCACGTAGTGGAGATCAAATGGCGCATCCGAAAAGTCATAGATCTCTATCGCAGTCACGGCAGTGAACTGATGGACTTGCTTAGCCGAAAGCAGGGATAAAATCGGCTTGCTTAAGCATAACAGGGTCCATATCCTCCATCTCAGCCTTGGCCGAGCCTGACACGATAACTAAGCGTTCGTTCGGGGTGTGCCAATGCCATGGAATGACACAACCGGTTTGGAAGTTGATATTGATCACTGCGGGACCTGTGCCCGGATTGCC
>Ga0302319_10006518_pt1 | contig 23136 bp, 25 predicted proteins | sample Bog_T0_2_FD_203319 | JGI IMG/M metagenome (GOLD analysis project Ga0302319, IMG submission 203319) | Peat permafrost microbial communities from Stordalen Mire near Abisko, Sweden - Bog_T0_2 | ecosystem: Environmental > Terrestrial > Soil > Wetlands > Peat | place: Sweden: Abisko, Stordalen Mire...
TGACTACCAGGACTATCACGGGAGCTGACATCATGACCCAAATGTTCAATCCGCCTCATCCGGGCAAGGTACTGCGCGAATACCTTGGAGATATCGACGTCACCACCGCCGCTAGGCGCCTGCACGTATCGCGCACCACGCTTTCGCGCATTCTCAACGGCGCTGCAGGCATATCGGCGGACATGTCGTTGCGCCTATCTGATGCGCTCGGAACCCACGTCAGTTTTTGGTACGATCTGCAGGCAGGCTACGACATTTGGCAAGCATCCCACAAAAAGCGCCCCAAGATTCAGCGCTTCGATGTCGCCGCTTAGGAAATGGCTTGCGGCTTCTTGAATCCGGAAGCTGACGATAAAATCGCCGCGGCAGTTATCATTCCACCCGAGGAGTTGAAGGACGACGAGCCAACGCTGTTGCAGTAGCGAGATGTTTCGAACCGTACGGTTTGACGATGAGAGTGTGAATCATGAGCATGGATAAAACCATCCGCCGGGCGGCAAGTCCCCATGAGCAGCAGTTGGAAACGTATCGCTACTGGCAAAGCCTGCCCATCGGCGACCGCCTGACTGCCGTTTGGGAAGCTAGCGAAGCTGTCTATGCTTTTGCCGCCGCCTTCAAAGGAGCGCCACTCAATGATGGGCGAGGATCTGAAAGATCTATTACGCGCGTTCAACGCAAACGCAGTTAAGTACCTCGTCGTTGGCGGCTACGCTTTCGGTGTTCATGCGGAACCGCGGGCAACGAAGGACCTCGATCTATTCATTCAACCCAGTCAAGAGAATAGCGAAGCAGTTTTTCGAGCGCTCGCCCAGTTTGGTGTGCCGCTCGAAGGAATGAGCCCTGCAGACTTTACGGATGGCACGATCTTCCAGATCGGTCAACCTCCAGCACGGGTTGACATCTTGCAACAGATCGACGGCATCACCTTCGATGAAGCCTGGATGAACCGCATCGATGGCCGCGTTGACGGAGAAGTTCCGGCCGTCGTCATTTCTAAAGAGGATCTCATCCGCATTAAGGTGGCCAGCGGAAGGGAACAGGACGTTCTTGACGTGAAGAAACTCCGAGGTGTCGACAACTTTACCTAGTTGAATGGGCTGTACTGGGAACGGCCCCCGATTTCCCCGCCACCGAAACTAATCCCAACAAGCCGGGTTCCAGTTATCAGACGAAGGCGAACCCGGGTAGGTACTCGATTTTCCTCACTGGTCCATCTACACTGAGGATGCTCTGGATTCTCCGCATCCCTCCTTTTATGTCGCGGATACTGATTACTGCTCTTGTGCTGGCTGCACTTTCGGTGACTTCAGCCAACGGTTTGCCCGTTTCCCGGGCGAAGTCGCACAGAAGCGCTCAAGCGACTGCGCTTCCGCACAAAACCCAATCCAAAACACAAGCCAAGACGCGTCACGGTACACCTGCGGAGATGGGGCGCGCCGCCGGCCTCAAGATCCGCCGCGATCTCGCACGTCATCCGATCCCCGCCGCCGTCCCACATCGGCAGGCGCGTCTGCACGCGTATCCCACTTATCGGGCTTCAGCGGCAAGTGCCGTTCCGCGCATGTTCGGAACCCCACCGCAGAGGAGGGAAGTCCGCTCAGGGTCTGCTTTCTCCATGCCTCGATTGGCGCCTGCTTCATCGACCATCGAGAGGACTCCTTCGCGGAGGCCGATCGGCCCAGTCCCAGTGCCCAATCCTGCACCTGAAGTGGCCGGGGATTCCGCCGAAGCAGACAACGGCCCTGAAGCAATTGCGCCTCCGCCGGCCTTTGAAAGTCAGCACCCCTCCATTCGAAGTCCCTTCGCCGAGCCCACGACCAACGTGCGCGAAGCTGCGGTTCCGGCCGAAGAGGAAAGAGCAGAGACAAACATTACTGAAGAGGAGCCAGAGGTAGTTACCACTTCGCTGCATTTCAAGCGCGGAGTGTTGCCGCCCCCTCTCAAGGGGTCGCGCGCCTCGCTGGAGCGACAAAACGAGAAGACCGAAGCTGAAGGCCTGGAGCGGATCGAAGACGAAGACGATCTGGCGGACCGCATTGCCCGAAAGGCGCTGGTGCCCGTTCCCGTTTCGCTCGCGCTCACAATCAACGGAAACCTGCCCGCCAACCACCGTTACTGCCGTCCCTGGACCGCCCGCTTTTTAGCCGACCTGGCTCGGAGCCATGCCGCTCAGTTTCACCGCCCGCTCGAGGTGAGCTCGGCCGTGCGCACCGTGGCGTACCAGAAGCGGCTGATGGGAATCAACGGGAACGCCGCGGCAGCCGAAGGCGATATCGTGAGCCCGCACCTCACGGGAGCGACGATAGACATTGCCAAGAGCCCACTGAGCCGGGAAGAACTCGGTTGGATGCGCAGCCATCTTCTGGCGCTCGAAGAAGCCGGAAAAATCGATGTCGAAGAGGAGTTCCAGCAAAGCTGCTTCCACATCACGGTTTATAAAAGCTATGCGCCGCCTGCTCCAATCGTCACGCGTAAATCCCGCCAGCGCCGCCCAAATTCCCCCGTTGAGATCGCGGCCACAGGTCTTTAACGGCGTCAATTTCGCGATCGCCCAAAGACCAACCGTAAATTGATTTCAAAATCAACCGCGTTCAAGGTTACAATCTCCGGCAAATGCATTTTCTTTCCGGCGCTGCCGGGAACTAAGGCATGCGTAGAAACGTTTTAATTCTTTAGCATCTGAAACTGCGTGCGCCTGAGTGCGGCCAACGATGCAGGGCGGCTCGATCTGGCCACGAAACGGCATTTGAGAGGCGAAGTGATGAGTGATCTGGAAGTTCAAACTGCGGCTGAACCCGTTCCGGTTACTCCGGGGCTCAGCCAGTGGCAGCGCGTAGCGAACACGTTCGCAGCGCCGTCGAAGACATTCGAAGATATCAAGCGGGGAAACAGAAGCTGGTGGCTGCCTTTTGTGATCCTGGCGGTATGCGGCTACGTGTTTTTCGCGGCCGTCACGCTCAAAGTAGGCTGGGCGCAGGTCGCCGAAAACTCGATTCACATGAATCCCAAGTCTGAGGAGCGGCTCGCGCAGGCGCCTCCTGCCCAACGCGAGATGTCCATGAAATGGACGCAATATGGCATGGAAGGCGGATTCGCCATCGGTCCAGTTTTGATCCTGCTTTTCGGCGTCATCATTGTGGCCGTGCTCTGGGGTACCATCAATTTCGTATTCGGCGGCAAAGCCAAGTTTGGCAGTGTGCTGGCCGTCTGGATGTTTGCGGCATTGCCAGGAATCTTAAAATCCCTGCTGGGGGCGGTTGTGCTCTTCGCAGGGAGCGCCCCGGAGTCCTTCAATCTCAACAACTTTGCGCCTACCAGTGTGGGAGCATTTCTCAGCCCCATCGAGACCAATCCGGCCATTTACAAGCTGGCGAGTTCTCTGGATGTTACGTCAATCTGGTACATGATCCTCATGGGAATGGGGCTTGCCATTGTTGCCGGGGTCAAGCGTACATCTGGTTACATCGCGGTTTTTGGATGGTGGGCGATCGTCGTACTCGTCGGTGTTGGCTTTGCGGCCGCTTTCAGCTAAGAATTAACATGACTACAAAAGCAAACGGCGCGAACCCCTATGGATTCGCGCCGTTTGCCTTTAAGAACTCATCGCGTCTGGACCAGGCTGGCAATCAAACAACAGCAACCGATCACTGACAACTGAAAACTGACGACTGTCTCACTCCGTCCACCTTCGCATGATCAGCGTGGCGTTGATGCCGCCGAAGCCGAAGGAATTCGACAGCGCGACATCAAAACTGTGGTCGATGGCGCGGTTCGGCACATAGTCCAGACGGCACTCCGGATCCACATTGTCCAGATTGATGGTAGGCGGAAGCTGCTGGTTCACCAGCGCGAGAACGGATATGCCGGCCTCGAGTCCGCCTGCGCCACCAAGCAGATGTCCAGTCATTGATTTGGTTCCACTGACCTTGAGCTTGTGGCTTGTTGCGTGCTCGCCAAACACCAATTCAATCGCGCGTGACTCGTTTCCATCGCCGGCCGGTGTGGACGTAGCGTGCGCATTCACGTAGCCAACTTCTTCCGGAGCAATGCCGGCGTCCTTGATAGCCGCCCTCATGGCCCGCTGGGCGCCTTGTCCTTCCGGCGCAATGCCGGTCATGTGATAGGCGTCAGCGCTCATCCCGTACCCAATTATCTCGGCCAGGATCTTTGCGCCGCGAGCTTTGGCGAACTCGAGTTCCTCAAGAATCAGAATGCCCGCGCCCTCGCCGATGACAAAACCGTCGCGATCCTTGTCGAAAGGCCGGCTGGCCAGCGTCGGTTCATTGTTGCGCGGAGAAAGCGCGCGCATGGCGGCAAATCCGCCCACGGACAGCGCCGTCACGGATGCTTCCGCGCCGCCAGCGATCATGACATCCGCGTCGCCGTGTATGATCATGCGCGCCGAGTCGCCAATGGAATTGGCGCTGGTGGCGCAAGCCGTGGCCGTGGCTGAAATGGGCCCCTTGGCGCCATACCGGATACTGATGTTGCCGGCCGCCATGTTCACAATCACCGCGGGAATAAAGAACGGCGAAATCTTGCGCGGTCCGCCGTTCAGCAGGTTCGAGTGCTCGCGCTCAATGATCTCAAATCCGCCGATTCCCGAACCGATGAAAACACCAACGCGGTCAGCAATCTCCGGGGTGATCTGGAGACCGGACTGAGCCATCGCTTCCTGCACCGCGGCAAAGGCAAAATGAATGAACCGCCCCATCTTCCGGGACTCTTTTTTGTCCAGGAAGTTGAGCGGGTCAAAGTTCTTTACCTCGGCGGCAAACGTGACCGGGAAGCCAGTGGTGTCGAATCCCTGGATAGGAGCCATTCCACTGGCCCCGGCCAGAAGCTGTCGCCATACTTCGGGCGCGGTGTTACCAACACCGCACACCAGACCGAGTCCGGTGATTACGACTCTGCGGGACGGATTGGACAAGGGCTATTTGCTGCCTTTCGCATTCTTTTCTATGTAGTCGATCGCGTCCTTTACGGTCTTGATCTTCTCGGCGTCTTCGTCGGGGATCTCCAGATCGAAGGCTTCCTCGAACTGCATCACAAGCTCGACCACGTCGAGCGAATCTGCGCCCAGGTCTTCCTGGAAGCTGGCGCCAGGCGTAACTTCGGCTTCATCCACCTGCAACTGCTCGACGATGATCTGCTTAACTTTCTCTTCAACGGCCATGCGTGGTTCTCCTCTGATTTTTTCGGAACTTCAAATTCTCATTCGGGCCAAAACTCAATCCTGTTCCGCCTGCTTACGATAACGGTCCATGGCAGGGGAACACAACCACCGCGCAAAAAAATTGCGCGCAGTCCCGAAGTTCTAAGTCTATCGGGCGGGTCTGGGTGTGTAAAGCCGGGCAGAGCAGGGATTTGAGAACCTTTAATGGGACTAAGGAGCCCAAGCTGGAAACAGGTTGAAATCGCCGCGAAATGCACAGCCCGAAGGCGTACATTAGGCGAAGAGGATTCAATATTCGATGCAGGGGCTGATTGGCGCAATAATTGCCGCGTTTGCGGGAATCGTTCTGGGTTTCTGGATGAGGGCCGCCTCCAATAAGGCAGAGAAGGCTCAACTGGAGCGCCGTGCTTCCGAGTTGACAGAAGAACTACTCACAGCCCGCGCCGATGTATCTCGCCTGCACGCCGAGTCAGGGTCTCGGGCTGGCTTTGAATCGCTGGCGACAGAGCGCGAAAAGACAATTCTGCAGTTAGCCGCTGAGCGAGACAGTCTGCGCGCTGATCTTCACGCACGGGGCGCAGTTGAAAGCGCCCAGAGTGCGCGCGTAAAAGAGCTGGAAACCGAATTGAGAAATGAGCGCCAGAATCTCTCAGAAAAGCTGGCGCTCCTGGAGTCCGCAAAACAAGCTCTCGCCAACCAATTTGAAGCGCTGGCGGCAGAAATCCTTGAAAAAAAGTCAAAGAGCTTCTCCGAGGGCACGCAGAAGGAACTGGGGACGCTCCTGACTCCCCTTAGGGACCAGATAAAGGAATTCCGCGAGAAGGTGGAGAAGGCGCAAAGTGACTCCAATACGGGTGTCACAAAGCTGGAAACTTTGATAGGTACCTTGGGCGGGCTGAATCAACAACTGTCCGAAGAAGCACACAATCTAACCACGGCGCTGAGAGGATCTTCAAAGGCGCAGGGCGACTGGGGTGAACTGATTGTCCGCAATCTGCTGGAGAAGGCAGGCCTGCGCGAGGGCGAACAGTTTCGCGTGCAGGAGACGTTTGATGCAACGTCCGCTGACGGTGATGGGCGCGCAACAAAGTCCCGGCCCGACGTCATCGTGAACCTTCCCGGCGGTCGGCACCTAGTCATAGATTCCAAGGTCTCACTCAATGCCTACACCGATTCGGTAAATGCCGTGACAGACGACGAGCGCAAGGTTGCCATCAAGCGGCATCTCGCCAGTGTGCGCAGCCACATTGATGACTTGACCGGGCGGCGCTATCACAAGCTCGGCGCGCTTGAAACACCTGACTTTGTGGTGATGTTCGTTCCCATCGAGCCGGCGTTCCTTGTCGCACTGCACGAGGACGAAGGCCTCTGGCGTCATGCCTATGAGAAAGAAGTGCTGCTGGTAGGGCCAACCACGCTGCTGTTCGTGATTCGCATCGTCGATAACTTGTGGCAGCAGGAGTTACAAGCCCGCAGCGTGCAGGATGTGATGAATCGCGGGGCTGAGCTATACGACAAGTTCGTCAATTTCGTAAGCGATCTCGAAGCGGTCGGTAAGAGTCTCCGGAGTGCCGACGACAGTTACAGCAAGGCAATGAAGAAGCTGAGCGAAGGCCGCGGCAACCTGATCCGGCAAGTCGAGATGCTGAAAGGGCTCGGCGTGCGGACTGGGAAGTCTTTACCTCGCAATCTGCTTGATACTGCTGGGATCGAGGAGTCAAGCTTGGCGCTGGCGGCAACAGGTGAGGACAGCGGTGACCCGGAGTGAATCAATCTTCGATTTTCAGTTCGCAATTCGTCAGGAGATTAAGGACGATCCGAAATAGCCTTCTGGCTCTGTGCATCACATTTGTCTTTGTCGGCACTCCCGCATTGTCCGCTTCTCGTCATAAGGTTGAGGTCATATCAGGACGGGTGATTGCTTATTCCGGTACGCCGCTCTGTTTGAATGGAAATAGCTATTGGGAAATAGTGATCCGCGTCGAACCGCAAAAGGAGGCGCCCTCAAGACTAGTCCAGGTAGATTTTAGTCTTCCGTGCGAACAGTCTCCGAAATCAGTCCTTGTTGATTCTTCAATTCACAGATCTCACTTAATCCGGCAGAAGGAACTCGATTCTGTCCTCGAAGAATCCATTAATCTCTTGGAGCAGGACAGTGGAAAGGGGCAACCAGCGCTGAACTCAAGAATATTCAGATGGACCTATCTGCCGGGTGCCGAAAGCTTCAAATTACCTTTCGGGGAGACCCTGCCCTGCTATCACTCTCTTGAATTTCCGCATGTGCCAGTTTTATAAAGAATCCCGGCAAAAAGCTGAGGCAGAATCTGCGATCCCCCAAAACGCCCCCGCATCCCCTTCCATATAATTTTCGGCTCTTCCCGAAGCAAACGCCGTGGTCATGAATTTCGTGTTTTCGTGCACACTGTTTTCGTGTACACTATCCTAGTATGCGAAACATTACCCTGAGTGCCGAAGATGAACTCATTGACCGCGCCCGCCTCGTCGCCCGCGAGCGTCACACTACGCTCAATGAGGCCTTCCGCGAGTGGCTCACGCAATTTACTTCCAGCAATAGCAGTGTCGAAGCCTTCGACGACCTGATGGGTCGCCTGAAGGGCGTGAATGCCGGCCGCCATTTCACGCGGGACGAAATGAATGAGCGATAGATGTTTTCTGGATACCAACATCTTTGTTTATTCAATCGACCGGCGCGATCCGGTTAAGGAACAAAAGGCCGCGACTCTGATTCGCGATAGCCTCGGTTCTCTCAAGGGCGTAGTGAGTTTCCAGGTAGTGCAGGAATTCTTTAACGCGTCAAAGCGCTTTGTCGCATCCATGCCCGTCGAATCGGCCCAACTCTATCTTGAGAGGGTGTTCCTTCCGCTCTTGCGCGTTCATTCCTCCGCTGCTCTCTATGGCGACGCTCTCGCATTGCAGGGCCGTTACCGACTCAGCTGGTACGACTCCTTGATCGTTTGTGCCGCGCTGCGAGCGGAATGCACCATCCTCTACTCTGAAGACATGCAGCACGGCCAGCGCTTCGGTGCACTTCAAATCCAGAATCCGTTTCTCTGATACTGGCGAACCTGCTGCGCCGCCGACCTGCTAAGTCCCAAACGCCTCCCGCATCCGCTTCCAAGTAATATCCAACTCTTCCGGCAACACCCGCGATTCAGACACCGTAGTCATAAAATTCGTATCTCCAGCCCAGCGCGGCAGCGCATGCAAATGCAGGTGTCCGGCCACGCCCGCGCCGGCAGCTCGCCCCAGATTCATTCCAAAATTGAAGCCGTGCGGGCTGTAAAGCTGTTGCAGCACTCGCTCCGTCCGTTGCGCCAGATCAATCAGTTCATGCGCAGATTCAGTCGGCAGCGCACTCAGCCGGTCCAGGTGCGCGTATGGCAAAACCATTACATGCCCCGATGTATAGGGATAAGCGTTCAGGCAGATGAAGCAAAATTTCCCCCGAAACACCAGTCCGCCGGCCGCCGCTGCCTGCTCAGGTTCCATGCCGTTTGCAATCGCATGATCGATGGAAGCGATCAGGTTGCAGAACACGCAATCAAGGTCGCCCGGCCACGCGGCCAGACTTGAGGGAACGCCGGGGCGCGGTGCTCCATCCGTCGAAGTGACATACGCGTAGCGCCAGGGAGTCCACAGATGGTCCATGAAGGTGTTCCGTCCGTATCAGTATAGAAGCTTACCTGTTGCGGACGGACTGTGGTTCATTCCCACTTCGCGGGACCTTTTCTGAAGGATGACGGCGAGCCGGGACCCCGTAACTCCTGTCTTTGGCCCGCTCATATGTGAATTTGCGGTTGCAATGCGGGGCGATGGATGTTCTGGCCAAGCTGTTGGATTGACGCGGGAAAGCGGAGGTTGCTACACTCGTGAGCGTAGCTTGCTGTGCGGATTCCAGCAGCGAGTTGCGACCGCCCTCCAGCAAGCCATTGCCTGCCGGGTGTAATCCCAAGGAGAACAGTCGCGTACCAATCCAGCGCAACATGCTGGACGCACTGTCTTTGCGATTACTCTTTCGTCACAGTCACTTGGTTTGAAGGGAGAATCGGTCAAAAGGTTTCTCCGCCTTTGCATCTTGGGTGGAGCGAACCAATTCCAGCGTCAGGAACCACCCGTCGCAGGAGCTAGGAATTCCGGAGCCGCAACCATGCCAAACGTCCTCAATCCCGAACCCGAGAGCATAACCCTGAACACCGAATTGGAAACCCCCACGCTAGAGCCTGCGACGGAGTTTGAGCAACCGTCGTACGAATCCACGTCCACCCCCGAGACCGCTGAAGTTGTAACAGCAGATGAATTGGCCGCACTGGACGCCGATGCCCCAACCGAGCCTGTAGTCGAGCTCGCACATGTGGATGAGACCCCGCAAGGGACGACCACAGTCGAGGTCCCGCTTGCAGAGGAGCTTCAAACTGAAGTTTCCGGGCAGGTCGCGCCCGAGGTTGCTTCCGTTGCCAAGTCCGAGCCGGCATCTCCGGTGCATGCCCACGATTCCCACGGTTCCGATGGCATGGACGACTTTTCCGCTGCCCTGGCCGCGTTTGAGCGTGAGCAGGCCGCTGAAGCCGCAGCCGTTGAAGCTTACGGCGACAAGATTGTTTCCGGAACGGTGATCAAACAGACCGAGAAGCACCTGGTGGTCGACGTAGGCCTGAAGTCTGAGGGTCTGGTTCCGCTGGAACAGGTTCTGGATCACACCGGTGCAGTGAAATTTCATGCGGGTGATGTGATCGAAGTAGTGATCGAGGGCGAAGAGCCGGAAGGCGGCTACCTGGTCAACTACGAGCGGGCGCAGAAGTTGCGCGTCTGGGACGTGATTGAAAAGGCCGCGAACGAGAAGACCCCGGTGATCGGCACAGTGGTAAGCCGCGTCAAGGGTGGTTTGACCGTTGACATCGGCCTCAAGGCATTCCTGCCCGGTTCGCAGCTTGAAATTCGCCCGGTTCGCAATCTCGACGGCTACCTCGGCCAGCAGATTGAAGTCCGCGTCATCAAGCTGAACAAGAAGCGCGGCAATGTTGTCGTCAGCCGCAAGGAAATCCTGGAAGAAGAGCAGAACGAAAAGCGCTCCGGCACCCTTGAGCAGTTGGGCGAAGGCGCGGTGCTCACCGGCACTGTCAAGAACCTCACTGACTACGGTGCGTTCGTTGACCTCGGTGGCATCGACGGCTTGCTCCACATTACCGACATGAGCTGGGGGCGCCTTACCCACCCCCGCGACCTCGTCAATGTAGGCGACGAGATCCAGGTCAAGGTGCTCAAGTTCGACAAAGACAAGCAGCGCGTTTCGCTTGGCTTCAAGCAGCTCACGCCTGACCCGTGGCTCGACGCAACCGAGCGGTATCCGGTCGGTGCACGTGTCCATGGCCGCGTTCTTTCGGTCACCGATTACGGTGCGTTTGTTGAGCTCGAGCAGGGTATCGAAGGCCTCGTTCATCTCTCTGAGATGACCTGGTCCAAGCGCCTCAAGCATCCGTCGAAGCTCGTCAAGCCAGGCGACGAAGTTGAGACTGTCGTTCTCAGCGTCAATCCGGCCGACCGCCGCATCTCACTGGGCATGAAACAGCTCCTCGACAACCCCTGGGAGAACCTGACCGAGCGGTATCCGGCAGGCACAGTGGTAGAGGGCCGCGTGCGCAACCTTACCGACTTTGGCGCCTTCATTGAAATCGAAGACGGCATCGACGGCCTGGTGCACGTGTCCAACCTGAGCTGGACCAAGCGCGTAAAGCATCCTTCTGAAGTTGTGAAGAAGGGCGAAAAGGTGAAGGCAGTTGTTCTCGGCGTCGAGCCGCAGAATCGCCGTCTCTCACTGGGAATCAAGCAGTTGCAGCCCGATGTCTGGGAGAGCTTCTTCGCCGCGCATCGTGTTGGCGACGTGGTTCACGGCAAGGTCCTGCGCACGGCACAGTTCGGCGCATTCGTTGAGATTGCCGAGGGAGTGGAAGGTCTTTGCCACATCTCCGAGGCAGGCGACGAAGGCGGCGGGCCATCCAAGCTTGAGACTGGCCTTGAGCACGACTTCAAGATCATCAAGATCAACGTGGAAGAGAAGAAGGTGGGCTTGAGCCTGCGCGCGGTCAGTGGCCACGAAGCCAGCCGTGCGGAAGTTCAGGACTACAAGGCGGAGCGGGAACCACGCGGCGGCGGAAGTCACAAAGCGCCAGTGTCCTCATCCACCACCACCCTTGGCGATCTCATCAACTGGAAGAGCGAGCGCGAAAGCTAGTTCGTCTGAACGCATCAACCCAACAACGGCCGCCCCTCGGGGTGGCCGTTGTATTTTCCGGGCTCATAGAAATCCGCATCACTCCCAACGAAAAACCTTCGCCGACAGCGCAGTGAAAAAGAGAAACAAAACGGTAAGCGCCGCTACATCGCCCAGGTGCGGCCACCATCCATCACCGTTCCATATCCCCTGCAACAGGCTCACAGCATAGGTCATCGGTATCACCCGCGCCAGGGCTTGCAGCACCGGCGGCAGAAACGCAACCGGCACAAACAGCCCCGACAGGGCGATCATCGGATACAGAATGATCGCGCCTACTGGCTGCGCAAAGCGCGCCGTCGGAACCATACTCGCAATCAAAAAACCAATCGACAGAATGCTCCACGTACTGATCAGCAGCGCGATGGTGAACGAGAACCACGGCACATGCGACCCCGGCGGGAAATATCGCTTCCCCGCCAGGAACATAAGGCACAGCGTTACCGCGGTCAGTATCAGCTTCACCATCACATGCGCCGACAAAATCGTCTGCGGCCTCAGCGGCGTGGCGCGCAACCGTTTCAGGATCCCGCCTTCCCGATAAATCGAGATGATGGTCACCAGCGACAGCACGGCGCTGATCGAGATCAAAATCGAAACCAGAACCGGCACCCCAGCGCTTGGCACGCCGGTGGGAACCAGCGCGGGCATCCCGATCCTCAGGTTCGGAATGCGAGCCAGCGCGACAAACACCAGCACAGGAATCGCAATGGTGCCGATCGCCCCCATCGGTTCCCGCAGAAAGACCTTGATCTCAATCCAAGTCAGTTTCCAAAGCCCACGCAGCATCGTTTTCTTGTCCTATTCGCGACCAGTCCTACTCTCGAATCGAGCGCCCGGTCAGCTTGAGAAAAACGTCCTCAAGGGTTGGCAGAACAGTGCGGAAATCGGTCACGCGAATCCGATTCTCTGACAGACATTGAATCACCTCGGTCACCAGATCGTCGCCCCGGCCGCGGATAGTAAAGCGCATCTCGGCCCGAGCCACTGACTCCACGCCCGCAATCTTCTCGAATAGCCTCGCGGCATCCGGCGCGTCCGTGTCCAGCACAACAGTCCGCTCCGGGCAATGCCGCCGTACAAGGCTTTCCGGCGTGTCGGTATCGATGATTCGCCCGTGTTCCATAATGGCCACGCGGTCGCACAACCGCTCTGCCTCCTCCATCAAATGAGTCGTCAGGAATACGGTTTTTCCGCGCTCGCGAATCCCTCGCACCAGGCCCCAAATCGCGTGCCGCGCCTGTGGATCAAGCCCCGTGGTCAGCTCGTCCAGAAACACCACCTCGGGATCGTTGATCAGCGCAAGCGCGATAAACAGCCGCTGTTTCTGGCCTCCGGAGAGGTTCATGAACCACGCATTGCGCTTCTCGGTAAGGCCAAGTTGTTCCAACAGGTGTGCCGCATCAACCGATTTCTTCTGGTAAAGCGAAGCCCAAAGATCCACCGCTTCCCATACCTTGATCCGCTTCTGCAACTGCGCCTGCTGAAGCTGCACACCGATTCGGTTCTGCAGCTTATAAACCTGCCGATAAGGGTCGAGACCGAGCACTGCGATGGCGCCGCGGTCAGGCTTGCGCAGCCCTTCAATGCACTCCATCGTCGTGGTCTTTCCCGCGCCGTTGGGTCCAATCAGTCCAAAAATCTCGCCTTCGTTCACAGCAAACGTTGCTTCCTCAACGGCAACGGTCTTGCCGTAGGTCTTGCGGACTCCGGAGACTTCAATAACTGGGCGCATGATGGCCTTCAACGATTAGGAGAAATGGGCGACCTGAAGCGGAGTGTATAACACCAGTGCGAAGCAAGCCCAAACTGCACCGCGCCGCCAGCATCTGTTCTCCATCGAAAAGGCCCGGGGAACAAATTGCTCTTCGGAGTCAATCCTTCTGGAACTGCCGCAGGACAATGACAATGCTTAGCGCAATAAGCACACTGATCAGCGCGAAAAGAAACACGCTGGAATAGCCGTAAACCCCAATCACAGCGCCTGCCAGCGGACCGGTGAGGAAGAAGGAAACGTCGGCGAAGGCGGTGTAGACGCCCAGAGCGGTGCCGCGATTGTTGGCCGTTACGCGCTTCACGGCTTCCACGCCCAGAGCGGGAAAAACCAATGAAAATCCGAATCCTGCAAATGCTGCGCCGGCCAGGGCAACCCAGGGCGATGGCGCGCGCCACAGCAGGATCTCTCCTATGGATTCAACCGCGAGACAGGTCATCGCAACAGGAAATCCGCCGAACCAATCGATGGTGCGAATAAAAAGCAGGCGGGCAACAATGAAGGCGAGGCCAAACGCGGTAAGACAAAGCGCCGCTCCGTCCCAGTGGCGGCTCACGTAAAAGAGGGTCACAAATGTCGCCAGAACACTGTAGCCTACCCCGCCCGCGGCCAGAGCCATGCCATGCGGGGCCACACGGCCAAAGACATGTGCAAAGGGCAAATGCTCCCCGGGAGCCACCGGAACCGGGCTCTTCCTGAAGGCAAACGCCAGGCTGAAAGCGCCCACCAGGATCGTGAGCATGCCGATGGAGCCCAGACCCCATTGCTGATCCATCACCACACCAAGCGGAGCGCCCAGCGCCATCGCGCCATAGGTGGCGATGCCGTTGTACGAAATTACTTTCGCGGTATACTCCGATCCTGCGCTGGTGATGGCCCAGAGCGTTGAGCCTGTGGAACCGAGGCTTTCACCAATTCCCAAAACGAGTCGGCTCAGGATCAGAATGCCAAGGCTGATCACTGGCGTGCGGTGCATGGCCGCCGCACCCACTACCAGCGCCCCGCTCGCGCTGCACGCAGCCATGCCCCACAACACGGATACCTTCGCGCCCACGCGGTCCGAGATGCGGCCGGCCCACGGACGGCTCATGAGGGTGGCAATGTACTGGATGCTGATGACCAGTCCGGCCAGCGCGGCGCTGAAACCCATGCGAAAGTGCACAAACGGCGGCAGAACTGCGAGAGGCAATCCGATAGAGAGATAGCAGACAAATGTGAAGTAGACGAACCCGACAATATGCCGCGTGCTGCCCTTGCCGGGGAAGACGGTGGTGGCTGAACTGGTGGCGGCAGAGTCTGGCATGGATAAAAAGAGAGCGCTGAGGGGCAAAAGAATCAGCTCTTAGTATAACGAACGTGCGCAGCCGAAAGCCCGACAGGCAAGCACCTGATGTTCGCACTGAATTGCCACTAAACTTGATGTGTGCCGGGATTTCATGTGGAGCATTTCGGTTGCAGATCGGCTCGCGCGGATGGCGGGGCAATGAGTGAACGTCTGCGCGCGGCAGGGCACTCCATCGATGAGGCAGCCCCGTACCCGCAGCCCTGGCCCACGAGTGGATGGCAGTATTACGCGATCTGGCGCTTGGCAAGACCTTTGAGCACAGAAGGAAATTTGTCGGGCGGGAGCTTGAAAGCCTTACTTTGCATTCGGCGCCAGACTTGGCAGTTCGGGGACGAACCGCGGCGCTGACTGAGAACTTTCTTCCGGTGGAATTGGCCCAGCACCTCGGAGCCAACCAACTCATCCGCGTACAGGTAAGTGCGATCGGTCCTGAGGGTTCTTTGATCGCTGCGCGGACGCAGGAGATGAAGCCTCAGTACGGTGCCGCTGCAATATCCGTCTGACTGAAATCAGTGCCCTTGAAGAGCAGCTCGTCTCCGGTTTCCTTCGCCAATGCATACGCCATGCAATCGCCGAAATTCAGCTTCGCCGGATGGCGACCTTTGCCGAAACGCCGGAAGGCCTCGCGGGCCAGCCGCAACTGCGACACGGTAAAGGGCGCGATTTCCATAAAGCTTCGAGCCATAAATAGGTCTAGGTCGCGCAATCCTTCCTCTCCATTGCGGCCCAGGAGAGTGATGACCGCTTCAAGGAGGCAGGTGACAGGAAATCGGCAGTCGGGGTTGTCCTCGATCGCGTCGGCAATCCGCTGCGCTTCCGGTTCAGCAAACAGAATCGCGAGAACGGCGGACGTATCCACGATCATGAGGGAAGCCCGTTTTCGTCATAGCCGAGAATCTCATCGCTGCTTCGGGGATCGAGCACGGGAAGGGCCGCGCAATGCCGTCCAATCTCCATCAATTCCGCAGCGAGAGATTGTTTATTCTGACGCTTCCGCTCCTCCCGCGCCAACCGCTCGCGTAACGCAACAGTGATCGCAACCGTAAGGGATTCCCCAGTGGTTGCGGCGAGTCGCCGGGCCAACTCGTCGGATTCGGGGGATTTGATGCTGATGGCCATAGTGCCTGACCTCCTGCTCGCAACTTAATCTGCTGAATAACGCCAAATGAGCCAAACGAAATCAACAATCATGACGGCAGCCCATTTTCATCCCAGCCCATGATCTCATCCTCGGTGCGATTGTCGAGGACTGGCAGCGAAGCGCAATGGTTGGCAATCGCCATTAAATCCTCAATGAGTTGCTGCTTGCTATCGCGTTTCCGCTTCTCGCGTTCCAGTCGCTCGCGCATGGCAACAATCACTGCATCCGTGATCGTCTCCCCTGTCTTATCGGCAAGTTCGCGAGCCAGCCCTATTAGCCTCGGGGGCCCTGATGCTCAGCGGCGTGGTACCTTTACCCCTCTTTGTCTACCTATCTATACAATACCACCGAATGGTCTCCCAACCCTTTTCGCGCTAACCCAACGCGTTAAGCGCTGCATTCAGCAGGGCCGTGCCAATGCTATACTCAGTGTGCGTTCGTGTACCCGCGGCGATTCCGGAAGACCCCGGAGGCGGGCAGGAACGACTCTTGGAGGAGCACCATCGCACTCGATAAACGTTCGGCTAAGTCCTTTATTCGCATCAACGATAGAATTCGCGCGCGCGAAATCCGCGTCATCGACGAAAACGGCGAACAACTAGGTATCCTGGCACCCTTTGAGGCGCTGAGAATGGCCCGCGAACGCGGACTGGATCTCGTGGAGGTGTCGCCCAACGCGGCTCCCCCCGTTTGCCGCATCCAGGATTACGGTCGCTTCCTCTACGAGAAGGACAAGAGTGAGCGTGCCGCGCGGAAGAAACAGAAGATAATCGTTGTCAAGGAAGTCAAGTTCTCAGTGACCGTCGACGAACACGACTATCAGACCAAAAAGAACCAGGCCGTGCGCTTCCTGGTTGACGGCGACAAGGTGAAGGCCAGCCTGCGCTTCCGCGGCCGGCAAATGGCTCACCGCGAACTGGGCTATGCCATCATCAACAAGCTGATCCAGGACATTGGCGAAGCCGGGGTTGTGGAGTTCATGCCCCGCATGGAAGGCACAATTCTGCACGCTATCATCGCGCCATCCAAGAAGCAGGAGGCTCCCAAGCCTAAGCCTGCTGCGCCTCCGCCGGCTGCTGGTGCGCCCGCGCCGCCTCAGTAAAACTAAGCCAATCTGTTTCACCAAAGGCCGCCTTTCAGGGCGGCCTTTTTGCCGAGCCTTTGAAAGACTCAGGATTGAAGTTGTAGTGCGAAGGAGCACGACTTCACAGCTTGATGAAAAACTCTTAGAAGGCGCAGGTTTTGAAAGGGCACGGATTCATCCGTGCCACAAGCCAGCAATATCAGGTCGGCTTTAGCCGGTGAGGGATGTTTTCGAAGTTTCGCCCCAACAATTCAACTTTTTCACCAAGCTGTTCAGCGGTGCCCTCAGTTCATCCAGAATAGAAGTGGTGGCATCGGCCCCGGCAGCCCACCCCAAACCCTGAGTCCGCGATCCGAAGCCATCCTCCCGGCGTGGCTTTTCGCATGAAGTTCAGGCTTCCTTCGATCCCTTGGTTTGCGCGCGGTTGCACAGCAAACAAAATCAAATAAATCATGCATTATCAATCGGTTATGCCGATAAAACATGCAGTATGTGCGCACTTTCAGAAAACGCGGCTAATTCTAAACAACCCTTTACCTCGTTTGGTTAAATTCTCGGCAACCGAAACATCTCGAAAAGGCTGCCCGCAAGGTACATGTCTCAACGAATCGCAACCTATCAAGCGGCCATTTCTCTTGTTTTGTACCCACTTGAGCGACCATTTCAGCTATGGATCGCAACCCTTTATGCAGCCATTTGGCGGTTGGAAAATTGAGCCAATCACGTTTCCAGGCGCCAATCCTCTTGACGATCGAACTCATCTTGACAATCAAGATGAGGGGGCGTTATATCTTGATAATCAAGAGGAGATAATGCATGGGGCCGAAGCCGGGCGAAATGGTGCAAGGAACGCTGGAAATGCTGATTCTAAAAACGCTGGCGCTCGAGCCAATGCACGGCTATGGTGTGGCGCAACGCATTGAGCAGGTGAGCCAGGGTGTGTTCCGGGTGAATCCTGGTTCGCTGCTGCCTGCGTTGGCGCGGATGGAGCGGGCCGGGCACGTAAAGAGCGAGTGGCGCTCCACGGAAAACAACCGCCGCGCCAAGTACTACGGGCTCACCCCCAAGGGCCACAAAGCACTTAAGAATGAGACAGATGCGTGGGATCGGCAGACCGCAGCGATTGCCAGGATTCTTGAAGCCTAGGTCCGTTCATCCAGTTCCGGGAGGATGCGATGAGTTGGTTCGACAGTTTTTCCGCTGGCCTGAAAGCGCTAGTTCAGCGTTCACAAGTGGAATGCGAAATGGACGAAGAATTGCGCGCTTTTCTTGCCGATTCGGTGGAAGCTAAGCGCCGCGCAGGAATGACTCCAGAAGGTGCGGCCCAGGCGGCGAAGATCGAGATGGGCAGCACCAACTCGGTGAAGCATCGCATTCGCTCTGCTGGCTGGGAAACGGCGGCTGAGAACGTTTGGCAAGACCTTCGCTACAGCCTACGAATTCTGGCAAAAAGCCCAGTGTTTACGCTGGTTGCCGTGGGTTCGCTGGCACTGGGAATTGGAGCCAACACGGCGATCTTCAGCCTGATGAATGTGGTGATGCTACGGTCACTTCCTGTTGAAGACCCCAGGAAGCTTGTCCTCTTCGGAGATGGCAGAGCGGCCGGCAGCACCGGCAGCCTTCCAAACGAAAGCTGGAGACTCTTCTCCTACCCTTTTTACCGCGCCTTCAGCCAGAAGAACGAAGTCTTCTCGGGCGTTGCAGCCATCAGCAGCATCGAGTTTGCTACACACGGCGCACTGGCTAGTGGGGAGCGTGAGATGCTGCACGCCTCGCTGGTTTCCGGCACGTACTTCTCAGTTTTAGGCGTGAATCCTGATCGGGGACGTGTGCTGAACGAAGCCGACGACAACGCGCCGGGCAGCGGTACGGTGGCGGTGGCCAGCTATTCCTGGTGGCAGCGCCATGGCAGCGACCCTGCTCTAGTTGGCAAAGCAGTGCACATCGAAGGATCCAATTACACCATTGTCGGCGTGGCCCCCCAAGGATTCTTTGGCACCACAGTCGGCCAATCACCGGACTTCTGGATTCCGCTCTCGATGGAAAAGGAAATCTCCCCGGGTTGGAATGGCCTCAGCAATAAATGGTTTCAATCTCTCTATCTCATAGCGCGCCTCAAGTCCGGTGTCACGGAGGCGCAGGCGGCGGCCAATACCAACCTTATCTTCAAACAGTATTTACGCAACGAATACCTTGACCGGTCACCGTCGCAGAAGGATCTGGCCGACGTCGCGCATGCGCGGATTGAGCTGACACCGGGCGCGCGGGGATTCCAACGGCTAAGCAGGCTGTTTTCTCTGCCGCTCGAGATCCTGACAGCAATCGCCGGTCTTGTTTTGCTCATTGCTTGCGTCAATCTTGCCAACCTGCTGTTGGCGCGGGGGGCCGCGCGATCAAGAGAGTTTGCCATGCGTATGGCCATAGGAGCCACGCGTGGTCGCATAGTGCGGCAGTTACTTGCGGAAAGCTTTGTGCTCGCAGCCGGAGGCGCGGTCCTCGGCGTAGGTTGCGCATGGAATGCAGGTCATTTGCTTCTGACCATGGCTACGCCAAGCCCAGAGGTCGCTGCAATGAACGTGAGTCCCGACCTGCGCGTGCTCACATTTACGCTCGTACTTACAGTTCTTACTGCACTTCTCTTTGGATTGACACCGGCCGTTCGCGCAACGCGGCTCGATCTAACCAGTTCGTTGAAGCAAGGGCGAGGAATGGCCTCTCCTGCATCGCGCATTTCGCTTGCACATGTGTTGATTGTTGCGCAAATTGCGCTCTCGCTGGTCTTGCTTGCCGGAGCCAGTCTGTTTCTGAGGAGCCTGGTGAACCTGACTCGGGTGGACACCGGCTTCAACAAGCAAAACGTTCTGGTCTTCAATTTGGATGAGTACTCTGCCGGTCTTCCGCTGGATGCGCGCCTGGTGAGCCTGCAGCAGAGGATTGAAGAGCGCGTGCAATTGTTACCAGGGGTGCATGCGGCCAGCTTTTCAATGTTCACCTTCAACCAGGGACAGTGGTCGACAGAGGTTACCGTGCAGGGCATTCCGAGGACGCCGGAGAACAGCGAGGATGTGTTGAACAACGTAGTTGGAAACGGATTTTTCTCGACCATGGGCCTCCCGATTGTGGCAGGGCGAGCGTTCGGTTCGCGTGACAAGACCGATTCGCCCAAAGTTGCAATCATCAATGAAACCATGGCAAAGAGGTTCTTCGCAGGCTCGCCGATCGGGCGGCATTTCGGATTCGGCGATGATGCAGCGCACAGTGGGGATATAGAGGTCGTGGGTGTGGTGAAGAACGCCAAGTATGTCGAATTGCAGGAGAGCCCTGAGGGCGCAGCCTACTTTCCATATGCGCAACGCGTGCAGTATTTCGGGAATTTCGAGGTGCGCTATTCAGGGGACCCGGGGCAGATTATCCCTGCCGTGCGACGGGCCGTCGCCGAAGTCAATCCAAATGTACTCGTCGGCACCATCTCCACGCTCACGGAAGAGGTGGACGCATCAACCGCGAATCAAAGGCTCATCGCGCGTCTCTCCGCGTTCTTTGGGCTGCTGGCGGCATTTCTTGTGTGCATCGGCATTTACGGATTGCTTTCATATGCTGTGACTCGGCGTACCAGCGAGATCGGCGTTCGCATGGCGCTTGGCGCAAAAAGATCAAATGTTCTCTGGCTCATCCTGCGCGAGATCCTGCTTCTGGTTGCAGCCGGTATTGCGCTTGGAATTCCTATTGCTTTGGCGGGCAATCAGCTAGCCGTGAAATTGCTCTATGGCGTGACCCCTGGAGACCCCACTAGTCTTCTTGCGGCGATAGCGATGCTCGTTTTCATTGCATTCCTTGCGGCATATTTGCCGGCACTCAAAGCGTCTCGTGTGGAGCCGACAGTGGCGCTGCGATGCGAATGACCTAGTTCAACCAACGTAGTCCGCTGAGCCCGATTCCGGCTGTAGTGTGGGCCGGCCGCTCGGGAAGGACGATGAATCCCTCTCGCCACTGTCCCTCCTCGCGGCATGGCGGATTGCCGACGACTCGGATGGCGGCGGTGTTGCGCTCTTCAAGATCAAGGCCCGCCAAGCCGCCCACTATCGCCTGAAGCTGATCGTGATTGGGCGGACGATTGGTCGTGATGGGAAAAAGCGAACGCAACCTGCCATATGCATCGGCGAGGTCGATCACCTTCGCTAGGCGTTTCGAAGGCAGCGGCTTGAGGCCCAGCGACCGCCATGCGGCATGCGGATAGCTTTCCACAAGGATGCGCCGCTGATCGTCGACGGTTTTGCCGGGCAGGCCCACGGCTGCGCTGGGCCGCGTCTGCGTGTTCATACGGCTCCATCCCCGCCGGCAAAGCGCCTCATACACGTCCAGGCAGAATTCGGAGAATGCTCGATATGTTCTAGGCTTCACCATGCCGGGAAGGCCGGTCTTCGCCGCGGTGTTCAGTTGGCGTTCGCTTACGCGGGCGTGTTCAAGTCCGTTGAACCGGGACTTCCACGCCTGGGGTCCGTCCAGCAGAATCACTCGGATGTTGCGTATGCCGCAGAGGTGGTTGAGGCGGCCTGCCAGAACATTCGCGTCCACGGGGCCGCGTTCGCCTTCTGCGCCGAATCCTGTTCCGACAGAAGGGATGATTTCGCAGTTTATCTGGTACTCGGTCTGCGTGGCTCTATCCGATATGGGAAACGGTGTCATTGGTCCCATGCCCGCGTCTAGCGCGCCCGAGGCTGCATCTTGCGCAAGGTACACCCGCTCTAGAACGACGATGCCAACATCGGTCCATCGGCGGAAGGCGAGATCGACTGAGAGTACGGCCACTCCTCCACGTTACGATTTCGGTGCCGAAGCGAACAATGGCCGAATGCCTTTTAATCGCAGCCTTGGCCCGATTTGAAACAAGTGTCCCTCTGGACACGGCGCCGGGTGCCCTTGTCGCGGCGGGATGGTTGAGCGTAGATGGTGCGGAAGCACGAAGCTTCTGCCTGTCTCATAAGCGCGGCCCAGGGACCAGCAATTCTTCGGTGATCCCCTGCATGCAAAAAGTATGCAAAAAATGACGAAAAAGCGCGCAAAATAGGCTGTTTTACCTCTGAATGGCCCCTTTCAAACCGGGCATCTGGCATCCATTCGTCCCTGCGCAACCGGCCAATCCCTCTTCACCAGCCGAGTTTTCGGCGTTTGTCCGTTTCCAGAGGCGCAATGCGAGCAAAACCCGTACGGTTCCACACCCACAAATTTCCCCAAATTACACAAGGTGAAAGGGATGGCGGGGAAACTCGGCTTGCGATATACTGGTAAGAGCCTCAAGAGGGCAGGGGGTTCCCTGTCTCACGGGCAATGCGGTTGGGCGGGCTGAAGACATTTGGCTAGCCAACCGAAAAAGAGAAGACAATGCCCAAGTTGAAGACCCATACGGGCGCGGCCAAGCGCTTCAGCAAGACTGGCACCGGCAAAATCAAGCGGGGCCAGACGAAGACGCGGCACATCCTTTCTTCGAAGTCGCCAAAGTTGAAGCGTAAGCTCGGCAAGACCGTGCTGGTTTCAGATGGTGACTACAAGAAGGTAGCGCGCATGATTCCCTACGCCTGAGCACTTCGTGCGGTCCTCATTTTGGGTACCGCGTTGAAGAAGCTGTTGGGCCATTGAGATATGGCCCCCGCCGGACAAAAAGAAATTCCCGGTGAGATTTCAGGCTTGCATAGCGAGTGAAGAGGTTTAACGCCGCCCTTTCGGGCTGGCCTCCTGCCTCCAGCCGCTTTACCGAAACACTAAACGGAGAAGACCCATGCCTCGTGTAAAACGCAGTACGAAGCGGAATGATCGCCGCAAAAAGATTCTTGAGAGGGCAAGTGGATATTTCCTCACGAAATCCAAGCTCTATCAAGCAGCCCAGGAAGCCGTCGAGCGCGGCCTCAAGTTCGCCTACACCGGCCGCAAGCAGAAGAAACGCCAGTTCCGCTCCCTGTGGATCGTGCGCATTTCGGCCGCAGCCAAGATCAACAACTTCAGCTACTCGCAACTCATCAATGGCCTGAAGAAGGCCGGCATTGAGCTCGATCGCAAGATTCTGGCCGACATCGCCGTGAAGGATGCGGCGGGCTTTACCGACCTGGTCAACAAGGCCAGGACCGCTCTCGCGGCAGAAAAAGCAGCGGCGTAGCGAGATCGCAAGTTAGCGAAAAGGCCCCGCCTCGGCGGGGCCTTTTCTGTGTACGCCGTGCATGTTTGACAGCTTGGGGGTGTAAGTCCCCTTCACATCCTGATGGAGGAGAAGTGATAGCGAAGCGCAAGGGCGTCATCGCGAGGTGGGGTCTGAAGGAAGCGTGGAGCAAAGAC
>Ga0302319_10006519_pt1 | contig 23136 bp, 26 predicted proteins | sample Bog_T0_2_FD_203319 | JGI IMG/M metagenome (GOLD analysis project Ga0302319, IMG submission 203319) | Peat permafrost microbial communities from Stordalen Mire near Abisko, Sweden - Bog_T0_2 | ecosystem: Environmental > Terrestrial > Soil > Wetlands > Peat | place: Sweden: Abisko, Stordalen Mire...
GACGGTTAAATACGTCGGCCTGGAGGCCGACGCTCCACCAAGCGAGCGGCGTCCTCATCGATGAGGCGCTGCGCAAGTGAGGCAAGAGAGACAATATGGCTCGTGATGGAGAAGGCGGCCGCGGCCGCGATCATAAAGAGGAGCGCGACAACGAATTCGTCGACCGCCTCGTCCACATCAATCGCGTCGCGAAAGTGGTGAAGGGCGGACGTCGTTTCGGTTTCGCAGCGCTCGTCGTCGTCGGCGACCAGAAGGGTCGCGTCGGTTTTGGCCATGGCAAGGCGCGCGAAGTGCCGGAAGCGATCCGCAAGGCGACGGAAGCCGCCAAGCGCGGCATCGTCCGCGTTCCGCTGCGCGAAGGTCGCACGCTGCATCACGACGTGTACGGCCGCCACGGCTCGGGCCGCGTGATTCTGCGCGCTGCGCCTGCGGGCACCGGCATCATCGCCGGCGGTCCGATGCGCGCCGTGTTTGAAGCGCTCGGCGTGTCGGACGTGGTGTCGAAGAGCCAGGGCTCGTCGAACCCCTACAACATGGTCCGCGCTACCTTCGACGCGCTCGCGCGCGAAGATTCGCCGCGTTCGGTCGCGCAACGCCGCGGCTTGAAGGTGTCGACGTTGCAATCGCGTCGCGTCGGCGTCGAAGCCGACGCGTCGGATTCGTGAGCGGGAGGGGCCCCATGACCACTCAAGCCACAGTCACCGTCGTTCAGACCAAGAGCCCGATCGGCCGTCCGGCCGAGCAGCGCGCGACCTTGCGGGGCCTTCGCCTCAACAAGGTCGGCCGCAGCTCGACGCTTGCGGACACGCCTGAGGTTCGCGGCATGATCGCCAAGGTCGCGCACCTGTTGCGCGTCGTCGAAGGCCAGTGAGGATCGTCCCATGAAACTCAACGGCATAAAGGACAACGACGGCTCGACGAAGGCGCGCATCCGCGTCGGTCGCGGCATCGGTTCCGGCAAGGGCAAGCAGTCGGGCCGCGGCGGCAAGGGCCAGACCGCGCGTTCGGGCGTGCGCATCAAGGGTTTCGAAGGCGGACAGATGCCTCTGTACCGCCGTCTGCCCAAGCGTGGCTTCACCCCGCCGTCGGCGCTCGATCTCAACGAGGTCAACCTCGGCCGCGTGCAGACCGCCATCGATGCGGGCAAGCTCGACGCGAGCCAACCGATCACCGTGGAAGCGCTGATCGCGGCGGGCGTTGTCCAGCGCGCGCGCGACGGCGTGAAAATCCTCGGCAACGGCGAGATCACGTCCAAGGCGGCTTTCGAAGTCTACGGCGCTTCCAAGAGCGCCCTCGAGGCGATCGAAAAGGCCGGCGGCAGCGTCAAGACTCTCGCGCCTGCGGCTCAGCCCGCCGCATGATGCGACGGTCAGGGGTGACAACTCCTGAGACAGCGACTATCTGACGGAACGGCGCGCCTTGACGGGAGCGCCGTTCTTATCGCGTTTAGAACCCGGCGTTGTCAGCCGGGGAGGGGAGCGCCGGGCGCTCTCGTGGATTGAGACGGAGCGCGCATATGGCATCGGCTGCCGAACAACTCGCGGCGAATATCAACTGGTCCGCCTTCGGCAAGGCCGAAGAGTTGAAGAAGCGCATTTGGTTCACGCTCGGCGCGCTCATCGTGTTCCGTCTGGGCACCTACATCCCGATTCCCGGCATCGATCCGAGCGCTTTCGAGTCCTCGTTTCTCGGCCAGAAGCAGGGCGTGCTGGACATGTTCAACATGTTCTCGGGCGGCGCCGTGCAGCGCATGGCGGTGTTTGCGCTCAATATCATGCCCTACATTTCCGCCTCGATCATCATTCAGCTTTTGAGCTCGGTGGTTCCGGAGCTCGAGCGGATCAAGAAAGAGGGCGAGCAGGGCCGCAAGGTTCTCAACCAGTACACACGGTATCTGACTGTGGTGCTGGCGGTGTTCCAGGCCTACGGCATCGCCATCGGCCTCGAAGGCCGCGCCGGCATCGTCGCCGATCCAGGCATCCTGTTCCGCGTGTCGACGGTGTTGACGCTGACGGGCGGGACGATGTTCCTGGTCTGGCTCGGCGAGCAGATCACCAGCCGCGGCGTCGGCAACGGCTCGTCGCTGATCATCTTCGCCGGCATCGTCGCGCGGCTGCCGCAGGCGGTGGTGGAAATGTTCGAATTGGGCCGTCAGGGCTCGGTGTCGACCGGCCTCGTGCTCGGCGTTGTCGTGATGGCCTTCGTCGTCGTCGCCTTCATCGTGTTCATGGAACGTGCGCAGCGCCGGGTGCCCATCACCTATCCGCGTCGTCAGGTCGGCAACAAGGTCTACGAGGGACAGAGCTCGTTCCTGCCGCTGAAACTCAACACCGCCGGCGTCATTCCGCCGATCTTCGCTTCGTCGCTGCTGCTGCTGCCGACCACGGCGGCGAACTTTGCTCAGGGGACGTCGACGTCGGGCTTCCTGTCGATCGTGACCAACCTGCTCGGCCGCGGCAGCCCGCTGTATATCCTGCTCTACATCGGCCTCATCGTGTTCTTTGCGTTCTTCTATACCGCGACCGTCTTCAACCCGCAGGACACCGCGGACAATCTGAAGAAACACGGGGGCTTCGTCCCGGGCGTGCGTCCCGGCGAACGCACGGCGCAATATATCGACCAGATACTCACGCGCATCACGGTGCTGGGCGCGTTGTACCTCTCCGTCATTTGTCTATTGCCGGAATTGCTTATTTCCTATGCCTCCCTGCCGTTCTATTTCGGTGGAACGTCGCTGCTGATCGTCGTCAATGTGACGATGGACACGGTGGCGCAAATCCACGGCCATTTGCAGGCCCACCAATATGAGAGCTTGATCCGCAAGGCGAAGCTCAGAGGGAGGAAGAAGTGAGGCTGATTTTGTTGGGACCGCCGGGAGCGGGCAAGGGAACGCAAGCCAACCGCCTCATCGAGAAATACCGAATTCCGCAGCTCTCCACCGGCGACATGTTGCGCGCGGCGGTGGCGGCGGCGACTCCGATCGGCCTCCAGGCCAAGGCGGTGATGGAAGCGGGCGCGCTGGTCTCCGACGAGATCGTGGTCGGCATCATCAACGACCGCATCGGCGAAGCCGACGCCCAGAGGGGTTTCATCCTCGACGGTTTTCCGCGCACGGTCGCGCAGGCTGAAGCGCTGGATGCGATGCTTGCGGCCAAGGGTCTCAAGATCGACGCGGCGATCGAATTGAAGGTCGACGCGCAGAAGCTCGTCGGCCGCATTGTCAACCGCGCCGCCGAAGCCGAGGCGGCGGGACTGCCGGTTCGCAAGGACGACGACCCGGAAGTGTTCAAGACCCGGTTGGCCGCCTATTTCCGCGACACGGCGGCGGTGACGCCGCATTATGCGGCCAAAGGACTGCTGCAAGAGGTGGACGGCATGGCGAGCATCGCCGACGTCGCCGCCAGCCTCGATAAGGTCCTCTCCAATCTGAGCTGAGCAAAACATGAATCCAGCTCCCACGCCCGAACCGGAGACCAGGATCGAGCGGCGCGGGCGCGCGGGCTGGATCACGCTCAATCGGCCGCGCGCGTTGAACGCGCTGACACTCGGCATGGTGCGGGAGATTGCCGTCGCGCTCGACGCGTTCGAGATCGACCCGCAGGTTGAGCTCGTAGTCATCGCGGGCGCCGGCGAACGCGCGTTCTGCGCCGGCGGCGACGTCCGCTGGCTCTACGACCACGGCCGCGCGCACAAATACGCCGAACAGGCCGCGTTCTGGCGCGAGGAATATATCCTCGACCGGCGCGTCAAACGCTTCCGCAAACCCTTTGTGGCGCTGATCGACGGCATCGTCATGGGCGGCGGGGTGGGGGTCTCTATCAACGGCGCCTATCGCGTCGTCGGCGACAAGGCTTTGTTCGCGATGCCCGAGGTCGGCATCGGTCTGTTCCCGGATGTCGGCGGGACCTGGTTCCTGCCGCGCGTGCCGCGGCGGTTGGGCGGGTTTCTGGCGCTGACGGGCCTCAGCATCAGGTCCGGCGATATGGTCGCCCTCGGCCTCGGCACGTCCTACACGCCGAGCGCGCAGATCGCGGATCTGGCCCAGGCTCTGGCGTTCGGTTCGGCGCCGGTCGATGCGACGCTGCAAGAATTTTCCGCTTCGCCGCCTGCGGCGCCGCTCTGGGCGGCGAGCAATTGGATCGAGCGGGCGTTGGGCACATTCGACCCCGCCGCGATCCGGACGGCGATCGATCGCGCCGCTCACGAGGGCGCGCCCTTCGCTGTCGAAGCGCGGGACGCGCTCGGCCGGAAGTCGCCGACCTCGCAGGCGATCGCGCTGGAACAGATGGAGCTCGGCGCCGCGCTCGAATTCGAGGAGGCGCTACGCTTCGAGTTCCGCATCGTCTCGCGCGTCGCCCGCGGCCACGACTTCTACGAAGGCGTGCGCGCGATCATCGTCGACAAGGACAATGCGCCGCTCTGGCGCCCGCGGCCGGGCGAGCCGATAGGCGAAAGCGACATCGCCGCCTATTTCGCGCCGTTGCCGGCGGACGAGGAGCTGCGGTTCCCGTGAAATACGTAATGCGTCAGAGCCGGGACGGCGCCACCGAAATCGTCAATATGGCGGCGACGAAGAAAGACGCGGGGTTTGCCGACGCGTTGCGCAATCCGCCGTGGGTCGAGGCGCTGACCTGGTTCATGCGCACCATGGCCTGGGTGTGGATGGCCAAGGGTCTCTATAATTGGGCGGCCATTCTCGGATTCTGGACACGTTTCGGCGATTTCGCGATGCTGCCTCGCATGCTGCAAGGCAGCATGACGTTTTTCGCCGCCGCCGACCTCGTCGCTTCCGTGGGCTTGTGGCTCGCCGCGCCCTGGGGCGGCGCGCTATGGCTGCTCTGTGCCGGCGCGGAGGCGTTAACGCCCGTGCTGGGTTCGGGCGGCAGCTTCATGAACAACTATGCCGCCGCGCTCAATCTGACGCTGATCCTGGCTTACTTCATATTGAAGTGGCGCGTGAGCGCCAGCGACCGCTGAGGCCGGGAATTCCAGGTATTCGCGCGGTTTTTGCAATAGCCGGGACCCCCTTTCCGTTAGCGCGCATCGGTTCCATTAACGTATCTACAAAGTAAACGAAGGTGTTGATTCAGCTTAGCTTTACCAGAAATAGGAAACTTAGGATTCATATTGATTTTTAGAGGCGTATTCAGATGCGCGCCTTATAGTCCTTGCCATGAACGGACCGAAGAAAAAGCTCGGCCAAGGCAAAGAACGAACGGGTGCACAATGAACAATCTTGCTCGTAAGGAAGACAACACGCTGCGGGCCGAGCGGATCTCGCAGGTTCGACCGGTTTACCTCGAAGCGTTGACCATGGTGGAGCGGCTCCACCGTCGTCTTCTCGACGTGATCAAAGATGAGTTCGACCGCCGCGGTCGCTCCGATGTCAATGCAGTGCAGGCGCTGCTGCTCTACAACATCGGCGACAAAGAATTGACGGCCGGCGAATTGCGCACCCGCGGCTATTATCTCGGCTCCAACGTCTCGTATAACGTCAAGAAACTGGTCGAGATGGGCTATCTGCACCATGCGCGCTCGCGCATCGACCGTCGCTCGGTGCGTATCAGCCTCACCGAAAAGGGCCGCGAGATCCACCATATCGTCGTCGGGCTCTACGAGAAGCACGCGATGACGGTCGAGCAGATCGGCGGCGTCATGAAGGACGACTTCGAGCGGCTGAACAATTCGCTGGCGCGGCTCGAGCGCTTCTGGACCGATCAGATCAAGTATCGGCTTTGAGCCGCGCAACCATTCGACAGCAATCGACAGGGCGCCTCAGGGCGCCCTTTTCGTTGCGTGGGTCGCCTCGCCAGGGTGCTCAGGCTGTTGCGCGCCGGCGAGCGCGGGAAGTCAGATGTGCGCTGGGGTCCGCGCCGAGCGGCAGCGCCGTGGCGTCGTGCAGATCCTGACGGCTGAGCCCGATGTCGGCGAGTTCGCGGTCGTCGAAACGGGCGAGGTCGGTCAGAATCCGTCGCTGCGCGGCGACCCGGAAGGGCCAGCTGGCGACATTGGCGGCGGATAGAACGAGGCGGGTGAAGTAGGTCATCGGCTTTCTCCGGCCCTCTCGATGCCCGAACAGCGCGGCTTGCGACAGAGCCAGTTGGCCGATATAATGCAAAACTGTACCGATACACTCGCCTGACAGTTTCCCATGAACGCGCATCAGGACCCGCCGACCCGCGTCGATATCGTGATCGCAAACCTGCGTGCGCGCATAGAGTCTCGCGCGCTGGGGCGCGGCGCGCGTCTGCCTTCGGTGAGAAAACTCAGCGATGAACTCGGTGTGTCCCGTTCGACCGTGGTCGAGGGCTACGACCGCCTGACGGCGTTGGGGCTCGTCGAAGCGCGTCGCGGTTCCGGGTTTTTTGTCGCCGCCCCGCCGCAACCGCTGGTGCTGGCCGAGGCGCCACGGCTCGATCCGGCTGTCTGTCTGCTGACGTTGGTACGGCGGGCGTTGGAAGAACGTCCCGACGTGTTGCAACCCGCCTCCGGCTGGTTGCCCGAGGACTGGCTGCCCTCGGCGGGCATGGAAAAGGCGGTGCGCGCGGTGGCGCGCGGCGGGGCGGGAGCCCGGCTGCGCTATGATTCGCCCTTCGGCTTCGAGCCGTTGCGCCGGCTGATCGCGGCCCGACTCGCCGAGCGCGGCGCGCCGATCGACGCTTCGCGCCTGGTATTGACGGACTCGACGACTCAGGCGCTGGATCTGGCTCTGCGTTTCCTGGTCAGGCCGGGCGATCGCGTGGTCGTTGACGATCCCCATTATTTCAACCTGTGCGAACTCATCTACGCGCACCGCGCCGAAATCGACGCCGTCGAATACACCCGTGACGGTCCGGATATCGCGGCTCTGGAGGCGATTTTCGCCGAGCGGCGGCCGCGCGCCTATCTGATGGTCTCGGGTCCGCACAATCCCACCGGGGCCACGCTGTCCCCCGTCGTCGCGCACCGGGTGTTGACGCTCGCCGAGAAATACGACGTCGTGGTCATCGAAGACGACATCTACGGCGACTTCGAAACCGCTTCGAGCCCGAAGATGGCGGCGCTGGACGGATTTTCGCGCGTCATTCAAGTCGGCGGCTACTCGAAAACCGTCAGCGCGGCGCTGCGCGTTTCCTATCTGGCGGCGCGCGCGGACTGGGCCGAGGCAATCGTCGACCTGAAGCTGGCGACGACGCTGGGCAACTCCGCCTTCGCCGCCGCGGCGCTGCACGGGTTTCTCGCCGAGGGCGGGTTCCGCCGCCACCTCGATTCTCTCAGGCCCCGGCTCGCCGCCGCGAGCGCGCGCGCTTGCCTGCGCCTGAAAGCGCTCGGCGTCACGCCTTGGGTCGAACCGCAGGCGGGAATGTTCATCTGGGCGCAATTGCCCGGCGGGCTCGACGCAACGGAGGTCGCGCGCGCCGCACAGGACGAACACGTGGTGTTCGCTCCCGGCCGCTCGTTTTCCGCGTCGCCGAAATGGCGCAGTTTCATGCGTTTCAACGTCGCCGTCAGCGCCGATCCCCGGGTATTCGAGACGCTCGAACGCGCGTTGGGGCGCGTCGCGGCGGCGGCGCGCTAGCGCGCGCGTTGTCTCGCAATCGCGCCAAGCGCCTTAAAATCGCCCGATCGAAAGGCTTTTTACCGTAACGACAGTTTGGCTATGAGGCGCCCCGGAGTTGCGTCGCGTCGATGATCGCGCGCTGGGGTCGCCGTCGGTTCGGGGTCGGAAATGATCGACGGGTTCTATTCGGGTTTGAATCGCCGCCGCTTCCTGCTCGGCGCGGCGTGGGGGGTTTCGCTGGCCGCGTTGCCCGGCGCCGCCTGGGCGATCAACGATCCTGGGCAAGCCGAATGGTCGCAGAAGTACGAAGAATCTCCGGGTATGGCTTTGCAGCGCGAGACCAAGCCGTTGCTGTCGGCGGAGACCGCCGCTTCGACCGAGGCGGCGATCCAGACCTATCAGGGCATCGTCGCCCGCGGAGGCTGGAACACGGTTCCTGCCGGGGTGGAGCTGAAGGTCGGCGACAAGTCGCGCGCCGTGCAGGCGCTGCGTCAGCGCTTGACCGCCTCAGGCGACCTCGAAGCCAACGCCGGCATGGGCGCCACGTTCGATTCCTATGTCGAGGCGGCGGTCAAGCGCTTCCAGGCCCGCCATGGCCTCGGCGCGACCGGAGACGTCGGCGAGGAGACGCTGCGCGAACTCAACGTTTCCGCCGACCTGCGCCTGCAGCAATTGCATATCAACCTTGTGCGCTTGCGCACGTTCTCCGGCGATCTCGGCGAACGCTTCGTCACCGTCAACCTTCCCGCCGCGGCGGTGGAGACGGTCGAGGGCGGGCTCGTCTATTCCCATCACATCGCCGGCGTCGGCAAAATCGACCGCCAGTCGCCGATCATGCAGACCCGCGCCACCGAGATCAATTTCAACCCGTTCTGGACGGTGCCGCCGTCGCTGATCAAGAAGGACCTGATCCCGAAGATGCTGGCCGATGCGAACTATCTCGCGGACGAGAAGATTCGCGTGTTCAACAAGGCCGGCGAAGAGGTTTCGCCGCAGTCGATCAACTGGCATACCGACGAGGCCACCCACTTCAAATATCGCCAGGACACTGGCGCCGACATCAATTCGCTGGGCTCGGTCCGCATCAACATTCCCAACCCCTACGGCGTCTATATGCACGACACGCCGTCGAAGGGTATTTTCGGCGACGATTTCCGCTTCGTCTCCTCGGGCTGCGTGCGCGTACAGGACGTGCGCGACTATGTCGCCTGGCTGCTCAAGGACACCCCCAACTGGTCGCGCGACCAGATCGACCAGGCCATCGATTCGGGACAGCGCATCGACGTCAAGCTTGTAAAGCCCGTTCCGGTCTACTGGGTCTATGTGACGGCGTGGGCGACCCCGGACGGCGTCGTGCAGTTCCGCCAGGATATCTATCAGCGCGACGGGGCAGGGGCCGGGCCGGTGATTACCCCCGTGCCGCCGACGCCGCTGGCGCTGCCGCAGGAATAGGGTTCCTCGCGGAGCCCCTACTCGCGTGCGGGGAAGGGCCGGGGTTGAGGGGATTTCGGCAGTCGTCTGCAAAGGCGTAGTCTTCAACCGGGCGTTCGTCCGGTGGGAAAATTGCGCAATCGACGTCGTGTTGTTGCCATGCGCGTAGCCCATGGCCGCGCAATACCCTCAGTGGGCCTCCCAGCGCTGTAACCGGCCCTGCCAGTAAGTCTTGCTCTCGCCATCGATCTCCCAGGCCACTTCTCCTGCGAAGGGAATCCATCGTTTCTCGTGAAGTCGATAGTCGGAGAACTGCCCTCGCCAGGGCGTGAGCAAGAACGACGCCGCCACCGAGCGCGGCCGATCGGGCGCGTAAGCGCCGGCGATCCGTCCGTGGCTGTCGAGATTGAGCATGACTTCCGACGCGGTTGGTCCGGCGCCGGCGCTCACGGCCAAAGTCGCGGGACCCTCCACACGCCAGCGAAGCGCCGCATTGCCAAGAATCGCGTCTGGCGCCCAGGCGAGCTCCGCGACGTAGCGCATCAGTTCGCCGCGCACGAGCGCGGGCGTGTGCTTGGCGCCTGCTATCGGAATGAAGCCCAGCGCCATGATGTCCAATCGTCCCTCGCCATGTTCCAGCGCATCTCGCGCCGAGACCATGCCAAACGGACCAAATTTCGCCAACCAATCGAATTCGCAGCCATCCGTGGCGATCGTCTGCACGGCGGTGAACGCCATCCACGAGGGCGTGTCGAGGTTGCGCTTCATTCGACCCGTCTGCGTCAGCCTGACGCTGCTTCGATTGTCATCGGGCTTCACCCCGAGACGGATCGCGAGGTCGTAAACAGCGGCGGGCAGTCGCGCCCTGAGTTGGTCAACGGTTTCAGCCATGAGACGTTCGTTCCCTGGGTTCTTCGGCCTCGACGCGCGAGGCAGATTTTCGCAAGATGAGGTTCGCCAACTTGGGCCGTGATCGCGCGACTCACGACCACGCTGCTCAAGCAAAGGCCACACCGACCCGGCGCGCCAAGAGGACGAGAGGCAACATGGCGAAACCGCCGACAACAAAACTGACCGCCGCCAAGGTCCAACTCAGGGTCCCGCTTTCGATGAGCTTGGCGTAGATCAGCAAGCCTGCGAACACGACCAACGGCATCGCAGTCGCCACGCCGAGCGTGTAATCAGCCGCCCGCGCCCCGAGATAGAGATGGAAGAAACCGTGCGCGGTATAACCGCCCAACAACACGGCAAATACGAAGATCGCCAGACGCGGCGCGCCCGGCTCCCCCGCCCAGGCGGCTGCCGCCATGAAGACGGCCAACTCGAAAGAGATCGCGACCAGCGTCTGCGGCAGATCCAACGTCCGGTAGGAGATCGAGTTGTGAAGACTTCCCTTGATCCAGACGAACGTCGCCTCCTCGGCGTCGTGGATCAGGAACACGAGGGGAAACAGCCAGAACCACCCGGCGCTGAGACGCGGCCCTGGGGCATCGAGCGCGAAGGTCAAGAATTCCGACATGACCGACAATCCTCAAACGCGATACGCGGGTTTCGAATGACGATCGGCGCCGCGACAACGTCAAGCCGGAAGGAGAACCTGATCTACGGGGCGACGCAACGACCTCGGCAGTTCGGGACCGTAACCGAACCTCATCACCAGATCGGGCCGGCGGGCGCCAGCGCCGACATAGTTGGCAAACTGGCCCCTGACGGCGGGAACTTCGACGGGCTGGTTGATGAAGCAATGCCGAATCCCCAAGGCCGTCGCCTGCAAGGCGAACCGCTGGCTGCATCGCCCTGCCGCGCTCCAGGAGGCGGGCTCATTCTTGTCGGAGATGAAGACGGCGACGCCCGACGAACTCCTGAGTTGGGCCTCGCATTTCTTGTTCTCGCCGTCCTTGGTGACGACGAGACCGAAGATCAGACGCCCGAGCCAACTCGGCGGGGTCGGGTTCCCAGACGCTTTCGAGAACAGCCCGTCGTCGGTTTCGAGCGCCTCCGCGTAGTTGAAGCGCAGCCACGCTTTCAACTCGGCGATGTAGGCCGCATCGTCCATCTGCGCGCTGTTGCCGGCGACGAGATAGGCGAGAATGTCCTCGAGTTGCTTGCGCTCAGTGAACAGCCGCAACTGCACGCCGTCGCCATTTCCGGCGGCTTCGAGAAGCCGGAGGTGTTCGGCGGGCACGGGGCGCCCATCGAAGACGCTGCGCGTCGATTGACGCCGCGGGATCGCCTCGAACAGCGCGCTCCTGAGGGGAGGGGACTTTTCGAGGTCGACACTCATGCCGCCGGCGGCGGCGTCGAAGCTCGCGACGCCTCGAAGCCCGAAAGCTGCGGCCGCTTGAACGAGGTTTTCGGTCGCGCAGCCGAGACTTGCAAACAAGTGATGATTGTCGGGGTCGACGGTTGCCAGCCGTCTTCCCAGGTCGCGCGCCACCGAGATCGAACGGTCGGAAATGCGAAATCGCCACGGCTGCGTATTGTGGCTGTTGGCGGCCAGCGTCGCATAACGAACGATTTCTCTCTGCGCCGTGGGCAGTGGCGGAGCGAAGCCGTCGCTGTGGCGCCAGGTGTCAACGACGGCGGCGTCGTAAAGCCCCGCTTCTCGAGCGTTGAACGTCCACGCGGCTCCGCCTCCGACGGCGACGACGGCGCCCGCACCCGCGAGTCCCCCAACAATAAATCTGCGCCGAGCGAAATTTTCCATGTGGCTGGTTCCCGTTGACCGGACGGTCGTGCAAATGGTGGGCAATATCAAAGTCACCCAACCTGCGTTCGGCAAGACGCCCATTCCCGCCGCAAGCCTAAAGAAGAAAACCCGTAGCGGCAGGCTCGGATTCTACGTATCCGAACTCTCGAAATGGCCGCCGGTCGCCACTTTGGAGACCATGCCTGTCTCGCCGCAGGGATCGTTCCAGAGACGGTCGAGCCGCCCCCTTTTTCGCCACGTCTCCGAGCGAATTCCAAGCGTTTGGTCTGGGCGCCTAGGTATGTTCCGAGCCTAGCGGCGAACATCGCTCAGGTTACAGTGCCCCGGCCGCTCCAAAAAGTCGTCGATGAATCTGATAACACACGACGCCGTAACGATCCCCTTGCCTGCAACGCCAAAGACTCCGGAGTCATGGAGACGAAGACGTGAACGCTATTGATCCGAGAGATCCTCTGCAGAAGAAGCAGATCAAAGCTTCGATTACAGATGCGATCGCGAAAGAGGTCGACGGTTCCGACCGCACGGATATCGCCGCGCGAGTTGAAGATTCCTATGAGCGGCTACTGCGAAACGCCGTCGTATACATGCACATCCCTTCTCTGACTGCCGGGGCAGTGAGAAGAGAGGTGATGGCGCTGAGACCGAGTCACTCCGCATAGCGCGGCAATCCTTTGCTAAAGCTCGGATCACGGTGACAGCCGTCAATCGCTGAATTTGACCTTCTGCTTTCCGCCAAAGCGGCCGACCCACTCGCGAATTGTGCGTGGGGTTTTGACCAGCCCGTGGGAAGGCCCGTCGCCCCGCCGTCAAATCAGCCCCTTCGCCCTCGCAAACCACAGCAGCGCCACCGTCTTGGCGTCGCGGATGTCGCCGCGCTCGAGGGCGGCGATGGCTTCGTCAAAACCCATTTCCACGCGCTCGATATATTCGTCCGCGTCCACGCCGCCGCCGCTGGCGACGATGTCCTCGGGCGCGTAGGCGGCGACATAGCAGGCCAGCGTTTCGGTCAGGCAGGACGGGTTGGTCGTCAGGTGGAAAGCGAAGCGCAAATCGCGAATGCGAATCCCGACCTCTTCCATCGCCTCGCGACGCACGCAGACATCGGGCGCCTCGTGATCGAGCATGCCGGCGGCGACTTCGAGCGAGTCGAGCGCGCCAGTGGCGAGATAGGACGCCAGACGGAACTGGCGCGCCAGCAGCGCCACGCGCCTCTCTGGATCGTACAGCAGCACCGCCGCAGCCGGACCATGGCGGTATATTTCGTAGTCGATGCGCCGCACAGTCCCGTTGTTTTCGACGATTTCGACGCCGAGCCTCTCGAGGCGGAAACGTCCCGCCGCGAGCAGGGTCTCATCGAGGATCGTCGCGGATTTCGTCATCGTCGCGCTTTTCCTGCGTGTCGTCAGCGCCCGACATCGGCCGGCGGAATCGGCGTGATCTCGATCGGCGCCGACCTCGCTCCGCTGCGTCCCGAACTCGGCGCGCCCAAGGTGGGAATGCCGAGGTCGAAGGTCTGCGACTGCGTCGGCTTCGGCTTCGGCTTCGGCCTGGGCGTCGGCGGCGCCAACGGTTTGCCGTCGGGGCCGAGTTGTCCGGGAGGGACGGCGAGATCGGATCCGGGTGGCTCGGCCGCCTCTTCGGCGACTTCGGGCGCTTCATGAATCAGCGGTCCGTCGCCCTTACAATCGTTGAGCCAGATGTCGTAGATCGGGTGTTCGATGCCATGCAGGCCCGGGCTGTCGGCGAAGATCCAGCCGGAGAAGATGCGCTTGAGCGTCCTGTCGGGCTGCAACTCGTCGACTTCGACGAAGGCGTCGGTGCGCGGCGCCTCGGTGGTCGGGCGGGAAAAGCAGACGCGCGGCGTCACCTGCAGCGAGCCGAATTGCACGGTCTCGTTGACGCCGACCTCGTAGGAAATGATGCGGCCGGTGATCTTGTCGAGACCGGAAAACACTGCGGTGGGGTGTTTGATCTTGTCGGCCAGGGACGGCGACGCGAGCGCGCACACGCCCGCTAACCCTGCAAGGAGGGAGGTCAGCCTTGGAATTGAAATCATGTCGCTATCGCATTCGCCTGATACGCGCGGGCCGGAGCCGTGCCCACAAAGCGGGGCGAAATGAAGGCGTTCAGGCGCCGGGCGTCCAGGCCTGATAATCGCCGCCCGTGGCCTGACGCGCGCCGCGGCCGAGGGTCGAGCCCTTGGGGCGAATCGCCGCCGGCGTGCCGGTAGGATTGCCGAAATGCGGCTGCTCCCATTCGCGCGCGACGTAGGTCTCTTCGCTGGGCGGCGTGTCGACGGTGTGATGCAGCCAGCCATTCCAGCCGGGCGGCGTCATCGAGCCCTCGCTGACGCCGTTGTAGATCACCCAGCGGCGGTCGAAGAACAGGACAGGGTCTATTTTGCCGCCGGGCGTCCGATAATAGGCGTTGCCGAATTCGTCGCGGCCGACGAGCTCTCCGTGCAGCCACGTATGGAAGAGCGTGTTGAGCGTCGCTCCGTTCCACCAAGTGAAGAATCTGAGCAGGAACAGCTTCATCGTTTCAGCCGTGAGACATTGCGCGTCGCCGCTTCGGGCGCGGCGGGACTATGGCGACGCGCCCGCCGCAACGCAAGCGCGAAAGCCGGTCTTTACGCCGAATTCACAAGGGCCGCGTCACGGCCGCGCGCGCGGCTTTTTCTTGCGCGGCGCCGGCTTGGCCTTGGTCTTGGCTTTGCTGGTCGCTCGCTTCTTGCGCGGGGCGGGGATTTTCGGCGCCGCGATCCCGGCGCCGTAGCTCTTGAAGCGCTCGACGGTGTGCATCGCCTCCTCGTCGCTGAGGATCGCGGGTTTACCCGCGGCGATGGCGTAATAATACATGCGCGCGAGGTTCTCCAGCTCGCGCGCGCGACTCATGGCCGCGGCGAGATTCGCGCCGGTCGTCAATGCGCCGTGATTGCCGAGCAGCACCGCATTGCGGCCGCCTAAGCCCTCGACGGCGAAATCGGCGAGTTCCTTGGTGCCGAACGGAGCGTATTTCGTGCATTTGACGACGGAGCCGCCAAACAGCGCGATCATGTAATGCGCGGCCTGGATCGGCCGATGCAGCATCGCCAGCGTGCAGCAGAAGGTCGAATGGAAATGCGCGATGGCGCCGACGTCGGGGCGCGCGCGCATGATGTCGAGATGAAAGCGCCATTCCGACGAGGGCTTGAGCGGTCCGGTCCAGGCCCCGTATTCGCCATTGAGCGGCATCGCCGCAATCAATTCCGGGCGCATCAGCTCGACCGGCACCCCGCTCGGCGTAATCAGCATCGCATCGCCGCAGCGCACGGAGATGTTTCCCGCCGTGCCGACATTGAGACCCGAGCGCTCCATCGCCGCGAATTGGGCGACGATCGCCACGCGCAGTTCCTTGTCCTTCACCGCCATCGACTCGTTCCCAAAAACCCCGCGTCGCAAATCGCCGCGACAATGACCAAATGTCATAAAATTGTCACATACTTTTTCGTGCGCGTAACGCTCGTCGCCGCCGCTGGCGCCGCCGCTCGGTGAGGCTATACTCGCCGTCGACGAAGTCGAGCCCCGAATTGCGGGAATCCACGGAGCGTTGATTCGATGACTGGATCGGCTAACCTGTTCGATGTCCTGCGTTTGCGGACGTCCGACCTCGCGGCGACGGCGATCGAGACGCCGCAGGGGCAGAACATCGCCTTTGGCGAGTTGTTCGCGCAGGCGGGCCGGATGGCGCGGGCGCTCGTCGATCTCGGCGTCGAGCCGGGCGACCGTGTGGCGGCGCAGATCGACAAGTCCGCGCAAGCCATCGTGCTCGCGCTCGCCTGTTTCCGCGCCGGCGCCGCGCTGCTGCCGCTCAACACCGCCTATACGCTGGCCGAACTCGAATATTTTCTCTCCGACGCTCAGCCGGCGCTGACGCTGTGCCGGCCCAAATGGCTGGCGGACGTGCGCGTACTGGCCGAGCGGCACGCGCTGCCTGCGGTCGAGAGTTTCGGCGCGGACGGGGAGGGCACGTTTCTCGACCGCTTTGCGGCGACTCTCGACGAACTGCCGGTCGCGCCGCGCGCACGCGACGATCTGGCGGCGATTCTCTACACCTCGGGCACCACGGGCCGCTCCAAGGGCGCGATGCTGACCCACGGGAATCTCGTCTCCAACGCCGAGGTTCTGGCCGATCTATGGCGGTTCACCAAGCAGGACGCGCTCATTCACGCGTTGCCGGTCTTCCATACCCACGGCCTGTTCGTCGCCACCAACGTGGCGCTGTTCGCCGGCGCCCGGATGATCCTGCAACCGAGATTCGACGCCGACGCCGTAATCGCCGCGATGCCGCGCGCGACTGCGCTGATGGGAGTGCCGACGTTTTATACGCGCCTGCTCGAACATCCCGGCCTCACGCGCGAGGCTACGAAGGGCATGCGGCTGTTCATTTCCGGCTCCGCGCCGCTGCTGACCGAAACCCACGAGCGCTGGCGGGAGGTGACCGGCCATTCGATTCTCGAACGCTACGGCATGACCGAGACCAATATGATCACCTCCAATCCCTACGACGGCGACCGGGTCGCTGGGACCGTGGGCTTTCCGCTGCCCGGCGTGTCGGTGCGCATTTCCGCAGCGGAGACCGGCGGGGAACTCGGGCAAGGCGAAGTCGGCGTCATCGAAGTGAAGGGCGCGAACGTCTTCAAGGGCTATTGGCGGATGCCGGAAAAGACCGCCGCCGAATTTCGCGCCGACGGCTTCTTCATCACCGGCGACCTCGGCGAGATCGACGAGCGCGGCTACGTCCACATTGTCGGCCGCGCCAAGGATCTCATTATCTCCGGTGGCTACAACGTCTATCCGAAGGAGGTCGAGGGCGAGATCGACGCGATATCCGGCGTCTTCGAGAGCGCCGTGATCGGCTTGGCCCACAAGGATTTTGGCGAAGGCGTCACCGCGGTCGTGGTGTGCGAAAAGGGCTCGGCGCTGGACGAAGCCGCCGTGCTGCAGGCGCTCGAGGGACGGCTGGCGAAATACAAGGCGCCCAAACGCGTCATCTTCCTCGACGAACTGCCTCGCAACGCTATGGGCAAAGTGCAGAAGGCGGCGCTGCGGGAGGCCTACAAAGCGCTTTACGCCTGATCTGCGACGGGCGCCGGGCGAGAGTCGAATACGTGAGGGCGGCGAACCGCCGCCCTCGCTAAGTTCGGTATAAAGCGCCCTGTCCATGCGCCGCTCAGAAGATGTGCGGATAGTGGCCGGTTGCGAACATGATGACGGCGATGATCAGGAAGATGGGTAGAACTTTATCTTCCGGATTTGAGCGTTTTCTTTCGGCGCTTCCTTTGCTTGCGGCTTCCGCTTCGTAGATGTTCCCGTGATTATAGCGGCTGTCGTTCATTCGTTTTTTTCCCAGTCGGGTTGCGCCGTTAATATCCGTTAATGAAACGTAAATTTCCAGTCGATTGTTAACGAATGGTAAACGCGCGACTCGAAACTGCGGCGTACCCGGACCAAGGCGTTGGCGGGCTTGAGAAAAATTGCAGCGGCGGCGCGGTCCGGCCCCCCGACGTGGCGTTTAATTGATCGAAATCGACCGGCGTCGCGTCGGACGCGAATGCGGTTCGTTACGCCCCAAACGGCTCCAGCCGGATGACCCGGCACGGATCGCCTGCGTTTGCGGCCGGCGCGTCGGCAGGACGCACCAGCAGCGCGTCGGCGCGCGCGAGCGTCCACACCAGCGACGAATCTTGATCTGAGACCGGGGTCGCCGCCCAAGCGCCGGTTTCGTCGCGCGCGAGCGTGGCGCGCGCAAAATCTGCACGCACGCCATTGGCGGGCAGCGGGACGGCGAGGCGCGCCGGTTCGCTCGGGTCGGCGCCCGCCGTCGCGTCGCCCAGCAACGCGCGAATCAGCGGGCGCAGGAACAGCAGGCCGCACACCGCCGAAGACGTCGGGTTTCCCGGCAGGCCGAGCACCCGCATCGATCCGATCCGCCCGTGCATCAGCGGTTTGCCCGGGCGCATGGCGATTTTCCAGAACCCAAGCTCCATGCCGGCGTCGGTCAGCGCCTTCTGGACGAGATCGTAATCGCCGACCGAGGCGCCGCCGAGCGTCACCAGAATGTCAGCGCCGATATTGAGCGCCGAGCGGATCCCCGTTTCCAGCGCTTTGGGATTGTCCTGCGCAATGCCGAGATCGACAGGCGCGCCGCCGGCGGCCAGCGCCAACCCATGCACGAAGTAATTGTTCGAGCCAACGATCTGCGCCGGACCGAGAATTTGTCCCGGCGAGACGAGTTCGTCGCCGGTGGCGAGAATGGCGACGCGGGGGCGGCGCCGGCAATAGACGAACGCCTGATTCGCGGCGGCCGCGAGCGCGACGTCGCGCGGCGTCATCCGCCGGCCCGCAGGCAGCAGCGTCTCGCCCTCGGCAAAGTCGATGCCGGCGGTGCGCACATGGGCGGCCGGTCGGACAGCTTCGGTTAGGATGACGACGTCGCCGTCGCGGGTCGTGTCTTCCTGCAAAGCGATGGCGTCGACGCCCTCCGGAATCGGCGCGCCGGTGAAGATGCGCGCGCATTCGCCGGGTCCGACCTTGCCGGCGAAAACGTGTCCCGCCGCCGATTCGCCGACCAGTTTGAGCCGGGCGCCCGGCGCCGTCGCGTCGGCGGCGCGCAACGCGTAGCCGTCCATCGCCGAATTGGCGAACGGCGGCTGAGTTCGAAGCGAATGCAGGTCGCGCGACAGCGTGCGCCCGAGCGACTTGCCGACGGGAATGTCCTCTTCGCCGAGCGGTTCGCTCGCGCTGGCGAGCACCCGCTGCAGCGCCTCTTCGACCGGCAACAGCGCCGCCTTCATCCCGCGTCCTCCGCTCGCCAGAGCCCCGACTTGCCGCCGCGCTTCTCGATGAGCCTGATAGCTTCGATACGCATGCCGCGGTCGACCGCCTTGGCCATGTCGTAGATCGTGAGGCAGGCGACGGAGACCGCCGTCAGCGCCTCCATCTCGACGCCGGTGGGCCCGCGCGTCTTTGCGGTCGCCCGCACGACGAGGCCGGGCAGGGCGGCGTCCGGCCGGATGTCGATCTCGACGGAGGTCAGCGCGATCGGATGGCAGAGCGGAATCAGTTCGTGCGTGCGCTTGGCCGCCATGATCGCAGCGATACGCGCGGCGCCGAGCACGTCGCCTTTCTTGGCGTCGCCGGCTCCGATCATCGCCAGCGTCGCCGCCTGCATGATCACCCGGCCTTCGGCGACGCCGACGCGCTCGGTCGCGAGCTTGGCGCCGACGTCGACCATATGCGCTTCGCCAGTGGTCTTGATATGCGTGAGTTCGCTCAAGCCGGCAGCCCGGTCAGCAACTTTCGCGTGGCCTTCTCGACGTCCGCCTGACGCATCAACGCTTCGCCGATCAGGAACGCCTGAACGCCGACCTTGGACAGACGCCGACAATCCGCATGTTCGAAAATGCCGCTCTCGCCGACGACGACGCGGTCCTTGGGAACCAGCGGCGCCAGCCGCTCGGTCACCGCGAGCGTGGTTTCGAACGTTCGCAGGTCGCGGTTGTTGATCCCGATCAGCCGACCCTCCAACGCCAGCGCGCGTTCGAGGTCGCGTTCGTCGTGGGTCTCCACGAGCACGTCGAGCCCGAGGTCGTGCGCGGCCTTGTTGAGCGTGCGCGCGGTGTCGTCGTCGATGGCGGCCATGATGAGGAGGATGCTGTCGGCGCCCCAGGCGCGCGCCTCCAGCACCTGATAGGGATCGAACAGAAAATCCTTGCGCAGGATAGGCAGATGGGTCGCCGCGCGCGCGGCCTTCAGATGCTCGGGCGCGCCCTGGAACGACGGCGCGTCGGTCAGCACCGACAGGCAGCAGGCGCCGCCGGCCTGATAGGCCTTGGCCAGCGCCTTCGGATCGAAATGCTCGCGGATGAGACCCTTGGAGGGGCTCGCCTTCTTGATCTCGGCGATCAGCGCGAAGCGGCCCTCGTCCTCCGCGCGCTCGATCGCCTTGAGGAATCCGCGCGGCGGCGACTGTTCGCGAATCTCGCGCTCCAGCGTCGCGCGCGGCACGCGCACCTTGGCGTCGGCGATTTCGCGCCGCTTATAGCCCTCGATCTTCTTCAAGATGTCGGTCATGAGCCTAATCGATCATGCATTAGATACTGTGACAAGTCTTTGCAGCGTAGCTCGCGCCGCGCCGCTGTCGAGCGCCTCGGCCGCTCGGCTCGCGCCCTCGACGAGGTCGCGCGCGGCGCCGGCGACCACCAGCGCCGCGGCGGCGTTGAACACGGCAATGTCGCGATAGGCGCTGCGCTCGCCCTCCAGCACACGCGCCAGCGCGGCGGCGTTGAAAGCGGGATCGCCGCCTTTGAGATCGGCGGGCGCGGCGCGGGCCAGACCGACATCTTCCGGCTTCAGTTCGAAGGCGCGAATCTGCCCGTTGTCGAGCTCGACGACCGAAGTCGTCGTCGTCGTCGTGATTTCGTCGAGCCCGTCGCCGCCATGGGTGATCCAGACGCGTTCGGAACCGAGATTGCGCAGCACCTCGGCCATCGGCTTCAGCCAGGCGGAAGAGAACACGCCGATGAGCTGACGCTTGACGCCGGCGGGATTGGAGAGCGGCCCGAGCAGGTTGAAGATGGTGCGTGTGCCCAGTTCGACGCGCACCGGACCGACGTGGCGCATCGCTGCGTGGTGGGTCGGCGCCATCATGAAACCGATGCCGGCTTCCGCAATGCAGCGCTCGACCCCCTCGGGCGGCAGTCCGACCTTGACGCCGAGCGCGCTGAGCGCGTCGGCGGTGCCGGATTTCGAGGAGGCCGCGCGATTGCCGTGCTTGGCGACGGGAACGCCGCAGGCGGCGGTGACGATCGCCGCCAGCGTCGAGACGTTATACGAGCCCGAGCCGTCGCCGCCGGTGCCGACGATGTCGATGGCGTTCGCGGGCGCCTTCACCCGCAGCATCTTGCCGCGCATCGCGGTCACCGCGCCCGTCGTCTCCTCGACGGTTTCGCCGCGCACCCGCAGCGCCATCAGAAAGCCGCCCATCTGCGCCGGCGTCACGTCGCCCGAAAGCATCGAGTCGAAGGCGGCCGCGGCCTCGCCGCGGCTCAATTGCGCGCCGGCGGCGACCTTGGCGATGAGTGGTTTGAAGGATTCCATCGGGCGCCTCGGGCTCAGTGAGTCTTACGCGAGGCGTTGAAGACGCGCGCGAGTTCGAGAAAATTGCCGAGCAGGCGATGGCCGTGTTCGCTGGCGACGCTCTCGGGATGGAACTGCACGCCATAGACCGGGCGCAGGCGATGCGCCACCGCCATGATGAGCCCGTCGTCGGTTTCGGCGGTGATTTCCAGTTCCTCGGGCGCCGTGTCGCGTTTGATGACCAGCGAGTGATAGCGGGTCGCCTGGAACGGCCCGTTGAGGCCGCGAAACAGCCCTTGCGAATTGTGGCTCACCCGGCTCAGCTTGCCGTGCATCGGCGCCGGCGCGCGCACCACGTCGCCGCCGAATACTTGGCCGATGGTCTGATGCCCCAGGCAGACGCCGAGAATCGGTATGGAATCGCTGGCCTTGCGCACCAGATCGAGGCAGACGCCGGCCTCGTTGGGCGTGCATGGACCGGGCGAGAGCACGATCGCGTCGGACGTCTCCTCCATCACCTGTTCGGCGGTGCGCGCGTCGTTCCGCCACACCCGCACGTCGGCGCCGAGCTCGCCGAGATAATGGACGAGATTGAAGGTGAAACTGTCGTAATTGTCGATCAGCGTGACCCGCATCGTGCTCGGCTCCGTTTCGCAGGGTCTTTTCTACGTAGCGCGCTTGCACGTCAAGCGGAGGAAAGGACGGGGCCGGGCGATCGGGCAGACGACGGCGAATGCGCCGGCATCCCCGCCGCCGATGGTTGAGACGAACAGCGCCCGCGGCTCGAGGGTTGGCGGCGAGGCGCGGGCGGGTTAGAGCATGCTGCGGTTGCAGCCCGGCGGCGCGCCGAGCGGAGGCAAATCCGTTGTGTCTGTTCAATTTCAGCCGATTGGCGCGGCAATGGCGCATCCGGCGCGCGCCGCGAGTGGCGACGATCGCGACGATGCCGACGCGCGCGCAAACATTCGCCCTCGTCGTCAAACGTATCCTGCCGCAGGTCGACATGTTGTTCGTTTATCTCGACGGCTTCAATGAAGCCCCGGAAGTGTTGCGCGGGAGTCGCAAGGTAACGATCGCGCGCTCGCAGGACTACGGCGCGCTCCATGCGTCAGGCCGATTTCTGGTTTTGCCGACGCTGAAAACCCCCTCGGTCGTCGCCGTCGTCGACGACGACATAAAATATCCGCGCAATTATGTTTCTCGGCTCGCCCGGCGTCTGGCGGCGTTCGACGGGCGCGCGGTCGTCGGCGTTCACGGCGGGATTTTCCGTCCCCCCTATCTTTCCTATGTGACGGACGCCGAACGCTTTCATTTCCGGGCGGCGCTGGAGCGGGACACGCTCGTCGATGAGCTCGGCGCCGGCGCCTGCGCCTTCCTGTCCGACGTCCTGGATTTCGATGTGCGCGAATGGGACGGCTACGACGGAGGCGATCTGCGCGTCGCGATGGAAGCCAAGAACCGCGGCCTGCCGCTGATCTGCGTCGCGCGGCGCCGGAAATGGCTGCGCCCCTATGAGGAAAACCAGCCCGACAGCCTCTGGCTGAAAACCAAGGCCGACCCTTCGGCGCGGTCGGCGCTCATGCGCGAGCACATGCGCGAAGCCGTCGTCCGTTACGAAGCGCAGGCGGCCGGCGCCCCATGACGTTCGACGACTCGGGCCATGGGAGCGACATGGACGTTTACTTGCAACCGCATTCCGACGACGTCTGTTTCTCGCTGGGCGCGCTCGCGAACCGCCGCCGGCGCGGCGCTCTGCTCACGGCCTTCCCGGTCGCTGGCTTTGTTGCGCGGCCACCGGGCCAATCCGCGCCGCCGCCGGAACAAGTTACGGCCACGCGCATGGCCGAAGATCGCGCTTTCGCGCGTGCTTGCGATTTGCAGGCGAGCTTCCTCAATCTCCCGACCTCGTCGCTGATCGGCCGTCACCCTTTCGACCTCACAGGCGCCGCAGAGACCCGCCTGCGCGTCGTCGGTCCGCTCATGGACGCGCTCATCGGGCAGACGCCGGCGCCGCCGTGTAGTCGGCGGGCATGGCTGTTCTGTCCCGCCGCCGTCGGCGGCCATGTCGACCATGCAGCGGTGTTCGACGCGGTGATCGGGCGCTATGACGAGCTGTCGGCATATTACCGCATCGCTTTCTATGAAGATCTGCACTACGCCTCCAAATCCAAAGTGCGGCGGCGCGGGCTCGAGCGCATGTTCGACACGGCGGCCGTGCGCCCCTTGGGTCGACGCTACTGGCGTTTGAATTCCCAAGACGTTCAACGAAAATTGGCGTTGCTGCGGCTCTATTCGAGCCAGTTCCTCGACCCGCCTACGGATTTGGCGCAGTTCAC
>Ga0302319_10006521_pt1 | contig 23132 bp, 21 predicted proteins | sample Bog_T0_2_FD_203319 | JGI IMG/M metagenome (GOLD analysis project Ga0302319, IMG submission 203319) | Peat permafrost microbial communities from Stordalen Mire near Abisko, Sweden - Bog_T0_2 | ecosystem: Environmental > Terrestrial > Soil > Wetlands > Peat | place: Sweden: Abisko, Stordalen Mire...
AAGGCCAACTGGAATATTTTTGCCATGGCCCGCGAAGGGTTGCGCTATGAACTGGCGAACGCCTTCAAGGAAGCGCTGCGGAAAAAAGAAGGCGTGACCTTGCATGGACTCAAGGTCGGGACGAACGGCGGCACGCAATGCGTGGATGTGACCGTCCGGCGGCTGGATGAATCCGGGCCGTTGCAGGGTTTGATGATGATTGTTTTCGCCGACGTGGCCGCGCCCGTGACGACCAAGGCGACCGGCCGGCCCACGAAGCAGGACGCCCGCAGCCCGCGCGTGGCGGAACTGGAGCAGGAACTGTTGCAGGTTCGCGGCGAGTCGCGGGCCACCCACGAAGAGATGCAGACTTCGCAGGAGGAACTCCGTTCCGCCAACGAGGAATTGCAATCCACCAATGAAGAGATGCAGTCCACCAACGAGGAACTCACCACCTCCAAGGAGGAGATGCAATCCATGAACGAGGAATTGCAGACGGTCAATACGGAGTTGCAGGTGAAGGTGGACGAGCTGTCGCACGCCAGCAACGACATGAAGAACCTGCTGGACAGCACGGACATTGCGACCCTGTTTTTGGACAAGCAACTCAACGTGCGGCGGTTCACCCCGCAGGCGACGAAAATCATCAAGCTCATCGCGGCGGACGCGGGCCGGCCCATCACGGATCTGTCCTCTGATTTGCACTACCCTGAACTGGCCGACGATGCGCGGGAGGTGTTGCAGAAACTGGCCGCCGTGGAAAAAGCCATCAGCGCGCGGGATGGCCGCTGGTTCACGGTGCGCATCATGCCCTACCGCACGGTGGACGACCGGATTGACGGCGTCGTGATCACGTTCGCGAACATCACGGTCTCCAAGACGCTGGAGGGGAAGTTGCGCGACAAGCACACTCGTCTGGAAAAGCACGTCGCTGAAGATTTGGCGGAACGGGCGTTGGCAGTGGCGACCGCCGCCAAACGAACCAAGGCCACCGGAAAATCGCGGCGATCCCGCAAACCCTGAAGCGCCCGCTCATGCAAAAGCAGCCATCATCATCCCAGGCCGCCCAACTGCGCAGCCGGGCCGAAGCCCGGTTGCGGGAGCAGAAGAAATTGAAAGCGGGCGTGGCGAAGACCGGAGCGGATTCCCGGAGGCTGCTCCACGAATTGGAGGTCCATCAGATTGAACTGGAGATGCAGAACACCGAGTTGCGGCAGGCCCGGGATGAACTGGAAGCGGCGCTGGAGGATTACACCGACCTCTACGATTTTGCACCGAGCGGCTATTTTACACTGGGCGCAACCGGGGCCATCCTACAGGCCAATCTGACCGGGGCAACGCTGGTCGGCATCGAACGTTCCCGTTTGGTGGGCCAGTCTTTTGGGCAACTTATTTCCGCCGGGTTTCGTCCGGCTTTCAGCACTTTTCTTGAACAAGTTTTTGCCGGCGAGGCCAAGCAATCTGGTGATTTTGAGCTTGCGGGCAAAGGGCAGCCGCTCCCGTTCGTGAACATCGAAGCCCAACGCAACGGGCAGGAATGTCGCGCTACTGTGGTGGACCTCACCGCGCGCAAAGTCGCGGAGGCAGCCCGGTGCCGCCTGGAGGTAATGACCGCCTCGAACCTGAAGTTGGAACAGGAAATTATCCGGCGCAAAACGCTGGAGCAGACCCTCAAGACCAGCGAGCAACAATTACGGCAATTGTCCCACGAAATCCTGCTTGCGCAGGAAGCGGAACGAAAACGCATCAGCCGCGAACTGCATGATACGGTGCTGCAAACTTTGGTAGGCATTAGTGTCCATCTGGCGTCCTTGACGCCGAAGCCAGCGGATAATCCAGCAAGCCTCCGACGGAAAATTGCCCAGACACAACTGCTCGTGGAAAAATCACTGGCCATGGTGCATCGGTTTGCCGTGGAACTGCGCCCGACGGTTTTGGACGATTTGGGACTGATTCCCGCGCTACATACTTTTATGAAGGATTTCATGAAGCGGACGGGCGTGCGGGCGCGTTTGACCGCCTACGCGGCATTGAACCAACTGCCCCTCGACCAGAGTGCCGTCCTTTATCGCGTCGCCTTGGAAGCCCTCAATAACGTGGCCATCCATGCACAGGCCAGCACGGTGGAAGTTGAAATCGAAAAACTGCCGGACTGGATTTGCCTGACGATAACGGACGACGGCAAATCTTTTAATGTGAAACGCGCCCTCCGCACGAATGGAAACGGCCGCTTGGGATTGCTCGGCATGCGGGAACGGTTGGAGATGGTCGGTGGCAAATTCTCGATCAAATCCACGCCCGGTCATGGCACCACCGTCACCGCCCGGATTCCAGTCACCACCGAATAAAAGCTGCCGGTCAGTGCAAATGCGGAAGGCGGAGTGCGAAGTCCGGAAATGCAGGCGCGCTTCTTCTTGGTCTCGACCCAGCATTGGCCAGTCCGGCACGGACCACCGCAATAAACGACGTGGGTGTCCGCCATGGATAATATAATTACTGGTTCAACCGATAAAACATCTGGGTGCCGGTGATGGGATTTGTCACTGAGTTCTGCCCGGAGACAGTGATCCAGTCGGGTGAAACCAAATTGGTGGCGGATTGTAAAACAAACCCGGCGTAATCAAACCCGGCAAAATTGGCCGGCCAGGACAAGATCGCATTGGTTCCAGAAAGTGTAATCGTTAGTTTCGGCAGGAATGAAAGGCTGAACACTGTGCCATTGCCTGAATTGCCGGCAGTGGTGGTTGTGCCATAAATAGTATAATTCGATAAGACCAAACTGCCGTATGGATTGGCTCCGTCGCTGTTAGGCTGCCCATATGGAGCAGGCGTGAAACTGTATAATGTGGTAAAACCCGTGCCATCCGTGTTGAGGGAGAAAACCGTGCCGCTGCCGCCCGCGCCGCCGGCGCTGGCGGTTCCATAAAGGGTGTTGCCCGATAGAATCAATCCGCCTTGGGGATTAATTCCATCGCTGTTGGTGAAATGTTGATAGTAACCGGAAATTTTCAGGAAAGTGTGAAGCACCTTGAACGTGCCTCCGGTGGTGACGGAAAAAATCGTGCCGTTTCCATTGGTACCGCCGGCATTTGCTGTTCCATACAGCGTGCTGCCCGATAAAACCAACCCAGCATACGGGTTCACTCCGTCGCCGTTGGTATAGACACCATTGTAAACTTCCGCCGCAAAGGTATGCAGGGTGGAAAAGCCCAGGGTGCCGGTGTTAACGGAGAACACGGTGCCATCACCAATCCCGGGACTGCCACCTGCCGGCGTCGTGCCATAAACCGTGTTGCCGGACAATGCCAACCCGCCCGCCGGACTGCCACCGTCGCTTCCGCCGGTAAAGGAATGCAAAACCGGTTGAATCGTGCCATTGGTTGTGACGGCAAATACCGAGCCGTCATACGCAGATCCGCCGATGGTCGCTGTTCCATAGAGAACATCGCCGGAAACAACCAATCCAGCCGTCGGAAAACCTCCGTCGGCAGTGCCCCCGGTCAACGTATAAACCAGCCGAAAACCCGCACCATTTTCACTATTGGTGGTGATCGCAAATACCGAACCGTTGCGGTCTATGCCACCGACTTCGGCCGTTCCGTATAGAGTGTTGCCTGACAGAACCAGTCCGCCATACGGAAAAGCCCCGACGCTGTTCGGGCCACCGCCGGGAGCTGCCGGGAAACTGTATAGGGTTGTGAAATCCGTCCCATCGGCGTTGACCGCATACACCGTTCCGCCGCCATACGTTCCGCCGGTCACCGCCGTGCCGTATAGGGTGTTGCCCGCTAAAACCAACCCGGCATAAGGGATGGCCCCGTCACTGTTGGTGCTTGAAACGACCGGCGTGAAGCTATGCAGGGTCGTGAAGGTCTGGGCCTTCGCCAGTCGGTCGGGTAGCAGGGCGAGCGCGACGATGAGCGCGGGCAGGAGGAACAGTTGTTTTATTTGAAAGTTCATGACGGTTTTAAGGTTAAGTCTGTTTCGCTCGGACGGTCTTTGCCTCCCATGGCTGCTGTTTTAAGCTTCACCCAATGGAAAAGCAAATTAAATGTGGCAGCATCATTTACACGACACCCGCTTAATCGTAATGTGCTCGTCCAAAGTCTCCTTTACCGTCAGGGCGACGATGACTTTGTGGCTGCGCTTTGAAGAAGGATTTGCTTACCGGCAGATGCCAATGTCGCGCCGGCGTCTGGCTATGACGCACAGGCACGGACGATTCCCCTTATTGTTGCACAGAGAACGGAATAAAAACTAGAGTATTTTAAATAAAACTGTAGCCATTTTGGCGGAGCAGTGGCATGCTTGTGGCATGCGAACGATTTCATTGGATTTGCGGGAACGCATCCTTGCCGCTTACGACCAAAAGGAGGGTAACCGCGAGGAAATCGCCCTTCGGTTCCGCGTGTCACTGGGTCTGGTCAAGAAGCTTCTCCAACAGCGCCGACGCACGGGAGACATCGCGCCGCGCCACCGTTTTTCCGGTCCCAAGCCGCGCATGGTAGCCTCGCATCAGCAGCAGATGCGGGTTTTGCTGGGGAAGAAGCCGGACCTGACCTTGGCGGAGTTGCGTCAAGCCATGCAGCTGGACTGCACCTTGCCTGCCATCCATTACGTCCTGGCGAAGATGGGGCTGACATATAAAAAAAGACACTCCGCGCCAGCGAACAAGATCGTCCTGACATCGCGCGGGCGCGCCGGGCATGGCGACGGGGGCAGGCCGGGCTTGATCCCGCCAAACTGATCTTCCTGGATGAATCAGGAGCCAAGACCAATATGACCCGGTTGCGCGGACGCGCTCCCTGTGGGCAACGGGTTCACGCCCGCACACCGCATGGCCATTGGCACACCACCACCATGATCAGTTCCATCCGGCTGGATGGTTCGACCGCCTGCATGGCCATCGACAGTGCCACCGACAACGAGGTGTTCCAGACTTATGTCCGCGAGGTTTTGTGCCCGACTCTGCGTCCGGGCGATGTCGTGATCATGGACAATCTATCCCCGCACAAGAATGAAGACACCCTCGCCCTGATCGCGGCGGTTGGGGCCGAAGTCCGCTTCCTCCCCGCCTACTCCCCGGATCTCAATCCCATCGAAAAAATGTGCAGCAAGGTCAAGGCGCTGCTACGGGGAGCCCAGGCCCGAACACAGGAAACCCTGATCGCAGCCATCGCCGCCGCCCTGGGAAAAATCACACCCCAGGACGCTATCAATTGGTTCGCATCATGCGGCTACAGTTTCATTTAAAATGCTCTAAAGCCCCCGCACACAACGGAAGCCAACGCCAACGTCAATGTTGTTCGGGGCGGAGATAACGCGATAGGCACAGCGCGCGTTGTCGGCGTGATTCAACCAATTGCCGCCGCGCAGCACACGGGAGCTCCCTGTTTCCGGTCCGGTTGGATTATTTGTCGTGGGTTGGCCATATGGAGTCGCATACCAGTCCCAACACCACTCAAACACGTTTCCTGCCATGTCGTAAAGTCCATAACTATTTGGCGCAAAAAAGCCCAGCGGACTCGTATTGTCTTCGGCAAAGGTCCGCAGATCAGTCCAGAGAATAGCGCCATCGAAGTTCGTGTTGACGCCAGCATACGGTCCCAAATTATAACTATCGAGGAAGGATGAAAAGTAGTTGGCCTGAGTTTCCGAGATGCTGTTGCCCCACGGAAACCGTTGCCCAATCAGGCCGCCCCGCGCTGCTTTCTCCCACTCGGCCTCTGTTGGCAACCGGTAGCCATTGGCCGACCAGTTCGCATTGGTGACTGCCACGTCTCCGTTGGTATAAACCTGCGTCATCGCCGGGTCGGTGTAATAAACCGGGGTCAAGCCCGCCTGCTGTGACCGGGCATTGCACCATTTCACCGCGTCATACCAGTCCATGCTTTCCACGGGATAATTCGCCGCCCTGGCCGAGGTTGGGATAATAGCATCAAAGTTGTAGCCGTGGTTCGTGGCCCAATTATAGACCGTCTGCCATTGATTGGAGCTGACCAGATTCACGTCCATGTAAAACGCCGATAGATAGACGTTCGTGGGGATGGCGTCGCTCTCGCCGTCCAGCGTGTCGCCCATCGTGAACACGCCTGCAGGAATGAGTGCCATGCCGTCGGCTGTGGTGGCACTCTGATACAACCGGTAAAACATTTGTGTGCCGGAGATGGGGTGGGTCACGATGTTTTGTCCGCCGATAATGACTGGCAATGGCGAAACACCATTCCAGACCGTTGGCGCATCAAGGTTCGTGGTGGATTGCAAACCGAAGCTGGGTGCCCAGGTTGGCCAGGAAAGGATGACCTGATTATTCGTCGCGGTGAGGCTCAACGACGGCACCAAACCCAAGGCAAACAAAGCGCCCGCGCCTGAGTTGCCGCCATATCCTATCGTTCCGTATAGCGTGTTGCCCGATAAAATCAACCCGGCTTGTGAAGGATCTTGGACGACTCCCAAGCCGGGAGGAGTTTCCGTCAAAGTGTGCAGGGTCGTAAAGCCCGTGCCGTCCGTGTTGACGGCGAAAACCGTGCCATCGCCATTGGTGCCGCCCTCATACGTCGTCCCATACAAGGTGTTGCCCGATAAAACCAATCCGGCTTCCGGTTGAGCCCCGTCGTTATTGATGCCGGAAACGAACGCTGTAAAACTATACAGACTCGCAAACCCAGTGCCATCGGTGTTGACGGCGAAAACCGTGCCAGAGTCGTTGGTGCCGCCACCAGATGTCGTCCCATACAAGGTGTTGCCCGATAAAATCAATCCGGCCTGCGGACCGGCTCCGTCGCTGAGGTAGCCGGCAAAACTATGCAGGTTTGTAAAACCCGTGCCACCGGTGTTGATGGCGAACACCGTACCGACGCTATTGGCACCACCCTCATACGTTGTTCCGTAAAGTGTGCCGCCCGATAAAATCATTCCGGCTTGGGGTCTCGCTCCGTCGTTGTTGGTTCCACCAGAATAAACAGGAGCGTTCAGTGTTGCCGTGAAACTGTAAAGGTTCCTAAAACCCCTTCCATTGGTGTTGACGGCGAACACCGCACCATTGCCGGAACTGCCGCCTCCATACGTCGTCCCATACAAGGTGTTGCCCGATAAAATCAATCCGGCTTCCGGGTTGGCTCCGTCGCTGTTGGTTCCAGGATAAGGACCAGTGGTTGCCGTGAAACGATACAGGTTCGTAAAACCCGTGCCATCCGCGTTGACGGCGAACACCGTGCCGTTGCCATTGGTGCCGCCTGCAAAAGTCGTCCCATACAGAGTGTTGCCCGATAAAATCAATCCGGCTTCCGGGTTAGCTCCGTCGCTCCCGTTAAAACTATGTAGGTTTGTAAAATCGGTGCCACCGGTGTTGACGGCGAAGACCGTACCATCGCCATTGGTGCCGCCCCCATACGTCGTTCCATATAGTATGTTACCCGATAAAACCAAACCGCCAATCGGAGCAAAACCATTCGGCCTAATTGTAAAACTATACAGATTTGTGAATGTTTGCGCCGTCATTGGGCCTGTCGTTGTCAAGGCCAGAACGGCCATCAGCGCGGGCATGAGAATCAGGTTTTTAGCGCACTTTTTCATCGATAGGATTCAGTCCGCTCAAAGTGGATTTTCGTTCGCTTCTGGCAGTCTCTACTTTTACACCTCGTCCAATAAGAATACAAGTTAAAAGCGATGGCATCAGTTCACACGTTCACACGGGCGCATCCTGACACTGCCCCCGATTAGTTGGTAGGCCAGAGTTCATCCCAATGGTTATTGTATCTGGCTTCGGTGAGTGAGCTCAAGTGGCGCATCCCTGCCGGAGTCCAGAACTGTCCCGGGCGTTTGAAGCGGCATTGGCGTTGGCGGCACGCGGACTCAACGGCTCCTGAACCGATGGGCCAACCGCGACGGTGGATGGTCTGGTAGTTGATCCTGCTGGTATGGGAGGCAAAATAGTTCTGTTCGCGCACCACCATCTTGCCCGCTTCGCCTTTGGGAACTTTCAAAGCGGCGATCGTGGCGAGTACTTTCTTCTGACTCCCATGCCGCAACTGGTGGCGAAGGGGTTCGGCCCACCGCGCGGTGACGGCTTCATCATTCTTGTTGAGGGCGCGCCCCAGACCCCACAGGGGTTCGCTGGCATGATAGAAGTCGAGCAACTCGGTCGAGCCCTGCCATCGGTCCTGCGCCACATTCCAGAGCCAGGCCGCACCATCGCCGACCACCAGCCTCGCTCGGGCGCGGCCCAGCCCTCCGCGCAAAGCCTCCCAGTGCAACCGCCGACCAAACTCCACCGGATCGCCCTGCCAGCCGATGACCAGCTTGCCTTCGATGATTCCGCGACCACCCGCAGTGCGTGCGGACTTCTCCTGCGGGTAATACACACCGGTCTTCCATTCGTGCCAGGCCACGCGGTTTTCCTTGGTTCGCCGCTTGCCCCAGCCCGGCCCGCGCTGGCCCACCTGCCAGCCATCCAGCATCAACACGCCCAGTTTGGCCGGAGCCCGTTTGGGCTCTTGTTCCACCGGCGGGGTTTTGAGTTGCTCCTGCTTTTGCTCCTCCGCACGGGCGCCCAAGCGCTGCGTCAGCGAATGGAGTAATGCGTCGCTGACCCGAACCCCCCACCTCTGCGCCAAAAGGCCGCAGCTTCCTCATAGGAGCCAGTGGCTGTGATGGTGAAAGCCAGCTTGTCTTCCAAGGCCAGGCTCAGTTGCTGATGGTTGGTTAATCCCCAGTGCTCCCGGATCGGGCAACCCCAGTGCGGGTCGGTCGCATCTTGACCGTAGGGTACCTCAAACCGGATCACCCCAGCCTCAGTCTGCAGCTGCATGGGACGACGGCGCCGATGCACCACCTGGCTTCGGCTCAGGGGGGAAAACGCCGCCCTGCCGGTCGGCCTCCTCCTGCAATCGTTGTTGAAGTCGCTTTCTCGTCCACTCGCGACCTTCCGCCATCACTTCCCTCTCGATCTCCCGCCACGTGCGGGGCCGCTCAGGCTCAGTGTTCATCCGTTTCCTTTGGTTAATGTTTTTGCTCTGCCCGGATGAGCAACCGTTCACACCCCTTTCTAAACCATATTCTCGGGGGGGCAGGGTCAAGATGCGCCCAGTTCACACCCGCTTCTTCGCAATGGGTGCGTCGGGGATTTCCTGCACGGTCAGCGCCACGATGACTTTGTGGCTGCTGCTGTCATCCATTGGAAATCCTTACCAGCAACCGCCCTTGTCCATCTATATTGGTCGGGAGGATGGGCAGGTCGCGGCGTGCCGGGCCTTCGGTCACATGGCCAGCAGCGTCGAAAGTCGAGCCGTGGCATTTGCAATAAAATGAACGAGCCGGCTCGGCGGTCAGCTTGCATTTGCGGTGCGTGCAGATGGCCGAGAGCGCGAACAGCCGGTCACCCCGCCGGATCACAAAGAATCCTTCGTCGCGAAAATTATTGTAAACCCCGTCGGCGGCATAGTTGGCAACCGGCCCTGCATTGATCGTGCGTTCAGCGCCGGGGTTCAGGCCACCCCCTTTGTTCGCAGATTTGCAACCGGCGGCGAGGCCCGCGGTCAGGAGCAGAAATTGCCGGCGGTTGATGATCATGTTTCAATACTCGAACACCAGACTGGTGACGATGCCCCAGCGGACATCTGCCCGGGCATCATTATTCATGGGAAAGATGAAGGCAAGTCCCAGCCGTGGCTGCACCACGCCAATCGCTTTGAGATTGGCGCGGAAGCCGGCATCTCCGACGAGGCGGGTCTGGCCGGAATCATCCTGATTCATCGCCGTATCACCCACCAGTTCAAACATGGGAATGAACTGCTGCACGCCGGGAATAGGAAACTCCCTGTGCTGAAGCGTGCAGCCGAAAACAAAACCGGATTCAATGGTTTGCAGGCCGCCATCGCCGCCGCCACCGAAGAGCGTGGAATAACCGAAGATGGATTGCAGGGTGAAATGGTCGCCGACACGCAGGTCATTAAACACTTTGGGAACCAGTTCGGTATTTTTGCTGACCGCTGAATTGACCGGCACGCCCACTTCGACAGCGGTGCCGAACGTCGTGTCGAACGACCCGTTGGCCGCAACATATTCATAAAGCGGATAACGCGCGCCCAGATCAATATTGCCGACGCCGCTTTCGGTGCTTTCACCGGGCGTGACCTCATGTTCGCAGGGAACCTCAATTTCAAAAGTCATCTGGCCAACGCCTTTTTCCACCTCCGCCGTCACGGTGTCGTTTTGCAGGCGATTGGCCTGCGTATGCAGCCAGTCAACTCGTGCTTCATTGTCTTCCAGGTCCGAATCATCCACCAGAAACGGTTCGGGAAAAACGTCCTGACCATAGGAGCTGCGATGGTCAAGACCGTTGAAGAGTCCGTAGCGGGTGTCGGGGTTGCCGGCCAGCGTCGAAGCTGCCGCCGTTTCGTCGGCCGGCACCCTAGTTGCCGCCAAACTGACGGAGAACAAAGTTGTGAGAAGCAGAGCCAGACGACTTGATGGTCGTTTCATGGCTTTGAAGTTAACAAACCATCGTCATGCCCGCCCTCGGTTGCTTGCGGTTAATTGGCGGTGAGTTGCGGTGTGTCGTTCCACCCCTCACACCCGCTTCTTCGCAATGTACTTATCGTGGATTTCCGGCACCGTCAGCGCGACGATGACTTTGTGGCTGTGCTTGAAGAATGATTCGATCTCCGACAACGCATCCGATGAATAATCGGACGACACGAAAAAAGCCGGCGGCGCAAAAGAGGATTGAATGCCAGACGGTGTCCGGTAGCATGGCGGGAATTTGTTATGGCGATTTCTCCACTCGCGGGCAAACCGGCGCCCAAGGAAATGCTGGTGAATCTGGCGCGGCTCGAACGCGACTATTACGAACGCAGGCCCGACGTCAATGACCCGAACCAGCTGGTCAGCTTCGGCACGAGCGGGCATCGCGGCTCGTCGCTGAACGGGACGTTCACCGAGGCGCACATCCTCGCCATCACGCAAGCCATCTGCGATTACCGCCGCGGCCGCGGCATCGACGGCCCGCTGCAGATGGGCAAGGACACGCACGCGCTGTCCACACCCGCGCAGCGCACCGCGCTCGAAGTGCTCGCGGCCAACAATGTCGAGACGGTCATCCAGCGCGATGATGGCGTGACGCCGACGCCGGTCATCTCGCGCGCCATCATTGTTCACAATCGCGGACGCAAGACCGGTCTCGCGGATGGCATCGTCATCACGCCGTCACACAATCCGCCGGAGGACGGCGGTTTCAAATATAATCCGACCAATGGTGGTCCCGCCGATACCGACGTGACCAAGTGGGTGCAGGACCGCGCGAATGATTTGCTGCGCGAAAATAATTCCGGCGTGAAGCGTGTGCCGTTTGCCGCCGCGCTCAAGGCGGCGACCACTCATGAGATCGATTTCATTCTGCCCTACGTCGAGGATTTGAAAAATGTCGTGGACATCGACGCCATCCGCGTCGCCGGTTTGAAGCTCGGCGTGGATCCGCTGGGCGGCGCGGCGCTGCCGTATTGGGAGCCGATCAATTCAATTTATAAACTGGACATCGCGGTCGTGAACCCGAAGCTCGACCCGCAGTTCGCATTCATGTCGGTGGACCACGACGGAAAAATTCGCATGGACTGCTCCAGCCCAAATGCCATGGCCAGCTTGGTCAGCCTGAAAGACAAGTTCCGACTCGCCTTTGCCAACGATCCCGACTCCGACCGGCATGGCATTGTCACGCCGTCGGCCGGCTTGATGAACCCGAATCATTATCTGGCCGTGGCCATTGGCTATTTGCTGACGCGCCGGCCGCAGTGGTCGCTAAATATCATCGTCGGCAAGACGCTCGTGAGCAGCAGCATGATTGACCGCGTGGTGAACAAACTTGGACGCAAGCTGTGCGAAACGCCGGTGGGTTTCAAATGGTTCGCACCCGGCTTGTTTGATGGCTCGTTCGGCTTCGGCGGCGAGGAAAGCGCGGGCGCGAGTTTCCTGCGGCGCGACGGCACGGTTTGGACGACGGACAAGGACGGTCCGATCATGGATTTGCTCGCGGCGGAGATCACCGCCGTCACCGGCAAGGATCCCGGCGAACATTTCCGTGATCTGACGGCGGAGTTCGGCACGCCGTATTACACGCGCATTGATGCGGCGGCGACGCCGGAACAGAAGTCGAAACTTTCCAAACTGTCGCCTGAAGCGGTGAAGGAATCGGATCTCGCCGGTGAACCGATCACCGCCAAACTGACGCGCGCGCCCGGCAACAATGCCGCCATCGGCGGCTTGAAAGTCGTGACGGCCAGCGGCTGGTTTGCGGCGCGTCCGTCCGGCACGGAAAACATCTACAAGATTTACGCGGAGAGTTTCCGTGACGAGACGCACCTGCAAACCATCGTGAGCGAGGCGCAGCAGATCGTGAACAATGCGCTGGCAAAATAAGGTGATTAAAAGCCAGAATTGGTGTGGCGGGGCGGGGCCGGTTTGGTTAGCTTCCGGTGCTGAAGGTAGCTTTTGAGTGTGCGGATAATTTTCAAGGCATGAATTCAACAAACAATTAAAAGACTAAAGCAAATTATGGCAAAAATTGAAAAACTTCTCGGCGACAAGGCGGATTATCTCCTGAACTTCAAGAACCCGAAAATTTCCAAGGAACGGCTGCACGTTCCGGGGCCGGATTTTGTGGACCGGATTTTTTCCTCGTCCGACCGCAACAACCGCGTGCTGGTGAACCTGCAAAGGCTGTTCGGCCACGGCCGGCTTGGCGGCACCGGTTATCTTTCCATCCTGCCCGTGGACCAGGGCATTGAGCATTCCGCCGGCGCAAGCTTTGCGAAAAACCCGGATTACTTTGACGCGGAAAACATCGTCAAGCTGGCCGTGGAAGGCGGCTGCAATGCCGTCGCGTCCACCTACGGCGTGCTGGGAATCGTCGCGCGCAAATATGCCCACAAGATTCCGTTCCTCGTTAAGATCAACCACAACGAACTGCTTACTTACCCAAACAAGGCGGATCAAATCATGTTCGGCACCTTGAAGGAGGCGGCGGACATGGGTTGCGCGGCCGTGGGCGCGACGATTTATTTCGGCTCCGACAACAGCGGCCGGCAGATCGTGGAGGTGGCGCAGGCGTTCGCGCAGGCGCACGAACTGGGGATGGCGACGGTGCTGTGGTGCTACCTCCGCAACAGTGCGTTCAAGGTCAAGGGCGCGGACGGCAAGACCACCGACTATCATGTCTCGGCGGACCTGTCCGGCCAGGCGAACCATCTCGGCGTGACGATCCAGGCGGACATCATCAAGCAGAAGTTGCCGGAGAACAATGGCGGTTTCAAGGCGCTGAACACGGGCAGTTCCACCTATGGCAAGCTCGACGAGCGGATTTACACCGAACTGACCAGCGACCATCCGATTGACCTCACGCGCTATCAGGTTGCCAACTGTTACATGGGCCGCGCCGGTCTGATCAACAGCGGCGGCGAATCCAAGGGCAAGGGCGATCTGGAACAGGCCGTGACCACCGCCGTCATCAACAAGCGGGCCGGCGGCATGGGATTGATTTCCGGACGCAAGGCATTTCAGCGTCCGATGCCGGAAGGCATTGCCCTGCTCAACGCCATTCAGGACGTCTACCTTGATGCCAAAATCACCGTGGCGTAAACGCGGTATCAGTCATGAAGCGTCCCTGATGGTTCATTGGATTATTTCACACAGCTGGCATGGCCTCGGGGTAAACTCCGAGGCCTTCTTGTTGGTTTGGACAAGCAATAGTTCTCCAACTCCACGCATGATCCGGCCGGGCGAACTGTTTATCTTGAATGATCCCCCCGCAGAAAGTCTCAAAGGTGTGGATAGTTTGGTTATTATCCTACTTGACATTACTTGCCGGTTGGTGGTTTAGTAGCCGTCTATGAGTTCTATTACAAACCTGTCAGTTCAACAGTTGCGGAAGGCGGCGGCGTTAAAGGAAAAGATCCAATCACTGGAAAAAGAGTTGGTCCGGTTGTTGGGTTCGACCGTGACGACGACGGCCGGTCCGGTAACCAAGCAGAGGAAGTTCAAGATGAGTGCGGCAGCCAAGGCCAAGATTTCCGCAGCGGCCAAGGCCAGATGGGCCAAGATCAAGGGGACGGCTCCGGTAGCCAAGCCGGCTCCCAAGAAAGCCAGGCGCAAGATGAGCGCGGCGGCCAAAGCCAAACTCTCCGCCAAGCTGAAGGCGATCTGGGCCAAGCGTCTCGCCGCTAAAAAGTAATTCGCGGCCGGTAGCCCGTGTTTGCGACAGGCTGGAGTTGTATTTCAACTCCGGCTTTTTTTTGCCGCCATGGTTGGTAGACATTGTGCTTTGTTATGGACGGATCAGGCACGGCTCCGTGGGCATCTTTAGAAAACAGCTCCCAAATGTCAGAGTGGTAATACTGCTTGCTGAAAGCCGGGTTCCAAAACAAGATGGTTTCAGCATGGCAACAAATCTTACCTTCAAGACGGTGGCACCGGTTTTGTTGCTGGTGTTGCCTTCCAATTATAATTGGGACCGGCAAGCCAACCTACTACTGACGTGAAATCCAAGGACCTCATTAAGAAGGCGCGCAAGATTGTGAAATCTTACCGCATCACCAAGGGTGAAAAATTCCGGCTTAAGGACAATGACCCCGGCGACACGATGGATTTCAAGTCCGAACTCAAACCGCGCGCCAAGGAGGCGCTCGCGGCCGGGGTGCGGATGCTCGCCGAATTGCAGGAAGTGTTATACGCGCAGAACAAGTGGGGCGTGCTGCTCATTTTCCAGGCGATGGATGCCGCCGGCAAGGATGGCGCCATCAAGCACGTCATGTCCGGCGTCAATCCGCAGGGCTGCCAGGTTCATTCCTTCAAGTCGCCTTCCGCCGAGGAACTCAACCACGACTATCTCTGGCGGTGCCTGAAGGTTCTGCCCGGCCGCGGTGAGATCGGCATCTTCAACCGCAGCTACTACGAGGAAACCCTCGTCGTGCGCGTGCATCCCGGATTCCTCAACCAACAGAAGCTTCCGCCGAAACTCGTCACCAAGGACATCTGGCGGGAACGCTTCGCGGACATCCGCAATTTTGAGACCTACCTGACGAACAACGGCATCGCCGTCTGCAAATTTTTCCTGCATCTCTCCAAGAAGGAACAGAAGCGTCGCTTTCTCGAAAGACTGGAGACGCCGGAAAAAAACTGGAAGTTCTCCGCCGCCGACCTGGCGGAACGCGGCTTTTGGGACGAGTATCAGGATGCCTATGAGGACATGATCCGGAACACCGCCACCCGGCAGGCGCCATGGTATGTGGTGCCGGCGGACAACAAATGGTTCACCCGCGTCGTGGTGGCCGCCGCCGTGATTGACACCCTGGCCGCGCTGGACCTGGAGTATCCCAAAGTGGACGCGGACAAGCTGAAGGAGCTCGCCGTTGCGAAGGCGGCGTTGTTGAAAAAGTAATTTCATACCGAGGCCGCAGCATGTTCACCCAAAAAATCGAACGCAACCTTGGCTGGATCATCGTGCTGCTCCTGCTTGGTGGCTGTCTGCTGGTCCTGCGTCCGTTTGTGTCCGCGCTGCTTTGGGCGGTGGTGCTGTGCATCTCGAGCTGGCCGGTCCATCGGCGACTGCTCGGCTGGCTGGGCAACCGGCGCACGCTGGCGGCGGCTTTGATGACGCTGGCGATGATTCTCATCGTCCTGCTGCCCTTTCTCGTCGTGACCTTGACGCTCGCTGACAATGTGAAAGAACTGACCGGGGCGGTGCGAAACTGGATAGATTCCGGGCCGCCCGCGCCGCCGGAATGGCTGGCCCGGATTCCAGTCGTCGGACAAAAGGCGATGGACTACTGGCAGGGCATGGCGGCGGACACCGCAAAGCTCTGGACAGAAGCGCAACGTCTGATCGAACCGGCAAGTTCATGGTTGCTCAAGGTTGGTCTGGCACTGGGCGGCGGCCTGATGCAACTGGCCCTGAGCATTTTCATCGTCTTCTTCCTGTTCCGCGATGGTGCTGCTGTTGTCCGGCGAGTGACCCATGTGGTGGAACGCATCGGCGGTGAGCGGGGCGGCCACCTGTTGACCGTGGCTGGCCGGACGGTGCGGGGTGTCGTCTATGGCATTCTGGGCACGGCGCTGGCACAGGCGGTGGCGTCGGCCATCGGCTTTTTCATCGCAGGGGTGCCCGGAGTGGCGTTGCTGGCGTTGCTGACCTTTTTCGCCTCGGTCGTGCCGGTCGTCGGGACGGCGCTGACCTGGGTGCCCGCCGCGATCTGGCTTTTTCATCAGGGCGCGACCGACTGGGGCATCTTCATGCTGGTCTGGGGTTTTGGTGTTGCCAACATTGACAACTTCGTCAAACCGTGGCTTATCAGCCAGGGCAGCGACATGCCGTTCATCCTGATTTTCCTTGGCGTGCTCGGCGGTGCGCTGACGTTCGGTTTTATCGGCGTCTTCCTGGGGCCGACCCTGCTGGCCGTCGGCTTCCGATTGTTGGAAGAATGGAGTCCCGCCAGTTCTGCGGTTGCAAAGGAAATGAACTTCCCAGAACCAGAATCATAGCAACCCTGCGTCGTCACGGCTTCAAAGCCAGCTTGGTTTTAAAACTTCTGCCCACGACGGCTCCGATCACGCTGCCGATGATGGCCCCGGCCACGAATTCAGACAACCAATGGATGGTTACCGAGACGCCCATGCCGATGTAGAACGCATAAAGTAACGCACCAAAAACGACCGGCTTGTTTCTGGGATAAAGCGTGGCCAGACAGGCTGCCATGGCAAAAGCAATGGTCGTGTGTGATGACGGCCAGCCCCAAAACATGCCGCCCTTGAGGAGGCCAAATTGGAAACCGTGGCTGGTATCAGTCAGCGGGACGTCGCCCCCCGCCGGAAATCTGAAGCCCTTGGAATGGGGCGGCGGCCGGCGGCCGGTGAAAGCCTTGTAGCCGGAAGAGATCACGAAACCGAGCAAGGCTGCCTGTCCCAAAGCCCATGCGGTGGTGATGAGGCGTCGGTTTTTTGGTAGCACACCGACCAGCAGAATGAACAATACTCCAAAGAGCGGCACCACGCTGCCGAACATGATTGCCGGCCGGGCGAACCGGACAAACGCAGCGCCCCGGGTTGAAAGATAATAAGACCAGTCGCCGCCGGACATGACGATGGCCATCGTCAGTCCGATGGCCAGTGCGTGCCACCAGAGGTTGCGACCGCTGAAGACCCTGATGACATTTCGGGGCAGTTGGAAAAAAAGTTCAGGCATGACGTTGAGGATAGTCCAACCCTTCCAGCGTGGCCATGCTGGAAAACGGTCCGCCCGGCGCGGCGGCATCGCCGCCTGTATTGTCAAGCTGCCTGGCTCCTGACAATCACGATTGACGAATCCACCGGCACGGTGTTCCTTGACGCGGGTCATTTGGCACGGTCAAATGGGATGGCAGGCAAACCGCAAATTTACATCGGGCCAGGTCCGTAACCGGCATGATTTGATACGATATGAAAAAAATGTTTCTTTTATTCCCGCTCGCTGGTGCCGTTCTCCTCTGCGGCTGCAACAAGCAGAATAAAATCAACGGCGAAAAGATTGAGTTGCTGTCGCAGAAGATTGTCCAGCTCGAACAAATCCAGGCGAAGCAAGGGGCGGAGATTCAATCAGAATTAAAAGCGCTGGCACCCACGCTGGACAAGATGGACAGCACCTACTTCGAAAAAACCCACGAGGACGCATTTTTCTACCATACCAACACCTTGTATCTGCTGTTGACGGTGGAAAGAAAAATTGAGTCGCAGTTGCAGGTGGCTGACACGGAACGGGAGGCGGAAAATGCGCTGGCCTATTATTATCACACCAACCAGACGGACACGATGTATTTCTGCACCGCACAAATTCAGACCGCCATGGAAGCCCAGGAAAAACGGATCGAGGACAATGTGAATGCCGAAACCCGGCAGGCGGGTGCGGCCCTGGGCGAGGATCTTCTGAAACAATTCAAGTTGTCGGACGACGCTCAAACCGTCCAAGACAAAGAAATGGCGGAGGCCATGGCGCAAATTCAACGTGATCTTGAGCAGATCAAGATACGGCTGGGCATAACCAACCCGCCGGCATCCGGGCTTTAATTTGGGGATGCGGTAGTTGCCTGCGACACGGCCTTTTTATTTATGAAAATTTTATTGAATCGTCTTGGTTTCTTTGCCGGACTGGCCGTCGCCCTGCTGGTTGCAACGGGCTGTCAGAGTTCCAACCGGGCCTGCTGCACCATGCCGGGGCCGGCTGGCTCTGCCGGAACCGCTGCGCCGCCAGCGGTGCAAACGAAGGCATCACAGGCGGCGATGACTCCGCAGCAGGCGCTGGCTGAATTGCGCGCTGGCAATGCACGTTTTGTCGCCGGCCAGTCGCGGGTTCGCGATCTGCCGGCGGAGGTCAAGGCGACCGCCGCCGGCCAGTATCCGATCGCCGTGATCTTGAGCTGTCTGGATTCGCGCCAGCCCAGCGAGATCGTTTTTGACCAGGGCATCGGCGACATTTTCAGCGCGCGCGTCGCCGGCAACGTGCTGAACGATGACATCCTCGGCAGCATGGAATTCGCCTGCAAGGTTTCCGGCGCGAAATTGATCGCGGTAGTCGGCCATTCCAATTGCGGCGCGATCAAGGGGGCGGTGGACGACGTGGAACTCGGGAACCTGACCGGCCTGTTGTCCAAGATCAAACCCGCGATGGACGGCGTGTCCGCTGATGTCCAGCCGCGCACCTCGAAAAATTACGCGTTCGTGGACCAGGTGTCCGAGGCGAACGTGCGCCTGGTGATGAAGGAGATTCCCGAACGCAGCCCGATCCTGCGCGAGATGCTCGACCAGGGACAGATTGCCCTGGTCGGCGGGATGTATGACCTGGCCACCGGCAAGGTCCGGTTTTTCGACAACTAGCCGGTGTTGCCTTTGGCCATCCGACAATCATGCAACCATCCAAGCTCGTCGCACTCCCGCTGCTATTGATCGCCCTGGCTGGTTGCCAGTCGGATGATTTCAACCGCTACACTTCGCCCGAAGTGACGGGGCGCGTGCTGGCCGCCGACACGCACCAGCCCATCGCCGACGCCCGTATCCAGCGCGCCGGGCCGGACAACAATTTTGAACGGTTTGGTCCGCTCAAGGGCGGTCAGTTGTTGATGCAGCCCGCACCGGTTCTGACCGGCACCGATGGTCGGTTCGTCCTCGCCAGCCGAAGCGTTTTTGTCCTGTTCTGGAGTCCCGGCTGGTGGTCGGAGCCCGTTATCTTCCAGCATTCCGGCTACGAGACGTTTCAAACCAATTACACCGCCAGCAACATTGTCAGCAACGCGTCTACCAAGGTCCCGGTGGTGGATGCCGGCGATGTCCTGCTCCGGCCCGTGGCCAGATAGCATATGTGTCGTCTGTATCAAGCTTGAGTATTTACCGATGCACGGCATCGGCGGTTACTTTCCGCTTTTACCCGCGCCTCACAAAACCTAGACTGCCGCCATGAACTTGCCTGGATTTCCTGTTGCCCGTCCGCGCCGGCTGCGGACTTCGCCCGCGCTGCGCCGTCTGGTCGCGGAAACGTCGCTGAATGTTTCGCAGCTCGTGCTGCCGTTGTTTGCGCGCGCCGGCAAAAAATTGCGCCGGCCCGTGGACGCCATGCCCGGCGTGTTTCAATTGTCGCCGGATGAGCTGCTGCGCGAGGCCGCAGCGGCGCACGCGCTTGGCGTGCCGGCGGTTTTGCTATTCGGCATTCCCGACAAAAAAGACGCGAAGGCGAGCGGTGCCTACGCCAAGAACGGCATCGTGCAGCAGACGGTGCGGCTGTTGAAACAGGAACTGCCGTCGCTGCTGGTCATCACCGACGTGTGCCTGTGCGAATATATGGCGCACGGTCATTGCGGCATTGTGCAGGGCGGAACCGGCAAGGGGCCGGGGCCAATCAAAATTCTCAACGACCCGACGCTCAAGCTGCTGGCGCGGACGGCAGCCAGCCATGCGGCGGCGGGCGCGGACATCGTCGCGCCGAGCGACATGATGGACGGCCGGGTCCGCGCCATCCGCGCAGTATTGGACCAGGATGATTTCACGGACACGCCGATCATGAGCTACGCGGCTAAATTTGCCTCGGCGTTTTACGGGCCGTTCCGTGAGGTGGCGGAATCCGCGCCGCAGTTCGGCGACCGGCGCAGCTACCAGATGGACGCGGCGAACGGGAACGAGGCGTTGCGCGAGGTGGCGCTGGACATCCAGGAAGGCGCGGACATCGTTATGGTAAAACCGGCGCTTGCGTATCTGGACATCCTCCGCCGCGTGAAGACGGAATTCGGCCTGCCCACCGCCGCCTACGCCGTCAGCGGCGAGCACGCAATGATCAAGGCCGCCGCCGCCAAAGGCTGGATTGACGAGCGCGGCGTGACGCTGGAAAGCCTGCTGGCGATGCGGCGCGCGGGCGCGGATATTTTGATCACCTATGCGGCCATGGATGTGGCGCGCTGGCTCAAGGCGGGCTGAATTTCGCGCTTTTGCGTTGACCCTGATTGCCTGGGCTGGTTACGTTAAGCTTTCCTATTTACCACTATGATTGGAACAATTCGCAAACATTCTAAATGGCTTTGGGGGATCACTGTTCCCGCAATGATCATTTCTCTGTTTTTTTTCTTTACGCCCCAGATGAGAAATGGCGGACGATCCAGCGGCGATCTTGGTTCCATCAATGGGAAAAAAATCACACAGCAGGATTACCTGCAGGCGTTGAATGAATTCAAATTATTTTACCTGTTCCATAACGGCACCTGGCCCGACAAGAAGGCCAGCGTTTCCGAAGCCGACATGGAACGCGAAACCTACGTTCGTCTGTTCCTGATCCAGAAGGCGACGGATCTCGGCATCCACGCCGGTTTGGACGCGGCGGCAACGGCTGCAAACCAGATGCTGCGTTCGCTTGCCCGCAAGGGCCAGACCGTCAGCCTGAATGACTTTGCGACTCAGGTGCTGCAGCCGGAAGGTTTGACGGCGGCGGATTTTGAGAGCTTTGCCCGTCATGATGTCATCATCAAGCAGCTTATCCAGTCGGTTGGTTCGTCCGGCGCGCTCATCACGCCGCAGGAGGCCGCCAGCATCTACGAACGCGAACATCAGGAACTCTCCTCGCAGATGGTTTTCTTTTCCGCCAGCAGTTATCTCGCGCAGGCCCACGTCACGCCGGAAGCGCTGGGGAATTTTTATACGAATTACATGGCCGAATACCGGCTGCCCGACCGTGTGCAGGTCAGTTATGTCATGTTCAACATCACCAACTACCTCGCGCAATCCCTGGCGGAGTGGGCGAAAACCAACTTGAACGAGCAGGTGGACGCAATTTATTTCCAGTATGGCGCGCAGGCGTTTCCCGATGCCAAGACACCCGAGGAAGCCAAGGGAAAAATCCGTGACACGCTGATCCGCAGCAAGGCCCTGGCCGCCGCCCGCGTGCAGGCCAACGACCTGGCCAGCGCCGTCTTCGCGCTGCCCTCCGCCCGTGCCGAAAACCTCGCGACCGTCGCGAGACAAAAAGGATTGACCGTCCAGACGACCGCGCCGTTTGCCGCCGAGACCGGTCCGCAGGAATTTGCCGCGCCCGATGGCTTCGGCAAAATCGCGTTTGCGTTGACAGCCGACGAACCGTTTGCCAACCCGATTGTCGCGCCGGACGCCGTATATGTCATCGCGCTAGCCCGCCAGCTGCCCAGCGAAATCCCGCCGTTCGCCGCCATCCGCGACCGCGTGACGCAGGATTATCAAATGCAGCAGGCCATCGCGCTAGCCCGCGAGGCCGGGACGAACTTTTTAATCAAGCTCACGGTCACCATGGCCGCCGGAAAAAACTTCGCCTCCGCCTGCGTCGCCGCCGGCCAGCAACCGCAGGTTTTGCCGCCCTTTTCCTTGAGCACGCGTGAATTGCCGGCGCTCGGCGAACAGGTCGAATTAAACCAGCTCAAGCAGGCGGCGTTCACGACGAGGGTCGGTCATGTCAGCGATTTTCAAGAGTCCGCCAACGGCGGGTTTGTCCTGTTTGTCCAGTCGCAACTGCCTATTGACCCGGCGTCCATGAGCGCCGAACTGCCGCAGTTCACCGAATCGCTCCGCCGTGAGCGTGAAGCCGAGGCGTTCAATGAATGGCTCCAGACCGAAGCCGGCCGCGCGCTGCGTGACACGCCACTGGCGCGCCGGATGGCGGCCCAATAAGCTGCCGTGACTTCGGCCATCAAACTGTCGTCGCCCGCCACGCACGAGTTCTGGGAAATTCCCGTCCTGTTTGAGGACGAACATCTGCTCGCGCTCGACAAACCCGCGCGACTGCTGGCTTCGCCCGACGTCAATGACGTGGCGCGCCCAAGCCTGATGAAGCTGTTGCACAGCGGCATCGCGGACAAAAAACCTTGGGCCAACGAGCGCCATCTGGAATATCTCAACCCTGCCAACCACCTTGATTTCGACGTCACCGGCGTTCTGCTGCTGGCCAAAAACAAAGCGGCGTTCATCACGCTCGCCAACCTGTTCAGCTCGGAAAAAGCGCGCCTTAAATATCTCCTCCTCGTGAGCGGTGAACCGCTGGAAAAGGAATTTGAAGTAAATGCCCCGCTCGCGCCGCACCCGGTGAAGCCGGACGTGATGCGCGTGGACCGGGACAACGGCAAGCAGGCGCGGACGCGGTTTACCCTGCTGGAAAATTTTTCACGCGCTGGTTATGCGCTGTTGCGCGCCGAACCGCTGTCCGAGCGCACGCACCAGGTCCGCGTTCACGCCAGCCATGTGGGTTTGAAAATCGTCGGCGATGAAATTTACGGCGGTAAACCACTCTGGCTGTCGCGGCTCAAAAAGGATTATCGCCTCAAGCCTGGACGCGAGGAACGGCCGTTGCTGGCCCGCGTCGCCCTGCACGCGGAGGAATTGAGCCTGCCGCACCCGGTCACCGGCGAAAAGGTTTCCATGAAAAGCCCGCTGCCGAAAGATTTGAAGGTCGCGCTGAAGTATCTCCGTCTGCACGCGCAGTAGCGGCATCTCTGCAGCTCGCCGCCATCGGGTAAGAAAACTAACCCGACTTAGCGGATTCGAGGGGCTAAATTGCGCAAGTGATTGAAAATCAAGATGGGTATTGGCTAGGTCTTCACTACAGAACCGATTTGGCTGGGCGGGTTGGGGCCGGT